>ORJL011483636.1_pt1 | contig 20009 bp, 25 predicted proteins | sample 1779941 | NCBI WGS metagenome assembly ORJL01 (sample SAMEA104232317, study PRJEB22302) | groundwater metagenome | biome: forest; feature: aquifer; material: groundwater | place: USA | collected 2011-08-07 | depth 5.8 m | reverse complement strand
ATAAACTGCCGAACCTGTTCGATTGTCTCCACGCGCGTGTCGTCCATATCTAGTCGCATGGCTCCGATGATAGACACCACAACCCAGTTCCTTCAGGCTCATCTTGTGTTGGAAATAGCCCACCTCTCCAGGCTCATCTTGTATTGGAAGAGACTGAGCCTCGACAATACTGATTTGCCTAGCTACAATACTCTTGCAGAGTCATGTTCGTGTTCGAAAGGCGGGCAGATGGTAGAGTTTTTGAACGCCTCTCAAGCCAGGGGTGAGATTGAAGGAATACTGACCAAAGCCAAAACGCACATCGTGGTCATATCCCCGTTCATCAAGATCAATGACGATCTAGTTTCGCGGCTAGACGATGCCGGGCGCCGGAATCTGAGGATAACGATGGTTTGCCGTGAAGAAGATCTGAAATCTGAAGTGCGTACGAAAATGGAGCAGATACCCAATCTGAAACTGCACTTCAATGAGCGGGTTCATGCCAAGTGTTTCTATAACGAGCGGTGCATGGTCATCACCTCGTTGAATCTCTACTCATCCGCTTCGGGCGACAATCGTGAAATGGGCGTGCTGCTCAATGGAGATGCGCCTGAAGACAAGAAGGCCATTGAAGATGCAAGAAGCGAAGCTGAGTTTATTATTCGGGAATCGTCTGACCCTAGGCGCATTGGGCCCACTTCCAAGAACGCCTCCGCCAAAGTTAGTCCGGACAGGGAGACACAAGGAGAACAACAGGGCGTTCTGGGTAAATTGGCAGGCGTCTTGGGACTAGGGACCGCCAGTGAGGGTAATGGAGGTTTTTGCGTAAGGTGCAAGGCGGCCATAGCCCTCAACCCTGAGGCTCCCTTCTGCCCATCGTGCTATCGGGTCTGGGCCAAATACAAGGACGATGGATTCGAAGAGAAGTTCTGCCACCAATGCGGGCAGACGGCAAGCACTTCCATGGGCAAACCACTTTGCTCTTCGTGCTTTCGCCGGGCCAGGAAAAGATAGAAACCCCAAACGCTCCCCTCTTGCCCGGGCCCAGAGTCCAGGCTGCAACTCCGTTTCAAGAGCTACACGGGATCCATGGACCAACGCTACAAGGATGTGAACTTGCGTAGCGCTGACCACGAGCACGTCATAATGCCACGTATCAGATGGAGTCTCTCTTAGCCAGCCCGGATCCCTGTCCAAACAACCGAGTCCACCGCAGGTCCGAGAAAAGATGTGCCCCAGTCCCGATACGTCGGGACTGGGGCACAGTCGTGTCGCTCCTGGTGGGGCTTAGCGCCCCGCTGCGGCCACCATCTCGCCCTTCACAATGCGCATGATATCGGGCAGGGTGACGACCTTGGGGATGTAGGTCTTGGTGTTGGCCATGATGCGCTTGGCCAACTCGCGGTACACCCCTGCTTGGGGGCTATCCGGGAAGGCCTCGATGACGGTCTTGCCCTGGAACTCAGCCTGCTGTACGGTCTTGTCCCGCGGGACGTGCATGATCACGGGCACCCCGATGGCCTCGGCGAAGGCCTCGACTACCTTCTCCTCGTTGGGCACACCGCGCATGTTGTCTATGATGCCGCCTACGGATACTTCGGAGCCGCCGGCGCGGAGGCGGACCACCGCCTTCATTACGTTGTTGACCTGCCACAGAGTGAGGCTCTCGCCGTTGCCCACCATGTAGATTTCCTTGGCGTAGCCGTGGCGCATGGGCTGTGAGAAGCCGCCGCACACCACGTCGCCCAGCACGTCGTAGATGACGACGTTAGCGCCAAAGCGCTCGGGGACCTTGTAGCGGGTCAGGAACTCCAGGGCCGTGTACACACCCTTGCCAGCACAGCCGGTCGCCGGGCGCGGGCCGCCGCTCTCGCAGCCCCATACGCCGTTGTAGCCCTTGAAGATCACGCTGTCAATGCTCTCCTGCGACAGCCCCTTCTCCCGCACCACCTCCAGGATGGTGGGCAGCAGCCGTCCACAAATGGTGGCGATGGAGTCGTGCTTCGGGTCACAGCCCACCTGGAGGACCTGGTAACCCATGTGGGACAGGGCGGCGCTGATGTTCGATGAGGTGATGGACTTGCCCACGCCCCCCTTGCCGTAGATGGCGAACTTGCGGATGCCGTCGGTAGTCATGTCTTCTCTCTTCCCTCTCCTAGGCCACCATGTCGAAGGCCTGGTACTTCTTGGAAAGCTCCAAAATGTCGTCCAGCTTCATGGGGGTGGGGATGTGGCGCTCCTTCTGGTCCAGGATGTCCTTGGCCAGCTTGCGGTAGATGTTGGCCAGGTCGCTATTGGGGAACTGGGCCAGGACCGTGCTACCCTCGGCCTCGGCCTGTTGTACGATGGGGGAACGTGGGATGAAGCCCATGACCGGCACGCCCAACATCTGGGCGAACTCCCTCATCAGAGGCTCCTCGTTCTCCACGCCGCGCATGTTGACCACGATGCCCCCCACCCGGACGTTGCCTCCGGACTTGGCCACATCGGCGCAGGCGATGCAGATGTTGTTGGAGGAGTAGAGGGACATGACCTCCCCACTGGTGACCAGGTAGACCTCCTGCGCGTAGCCGTGGCGCAGTGGCTCGCCAAAGCCGCCGCAGGTCACGTCGGCGATGCAGTCGTAGACCATGAAGTCGCGCCCCAATCGCTGGGGCACCTGGAACTTGGTGAGGTAGTCCAGGGCTAGGGCCACGCCGCGCCCGGCGCAGCCTACGGCCGGCTCCGGGCCGCCGGACTCGGCGCAGTAGATGTCCTTGTAGCCCTTGGCTACGCACTCCAAGATGTTCTCGGCGGTGACGCGGGTCTGCCGCGAGAACCCAAGGATGTCATTCTGAATCACATCCCCGCCCAACAGGAATGCCGTGGAGTCCCCCTTGGGGGAACAGCCCACCTGCATCACCTTGCGGCCCATCTCGGTAAGGGCGATGGACACGTTGCACGCGATGGTTGACTTCCCTATGCTGCCCTTGCCGTAGAGGGCAATTTGCCTGGCGTTCGCTAGCATGAAACCTCCCTCGAAATCTAGGATGCGGCTACCGCTTGCTCCAGCTCGTCTCTGGTGCGGAAGCGGCGTTTCTCCCACAGGTCGTCGGCACTGAGTACGTCCTGAGTCACCTCCCACAGCTCTCCGGTCAGGTAGAGCATTCCCCTGACGCCCATATAGGGCCAGGGAACGAAGTTAAACATGTTGTAGAAGTACCAGCCACCCAGGCTGCGGTGTGGGATGCCCGCGCCCCGAGTCAGGGCGTGGTCATACCGCATGCCCACGGACATCTCCACCTGGGCCTCCTTGAGCTTGTTCACCCAGTCCATGTAGGAGGGGTTCTCCAAGACCTCGATGTCGCACAGGCCATCCAGGCACTTGAGCTGCTCCTCGGCCCGGCGCAGCCCGCCCGGCGTCTCGGCGAAGAGGCCGATCACGTTGGGCCGCATGTTGAAGTCGTAGAACAGGCTGCGGGCCATGGCCGCGGCGAAGGGAGCGAACCCCAGGACACCCGCATGCTTACCGGACATGGCCTGGAGCGCCCAAGTGGCGTTGTAGTTGCCCCGCATCTGGGCCTTCACCAGGTCCATGTCAGCATCGAGCTGCTTCTTGGCCTTCGCCTCGTTGCCGAACTGCCGGGCCATGGCCAGATACCACTCCTCGGTGTTGCGCATGCCCAGGGGCAGCACCAGGTCCCCTCCCCAGCGGGGCATGCCCCGGTCGGCGCACTCCTTCTCGTAGTCCGGGAAGTCCTCGCAGCTCAGGATGTAGTTGTGCGCGGCCGCGCCGATCTTGGGCAGCGCCTTGGTGTCAATGCTGCGGAACACAGTGGCGTTTACGGGCACATCGGCAGCGGCCAGCAGCCGCTCGATCTCCTTGATGTCATTGGGCCAGTTGCGCGACCCCATCAGGTGGGGTCCCACCAGGTTGATGCCCTGCTGCGTGGCTGGCTTCTCTGGGGCATATTTCCTGAGGACGGCATTCCAGACCTGCTCCGATCCCCAGTTGAAACCGCCCAGGTAGCCACCAGTGTCTATGGGTAGGACGGTGGATCCCGTCTCCTGGTGCACCGTATCAGCCACCATCTGAAGGTCCTCATGGATGATGGATGTGGCGCACGATGTGAAGAGGAACAGCACACCCGGCGGAGTCCGCAGCTTCTTCACCTCCCGGAGGATGAGCTTGGTCACCATCTCCTCATTGTTGCCCAGCACGATCTCGGAGCGCTGGGCGCCATCAGCCTCCACGGGCATGTAGTTGCCCGCCACGACTGGGCCCGCGCTGCGGAGCTGGTTGGCGGCGAAGGTGCAGCCATCCACGCCGTGGAGGAAGGAGAACGAGCCGCGGATGCCCGCCGCCGTCTTCACTGCCCCCAGCATGGGGCCTGGCGCGTAGCGGTCCTGGTACTCGGTCCTGGACGGTATTATCTTCATATCCACTCCCTTAGCAAATATTGGCCTTAGAAGTTGTCAAAGGACTTGCCGTAAAGTCGTCCGAGGAATGTCCAGCCCTCCTTGCGTCTCGCTGCCTTGATAGCCTCCATAATCATAATGGACAAGCCCTGGGCACCCTTGTAGCCCAGGCCACCGCCCCTGCTGGGATAGCCCTTGTGCCGGCCCAAGTGAACGGTGGTGTCCACGCGGGCCACGTTGGCAGGATCGAAGGTGCCCCCCCGAGTATAGGCGGGGAAGTCGCAGTAGAAGTAGACCGCCTGGTCCTCATCCAGCCCCAGCCACTCCATGGTCTCCGTCAGTTTGGTCCCCGCCGGGATGCGCTCCTCCCGAATGATGAACTTGGGATTGTAGCCCGTCTCTATCCAGTGCTCCACATCCGCGCCCTTGGCCTTGAGGCTGATGGGGTTGCCCATCTGGTACACGTCCATGCCTAGCTCCTGGCACATGCGGCCAATGGAAAAAGGCCGGTTGGCCGAGCCGGCCACCAGGGCGGTCTTGCCCTTGACCATTTGCTCGCACTCCTGCCAAATGGGCTTGAGGTCATCCCACTCCTGTTGGATGAGCCTCTCCGCCTCGGCCTCGTGGCCGGTGGCCTCCCCCAACAGCCGCGCCCACCGGGCGGTAGACACGGGGCCTAGTGGTTGGGCCAGGTTCACGAACTGCGTACCGAACCTCTCCTTCATTGCCAGGGCCAGGGGCACGCCGTAGGAGGCGCAGGTGATGCTGTTGGTGGCTGCCTCGGCGGCATGACGCAGCCGCCGGTAGGGGTCGGAGGAGAAGACGACGTTGACTTTGAGGCCCATGCCCTCGATGAGACGGCCCATCTCCTCAGCATCGCCGATGAAGTTCTGCTGCCGCTCGCAGCCGGGGTCGTCGGGTCGGGCACGGCAATAGGGCTGCTTGTTGTTGCCCAGGATGTTGACCTTCTGCCGGTCTACTCGCTGGGGACGGTCCATCAGGTCGGCGAAGGTGGGCAGCACGTCCTCGAAGAAGCCGTTGCCCGTATAGTCGAAGCCGGAGGTGGGTACGTGGAAGAGCTTGGCCTGGACCTCGCCCTGGGCCTGCTGCACTATGGCCACGCAGTCGTCTAGGGTCAGGCCGGGGGCGCAGCCAGTGAGGATGACGATGAGCTCCGGCTTGTAGTCCCGGTCTACCGCCAGAATGGCCTCCCGTAGCTCCCTCTCGCCGCCATAGACCACGTGGTCGCTGGTGAGGTTGGTGGTGGGGGTATGGAGGTGGGGGTTGCCGAAGTCGGTATACATCGTCCCCTTATAGCCTTTCATGCATGAAGGGCAGTTAAGGGGTGCGTGCACCAGCACGATGGCGTCGCTCATCTCCTCGATCATGTTGTAGGTCATGATGAACTTACACCACGCGCTGGACATCTGTTCAAAGGTTTCACGGACCAGGTCACGGGCATTCAGGTCTGGTACTAAGGCGTAGGCTTCCTTGAGGGTCATTACTGGGAAGCGGGAGACACGGGTGTCCACAGCTCTGGTAGCCATCGCTTACCTCCCCATGTGCACGGAAATACCCAGCCTAGCCAGCAACGTCTCTTGTATAGCGCCCCGCAGCCGTTTTGTCAAGCATTTGTTCGCGCTAGGACTTTAGGCGTAATTGTGGGGCCCTGATAAGCGACTGGGCGAGTATCTTTCGATGCCCTAGCCCACCATGGCTATGGCGTCCAGCTCCACCAGTGCCCCCGGGCGGAGCAGCTCCTTGACCACGACACCAGTGGCCGCGGGGAACCCGTTCTTGAAGTACTTGCGCCGCACGTCCGCGGTAGCCTTGTACCCCTTTTGGGTAGTGATATAGTCAGTGGTCTTGACTATGTCGTCGAAGGTGGCCCCGGCAGCAGCCAGCACCTCGCCGATATGCTGAAAGGCAAGGTCAAGCTGGGAAACGATGTCCGGCGGGAAGGAGCCGTCGGGGTTCTGCCCCATCATCCCCGAGATGAAGAGCATGTTGCCGCGTTTGACGGCGGGGGGGAAGGTGTATTGGTCGTACTTGGGCCAGCCTGGGTTAACGGTAATGTTCTTGGACACAGCGCCTCCTTAGCCAATAATGCGCTCTCAGTGTTGCCACGAGGCGCACTAAAAGTCAAGGAGGTGTGCCGAAGCCCCTTGCACCTGGCCCCGGTCTTCAGGCCGGGGTGTGCTATGACCGGCGACGGGGAGACGCCAGGGCCAGCAGGGCGATGCCAAAGCCAAATCCAGCCACCTCTCCCAGGACTAGCCCTGGCCAGGGGGATAGGCCCGTGAATGCCCAGTACAGTGTGGCCACCACTGCGCCCAGCACCGTCATCGCCGTTGTGCCGGCCAGGAGGTCCTGGAGCAGCGGGTGTTGTCGTAGCATAGACTCAGCCAGTCACTATTGAGCGAGGCCAGCCACGGGATGCGGCCTTTCCCTCGGCCAACGCGGCCTAGCCCAATTGTAGCACCCAGCGAGAGACGGCGGCGCCTAAGCGGGTGGTCAGCGCAGCCGGGGGAGATGGACCATGGCCAAGCCGCGGACGCGGATGAGCCGCCGGTTGACGGGGTCGGGAGCCAGCCGGAAGCCCTCCAGAGTATATGCCCCGAGCAAGGGCGGAGAACCACGGTCACCGAATACTACGATGCTGGTCCGGGTTTCTCCATCGAGACGTACACGGGTCTCGGCGACACCTCGCTCGATGATGCCGCCGCCAGCGATCTCGAACTCCCACCGGGCGAAAGGCACAACTCCCAGCGACAGAAGTATGTCTTCCGGCACCCAACTGTAGCTGGCGCCCGTATCTACCAGGGCTTCAAGCGGCACCCAGCGCAGGCCGCTGGTGTCACCTACATGCAGGGTGACCTTAAACGCCCCCATGGAATCATGCTACATCGCCAGCTAAGCAAGGTCAACGAAAGCTGCCTTCTGGTGCGTGGCAGTCGGGCATGGGCGCAGGGACAGATGGGATGCGAGGAAACGCAGCTCCGGTGCTATAATGTTCGCCTAGCGAGTGTTGTCCGGGGGTAGTCATATGCGAGTGGTGAGGAAGCCAGCCCATCCGAAGGCGCGGGTAGAAGTATCTCTGGAGGAGTTGGTGGCTGCTCTCAAGGAGATGGGTGAGGAGGACCGGGAATGGTTTGTGGAGAACCTGCTGGCGGCCACCAGCCCGCAGTATTTGGAGAGCGTCCGGGAGGCCAGAGAGGACTACCGGGCAGGCCATCGCAGCCAAGTGTACCGTCGCTGACGGCGTCGCCTTTGAGGCCCTGCCTCACGTCCTTGCTGGTGTCCCCTGCGTCAGCCGGTAGTACGTCTCCTTAAACGCTGCCACGTCAAGTCCGTCACGTGGGGCGCGATACTGGATGCGCCCATAGGCCAGCACCGCCACGCTGTCACCGGTGTCTCCGGCGCGGTCCAGGTTGTGGCTGGTCATGAGCACGGTGCGGGGCTTCTGGGCACGGCGAAGCCACTCCGGTAGGCGGGAGATGGCCTGCGGGTCCAGTCCGGTCTCCGGCTCGTCCAGAAGCAGCAGCGGCGGATCATGGACCAGGGCGCGCGCCAGGGCCGTGCGCTGCTGCCAGCCGCGGGAAAGGGGGCGCACCAGCTCATCCAGCCAGGGCGTCAGGCCCAGCAGCTCAGCCAGGGCGTTGACCCGCTCGCCAAGGCGGGGCGCACCGTACATCTTGCCGTAGAACTCCAGGTTCTCCCGCACGGTGAGGTCATCATAGAGGAAGGTCTGATGGCCTACCATGCCAATCAGGGCGCGTACCGCCTGGGCGTCGTCAGCCGCGCTCCGCCCCGCGATGCGCACCGTGCCCGAGGTCGGCTTCACCAGCGTGGCCAGGACGCGGATAAGGGTGCTCTTGCCCGAGCCGTTGGGACCGAAGAGGACTACGAACTCGCCCTCGCCAATGGACAGGTCTACCCCACGCAGCGCCTTGCGGGCGCCGAAGCTCTTGGTCAGCTTGGAGACCTGGATGAAAGGGGTTGAGGCAATTGGCACCGGGGCTGACTGGCATGGTATGGTGGTGCTCACGCTGGGTGCCTGCCAACGTAGGGGCGAAGCACCCGGCCCCGGCGCCAGGATGTGCGGCATGGTTGCTTCGGGTGCTTCGCCCCTACGCGTACGTCGTGCGCCATTGGCCCCATTATCTATTGGCCGGCCAGTGTTGACTAGGCCCACTCGCGCCTGCGGTGGGGTGTGGGCGAATCAAAGGACTACCAGGGCCGGCGCCCGGCAGGAAGGTCAAACTTGTTGCCGGCGAGTAGCTCGCCGATGGTGCGGACCTGTATCCGCTGATATTCCTTGCCTGAAGACGGGGATAGATAGAACCCGCTGTGCGCCGCCAGCTCCTTCATGCCCGACGTTGGCGGCTCCAGGGTGATGAGCAGGCCCATGACCGCCTTCTCCTTCTCGACCGTTCCCAAGAGGTCTCTCACCATGCCCGGGTTGAGGTTTCTACCACCCTTCACCTGCACTACCACCTTGGCGACCTTTCGGGCGGTAGCGCCCTCCATTACGGTGTAGACGCCATCCACACCGCCGTCGTGTTCCCTGGGATGAGCTCCGACCAGGCTGATGGCCCAGATTTCGAACTGCTTGTTGCGGTGCTCCATGAGTCGCCGAGCCGAGGCCTCATCCTTGGGCCTTCCGTAGACCTCATATGAGCCGTTCGCACTGGAGGGAAACTCCTTGTGCAGCCTGTCTTCGACGAGGTCAATGGCGAGGTAGGTCACGTCAATGCCTAGCCACCGCCTCTTGAGGCGGTGAGCGGCGATAACGGCGGTGCCGCAGCCGCAGAAGGGGTCCAGAACAACATCCCCTTCGTTGCTGCTGGCCCGAATGATGCGCTCCAGCAGCGCCAGGGGCTTTTGCGTGGGGTAGCCCAGCCGTTCTTGCGCGTGAGCGGCGATGACAGGCACATCCGTCCACAGGGCCTGTAGGGGCACTCCCTGGGTGTTGGGGTCCCAATAGCGTTTCACTCCCGGCATACGGCCCTTCGCAGGCCAGTGAATAAGGCTGTGCTGGTCCAACAGGTCAAGCTTTTGCTGTGTGTTCATTTCGGCGGCTTTCTGGCGGCCCGCCAACTCCTCGACAAAGTTCACGGGCACCGCCCAATGCCGACCCACCGCCGTCGGGTCTATCCCTCGCCAGGGCTGCCCCGATGGCCCCGTCCGCGTGGCCGCAGCGGTCAGATTGTCCACCCTGTATTTCCGCCCGTCGGTCTCAGTGAACCGGTAGAACCTCTCCACGTACTTCGGGTCGTGGCGTTCAAACTGCGGGTTCCAGGTGTATGTTTCCGACTTAGTGTAGAAAAGGATGTTGTCGCAGTTTGGCCCCCACCGCTTGGCGCTGTGGTGGCCGACGCTGCGCTTCCACACGATCTCGTTCCTGAAGCAGGCCCCCCCAAACACGGTATCCATGAGCAGCTTCAAGTAGTGGCTGGCTGTAGGGTCACAGTGCAGGTAGATGCTCCCCGTCGGCTTCAGCACCCTCTCCAGCTCAATGAGCCTGACAGCCATCATTGCCAGGTATGCCGCCATGCCCTTGGAGACCCCGTTCCCTCTGCCGGCTACCCACTCGACAAAGGATGCCACGTCTGTCTCGCCGGCCTTGGCGATCTGGGCCAGAGCTTCGCCTGAGCTGGCGCCCTCCCAGTCCCACGTATCGTCAAAGGCGCGTATCTGGGCCTGGGACTGGCCGCCACCCGGCTCGCTGAAGATCTTGCTGTAGTTGGCGTTGCTGTTGAATGGCGGGTCTAGGTAGATGAGGTCTACGCAGCCGTCAGGGAAGTGGCTTCTGTCGCGGAGCCACTCCAGGTTGTCGCCGAAGTAGAGTGCGTTGCCCACGTGCTTCCCCTAGACCCCTGATGCGGCTAGTATACCAGTTACCGCGCCTGGACTAGAGCGCCAGCCCTCTCCACATCCCCTCAGGTGAGAAGCGGTTCTCCCAATGGGGGTTGACCGTGCCCTTCACGGTTGCTATAATGCGAAATTGATTTTATGAGTCAACAATGAAGGGGCGGGGCCATGAAAGTATCAATGAAGGTGGACTACGGGGTAAGGGCATTGATGCACCTGGCCCAGCACTACGGGCAGGGCCTGGTGCAGACCAACGAGATTGCCCAGAGCCAGTCTATCCCCGAACCTTACCTGGACCAGCTCCTCACCACGCTGCGCAAGGCTGGTTTCATCCGCAGCCGGCGCGGGCCGGGCGGGGGCCACATCCTGGCCAAGGACCCGGAGGCTATCAGCCTGGGCGCCGTCATCGGGGCACTGGAAGGCTCGCTGTCTCCCATGGACTGCATTGACTCCCCGGACGAGTGCGAGCGCGCCGAGTTCTGCCCCCAGCGCCAGGTATGGCGTACCGTAGAAGAGGCCACTGCGCGGGTGCTCGCCGCCACCAGCATTGCTCAGCTTTCGCAGCAGCAGGACAAGCACCTCAAACAGGGCATGTACTACATCTAGGGCCTCGGGGCGCTTTTCTGTACGCCCGAAGTGGCCCTAGAAGATAAACAATCATTGATTATCGAGGAGGCGACAATATGGCGGTAGCGGCCCTACCCTTCACCGAGGAACAGATCAAGCGCTATAGCCGCCACATCATCCTGCCCCAGATTGGGGGCAAGGGCCAACGCAAGCTCCTCCAGTCCAAGGTCCTGCTCATCGGCGCAGGCGGGCTGGGATCACCTTCGGCCCTCTACCTGGCGGCCGCGGGCATAGGCAAGCTGGGCATCGTGGACTTCGATACGGTGGACCTGAGCAACCTCCAGCGGCAGGTGCTCCACCACGGCCACGACGTGGGCCGCCCCAAGGTCGTCTCCGCCGCCGAGGCCATCGCCGATATCAACACAGACGTCCAGGTGGTCAAGCACCAGGTCCGCCTGTCCTCCGAGAACATCATGGACATCATCAGCGACTACGACGTAGTGGTGGACGGCTGCGATAACTTCCCCACTCGCTACCTGGTGAACGACGCCTGCGTCATGGCCAAGAAGCCCAACGTGCATGGCAGCATCTTCTTGTTCGAGGGCCAGGCCACCGTCTTCATGCCCGGACAGGGCTGCTACCGCTGCCTGTACCCCGAGCCACCGCCGCCGGGCATGGTCCCCTCCTGCCAGGAGGCAGGCGTCCTGGGAGTCCTCCCCGGCATCGTGGGCCTCATCCAGGCCGTGGAGACGGTGAAGATCGTCCTGGGCATTGGCCGCACCCTGACCAACCGGCTGCTGCTCTTCGATGCCCTGGCCATGGAGTTCCGGCAGGTCCGCCTGAAGCGCAATCCCAACTGCCCTGTATGCGGGGACAACCCGACCGTCACTCAGCTCATTGACTACGAGCAATTCTGCGGGTTGCCCCATCGTGACCACACGGATGGCGTATAAAGGCATACTCGAGGCCATTGGCCATACCCCGCTAGTCGAGCTCACCAACCTGAGCCCAGGGCCGGGCGTGCGCCTGTTCGCCAAGCTCGAGGGCCATAACCCCACGGGCAGCCTGAAGGACCGCATCGCCAAGTACATGATCGAGGCGGCGGAGGCCAGCGGCGAGCTGACCAAGGACCGAATCATCCTTGAGGCCACCAGCGGCAATACCGGCATCTCCCTGGCCATGGTGGCCCGGGTGAAGGGATACCGCCTGACCGTGGTCATGCCCGAGAACGTCAGCCCTGAGCGGACGCAGATGCTGGAGCTGTTCGGGGCCAAGATCGTGTACTCCGAGGGCAGCCGGGGCACCAACGGCGCCATCATCCAGGTCCAGCACATGGTCCAGTGGGACGAGAGCTTCTACAACATCTTTCAGTACGGCAACCCGGCTAACCCCCTGGCCCACTACGAGACCACAGCGGTGGAGATCCTTCAGGACCTTCCCCGCGTGGACGCCTTCGTGGCCGGACTGGGCACCGGCGGGACGCTCATGGGCATAGGCCGCCGCCTCAAGGAGGCCAACCCCGAGACCAAGGTCATCGCGGCAGCCCCCCGTCCGGGCGACACTATCTCTGGGCTGCGCAGCCTGGAGGAGGGGTTTATCCCGCCGATCCTGGACATCAAGCTGCTGGACAGCCGCATCATGGTGGATAGCCAGGACGCCTTCGCCGCCTCCCGAGAGCTCACGGAGAAGGAAGGCATCTTCGCGGGCATCTCCGCCGGGGCGGCCCTCTACGTCGCCAAGCGCGTTGGCCAGCGCATGACCCGCGGCAATATCGTCATGCTCTTGGCCGACGGCGGCTGGAAGTACCTGTCCACCAAGCTGTGGACCACCGACGCTAACAAGCTCGACCCGGACATGGAGAAGAAGATATGGTGGTAGTGTCCCGTGTCCGCTGAGGTCTCCGTCGCCAGGCCGGCGCGTTTCGCGCTCAGCCGCCAGACGGTGCTGGGCATACTGGTCCTCGTAGCGGCCACCTGCCTCCTGCTCTACTTCCGCGCGCGCCTGCCCGGCATAGCCCTCATCTGGGTCTTCGGCCTGGCTTTCGGTTTCATCCTGCAGCGCGGGCGGTTCTGCTTCGCCTCTGCTTTCCGGGACCTGTTCCTGCTGCGCGATGGCCGGGTGATGAAGGGGATCCTGGCCGGGCTGTTCGTAGCCACCCTGGGCTTTGCCCTGGTGATGTACACCTACTCGCCCACTATCGTAGCAGGGCGGTTCCCCCAGGGGGCGCCGGTGTTCCCACTGGGCCCGGCCACCCTCATCGCGGGCATCATCTTCGGCGTCGGCATGGTGGTGGCCGGCGGCTGCGTGGGAGGCAACCTCTATCGCATGGGCGAGGGCTACATCGCCTCCTGGGTGGCTGTGGGCGGCATGATGGTCGGCTTCAGCCTGATTGGCCTCACTTGGAACTGGTGGTGGCGCAACACCATGGAAGGCATGCCCAAGGTCTGGCTGCCGCACACCCTGGGCTGGGGCGGCGCCGTGGCCGTCAGCCTGCTGGCTATCGCCGTCGCCTTTGTGCTGGTGATGTGGTGGGAGTCCCGCTCCGGCCTGCGTGCGCCGCCGCGCGAGGCGGCCCCACCCCCCGCCGCCACCCTGGGCGACCGCTTCGCGGCCATGGGCCACAGCCTCTTCCGGCGGCCGCTTCCCGTAATCACGGCCGGGATTGCCCTGGGGCTGCTCAACGTCTTCATCTATCTGTTCTCGCGGCCCTGGGGGGTGGCGGGTGAGGTCTGGCGCTGGTCGGACTGGTTCGCTACCAAGCTGGGCATACATTACCCGGAACTGCTGGGCATGGACGCCGTCGAGGGTTGCCATGTGGGCAGCTCGGTTACCCAGGGCTTCTTCACCTGGGGCATGCTCATCAACGGCGGCATCATTGTGGGGTCTCTGGTGGGCGCTCTCATGGCGGGTGAGTTCAAGTGGCGGGTACCCAAGCAGAAGAGACGCTTCGCCCAATCGTTGGGTGGCGGCGTGCTGCTGGGCTACGGGGCCGGCCTCGGCCTGGGCTGCACCGTGGGCGCCTTCTTCTCAGCGGTCCCCGCCCTGGCCCTGAATGGTTGGGTGTTCGCCGTGGGCCTGGCCCTGGGCGCGTTGGGCGGAATCCAGATCATACGGAGGCTGTAGCATGAAGGTGGACGTGCGGGGAGAGATCTGTCCCTATCCCATGATGAGGGCCGTGGAGGCTATGAAGAAGGCCAAACCGGACGAGGCCATCGAGGTGCTCACCGACCATCCTCCGGCTCTGGAGACCATCCCTCCCCAGGCCCAGCGCCTGGGTTGGGATGTCGCCATCTATCAGAACGGCGCCGAGTGGCGCCTGGTGCTGACGAAGAAGAAATAGGTCCTTTTCAATCCCTTCCCCCTTGATGGGGGAAGGTCAGGATGGGGGTGAGGGGTTGTACTGCCCCCACCTTGGTCCTCCCCCGCAAGGGGGGAGGAGATATGAGCAAGACACGGAGGTTGAAGCATGCATCATAGAACCTGGGCCTTGTTGGGCGCACTCGTCCTAGTGCTGGCGGCCTGCGGCCCGGCGGCCACAGCCACGCCGGTGCCCACCAAAGTACCCACGGCCGCCGCAACCAGCACACCAGCGCCCACGGGCTTCGTCAACCCGCAGCTCTTGATGGAGACTGCCTCCCTGGCCCAGCGCCTGACGGACGTTGACCTGCGCATCGTGGACGTGCGCTCCGCCGATAGGTACAACGAGGGCCACATCCCCGGCGCGGTTAACCTGGCCCTGGCCCAGGTGACCATCAACGTGCCGGTATCAGGCATGGCCGCGCCCCCGGACAAGTTCGCCGAGGTCATGGGCAGCCTGGGCATCGCCAACAGCAACCGGGTGGTGGTCTATGATGATACGGCCCTAAACGCCGCCCGCCTCTTCTGGCTCCTGGAGTACTACGGCCACAAGAACGTTAGCGTACTGAACGGCGGCTATCCCAAGTGGGCCGCCGAGAGCCGGGAGGTCACCCGGGTAGCCCCCAAGGTCACCCCAGCCAGCTTCACGGCCCAGGCCGACTCCAGCAAGGTAGCCACCAAGCAGGACGTGCTGGACCGGGTGGGTAAGCCGGGCGTCGCCTTCGTGGACGCCCGTACCCCCAAGGAGTACTCGGGGGAGGACATCCGCGCCCCTGCTACTCGTGGCGGCCACATCCCCGGGGCTGCCAGCCTGAACTACGTGGACACCCTGCTCCCGCAGTCGGCGACCTACAAGTCAGCCGCCGACCTCCGCGCGATGTTCACCAAGGCTGGCGTGACCCCCGACAAGGAGGCCATCTCCTATTGCCAGACCGGGGTGCGGGCCGCCGTGGACTACCTGGTCCTTCGGCTGCTGGGCTTCCAGAAGGTCCGAAACTACGATGGGTCTTGGGTGGAATGGGGTAACGACCAGACCACCCCCATCGAGAAGTGAGGATAGGCCGTGGCCGAGGCCAAGATTGACCAGGTAGTGGACGTCAAGGGGGAGCTGTGCCCCATGCCCATCGTGCGCGCCCGCCTGGCCATGGACAAGCTCCACGCCGGCCAGGTCATCCAGGTGGTGGCCACGGACCCCGCCTCCCGCGACGACTTCTCCGCCTGGTGCCGCGCCCAGAAGCATGCGTTGTTGGAAAGCAAGGAAGCGCAGGGCGTCTATACTTACTTGATCCGGAAGGGGGGCTAGCCATGGCCCAAGTGAAAGAAAACCCCTTACTGCTGGACGCCGAGACCTTCGCCCGGCTCCACACTCAGGCCCACAAAGATACCGAGGTCAAACGCCTGGCCATCGTGGCCTCCAAGGGCACCATGGACATGGCCTATCCGCCCTTGATCCTGGCCACTACCGCGGCGGCCATGGGCCAGGAGGCAGCTATCTTTTTCACCTTCTACGGGCTGGACGTCCTTAACAAGAAGAAGCTGGCCCGGCTCAAGGTGGCGCCCCTGGCCAACCCGGCGATGCCTGTGCCGGTGCCCAACATCATCGGGGCCATTCCGGGCATGACCGCCATGGCCACCTGGATGATGGGCCGCATGATGCGCAAGCAGAAGGTGCCCACCGTGCCGCAGTTCCTGGACCTGTCCAAGCAGCTCGGGGTCAGGCTCATCGCCTGCACCACCACCATGGGCATAATGGGCATCAAGAAGGAAGACCTCGTGGAAGGGGTAGAGATCCAGGGCGCAGCAGCGTTCCTCGAGTATGCGTCCCAGGCCCAGGTAACCCTGTTCGTTTAGGAGGGTAAGATGATGGCCAAGGCAGCCGCCATAGACGTAGAGCTAGACCTGAAGGGCGAGGTCTGCCCCTACACCTTCGTCAAGTCCAAACTCGCCCTGGAGGAGATGGAGGTGGGCCAGGTGCTGCAGGTCATCGTGGACCACGAGCCTGCCACCACCAACGTCCCCCGCAGCATGGCCAACGAGGGCCAGGAGGTCCTGGGCGTGGAGAAGATCAACGCCACCGACTGGACCATAACCCTGCGCAAGGGGAAGTAGTGCACAGCTATTCGGTGGGCACGCCGCTCGCCCTTCGACAGGCTCAGGGTGAGCGGGCGGTGTCTGCTCATGATTCGACAAGCCTTCCGGCTGAGGCCCTCAGGGCCGAAGGTTCACCACGAGCGAAGATAAGCGCCTTCCCGTGGGAGCCAGCATGAAGCTGGCAATTCAGCTACTGTCGGGCTTTGGCTCCCAGGACCTGCGTACGGCCACCCGGCTGGCCGAGGCGGCCCTGGCCCAGGGCCACCAGGTGGGCATCTTCCTCATGGAGGATGCCGTCTACCTGGTCAACCAGTTCAAGGGCCTGGCCGACAAGGGCGCCGATGTCTCCCTGTGCGCTCACAATGCCCACCAGCGGGGCGTGGCCAAGGTGGACTACATCCTGTGGGGCGGCCAGCCCGACTGGGCACAGATGGTCCACGATGCCGATCGGGTGATTTGCCTTGGCTGAGACACCCCAAGCCTCTTGGGGCTAGCGGTCTGAATTCTGTCGTGGGTGTGGTAGAGCGCCCAGATAGGGAGTATAATTCTGGGCAACTGGTTGAGGGTGTCCTATGACAATATGCCTGGGTCTACTGTCCGAGGCGGGGAAGAAGGTCGTTATCACGGCCGATCGGATGTTGACCGGGTTCGACGTGGAATTCGAGCAGGAAGTCCACAAGGTTCATCCCGTTACCGAACGCTGCGCTGTCCTGTCAGCAGGGTCTGCGGTTGAGCAAATCGAGGTGATAAGAAACGCCCGAACCGAGCTAGTCGGCCGCAGGCATCCCACTGTCAGGGACGTGGTAGACGAACTCAAGCGTCAATTCGTCGAGAGCAGGAAGAAGAGAGCTGAGGAACTGTATCTGAAACCCTTGGGTATGAACCTACAGGACTTCCTTGAGCTCCAGGGTAGACTGGCCGAGCCCCTTGTGTTGAGGTTGACACGCAATATTGAAGCAGAGGAACTAGAGCTGGAGTTGCTCGTGGCCGGAGTGGACCCTAGCGGCGCTCACCTCTATCTGGTTCGTGACCCAGGCACGGAGTACTGCTTCGACGCCATCGGCTTTTGCGCCATTGGGACGGGCGAGCACCATGCCGAATTGGCTTTCATTCGGTCGGGCTATTCGCCAAGGGTCGGGCTTAGAAGGGCGGTGTTCTTGGCATATCAGGCCAAGCGAGATGCAGAGATGGCCCCTGGGGTTGGAGCCAGATTCACCGATATGGCGATCATAGATGAGGACGGCATCCATCCCCTTCATCAGGACGTGCTGGGGGGCCTTAATGAAACATACAAGCAGTTGCTTGCCGCCCAAGCTGCTAACCTCAGCGAGATACAAGCCCGCATAGACACGCTACAATTGACGTGGGCAGAGCAGGGGTTTGAGGAGGAGTGAATATGACTCTAGGGGTCAGAAAGCGCGTGAAGAAGGCCCGCGAGCTAGACCTTCTTGACATCAAAACAGATATTGCCATCGCCAAGTTCGAGCAGTTTGGTCCAAAGCCGCCCAAAAGCACAGCACGTAAGATACGCGATACACGAGTCCGCAAGCCCCTTGGTTAAGCCAACACGACGGGCGTTGCCCGTCGCCGACGGATTTCTGATCCACATCCCGTGCCAGCCAAGAAGCCCGTAGCCGTTGTCATCCGACGCTCGCCGCTGAACTCGGTCCTGGCGGCGGAAGGCCTGCGCCAGGCCGTCGGCCTCACCCTCGCAGAGAACCAGGTGAACGTCTATCTCCTGGGCGAGGGGGCATGGCTGGCGGTGCCCCTGGCGCCCCAGGTGGTGGGCGGCGAGCCTATCGCCAAGCACCTGGATGCCCTGTCCATGCTTGGCGCCCGGATAGCAGTCGAGGCTGAGTCCCTGGAGCAACGGGGTTTGTCCGCCGCTGACCTGCGGCCCAAGATCGAGGTGATGGACCGGCAGGCCCTAGCCCAGGCGTTGGCGCTGGCGGGGGCGGCCTATGCCTTCTGAACCGGGACTGACCATCCTGCACGTGGTGCGTCACTTGGACGACGCCGAGGCCCTAGCGGTAGCTCGCGCCCAACAGACAGCCGGCCACCAGGTGACCCTCTTGCTGCTCCAAGACGCTGTCCTGGACCGCCCCGACTTCGCCGGGCCAATCCTGGCCTGTGCTGAGGACAACCAGGCGCGAGGGAGCCGTTCACCCTACCCCGCGGTGAGCTACGAGGATATCGTCCGGCTGGTCTTCGAGCACCAGCGGGTGATCTCCTGGTGAGCGCCAAGTCCCTGCAAACTCGCTGCAAAAGGACTACCATAACAGTATGTCTGACGTCATAGATGAAGCCTCTGCCCTGCTCCAGTGCCGGGAGTGCCCCTGGTACCGGTCGTGCGTGCTCCCCCTGAGAGTCACGCCCGAGGACCTCGACCGCCAGCTCCGCAGCATGCCCGCCTCCGGCAGCGAACCAGCCCTGGCCGAGCTGCTTACCGGGATGGCCTCAGTGGCCCAAAACGCCATCCTCGAGGGCTGCCCCATATTCATTCAGCGCCTCCGAGACAGCCCCAAGCTGGCCCAGCGCCTTAAAGAGATCATGCGCGATTGGTCCCGGGGCGAGTAGCACAGCAGCAGGCCGTGGTTCTGTCAATATGTCACCCTAATGGTTCTGTGATTCCGTCACCGTCAGGGTCTTCTCCAGGGATGGTCTGGGCTTGGCCTGGAGACGTGGGTTTTGTCCGCCTGCGGGCGGGCGGCCTCTGGGGCTTCCTGGTCCGCAAGGTCACTGGGTCTGGTGGGGTCTCCCTGGTGGCAATGACCTGGCCCTAGTAGACCCCTCCAGGCCCTTTATGCCAATGGCAAGGATACGCCCTCTGCTCTTACACACAAGAGGTTACACCGCCCATATCTCGCCGCCGTTGACGCGTCTTGGTGCAGGTTGTAATATCGTGTCCGAATACAATCCGCAGGGAAGGTACTGTTAGACGCGGGAAGCAGGCTCTACGCTCATGAGTAGTCAATTCTCGTTTGACGTTTTCCTCAGCTACAGCTCGAAGGACAAGGCGGTCGTCCGCGCCGTCGCGGAGCGGCTGCGGGCGGACGGGCTGCGCGTCTGGCTCGATGACTGGGAGATCCGCCCCGGCCACAGCATCCCGGCGAAGATCGAGGACGGGCTGGAGCGGTCCCGCGTGCTGGTGCTCTGCATGTCGGCGAATGCGTTCGGCTCGGGATGGGCTTCCGCGAAGTGGAGTCCGGTCCCCTGGTACGCTCCTCCTACCACGCCGCCCGCACCTACCCTCTCCCCCTGGGAGAGGGCGAGGGTGAGGGCCCTGCATCGTAGGGGCGGGCCTTCTGCCGGCCAAGGCATTGGCATGTCCTTCTGAGCGATCCCTTCGCTATGCTCAAGGGTGAACTCCGCGACCGAAGAACGTCGTGGCAGTGCTTCCCACCACCACCCTGAGATGCTTCGTCCCTACTTGTCATTCTGAGCCCTTACGCAGAAGGGCGAAGAATCCGTACTCCCCCGCTATGACCGTGGCCGCAGCACACCAGGGGGCACGGATTCTTCACTGGTCCCGGTGCGCCGGGACTCGTTCAGAATGACAGAAATGGGGGCGGCCTCGTGCCCCCGATCTCCGCGCCCTGCCTAGTCTATTCTAATCGAAGAATGAGCCTGAAGGGATAGGAGTGGGGCTTTCTTTCTTTTTGCTACTTTTTCTTTCTTTGTTGAGACTGTGGATATGTGGAAAAGCCTGTGCTTCGGGTGGGCGCCTGTCATGCTCTGAGATT
>ORJL010429879.1_pt1 | contig 20017 bp, 29 predicted proteins | sample 1779941 | NCBI WGS metagenome assembly ORJL01 (sample SAMEA104232317, study PRJEB22302) | groundwater metagenome | biome: forest; feature: aquifer; material: groundwater | place: USA | collected 2011-08-07 | depth 5.8 m | reverse complement strand
TATTAACAAGAGGTGAAAATGGATTCTATATTTCTAACAGAAGTAGCATATCCCGCATTACTAGGAGGCATAGGCGGAATAACAAGAGGAGTTATTGGCTTGTTAAAAGCACTTTCACTAAGAAGAAGAATCCTATGGGCTTATTATATTATTACTGTTGTTGTAGCAGCAATAATAGGAATTTTTGTAGGGGTTGTATTTAATTTTGATTATCGCCTTTCATTGCTTGCAGGATATGCAGGCACAGACATCCTGGAAGGCATATACAAGTCATTCCAGGTCCAGAAAGTATACACAGTAAAAAATAAATAAAATGCCAAGCGTAATAATCTCACTTTCAGATGAAGTATATAAAGAATTGAAAAAAAGAGCAGATAAGAATATGCTCAATATCAAGGAGCAGTCAGAAGACATAATAAGAAGAAGCATGCTTTCTTACAAAAAAGATTCAACTTTAAAGCTGGCAAAAACAGATGATAAGCTTTTATACATATTTTCAAGGGAAAAACGAGGAAGAAGAAGCTCAAAGAGGTAACAGGCAATATTTAAATATCCTCTAAATTTTATAAATTCAGCCCCTCGTAGCTCAGCGGTAGAGCGTCCGGCTGTAGATAAAATCTAGCGCAGACATTCCCTTTGGGACAAGGATGAAGCGTGATTAGCCTGTCGGTATTCAGGGTTCAACAGAACCCGGGAGATCCCCAGTTCGAATCTGGGCGAGGGGATAAACCTAATAAATCAGTTCAAGACATTTAAATAATAATTACCTTCTAATTTATTTTAGCCCCTAATCTCTCTCCGTCAAATAGTGCGAAAGCAAAAATTATTTAAATCCCAAGTTCTATTCAACTCAATGGAAAATACTACAATAGATGATGTATATAAAGAACTAAAATTAATTCAGCGTAAAATGGTGACGAAAGAAGAAATTGACAGGTTAGTAGAAACAATAGCTATTTTATCTAATAAAGAAACAATGCGACAAATTGAAGAAAGTGAAAGGGATATTATGGCTGGAAGAATAAAAAGGATAAATTCAATTGCCGATCTTTAATGGTGTGGAATATCGCATCTACAAATACATTTTCTAAAGAGATAAAGAAATTTAAAAAGAATAAGGAACTTTTAGACGCCTTAGAAAATAAGATAAAAAGATTGAAAGAAAATCCAGAGAATGTTGGAGGTTATCTTTCTGGAAGACTTCATGGTCTTAAGGCAACTCGTATTATAAAGAAGTTTAGACTTGTGTTTAAGATTAATAATCAAGAGAATACAGTTTACTTGGCAGGAATAGATCATAGAAAGTACGACTATGAAAACTTCGATAACGAGTCTTTGGAATAGTAATTGACAAAATTAACGTCCTAATCAGAGCAAATCAGTTCAAACTATTTAATTATCCTCATCTTTATGTGTGCATGATCAATCCAGTTGAATTCCCATCACTCTAAGAAAATACTCGGCTTTCGGCGAGGGGACATTATTTCTGGATACTACATGCACAATTAAAGATAAGAATATTTATAAACTAAGCTTTTAAGATAATCTAATGAAGATTAAAAAAGAGATAGCATTTTTATCTTTTATATTCCTAATTTTTAGTATTTCTATATCATCAACTTATGCTCTTAATTCTACTGTTCCAAATTTTAAAGTTGCTTTTATTGGAGATCAAGGGCTTGGAGCAAATGCAATAGCTGTCCTTCAACTTATAAAAAATGAAGGAACAAATATGGTTTTGCATCAGGGAGATTTTGACTACCAGGATAATCCGACTGCGTGGGATGATCAGATTAATAGTATCTTAGGAGCTGATTTTCCATATTTTGCTACAATAGGAAATCATGATGCTTTGGCATGGAGCGGATATCAGCAAAAACTTATTGAGAGATTAGCGCGAATTCCAAATGCGTTTTGTACTGGAAATCTTGGTGTTCAATCAGCATGTTATTATAATGGATTATTTTTTACTTTAACTGCTCCAGGAACTATGGGATCTGGACACGATATTTATATAAGAGATCAATTAGCCCAAGATAATTCTTTATGGAGTGTTTGCTCCTGGCATAAATTACAGAGATTGATGCAAGTTGGCGGAAAAACAGATGAAACAGGGTGGGGTGTTTATGAAGAATGCCGAAAAGGTGGAGGAATTCTTGCAACTGCTCATGAACATTCATATTCAAGAACTCATCTAATGAATAATTTTGAAACCCAGAGCATAGCTTCAACATCAAATACCATAATTCTCGAAAAAGGAAAAAGTTTCGCATTTGTGTCTGGAATAGGTGGCCATAGCATTAGGCCACAAGATAACACTCTTGCATCTAATCCGTGGTGGGCATCTGTATATACTGCAACACAAAACGCAACGTACGGAGCTTTATTCTGCACATTTTATGTTGATAACCAGCCAAACAAAGCAAGATGCTATCTTAAAGATATACAAAATAGGACAATTGACCAATTTGAATTAATAAGCAATGTTGAAGCTCAACTAAATGTTTTGTTAAACAATCCTCAAGATAATTCAGTACTTAACGGCACTAATGTTGCATTCAGCTGTACAGCTAATGATGATATAGAATTTAACAATATTACATTATATATAGGTTCAGAAAAAACAACAAAAACTTTAATGTTCAAAGAAAATGGAGATCTTATTAATCAAACAAATGACGCAACTATTAGCGAAAACAACCCTAGTACAAATTTTGGTTCAACTAACGATATTCTTGTAGATTCTGATGATCCTCCTGGAACTAATCTTATCAAAAGAACTCTTATTCAATTTCCAAATGTCTTTGGCAATAACCAAAATCAGGTTCCATTAGGGGCCAAGATTGTAAAGGCAGAATTGACTCTGAATATATTTAATGAAGGCAATAATATGCAGGCATATAGAGTTAAAGAAGACTGGATAGAATCAGAAGTTACATGGAATCAAAGAAAATTAGGCGTCTCCTGGAATAATGCTGGAGCATTTGGATCATCTGTTGATACATCATTCTATGAAAGTTTTGTTCCAGCTTCGCCCATTGAAAAATATATTTATGATATAACTAGAACTGTGCAAAATTGGAGCAATGGCGAGCCTAATTATGGAATCTTAATTAAAGAAACAGGTGCAAATGGTGTTGATATGACAAGCAGCGAAGATTCTGCAATTTCTAACAGGCCGTTATTAAAAATAACATATGAAATTTCAGAATCTGTTGAAATTCCATGGCATGCAAATCAAACTAAATCTATAAGCGGAACTTCAAATACAACAACATTTAATGTTGTATTAAATGATAATCAATCATATATATGGAATTGCTTAGCCAGCGATAACGAGTCAAGAATTGCATTTGCCCAAAATAATTATAGTTTCTCTATAAATTCATCCAATATACTAATTAATCAGCCTCCAGTTGCAAATGCAGGCCCTGACCAGATACTTACAGACAACAATGAAGATAGTGTAGAAAGTGTTCTTCTTAATGGTTCATCTTCGTATGATTCAGACGGTTCAATTGTAAGTTATGAATGGGAAGAAGATAGCCTATTGATTGGAACAGGTGATATCTTAACAATAAATCTAAGTATCGGAAACCATACAATAAAATTAATTGTGACTGATAATGGCGGAGCAACATCCAGTGATACATTATTTATAGAGGTAAGAAATAAGCTTATTCAGCCATCAATGTACGTTGGTAATATAATTATGGCAGGTGAAAGAAAAACAAAGGGTAAAAATCAATTTTGTAGAGTATTTGCAATCATCCCAATCCTAGATAATATAAATAATTTTGTTAATGAAGCTATTGTTAAAGCAACATGGAGTGGTGCATATTCGAGTGTAGTCGAAGGAAATACAACTATAAATGGCACAATAACATTAGGAACAGGCTGGGTAAAAGGATGCGGAATATTTTCCATCAATATAGATAATGTCAGCAAAACAGGTTTTATCTATAACCAATCTAAAAATATTGAAACAAGCGATAGTATAACACTATAATCACCTTATTTTTAAGATAAATCTTGCCCTAAAACACTTTAGACTTTTGGTTGAGAGTGATTAACATATTTTCAATACTCGGCTTTCGGCGAGGGGATTTTTTATTTAAAACGAAAGATATTTAACCGCAAGAATTCTTAGAAAAACATGGCAGAAACATTAACTATAAACAAAAGTGCTATAGCAGATTTAGTAAGATTAAAAGAAGAGCTTGATTTCGTAGTAGAATCTATAGAACTAATGAGCAATAAGGAGTTTATGGATTCTTATAAAAAGGCAAAAGAACAGATTAAAAAAAGAGAATTCTGTGATTGGAATGCCTTATGAAATTCTTCCCACAAAAGAATTTGAAAAGGATTTTAAAAAATTAGACAATTCTATTCAAATAAGGATTAAAAATAAAATTAGAAAAGTCGCTGAAAATCCAATTAGATATAAGCATCTGCATTATGATTTAGCTGGAAGCAGTCGTTTAAGAATTGATAAAGTTAGAGTTATTTTTTCCTATAATGTAGAAAAACAAGAGCTTTATTTAGAAAAGATTGTTTTTGACCATGATTACAGGAATTAGAAGTATTAAAGTTTCAAGAGTATCGAGTTTTATCTCAGACTTGGGCGAGGGGATGAATCTTCTTGAAGGGGAATAGAACTCCCCTTCAAAATCTAATTTTTACATAATTATTTAAATTGAATTCTGCTGGTTCTTAAAAGAAAGAGGCAAAAATGAAAATAACAGAGAAGAAAATGCAAGAAGATATTGAAAAGTATATCTCTACTTTAAGAATTTTTTTAAGAAGGCATAAAGGAAAGAGAATAATAAATCTAGGAAAACCAAATGAAGCACATCTTAGAACATATATTAAAAATTGGTATGAAATTAAGCTCCTTTTCCCAGAAACCATGGATTTTAATATTTTATTAAATCGTAAAAAAATTGAAGAATTTATTCAGAATTATCACAAAAATAAGGAAAAAATAATAAAAAAAGCAGTAAAAAAATTGAATAAAACTCCTAGATTTATAATAAAGTGAAAGTCCAAAACTTCGGAATAATTGATATTCGGGCGAGGGGATTTTTTTTCTAAATAAAAACTATCCTATTTCAATAAAATCCTCAATCTCTTTCTTTTTCTTTATATTTAAAGAAACTTCTAAGCCATATGAAGTAGGCTTGGATAAAAGAAATTCTGTTTTTAACAATTCATCAACGACTTTTCTTACCTCTCTCTTGCTCCTTAAATAATCTGGAAGCCCTTTCGGAAGATTATGAATGCTCGTATGTTTATGCATCCACATCCTATGCCTGACTAATTTTCTAAGAATAAACCTCTTTATTTCGTCCTCAATTTGCATAATTCATATTTGTTGCTTTTATTTATAATTCTTTATAATTAATAGCTCCGTTTTAGTAATTACCGATATATTAACCTAGGTTTATAAAATAGAAGTGTTTATAAACTTAGCATCTTATAACAAAACATGAAAAATGAAATAGAAGAACAAGATAATGAAAATATAAGCATTTTTGTAGAATATTTTGGAAACTCGCCCTATGTAAAAATATTGGACTTTTTAATAACAGGGCAAGCGTTTGATTATAATATGACTGAAATAGCAAGAGGAGCAGGAGTTGGATGGAGTGCATTTACAAGAATTTGGGAGCAATTATTAAAAAAAGAGATCATTGTTCCAACAAGAAATATAGGAAATGCAAAACTTTTCAAGCTCAATAAGAAAAATCCTTTTGTTTTGAAGTTAATAAAATTTGACTGGGAATTGACAAAAATGGAAACTGAAAAGTTAGACAAAAAAGAAACAATATCAGCTTGATAAAATGTTTTTATATAAAAACAAAATGATAAGAAAATACTTCGATGAATATTATCTTCTAACAGAAAAATTAGAAGAAATAAACTGGGCTCTTGATAGTAAATGCAACGATATAGATTGTGATAAATACATGTACAAAGAACTCTTGAAAAAAAGATATAAGCCTGTCTTAGAACATAATTTTTCTTGTATAGAAAGGCTTAAACGAGATAAGGCAACAATTATGAGAATGTTAGCTCATAGAAAATATAAAAGATATAGATATAAAAAATGTGCAGTATGCAAAAAGCTCTTAGATAAATTAAATGAAAAAAATAAAATTATAGGTTTTACAAGGCCATCTCTTGCAAACAATAAATACTTTGAATGGAAAGGTGTTTGGGCTCATAAAAACTGTAAGTCTAAAGTCAAAATTCCTGAAGGTTGGAAGAAATTTTAAGAAGGTAAAATATAATTAATATTTTTACCAAAAAAAGCATTAAGATTATAGATAATTAATCATATAAAAACTTATAAATATTAGTATATAAAAGATAAAATGGACTCAACATCTAGGTTATTAAGAGAAATAAAAAATGGATATTTTTCACAGGAAGAAGGCCCAATAATCAAAAGAGCATTAGAAAGTATTCAATATGGCAGCGACACAACTGCAATTGAAGCTAAAGAAGCTAGAGAATATTTCACAGATATTATAGCATATTGCGGGCCATTAAAAAGATTAGAATCTTTTACTTTAAATTTAGAAGAAGAATTAAGAAGGATGCGTGAAAATGAAAGTTCTAAAAAATATACAAGGGCTGAATTAATAGCCATAGATAGGCTGAAAAGAGTTTCTGAAGAATTATTTGACGCGTAAAATTCAGCTTTTTAAAAAATGCAAACCTTTAAAAACACACATGTTTAACATTTCTAAGCAGAAATCTCTGCACAAAATAAACATGGGAAAAAACAAAAAAGACGAAGAAGAAGAATCTGAAGACGAACTCGAAGAAGACGAAGACGACGATGATTCTGATGACGAAGAAGAGGAAAAGGAAGAAGAGGAATCTGTAGAGAAAGAAACTTCTTACGAATAAACCGCCTTCATTAATTTGGCCCTTTTGGCCATAATTTTTTTATTTTGAAATTATGCAAAAACATAAAAACACTAGTCTAGAACTTATTTCATGAAAGGCTTTCCAGATTATATGGGAAATTACATGCTCCTAGATGATGAAGAGCAGATGAAAATTAAAAAAATTTACGCAGGCTGGAGCGAGCTAGAATATAAAACTCAAGCAGAGAACGGAGCAGGAATATTTTTTATATTAATGAAAAATAGGCAAACACCAGGGCAAATTGTTCAGAATATATCGGGAGTAATTCTAGATAATTTTAGTTCATTCAAATCAACTTTCAAAGGATTTTTATCTAATGATTCTATAAGTTTCACAAAAGAATATTCAAAAGAGGCAATAGAATCTACAATGGTCCCAGAAGAAGGTATAGCTTATAAGGCAAAGAAGATTAGCCCTTATATATTCAAAGGGATATATAATATGCCTGCCGATGAAAGAGCTCCAGCATGGAATGGCAAATTTATTCTGTTAAAATACCCAGAAGCGGTTTTAAGAAAGATTTCTATGTCTTATAATTAATATAATTCTTCCCTGCAATCATAACAAAGAAGCTGGTCATAAACTTTTAACAAGTCTGAAAAAGCCCCGCAATTATCGCAAAATCCTTCAAGTGGCCATTCTACATTTGAATCTCTAAGTTTTCTCTCTTCTTCCTTTATATCTGCCAGCTCCCCCAACTCCTGATAAAGTTGAGGAGCAACTCTAAGAATATCCTTCAAAGTCAGCATTCCGATTATCTCGCCATTTGTTATAACTGGCAATGCTCTCAAATTATAAGCCTTCATCTTTCCAAGCGCTTGAACAATATCTGCAGAAGGCTTTATCACAGCAACCTTTCTTATTGCGATATCAATAGCTTTTAACTTCTTTAAATTAGCAGAAGGCTGCTTTACTATCACCCACAAAATATCTCTGGCGTTTACAATGCCTAAAAGCCGATTTTTATTAACAAGAGGCAATGTATTGACCTTCTTCTTGACAATCGCCTTGGCGCAATCATAAACACTTTCATCTGGTTTGACAAATATAAAATCCCGAGTCATTACATCTCCAACAGCAATCCTTCTCATAAACAAGCATAGCTAATGCATAATTTAAGCATTTATGTAAAAAATATACTTAAAATGAGTAATAAATAAAGCAGCAAAAAAGATTATATAGCCTTTAATTATAAAATTTTATGGCAGATAAAATGAGAGATTGGATTGGTAAAAGAGTCTTATTAGAAAGTGAATCAAGAGAAGATTATGGGAGAATATTATATGGAATAAAAAATAACAGTTCTGAACTTGCCCAATTAATAGAATGTGAGCCAGGCTCAAAAGAAAGAGTTGAAGGCAAGTCTCCAAGATATTATTTTGTTTCAGATAGATTTAAAGAACTTAAAATTCCTATTTTGAATCATTATGTTAACGAAAATGAGATATATGCAATTGTAAAAGATATAGATTATTTCTTTAAAGCAAGAATAAAGAAAGTGTAATAAGTTTTTCAATCATTGCTTCACATCACCACAATCTTAAAAAGATATGCTCCACGAAGAACAATATGACTGAAAAACAGCCTGTTTATATCTTGCCTGAGAATATGTCAAGGACAATTGGAAAAGACGCCCAAAGAAATAATATTCTTGCAGCTAAAGTTGTCGCAGACATAGTAAAAACAACTTTAGGCCCAAAAGGCATGGATAAAATGCTTGTTGATTCAGCAGGCGAGATAATAATAACAAACGATGGAGTTACAATACTAAGAGAAATGGAAATTGAGCATCCTGCAGCTAAAATGATGGTAGAGCTGGCAAAAACTCAAGAGCTAGAAGTAGGCGATGGCACAACAACAGCTGCTTTGCTAGGGGGCAAATTGCTTGAAAACGCAGAAAAACTATTAGATAAAAACGTGCATCCTACTATTATAATAAAGGGTTATAGGCTAGCTGCAGAAAAAGCAATTCAAATTTCAAACGATATATCTATGCCTCTAAAAGAGCGCATTGTCCTGGAACAAATAGCGCAAACAGCAATGACAGGCAAAGGAGCAGAGGGAAACAAAGAAAAACTTGCTTCTCTGACAGTAAAAGCAGTGGAACAAATAGCAGCAGGCAAGATAATTGACTTAAACGATATTAAAATAGAAAAAGTAAAAGGAGACAGTGTTGCAGATAGCGAATTAATTCAAGGAATAGTTTTAGACAAGGAAAGAGCAACTCAAGAAATGCCTATAAAAATAAGCAATGCAAGAATTCTTTTAATTAACATTCCTCTAGAATTAAAGAATACAGAAACAGAAGCAAAAATATCAGTCACAACGCCAGAACAGCTAGAAAGTTTTATTCATTCTGAAGAAATGTATATCAAAGAAATGACTGATAAAATAATAGCAGCAGGCGTTAATGTTGTATTCTGCCAAAAAGGCATAGATGATGTAGCCCAATACTATCTGGCAAAAGCAGGAATCTTCGCTTGCAGAAGAATATCAGTGTCAGACCTGGAAAAGCTAGCAAGAGCAACTGGTGGGAAGATTATCTCAAATCTTGCGGATATAAATCCTATTCTTTTAGGAAAAGCAGAAACAGTAGAAGAAGTAAAGAAAGGAGAGGATTCATTGACTTATGTAAGCGGCTGCAGCAATCCAAAAGCAGTCACAATAGTAATAAGAGGAGGAACAAGCCATATAATTGATGAAGTTGAAAGAGCTATTAAAGATGGCCTGGGAGACGTTGTTTCAGCCATAAAAAGCGGCAAGCTAGTAGCTGGCGGCGGAGCAGCAGAAATTGAAATATCAAGAAGATTAAGGATTTATTCAAGAACATTAAGCGGCAAAGAGCAGCTTGCTGTAGAAGAATTCGCAAACGCACTTGAATCAATTCCAGAAGCCCTGGCAGAAAATGCAGGGCTTGACCCTATAGAAATCCTTACAGAGCTAAAAAAACACCATGATGCAGGATTCACTAATCACGGAATTAACTTATTCACAAACAAAATAGAAGACACATTCGCAAGGGGAATTATAGAGCCATTAAAAATAAAAACTCAAGCAATAATTTCTGCAACAGAAGTAGCCACAATGATTCTCCGCATAGACGATGTCCTAGTCAGCAAGGACAATTCGCAAAAGATACCTAAACTCCAGCCTAATTACCAAGAGGAATAATAGTTATTTTATTAACTCTTATTACAAAGTAAAACTAATTATTTCTTCTCTATTCTCGCAATATAACCTGTCTGATTAGCATAACTATGTTCTTTAACTTCAAAGTTGAGTCTATTTACATTTATTCCGGTATTAATCGTAGTAAAAGACCTTTTATCTAAAGCATTCCTATCCGGACAAAATATATAGGAGGCAGACGCGTAGTAATTCTTTCCCTCATACAGCGCCCCAGCAACTCTTTCAGCAGCCCCAAGCATTTCTTGGCCAATTTGAGCGATAGTAATAGGATTACATAAGAATTGATGAATAGACATGGTTCCAGTTTTAAAATCAGGATTAACAAATTTTACTCTTCTATCACCGCCCTCTAATAATCTAATTAATTCTTCGCTAGTATGAGGCATTTTTCCATCAGGGTTATCATAAACAAAAACACCTTTTAGAAAAGATAAATTTTCTGTGCTTGTTATTAGATAATTTCCCCTTCTTGAATTTTTTAATATATCTCTACAATGAGGATCCCCTGGATTTTGCAAAGCCAAATCTAAAAGAGAAATGACCTGAGCCGCTGTAGGTCTATAAGAATCAATTTCTTCTGTAATGGAATAATCATATTTTTCCGGATTAATTAAAGGAGCAATATAGGTTAGCATGGCTCCTAAATGAGGAAAAACTAATTTTGATTTCTCTATTCTCAATTGACCTTTTCCTTTTAGAGCATCTTCCATATTATTCATTAAAATAAGGGGTTTAAAAGGATTTATATTCTACAATTTAAAATATTCTTTCTTGTAAAATTCTCTCATGAAATAATTAAGCTATCTATCTTAATAATTCACTTAACAATCAAAACCCCTTTAGCCATATCCATTGAGCATCTAAATTTAAACTCCCCTTTTTCTGTAGGATTAATTTCAATAGTTTCCTTTCCTCCAGCAGGAACAATTTTATCTATACCAAAATCAGGAAATAAAATTTCTCTAGTGCATCCAGCATTAGAATCAGCATTTAAATTTATTCTTAAAGGAATGCCTTTCTTCGCAATTATCGTGCTAGGAGAATATCTTGTTGCTGTAATTTGAAGCTCAATTTCTTGATAATTCCCATTGACAATTGCTTCCTTGCTATCTACTTGTAAATTATTAGAGTTTTGTGTATTTATTAAGCTAGATTCGTTATCTAAGGGAAAAGAAAGCCAAAAACTGCCTAATACCAATAAAAATACAGCAAAACCAAGAGCATATCCTATCTCTTTAGGAATTTTGCTCTTTTTCTTAATTCCTTTTTCATCAACTTCACAGCAACTAGCCCTGCAATTAACAGCATAAACAAGTCCTCCCATTATAATTAAAAATATAATGCTCAAAAAGGGAATGAAAATTTCTATGTTAAAAGGCCTGACCATTTGCCCAAGCATTGCTCCCATCATTCCACCCATAGGCCCTGCAATAGCTCCTTCCATAATTCCTAAATGCCCTCCAAGATTTCCAAAAGGTATGCCAAGCAAAAGCCCAACCAAGCTTCCAATTATAACGCCATCAAGAAAATTCCCAGTAGGTATTAAAAACAAAGTCGCAGCAACCAAGCCCCCAATCATCCCGAATGTCATGCCTATCATCATTCCGTGCATTTCATCAATTGTCTTTCTCAATCTATAAATGTAAAAAGAAACAACGCCCATGACCGCCATGTATAAAATGAACATAATTAAAAAAGATTGATTTTGCATATTATTAAATTAAAAATTGAATTTATATAACTTTGGGTAAAATTCTTTAGAAAGGGTATTTAGGGAATTAAACAATCTTATCTTAAAAAGACTACTTGCTCTCTTTCAGTCTTTTCATGCCCTAAGCTAATAGTAAGTGGAATGGAAACATTATTTTCCTTATCTTTAATTTTAAAAGATAAAATAATACTTAAATAATTTTGTTTATAAAGAACAGACATAGAAGCTCTTTCTATTCCAGCCAAGATAAAAGGTGATAAACCCAAATTTTCACTTGCATTTAATATTTCTAAGCCAGAAACATAACCCAAGCTATCAATATCAACTATAAAGTCTCCAACTTCAATAGATGCTTTTGAAGGCTTGCCTTTCCATAAAGAAAGTATATCATCATTCTCTTCATAAACTATTTCTGTATTGCCTTTTGCCATTTTCTATTAGTTTTCCAAGCAGTTATAATATTTAAATGCTGCATGGGAAGAGTATTTCCCAGACTGAACATTTTATAGTTTTATTTCTCTAAATAAGCTATATCTTTTGAAACGTCACAAAATAGTTTATAGCCTCTTTCTTTAAGAAAGTCCATACCTAATATTGTGGGAAAAGCATCTACTTCATCTATTTCAGCAAAACCAGTAGGTCTTAGAACTGTTACTTTCATATCTTCTTCAACCTTATTTCCGTCTTCTGTAAGAAAGACAAAAATAAGTCTACTGTATTCATATCCCTGAAATTTTTTACTCCCTAATCTTATTATCTTGCCCTTAGTATTAAATGGTATATTCAAACGAAGGGCATCAGTATAGTTAATTATTGTCTCTGGGCTCCCGGTATCAAGAATAAATTTCGTTGTAGTTCGTTTTTGCGGAGTCTTCAAAAGTACTGTTGAATTAAGGTATAAATTATTCTTTTCTTCAAGATAAGTTAATAACTTAATTTTCATAATACTATTATTTCGTCCTTCTCTGGAATCTTTTCAATTATAACTTCTGATTCCTCTATGCCTTTATCTTTAAGTTTATTAAGTAAAATTTTAATACTTGGTCCAAAAGCTACAACTTTCTTATTTTTTATAGCTATCATTTCTCCTTCGTGCTCCCTACATATATCTTTAGCATACTTTTGAAACCATTCTAAATCTTCCATAGACTCGGTTAAAAGTGCTAAATCACTTAATACCATCTAAATTCCTCTTTTATATAGTATTTAAAGGTTCACTATATTTAAAACTTTCTAGGTCTAACAAGTTTCTTTACTTTACTTCCTACGCTATTAAACCTAGATTATATTATTTAGAATTCTTTGGCTTATTGTAGCTTTATCTTACTAAAAATTAAAGTTTATAAAATATCCAATTCAATCAAAATGCGGCATGGGGGAATCGGACCCCCATCTCGACATCTTTGCGCTTTCATTCAAATCCTTAAGGGAGTTGAACGCGTCCTCACCTAGGAAGGTGAAGCGTTTCCCCAAGGGAGTTGGTGCTTCTTCTCCAAAAAGGAGGTGAAGCGTTAGGAACCTTGGTTCCTACGCGTGGCAATGTCGTATTCTACCACTAAACTAATACCGCACATTAAACTAGAATAAATTAGTTATTTAAAGATTATCCTTACTGAAAGTCACTCATTGTCTCAGAAGCAAAATAAGCCCTATTAGAAGTAACAACTTTCTTTTGCCCATCTCTCACAAAAGAAGCTCTGGCAACAGGCAGCTCTAATCTGCCAACAGCCCTTAATTTAGAATAAACAACATAAGAATAAACTCTTTCTTCTCCTTTATTCAAATAAGGAATATTCCAAATCAGCTGTCTTGTTTTTTCATCAATCTTATCAGGGCTTCTTCCAAACTTATTGTAAAGCTTAACCATCATGGGCAATCTGTCAAAAATCTGTATATTGCTAACAGGCTTTCTGGCCTTTATCCTAAGCTTTACTTTCAATGCAAATTCTCCCCCTCTAGTCCTAACAAAAGAAACGCTCTTCTGCAATTTTAATGCGGTAGCTGAATAATACCAAACAAGAGAAACAATAAGCCCAATTAACACCAATAAAATCAAGATATAAGTATAGTTAGTAGTTACAGAAATGCTATATGACTCTCCAGGAGCTAGCTCCTTCTTCCAGACATAATTAACAAAAAGCCCGCCTCTATCAGCATTTAAAGGGCTGATAGAATAACTAGTAAAAAATCTAGATATTATATTCTTGCTTACTTCAATAGTTGCACTGGCTGGAACATTTCCGCTGTTTGTCTTAATAACAGTTACCTTTCTAATCAAAAATCCAGAAGAATCTTTGTCAGTCTTTACATCTTCCTTCTCAAGATAATTAACAGTCCCCTCATATTTGGTAGATACATCCTCAATTTTAACTTCAGCGTCAATAATATATGGTCCTGCAGATAATTTAGAAATTTTAGTTTTATCTACTGGAATTGAGAAAGAATTTACTTCAAGAGGCTCAAAATCAAGCTTATTGTTAAGCTCAAAAAATGCAGAGCTAAAATGCATATCTACTTTTTCCAGATGCGCATTTATATTATTTCTTATAGTAAGATTTATCGTGCTATCATCTGGATAAAATTTTGCAGTTTCAACAGAAAAAGCATCTTTTAAAGAAACAACTCTAATATTTATCTTGTCCTTGAATATCCCTTTATTTACCCCTTTAATCTGATATTCAAAAGAATAAACTCCAACTCTATCCAAATATTCTTCGCTTAAATAAGCCCTAGCTTCAACTTTAGATACTCCATTAGGAATATAAAAAGTTCCTTTTGGCGTCATGGAAACTCCAACAAGAGTATATATCTCTGCTGTATCCCCCTCACCGTTGTTTGTAATTACCAGCTCAATCAAGGCAGGATTCTTCAATTCACCAATAACAACAGAAGCCTTATACTTTTTTTCAACATTCAGCTCAAAATCAGCAGAAACAAAAGGGATTAATATCAAGCTTAAAAGAACCAGTCCAAGAACAAATCCCTTTTTCATACATATTTTACTTATGATTACTTATATAAATATTTGTATTCCTGAAGATTAAGCAATTTATATACTATAGTTAAATAAAACTTAAATAGCATATATTCGTATAAAGTTTATGTCTATTTTGGAATTAAAAGAAAGAATTGAAAATATGCCTTCTGATTATAAAGAAATTTTTAATAGGTTCTTTGTAGTTTCTGAATCTACTGGACCTCTAAAAATTCCAGAATCATTCTATGAAAAAGTACAAAAATGGTTTGGCAAACAAGGAGAAAGTTTAGAAAGTCTAATAGACAGAGTAGAGCATCAAAAGATTGTGCGTGTATTTAATAAAATAAACTATGAAGAAGCTCTTTTTAATGAACTTAGATCTCGCCGTCCAACTGCTGCTTCTGGAATTAATGTTGATAAGTATATCATTGATAAAAAACAAGGATGTGACTTTTGCGATTTATTAAATTTCACTGCAACAGATTTAGGATTTTCGAATGCAAATAATAAAGGCAGAGTTCAAGGAAAATATTGGATAAGTGGAAGCAATATTGCAAAATGCGAAAGTGCACATAGCAACATTATAGCTCTTGAACATGACCCTTTGCATTTTTCTAAGGAAGAGATTATTGAATTATTCTCATTAGCCAATAAATGGTTTGAAGGAATGCAAGAAAATAGAAATGAACTTGTATATGGCTTTCTTGGATGGAACATTTTAGAAAAAGCAGGAGCTTCACAAGTTCATCGCCATGTTCAAGTAGGATTAAGCGATGCTCCCCATCATTTTGGAAAAGTTGAGAAATTTTTAGCTGAAGAAATGCAATATGAATATCGCTATCATTCCAATTATCTTGATGATCTTTGGAAAGTACATGAAAATCTTGGCCTAGAAATAACGGAAGAAGAAGGGAGGGGAATTTTTTCGCTTACCCCTTTAAAAGAAAAAGAAGCATTGATTAAGTCAGCAACTTTAGAAGATGCAGCCCCTCTAGTTTATCGTATTCTGCGCTGTTATATAGATAAAATGGGAGTTAATAGCCTCAATGTAGGCGCTTATTTACCTAAATTTAGAACTACTCCTAAAGATTCATCTGTTATCTTAAGAATTGTAGATAGGGGAGACGTTAATAAAAAGCCAGTAGATATAGCTTCATGGGAATTATATGGTGCGAGTGTAATATCCAGTGATCCATTTTATATAGCAGAAGAAGTGAAAAAAAGTTTCTCTTGATTGATAAGATTAATCAAAAAGTGGTAACAATAGAAAGATTTAAATACATGTAATATAAATTATTTTAATGAACAAAATAAGAAATACTTTAGGAGCAATATTAACAGCAGTTTCTATGGCAGGATGCGAGCCTGATCAAACAGAGACAGCAAAATCATATTCAAAAGAGCCACAAGCAGTAGAATTTATGCCAGAAATATCTTTGGATAAATTACCCGAGAGAACGCTGGAATTAGAAGGAAGAATAATTAAAGTCCAGCCAAGCTCTCTTTCCTATACATATGGGACAGGGGAGGCTTCAAGATCAGCAAATCACGAGTTTATCTATGTTGTTCTAGAAAGCCAAGATAAAAATTTACATACACTTATTTATCCTTATTCAAAAGCAATTCTAGAAAAAAATGCAAATATTAAATATGTTCCATTTGCTCTTGAATCAATTACTACAGAAAAATTTATTAAAAATTTTATAAGTAAAGACTATCATTCAGAAGATAAATTCAATATAGAAGCAGAAGGCTTTATTACACCTGGCGGAATTACATACAAATAATTAATCCCTTCTTCCGCTCAATTCTAAAAATCTTTTTATAGCTTCCTTGAATGTAATGACATATTTTCTAACTTCTTCTTGCATATTGCCTATTCTGGCAGGAATAATATATTTATTATAAACATCCCTCATAAATCTAGTAAATGGTGCTCTGTCCCATTTGCTATCAGGGTCTTTAACAAGGGCTGCTTCAAACTTGCCTTTAACTTTTCCCTTATTCATTTTTTTCTTGTCACCATCAATTTCAACTTCAACATCATTCAACTTCTCTGCCTCAAATTTCATTTTGATTTCTATTCTGAAATAATCAGACACAGCTTTTGTAGCAAACCACTCAAATGCTATGTCTCTTGTATTTCCAGAAATTTTTTCAGAATATCTTCTTTCAATAACGCCAAAACCCTCATCATCAAGCCATCCATGCATGAATTTATAAAAAGCATTAAAATCAAATATTCCAGAATGGTCAAAATTCTCTTCTATAACAAGTTCCTTCTCAGCCATTCTAAATAAATTCCTCTTTTATTATAAATAAATTAACAACTATTTAAAGATGTTGCTCTCTAGGCTTCAATAAGCTTAATCTCAACTTTATTATTCCTAATGTCTAAATCATTTCCAATGCTCTTAATTTCAAAAACTATATTCTTTGTGCTTCTAGATGCCCGCATATTATAAACACTTAGAATCTTCTTAGTTCCTATATCAATGAAATCAAGGGGATAATCTTTTAAAAGCTCGTTATTCTCATATATTAATAATGTTGAAGAAGGAGAATTCTTCAATCCAAGATTAGCAACAGTAATTTCAAAATTCAAATAAACACCTGTTTTATTCGCATTAACTTTTTCCACAGCTAAATCAGGATAAGACTCAAACTTGTAAAGCTCATTTATCACATTAACCAAATAATCATCTATTTTTTGGTCGCATTTTGTAATAGGATACATTATGCTATCTTCATTATTATTATGATCAAAACCCAGAGCATGCAATATTTCATGAATTGCGACATTAGGAACTTCGCATTCATTCTTCCTAAATAAAGAAACTTTCCCAGAGAATATTACAGCAAAGTTAGTAGTATTAATTATTTCAGATGGCCCGCCCTCGCCAGCTACAAAATGCCCTCTTTCATCAGGCAATGGTGCAATATTAGAACAAAGAATATTTATCTCTCCAAAACCCTCATCAGTTTCGTAAAAATCTAATATTGTCTTTTCAGATATTATAGAAAAAGCTTTCTTAACATCATTTCTTCTATCTGTGTCACAAGAATCTGCAATACTATAATTAATATTCCTGTCTCTATATCTCATATTAGAATAAAACTGAACAGAACTTAATGTAATATTCTTATTTAGGCTAATTTGAAATTTCTCATAAAGAACAGGTTTTCCAGGCAGATTAAACCACAAAATGTATGCACTAAGCCCAAGCAATACGAAAAGCACAGCTAATATCAAAAAGTCCAAAAATTTCATAAGTCTTAGAGAAAAAAGAGATTTATAAACTTATTTTAGTTCATAAATCTATGAAATATAAATTCATAGGGCACACAGCAGACATAAAATTTCAAGTATATGGAAAAACCCTAAATGAGATATTTGAAAATTCAATATTAGCAATATCAAGCTATCTTAGCCGTGATTCCAAGATAAAAACTCTAAAAGGAAAAGTTGTATCTGTAACAGGCCAGGATATAGAATCACTTTTCTATAATTTCTTAGATGAAATAATTTATCTTTTAGATGCAGAGAACTTTATAACAGCAAAAGGCAAAGTAACAATTAGGGGCAATAACTTGCAGGCAGAGTTGTTCGGCGATAATGCTTCTAATTATCCCGAGCTTGACCATATAAAAGCAGCAACTTATGCAGAGATGTATATAAAGAAAAACAATGACGGCTGGGAAGCCCAAGCTGTCTTAGATGTTTAATAACAAGTATAATAAAACATGGAATTCTTTTTAAATAAAGAAAACATATAATTACATGGAATTATATTTTGAAAGAGAGTTTAGAGATGGCGACTTTTTTCAACAAAGATATGGCATAGCTGATGCATCGGGAAATCAAGTGGCATTAGACAAATCAGTAGAAGGCATTGCAGCAACAATAAGATATAACATTATAGTCAACGTAGCAAGTGATGTATATAAAAATAAACAAGAAACAACTATTCATTGGGAATTAGATGGAAAAATATTACCAAAAATAAATGTAAAAATAAGATCGCCTCTTACATCTAATGAATTAGAAGAACTTGCAATGCGTATATCTCATAATCCCAGTATGCCAATGAGTAACGAATCAGTAACTAATCTCATAAATTTGAGAGCTGGGATAATAGCTAATCAAGGGTAAGATTAAAGAATAATCTTGTGAAAAAGGCTAGATTAATAAACTCTTTTTATCTTCTTAACTGATGTTAAAAAACAAAATTAAAAAAATAACAGAGAATATTTACGAGCTTCCTAAAGAAAATGGGATGCTTGTATCTGGCAAGATTTTTGCATCTGAAGAACTATTCAAAAATATAGAAGAAGTCTGTATACAACAATTAAAAAATATTGCTTCACTTCCTGGAATTGTTGGACATGCTTTAGTGATGCCAGACGTTCACGTCGGCTACGGCTTTCCAATTGGTGGTGTTGCAGCCTTTGACTTAAAAAAAGGAATAGTATCGCCTGGAGGCGTGGGATATGATATTTTATGCGGAGTCCGCCTTCTAACAACAAACATATCAAAAAAAGAATTTCTGAAAAAAAGAGACCAAGTTCTAAAGGAAATTTATAATAAAATACCTTCTGGAGTTGGCGTTGGGGGAGAATTAAAATTCAATGACAAAGAAATAGATGAAATTCTGCAAAAAGGCTCTCATTGGGCTTTAGAAAAAGGTTATGCACTTCCAGAAGATATTGAAAAAACAGAAGATACAGGGCAGATAAAGGGGGCTGATTCAAAAAAAGTATCGCAAAAAGCAAAAGCAAGAGGAAGAAACCAGCTAGGAACAATAGGTGCAGGAAACCATTTTATTGAAATCCAAAAAGTAGAATCGATTTATGATAAAGAAATAGCAGAAATATTTAATCTTGATGAAGATAAAATAACTGTAATGATACATACAGGCTCAAGAGGATTAGGGCATCAAACAGCATCAGATTATATTCAAAAAATGGAAAAAATATATGGCTTCTCAAATCTTCCAGACAGAGAATTAATATGTGCTCCAATAGAATCAGAACTAGGAAAAGACTATCTAGCAGCAATGGCTGGAGCAGCCAACTTCGCATTTGCAAACAGGCAATTAATTACATATCAAATCAGAAATGTCCTAAAAAAATTCTTTCCAAAATCACAAGCAAAAGTAGTTTATGACATAGCACACAATATCGCAAAGTTTGAGGAATTG
>ORJL010938170.1_pt1 | contig 20022 bp, 12 predicted proteins | sample 1779941 | NCBI WGS metagenome assembly ORJL01 (sample SAMEA104232317, study PRJEB22302) | groundwater metagenome | biome: forest; feature: aquifer; material: groundwater | place: USA | collected 2011-08-07 | depth 5.8 m | reverse complement strand
CGTGTCAAGCTCTACGCCAGTCTCTATGCAGCACCAGCCGCAAAAAACGAAAGTGAATAAGCACTGAACAATCCTATCTTTATGTTGACGGAATACCTCAGAGGTCTCCGAAGCTTCAGCGAAGGAGGAAACAAATTCGAAGGACCAAAATTCAAAAACCCAAAACGGCCAGCGCCTTTTGATGAAGATCGACGCTCAGCGAGGGCCTTGTTTTGAGTTTTGGAATTCAAGGTTTCGGGATTGTTTCGTATTTCGTATTTCGGTCTGAAGTATCCTCATTTCAAATGCCTTTGGCTGGTTTTAGGCCGCTTCCCGGTTTCATCCGCCATGGCTTGGCGCATTGTTCTCCGCCGACACGTTCGCCCGAGCCGCTGTTCCGGAGGTTAGTTGAAATTGCGGCACCGCCGCGCCAAAGAAGGTTCGCATCTCAGTGAAGGCTTCTTCTTCTTGACCTGGAAGGCACATTTTAAAACCAGCGACATACGCCCAGCGCTGCAACACTCGATCGAGCACCATGTCACGGGCCATCCACCACATCCGCTCGCCATGGTACGGCGTCAATTCGCCATCCGCCACGAACCAATAAACGTACAACCCGCGCACCGTCGTCGGCTTCTCGTGAATTTTCACCGTGCGGCTGAGCATCATGCGCATCGCTTTCAAATCATACGGCTGCGAACCTCCGACCGGAATCGTGACCACCTCCGTGCCGTCAACTCGCCACCCTTGGCCAACCAGGCAAAACTGTGGTTTGTGGATGCTTCCCCGATCGGTCCCCATCAGCACGACACTGACAGAGATTGGGAGCCCTTTGCGGTCGGGAAGCCAGTAGCGGCGTTTGCCGTAGGTCGTGTCGTGCGGCAGCCACGAAAGTTCCGCCGGGTTCACCGGGTACGCTTCGGATTCGAAGTTCAGAACTTTTTCAGGCAGCCAGATGCTATTGGTTCCAGCGAGTTGGTGTTCTTCCGAGTAAATCGGCTCCGCCACGACCCGCACCCCCGGTTTTCCCAAATGCTGGCCGTCCCGCAAATTTTTCAGGAAAGCTCCTCCCGCGCCGACAATCGCCAGAGCCGTGCACAACAGCGCCGCTTGTTTCCGGTTCATTTGTCCTCCTTCAGAGCCATTCCGAATCCCATCACGCCGGCGATCGCCAAAATAAAAATCAAAAACCCGGCCATGTCATGAAACACATGTCCCGCTTTCTGGCCAAAGGCTTCCGCCGTCACGAGCACGCCCGTGATCCGAAAAACGTTTCCCACCACCGCGAGCGGAACTGCAAACAACAGCATTAAGCCACGCTTCCACCAGAGCCGAAAACTCACAAATGCATAAATCGTGGTGAGCGCAGCCAGGACCGTCAGGCTCCTCAGCCCGCTGCAGGCCGCCGCCACATCAAATTGAAAATCGGGCCGCTGTGGATCAAAGAGCTGGGTGCCAATCCGAATAACGTTAATTCCCAAAATCTCGCGGCCAATCCATCCCGAAATCGTCGTGACCATGAGCCTCAGGGGAAACGTCAGGGTCTCCGCCATCGTTCCCAGCGGAACACAAAAGATCAGCAGAAAAAAAGGAAAGACCGTTGCGCGCAGCCAGGCCGGCCCCCACGCCAGCCCCATCAATCCGTACATGCCCACAAAAAATCCAATAATCGAAATCCGGTTCTGCTGGACCATGTAGCCAATCACGTGCAGGAGCAGCCCGCACCCCAGCCAGACCAGACCGGGCCACCATTCCGCTTTGGGAATTTCAATCAACTGCTTCCGCTTCCACCAAAACAAACCGAGCACCACGAGCGGCATGTAAAGACAATGACCGTCGTCCGCCGAAGTCGTGGTCACGAAATAAAACCAGCGATAAAGAGAGTCGCTCTTGACGTAACCCCACGTGGAACTCCCCAGAAAATGAAACAACGCCAGCCAAAAAACCAGCGGTCCGAAGAAAAGCGCCTTGTTCGGCAGGCTTTGCCAAACTCTCGCGAGCTCCGGTTGCGGCCGCTCGCTGACGCTGATTGTGTCTGCAGTCTCCATAAAACGGCAGCAATATGACAACAAGAACCCGCTCCTGCTCAAACAAATTCGGCGGAAATCACCGCACCTGCCTCTCCTCTTGGTAGGAGAGAGGCGTCATCGTCTTTTGCTTCGGGCCCCTCGAGTCTTTGTGGGCAATCCATAGCGGGACTTTGCCAGAAACAGGACCACAAAGCACACCAAGCAGACAAAGAAAGATCTAATCGTCTCTTCCTTCGTGCTCTTCGAGTCTTTGTAGTCAATTTATCGAGCGACTTTGCAACAAACATGGACCACAAAGACCCAAAGCACACCAAGCAGACCAAGAGAGATGTCATCGGCTTTTCCTTCGTGCCCTTCGAGTCTTTGTGGCCCAATTTATGGGGGGACTTTGCAACAAATATGGAACACAAAGACGCAAAGCCAAACGGAAACTCCGCTTAAACCCAATGAGCGGTTCGCATCCAAAAGCGCTTGCCGCCCGCGCCACTTTCGCAAATAAAGAAACAACGCCTATGAAAAAAATCCTTTTCGCGTTCGAATTCCGCGGCCGGGTCGTCCCTGGCAATACCGAAACTCACCTGCGCGCCACCAGCACCGGCCACAGCGTCCGAATCGAAAGCAGCATCAGCGCGGCCAGCGTGGGCGGAACGGTCGAACAGATCGAAGGCGAACCGGCCGAGTTCGAATCCGAAGTGATGGTCACGGGCGAAACTTCGTTTCAGGAATCGGGCATCATTCGGTTCGGCGCCGGTCCAAACCGGATCCATTTTTCCACCGTCGGGCATGGCCACATCGCGGTGGCAGCCGAAAAAGGTTTCAAGCAAGGCGCCGTCACTTGGAAAATTGACCACGGCGACGGACAATTCAGCGGGGCGGCAGGCCTGATCACGTCGAATTTCCTCGTGAGCGATTCCGGCGAGGTGACCGATTACCAGTTTGGATTGCTGTTTGTGAAGGAATGACCTCTGCCCATCTGCCATCTGCCATCTGCCATCTGCCATCAATCCCCACTCTGATTTGATCGTGCGAAAACCCAACCTCCCTCTCAGCAAGCGCGAACAGTTCGAGCAAAATCGCCGCCGCATCATTTCCATTCTGGTCTTTCTCATCGTGATCACCACGCTCAGTCTGTTTGTGTTGTTTGGCGGCTTGGGGAAAAAAGCGAACCCGCAGCCAACTGACAAAGGGCGAACCGTGCGCGGAAATGACACGAATGATTGGGTCGGGCGTAAGGCCAGCAACGCCGTCCAGCAGATTGTCCCCGCAAGCAAGCAACAGTAGAGAAAACTCCCCGCCAATTCAGAGCGACCGGCCATTCGTAACCGACTCGGAAATGTTCTGAACCGGTGTTTATGCAGGCCGACAGATTTTCCTTGCCTTCGATTAACTACTCGTGTAGTCATTCAGCCGAAACACCTAGTTCCAATGCCGAACATCCCCGCCATTACCGAAGCCGAATGGAAAGTGATGAAAGTCCTCTGGGCCAAATCCCCCCAGCCAGCCTACGACATCATCCAAACACTCGAACACGAGCAGTGGCACCCCAACACCATCAAAACCCTCCTCAGCCGGCTCCAGAAAAAAAAGGCGCTCGCCGTCAAGAAATACAAAAATCTCTACCTCTACTCGCCGCTCCTCTCGCAAGAAGATTGCGTCCATGCCGAAAGCGAAAGCTTCCTCGAACGCGTCTTCGGCGGCTCGGTCAAACCGCTGCTCGTTCACTTCGCGAAAAAGCAAAAACTCTCCGCCGCTGACCTCGAAGAACTCAAACGCATTTTAAAGGAGCAAAAATGAACCTCCTCGAATCAGCCGCCGCTGCCGTCGCGCGAACTTCCCTGGAAGCTTCTCTTTTGGTCGCGCTGGTCCTGCTCGCGCAAAAACTTTTTCGATCGCGCCTCTCACCGAGTTGGCGGCACGCCCTCTGGCTTTTGGTCCTCGGCCGGTTATTGCTGCCCACCTCATTCCAGACATCTTGGAGCCTATTCAATCTGCCGCGCTGGCATCGAGCCGTCCCGGCTGAATCGCACGCCCTGCCCCTCCCGATGACCCCGATCAATCTGGCGGCTGCGCCGCTTGAAAGCGGCGAAAACGTTAAAAGCGTTAAAGAGGTTGAAAGCGGTGAGCTCTCGAATTCAACCGAGTTGAAGCCCACCGCCCCTTCACCGCTTTTAACGATCGAAACAAACGCAGCCTTTCGCTCCTTGCCAGATTCGATCCCAGCGCCCGGCTCCGCGACGCAAACTCAGTTCTCGATCCAACCGCTCCCTGCAAGTGCCTCTCTCTGGGAAGGGGTGGGGATGCGGGCAAAGCAGCACAAAAACACCGTGCTCGCATGGACGGCTTTTTTCTGGCTGAGCATCGCTGCCCTTCTCATGGCCCGGCTCGTCGTCGCGCATTTCCGTTTCCTCCGTAATTTGCGCAACGTGCCGCCCACCCGGTCCGGCCTGCTCTTTGAAATCTTCCACGAGTGCGCGCGGGCGACCGGGCTCAAGACGCAGGTCACTCTGTTCGAAACGCCCATGGTCGAGACTCCCGCGTTGTTCGGCCTGCTGCGTCCCAAACTTTTGTTCCCTCCTAATTTTGGAGATCGTTTTCTCCCCGCCGAAATCCGCCATGTGGTCTTGCACGAACTGGCTCATCTCCACCGCCGCGATCTCTGGCTCAATTGGCTGATTCATTTGCTCCAGGCCGTGCATTGGTTTAATCCGGTCATCTGGTTTGCTTTCTCCAGGATGAAACTCGACCGCGAATTGGCCTGCGACGCTTGGGCGCTTTCTCTGGGTGGCGCCAACGAACGCGAGCATTACGGACAAACCGTGATCAAACTTCTCGAAAGCATCGATCGACCGATGAAATTCAGCGGCGCAGTCGGCATTCTCGAAAGCCAATCACAGATCAAAGAACGGATCCGCTCGATCGCGCGATTCGAAAAGAAACCCCGCTCCAGCGCGCTGGCCCTCGCGCTCGTCGCTGGGCTCGGCTTGCTCACCTTGACCGATGCGCAAACGGAGAAGCAGCCCGACGCAGCAAGCGCGAACAAAACGAACCCGCTGGAATCAAAACCAGCTGATGCGCCGAACTCGGAGAACCCCTTGGGGAAAGGAGCGCCCGGAACGCTAGTCAAGGAAGGGCGCACCCTTCTTGAAATGGGCGAGGTCGATGAAGCTGAAAAAAAGCTGAAACAAGCAATTCACAAAGATCCAAACAATAAGGCCGCGGCCTACTGGCTCAGGTTGCTTTCCGATATACGCTTGGCGAAAGCCTCGCGCCAGGCGGAGATCGAACATTATAACCAGCCGCGATTCGAATATCCGGACGCTACGGTGAAGAACCCGCACATAATCGTTAGCACGGACCGTCACGTTCCTTTCGGCGCCGAGCCGGCAATCTCCAAGGATCCAGCGCAACGCAAAGAACAAATCGCCGAGCTCATTCAAGACGGCCGGCTGCTCATGGAAATGGGCCTACTCGACCGGGCCGAGATGAAATTAGTCAAGGCCGAGCGGGAAGATCCCGGAAATCAAGCGGCCGCCTACTATCTCAAATTGATTATGGAACAACGAGTCCAGCTCAAAGCTCTCGGTCATGCCGGATTAGCGTACGACCTGCCATCGGACCCTGACAAGCTCGCATGGTCCTACGTCCCACTTCCCAATGCGAAGGGGAAACCGGCCAGCGGCAATCCGGAAGTGGTCCGGACCCTCGAAGGTCAGCGTCTGCAAGCTGAGAACAACTACATCACCTGGAATACGCTTTTGCAACGGCTGCTGGACCTCAGAAAAAAATCTCCGGAAAGATTGCGCGAGGCCCTGCCGACAGCCCTTCCAGACGAGGGCCTTTCCAAGCTGCTCACGGACCTGATGAGTGCGGAACAAAATGACGTCATGGCCAGCAAAGAGCTCGGCCCCGCCCATCCGATTGTTCTTAAGGGAAGGGCCGTCATCGAGAAGATTAACCAGCAAATCGAAACCCGGATCGAGGGCATGCTCCAGGGTCTAACCGCTCGCGTCGACCTGATGAAGGAGACAATGCTGTTCATTGACCAGAAAATCGCGGAGTCAAAGAAACCCGGCGCCAAAACCATGTCCAACAATTCTTCCACGGATCGCCAACTCGATCCGGCAGATGGACCCGAGATGGTCCGGATTCTGGAGGGCCAGCGTCTGCAAGCCGAGAACAACTACATCACCTGGAATACGCTTTTGCAACGGCTGCTGGACCTCAGGAAAAAATCTCCGGAAAGATTGCGCGAGGCCCTGCCGACAGTCCTTCCCGACGACGGCCTTTCCAAACTGCTCACGGACCTTATGAATGCCGAGCAGAATCAGGTCATGCAACTCAGGGAGATCGGTCCTGAACATCCGGTCGCGGTTAAAGGACGCGCGGTCCTTGACCGGATCAATAAACAAATTGAAACCCGCATCGATGGGATTCTTGAGGGCCTCTCAGCGCGAGTGGACCAGCAGAAAGAGACAATTCGCCTCTTCGATCAGAGATTCGCGGAAGCAAGGAGACGCGACGCCGAGACACTCAATCACTTCAGTGTTAGCCGGCGAAGGATTTTTCAAAAGCTAAACTCGATCATTTTGGATGAAGTTCTTTTCGACAACATCCCGTTAGCCGAAGTGGTTCGCGATTTAACTAAAGAATCCCGCAAACGGGACCCGGAAGGGCAAGGAATCAATTTCATCGTTTTCAATAACGCGGATCCTCAGCCGAGCGCGGCGCCGGCTGGTGGCGTGGATGCTTTCGGCAATTCTTTGCCGGCAACTGTCGCAGCGCCGACAGTTCCCGTCGGCAATGTGCTGGTGAAGATCTCTCCGGCACTCCGCAATGTCACCCTCGCCCAAGTGTTGGATGCGATTACTAAAGCGGCGGATCTCCCCTTAATGTTTTCCGTGGAAGATTACGGAGTCGTTTTCTCTGCCCGAAAAGCGGAACCGCCGATCCTTTACACCCGCACCTTCAAAGTCGACCCGGCCACATTCATGCAGAGTTTACAATCAGCGATGCGTGGACTGCCTCGAAACCCTCCCCACGCAAACCAACCGGCTCTGGGCCTCGATCCGCTCGCTATCCAGCCGGACCCTCGCGCGCCCGCCGTGGATGGTGTGACCGCTGAAACGAACCGAATGGATAACGAGGTAGCGCTCCTCCGGGATTTCTTTACGGCCCATGGAGTCGATTGCTCGACGAATTCGTTTGCGGTGGATGCTCACGGAAATATCGTTCCAACTGGGAAAGCCATCTTTTATAAAGATCGAATGGGAGTGATTTTTGTTCGCGCAACTCTTGATGACTTGGACCGGATCGAAAAACTCATCCAAGTCCTCAACACCGCTCCTCCTCAAATCTCGTTGGTCGCCCAAATGTTCGAAGTCAAACTTGACCCGCAGCAATTCGCCGGAACTGAAACCCCGCGCTCGAACCAGACTTCCGGCACGAACCAAACCCCGGCGGCAATCGGCACGATTACAGGAATTATCACTGACTCGCAGTTCGCCGCGTTAAAGCAGACTCTCGAAGAGCTATTCAACACCCATGAGCTCACGCGTTCATCTCCCGCATCGCAGGTGACAACACTCGACGGCCGCAAAGCCGCGCTTCAGTTCGGGGACGGTTCGAAATTCGAGATCACTCCAACAGTGCGGCCCGATGGCATTTCGATCTCGCTGGATGTGAATTTTTCCCGCCCGGCTCGCGGCAATGGCGAAACTCCCTTCTCGTTGACAAGTTCCGCGATAGTCGGAGACCGGCGCAGCGTCGCCATTAGCTCGACGCCAACTGGCGCTCCTGGATCTCCCGAGACTGCAAAGCGCATTGTGCTGATGATCACGCCCACGATCATTGATCCCGCTGGCAATCCGATCCATCCCAATGCCGGAATCGCCGCAGCCGGCCCGCCCCTCACCAAAGATCAAGCAACAATACTTGCGCGTGACTTGGCGAACAAAAAAGCAAAAGAGCTTTTCCAAGCTGAGCCGTTTTCCAATAAAAGCCCCGCTCGACTCATAGACGGCCAGTGGCAATGGCGCGAGCGCGTGGGACACGGCCCGGCTGATTTGGAAGCGACCGTCCAGTTTCTTCCGGACGGAGCAGAACCGAAGGTTCAAGTTCTGCTCTTGCATTCTGGAGCTGACAGGTTCTGAACCTTGGCGTCTTTGCGCGAGCTCGTTCCTAATCCGGCCTCAAACCATGATCGTGTGCGGTAACGTTTCTCGTCGGGAACGCAGCGTTTACGCTGCAGCCAAGGCGTTACACCAATGCTTCTCTGATCATGTGCAGTTGCGATGCTCCCATTCGCCAAACCTCTTTCGCCACGCGGCTGCTTTCGTGTCGTTCGTGTATTTCGTGGTTCCAACCGCATTTTTCAGGTTCATTGCGTCCGTGCCATCCGCAGTGTTTCTTTGCCCTTTGCTGCGGTTGTTCGACGGGTGGTCATGGCACCCTGAACGCTCGCGCCGCGTTGCCTGTCCAATTCCGCAATGCCTTTGCCTGTCCTGATTCTGATGATTCTGCTGGGGTTGGTTGACGCGGGCTTGGTGGAAACGCCGCAACTCGCCGAAACAAATTCCGACAAACCCGTTCCGCAGCTGAACTCGGTTCTCGATTCGACTGTCGTTTTCACGCCGATCGATCTTGAACCGCCCGTGCTGTACACCCGCACGTTCAAGGTGGACCCAATGCGATTTCGCCAAGCGTTGGAAGGAGCGGCTGGGATGCCGGACTCGCAGGAAAATCTTGGCGCCCTCTTCAAATCATTCGTCTCGGCGCTCGGACTCGATGTTTCCGGCACCTCTGCGCCCGCGCTGGATAGCCATGGAAATCCCATCACAAGGACGATCTTTTGCAGCGACCGGTCCGGCGCCATCTTCGCCCGGGCGACTTTGGAGGAACTCGATATTCTCGAACAGGGAATCAAGGTCCTGGGAATCCCGCCGCGCGAAGTGGAGTTGGAAGTCGACCTGTTTCAACTAAAAGTCGCCGAACAAAACAAGAGCCTAACCAATTCTGCGCCGCGGCTCGCCCTGGCTGACGACGCGTTTCTCGTTCGGTTCGCTCGACTCCAGAGCGATGGTTCCGTTCAATTAGCGCTGCGCACGAATCTGACTGTCACTCGCCCGTTTCACATCCAACTCGCCCAAACGGCAACCGTTGATCTGAGCGCAATAATTCTTTCTGACGGTCTGTTCATTTCCGCGATGGGGCTGCTTCCGGAATTCGGGGGATATGACGATCCCGGAAAATTTATTTCGAACACAGCCACTGATGACACGCCAGCCCTTCCAACTCTCTCCAAAAGACCGTTGCCGCGCCATCGGCTGCGGCACCTCAGCACTTCGTGGGAGAAGGCTCCCGATCGCAAGCCAATGTTTTTTATCGTGCAGTTCCCTGAGGCGCTCGGGTCGAATGCCGGAAACAACAGCGATTCTGCTGGAGCCCCATCAACCTACGTCATCTCCGTCACGGCACGGATGCGCGAGCTTGTATCTGGCGACCCGCTAGCGGCCCCGCTACCCGCAACCGGTCCGTTGCTCTCGGCGGACGAAGCCACAAAACTCGCGCGCGACTTGGCAAACGCGAGAGCAAAAAAACTTTACGATACTGAGCCGTTCTCCAATAAAACCGCCGCTCGACTCATCGATGGGCGATGGCATTGGCGCCAGCGCGTGGGGCATGGCCCGGCGGATTTCGAAGCGACCGTTGAATTGTATCCGAACGGCGCAGAACCGAAGATCGAAGTCCTGCTCTTGCATTCTGGAGCGAATCAGTTCTGAACCTTTGAATCCTCATATCTGGAAATGGATCCGGTGCAGTATCGGATTGGCCGCCATCGCGTGGCTTTCGCTGGAGTTTTATCGAGCGGAATTTCCGAGATACGCCGGCCACAGCGCGGCGGATTGGTTCAATCATTTGAATTCTGTTGGCGATGCAGAAGCGTTCGAAGCTCTAAAGGCATTAGGCCCCCGCGGAGCACCCGCGGTCCTGCGGGGTATTGGACGAAATTATTCCCCGGCAGCAGTCCGGTTCGCTCAGGCACGTGAACGCTTGCCTTACTTTTTGAGGAGATACGTTCCAAAACCAAAAGCAGCTCTGCGCCATCCGGCCGGACCGCAAGAATCTCGACTGATTTCGGCGGCGGGTCCAACCATCATTCCCCTGTTGATTCGAGCGCTTCATCACAGTAATCCGGAACTCAGAGCATTCGTTGCCGAAGCCTTAGGGCATCTGTATCCGAAAAATGGGGAGGAAAGAAAAAACGTGCTGCGTGAATTAACAAACGCAGGGCGCGACCGGGACACGCGCGTGCGCTATCAAGCCATTTCAGCGATTGGAATTCTAGGTCACGAGCGCGAAGCCGTTTCCGTCTTGCTTCACGCTTTGGCTGAAGGCGAAGACGATTCGCTCAATGAAGTCATGCCTTTGCCAATACATTCCGAAGCAGCACGGTTGCTCGGATTGGCCAGCTCCAACGCGCAGTCTGCACTTGCGTCACTGCGGCTTCTCCTCCGGGAAACAACGTTCGTCGATGATCATGCAACGCGAACCGCAATCCAAGCTGCGATCGCTATTGGCCAAATCAGCGGCAAGCCGGAAACAATCGCGCCATTTTTATGGCGACTTGTTTTTTCTCGTCCGGTTGAAAGCTGGAAATCCGCAGTCCTGTCACAGTTCCTGCAAAAATGGCCGAGTCTCGTGACCAGCGATCAATTCGCGATAACCATTCTGCTTTCGTTAAAGGTTCCTTGTTTCTGAACTGTGCTACGGCCGACTTGGCGAAACACCTCATGAAGACCGTCACCGTCCGAGATTTGCGGCAGCGCTGGCCTGAAACGGAGAAAGTTCTGCAGGCGGAAAAGGAGCTGATCATCACGCGTGATGGACGACCTGTGGCTAGGTTGGTGCGCATGTCCAATAATGACGTCCAACGAAAGCGGTGGACTCCTCTGGAACATAAGAAGCGGCGATCCAAGCCGGATTTAACGTGATACGCCCCGGACGGACTTGAGACCAGAAATTCCATTGACCGAACAAGCAGGCTTCGGCGCCTCGTCGTCTCGGTCATTGCCGGTTTTGGTTATTCGTTATTGTTTGGAATTTCGATATTCGGATTTCGAGTTTTTGCCCTCGTCCTTCGGAAATTCGTCCTTGGTCATTTCCCCAGACATCCCCTTCCCCCTGTGAACAGAGGGAAGGAGACAGTCCTTCGGCGGGGATAGCTCAACTGCACCCGAGACTCTCGCCGCAGTTGAGACATTTATAACAGGCGCCATTCCGCACCGCGACATGCCCGCAGCTTGGGCAGGTCGGGGCGTCAGCCTGAAAATGATCGATCGCGTCATTCAAGCTCGCGATGATCTTCGGTTCGGCGTGGCGCCCGTTGCCGTTTGTCTTGCGTGCTTTCACATCGAGCACCTCGGTTTCCTCCGACAAGGGCAACTCAGGCACCGGCCGATTCACCTTTTTTTTCATCTCCTCCATCAGCCCGGGCATGGACAGCTCAGGCTGATTGCGGTTCGGGTTGGTCGTCTCGCGATAACCCGGAATGAACTGCACCGCCATCCAACGAAACACGTAATCGGTAATCGACGACGCGCTTCGAATATCTGGGTTCTTCGTGAACCCCGACGGCTCGAACCGCTGATGCGCGAATTTTTTCACCAGCGCTTCGAGCGGCACGCCGTATTGCAGTGCCAGACTCGTCAGCGTCCCGATGCTGTCCATCAACCCGCCAATGGTGGACCCTTCCTTGGCCATCGTGATGAACAGTTCGCCCGGCTGGCCGTCCTCAAACAAACCAACCGTCAAGTAACCTTCGTGCCCGGCAATGTCGAACTTGTGCGTCACCGCGCCCCGCGTTTCGGGCAAGCGCCGCCGCAGCGGTTTGCCCGCTTCATCGCGCAACCGCACCACTTCGCCCTCGAGCTCTTGCAGCCGGTTTTCGAGGGTGGCATTCGGCGACTCGCTCGATTTTTTCGTACTGAGCGGCTGCGACCGTTTCGAGCCGTCGCGATAAATCGCCACGCATTTCAAGCCCATTTTCCAGGCCTGAATGTAAGCGTCCTTGATGTCTTCGACCGAGCATGCGTTCGGCAAATTGACTGTCTTTGAGATCGCGCCGCTGATGAACGGCTGGGCCGCGCCCATCATTTTCAAGTGCGCCAGATAATGAATGCTGCGCTGGCCGCGATACGCCTTGAACGCGCAATCAAACACCGGCAAATGTTCCGCCTTCAAGCCGCTCGGGATGCTCTGGCCTTCTTCGAGCACGTCCTCGATCGTGTCGTACTTCTCGATGTGGCCGACAATTCTCTGGATCTGGTCCGCGCTGTAACCGAGCCGCTGCAAACCTTCCGGCACCGTGCGATTGACAATCTTCAACATGCCGCCGCCCGCCAGCAGCTTGTACTTCACCAACGCGATGTCCGGCTCGACGCCGGTCGTGTCGCAATCCATCAGAAACGCGATCGTGCCGGTCGGCGCCAGCACCGTGACTTGCGCATTGCGGTAGCCATGCTGCCGGCCAGTCGCCAACGCTCGGTCCCAGCACTGCCGCGCTTCCTGCTTCAAATAATGAAACTCCTCGCTCGGCTGAATTTGTTCGACCGCGTCGCGATGCTGCCGGATCACTCCGAGCATCGACTCGACGTTGTCTTTCGCCAGCGGCTTCGTGACGTGCGCGCAACGGGCATCTTCATAGGCCGTGAACGGCCCAGTCACTCGGGAGATCTCAGCGGATTGCTCGTAAGCATGTCCAGTCATGATCGCAGTGAGGGCGCCCGCCAGCGCGCGGCCTTCGTTCGAATCATACGGCAACCCGTAGCTCATGATCAGCGACCCCAGGTTCGCGTAACCAAGCCCAAGCGTCCGGAAAATGTGCGAATTCTCCGCGATGTCCTTCGTTGGGTAGCTCGCGTTGTCGACGATGATTTCTTGCGCGGTGATGTAAATCCGCACCGCCGCTTTGTATCGTTCAATGTCGAACGTGCCGTCCGGCCGCTTGAACTTCATCAAATTCAGCGACGCGAGATTGCACGCGGTGTTGTTGAGAAAAACGTACTCCGAGCACGGATTGGTCGAGTGAATCGGTTCCGTCCCCTTGCACGTGTGCCACTTTTGAATTGGGCCGTCGTACTGCAAGCCCGGATCGCCGCAAATCCAGGTGCCTTCCGAAATTTTCTGCAGGAGGGTGGCGGCATTCTTTTTCTCGAGCGGTTTGCCGCTCGTCACCGAGCGCGTCCACCATTCCTTTCCATCGAGCGCCGCTTGCATGAATTCATCGCTGACGCGCACGGAGAGGTTTTCATTCTGGTACATCACGCTGCCGTAAGCGTCGCCATTGTACGAGCCGTCGTAACCTTGCTCGATCAAGGCCCAGGCCTTTTTCTCCTCTTTCTGCTTGGCGTCGATGAACTCCTCAATGTCGCCATGCCAATCACGCAGCGTGTTCATTTTGGCGGCGCGCCGGGTTTTGCCGCCGGATTTGACGACATTCGCGACTTGATCGTAGACCTTCAGAAAAGAGAGCGGCCCACTCGGGCGGCCGCCCCCGCTCAGTTTTTCCTTGCTCGAGCGGATTGGGGAAAGATCCGTGCCGGTGCCGGAGCCGTACTTGAAGAGCATCGCTTCGCTGTAAGCCAGCTGCATGATGCTTTCCATGTTGTCCTCGACCGACTGAATGAAGCAGGCGCTGCCTTGCGGGTAGGCGTATTGGGTGCTGGCGCGTTCGGCTTGCCCGGTCTTTCGATTGAAAAACCAATTTCCGCGGCCGGAATTTTTCCCGACCCCGTACTGATGATAAAGCCCCACGTTGAACCAAACCGGCGAATTGAACGCCCCATACTGGTTCAAGCAAAGCCAGGTCAGCTCGTCGTAAAACAACTCGCCCTGCTCCTTCGAAAAGTAACCGTCCGCCACACCCCAGTCAGCGATGGTCCGGCAAACCCGGTGAACTAACTGCCGCACCGAGGTTTCGCGCTCGGGAGTGTTTTGTTCGCCGTAAAAATATTTTGAGACGACGACTTTCGTGGCAAGGATCGACCACGACTTCGGCACCTCGACGTTCTCTTGCTTGAAGATGACCTTGCCGCTGTCATCGGCGATTTCGGCGGTGCGCTTTTCCCATTCGATTTCGTCGAACGGTTTGACGTCGGGCTTGCTGAAAATCCGTTGCAGACGGAGTGATTTTTTGCCAGCGCCAGAGCGGCCGCGCGCGCGCGTGCTCGGCGAGTTTGATGACGAAGAGCGGCGGGATGCGGCCGTGTGCGACGAAAGGAGTTGATCGCGGGCGTCAATCATGGGGTTTGGTTCCTTTGAAATCTCGAACGTTGCGTTAAAAATTGCCAACTGATTCGAGTTGGCCCGACTCACTCACTGAACCACGTTCAGCTCAGTGGCTGCCCTATTAGTTGGGGAGCACGCATAACGCTAGCACTACAGATAGTGCCGGCAAGATTTTTTTCAAAAAATTTTTTGACCCGGAGTTTTCGCGGGAAATTTGCATTTGCGCGGCCGCGAGATTGTTCAGCCACTCCCCTTTTGGCAACAGTTTCTTGCCGACAACCCACCCACAGTTTGTTCACCGGTTCTTCACCGAGGGCGGCCAGGCTTCACTGCAAATCAAGCCGCGATTCTTCTCGGCAAAACAAAAGGCCGAATCTCACGGCAGAGGCGTAACTCAGGCCCGTTTCCACGATGCTTTTTTTCTGTCACGCGTTGGTTTCGATTTTCGATTTTCGATTTTCGAATTCTTCCTTCGCGCATGGTTTTTGCCGCTCGGATGCCGTCTTTTTTCCGGCGGCAATTCCGCTTTGGGGCGGGCTTTCGCCACAATCACGATTGGGCACCCCTCGAATCCGAAGGCGCGCCGAATCTCGCTCCCCAAATAGCGAATGTACGGGTCAGAAAAGAGTTCGTCCCGGTTCACGAAGAGTAAAAATGTCGGCGGCGCGTGGCGCACTTGGGTCGCATAAAAGAATTTCAAGTGGTGTCCCACCGAGCTGATCGGCTGGCGCCGGGAGATCGCGTCGTGCAGAGTTCGATTCAAAAGGGCCGTCGGCACGCTCTGCCGCAACTGCGCGGCGACATAACGGATCGCCTCGAGCAAACGTTCCAAATGAAACCCGGATTTAGCCGAAGTAAAAATCACCGGAGCGTAATCGAGAAAGAACATCTGCCGCTGGACCCAATCAGCGAACTCGGAAAGGGTCGTTAGCTTTTCGGGAGCGCCGCGCGATTTGATTTCCTTGTTTTCTTTTCGGCGCGCGACTTCCAGTTCTTCCGTGACCAAGTCCCATTTGTTCACGACGAGAATGCAGGCCTTCCGCTCTTCCACAATTTTTCCGGCCACCTTTTTGTCGTGCGCGGTCACGCCAGCTTCGGCATCGAGAACAAAGACAGCGATATCGCACCGTTCGATGGAATCCTCCGTCCGCTTGACGCTGTAAAATTCCACGTCGTTGTCGATATTGCGCTCTTGGCGAACCCCGGCGGTGTCGATCAAAATGTAGCGCTGCCGCACCCCTTCCGTCTCAACCTCGAACGGCACATCGACAGAATCGCGCGTGGTGCCGGGAATCGGGGTAACAATCACGCGCTCGGATCGAGTCAGCGCGTTGATCAGGGATGATTTGCCGACGTTAGGCCGGCCAACCACCGCAATCTTCAACGGTTCGTCTTTTGCGCGGGGCTCCCCTTCCTCCCCTTGCTCCCCGGCGCTCGTCTCGATCACGGGTTCGAGCGGCAGAAATTTTAAGCCGGCTTCCATCAGGGTCTCGACCCCGCGATCGTGAATGGCGCTGACGGGAAAAATCTGATCGAACCCCAGCTCAGCAAATTCCGGCAGCGTACCCTCCGCGCCGGAGTGATCCACTTTATTCACGACCACCAAAACGGGCTTTCCAGAAACGCGCAGTTGCTGCGCGACTTCGCGGTCGAGCGGAACAACTCCTTCTCGAGCGTTCACGACGAGCAAAATCACCGTGGCGGATTCGATCGCCAAGCGGACCTGGTCCAGGGCAGCTTGAATAATGACGTTGTCGGTTTTTTCACCGCGGGCGAGGCCAATTCCACCGGTATCCACGAGCGTAAATGAATGTCCAGCCCACTCCGCTTCGGCGCTGATACGATCGCGGGTCACCCCTGGCTGGTCGTGCACGATGGCAATGCGCCGGCCCACAATGCGATTGAAGAGCGCGGATTTCCCGACATTCGGCCGACCGACAATAGCGATTAAACCTGGCATAAAAAAATGACCTGTCTGCCACTGACCTGTTTGGGCGGCGCGACCGAATTGTCGACGTGCATCCCGGTTTCCAACTGTGGCGAGGCTACTGACGAGCCGCAACGAGCATGCACCAAGCGGCTCGCGAGGGCGCTCCGCACCCAATGGATCCAGGCGGAGCGTGGCTCACCCCACTTCAAAGCCAGCGTGGCACGGTGCGGACAACTGTTGCATGAAGCACACTGCTTCGCCATTAAAGTTTGCGGGCGAACACACCTCGCCGTGGCCTGGATGGATGCAAGGCGCGTTGCACTCAGGGTTGCGCGCAGCCGATGAAGCGAACCGGGCCGGCTGAAGACCAATCCAAAATCCAAAATCCAAAATCCCTAAATCCGGTTGTTGACGGTTCGGGATCGTTCCAGTATGTGTTTCCGTCATGAATGTCGCCAGCCCTCGATTTAGCGCCGGTGCTTGGGGCTATTACTTTAGCCTCTCTCGCCTGCGCATGGGGCGGTGTTGATTTTGACCAATTACCCCAGCCGCAGGTTCTCGCCTGCGGCTTTTTCGTTTTTACGACGCAGCGCGAAGCCGGAAAGAAGTTATGATCGTAGTCCTAAAACCTAATATCTCGAAAAAAGAAGAACTGGCCGTGCTCAAGGAAATCCGAAAACTCGGGTATCGCCCCCATGTCATGCGGGGCGTCGCGCGAACAGTCGTCGGCGCCATCGGCGATGAGTTGACCCACGACACCCTCGAAGCACTTTCCTCCTGGCCTCAAGTCGAGAGCGTCATGCCGGTCCAAAAACGCTACAAACTGGTCAGCCGGGAAGCGCATCGGGCCAATTCCACCATCAACGTCCGCGGCGCCATTGTCGGGGGCAAAAAGTTTCAGGTGATGGCAGGGCCGTGCTCAGTCGAGAGTGAAAAACAACTGCTCAGCACGGCGCACGCAGTCAAAGCCGCCGGGGCGACGATCTTGCGCGGTGGCGCCTTCAAACCCCGCACCTCGCCGTACGAATTCCAAGGACTCGGCAAGAAAGGGCTCAAGCTCCTGGCCAAGGCCCGCCGCGAAACTGGCCTGCCCGTCATCACAGAATTGCTCTCCGAAAATCACGCCGAGCTCGTGGCGGAGTATTCGGACATCCTGCAGATCGGCGCGCGCAACGCCCAAAATTTCCAATTGCTCATCGCCGCTGCGCGCACTGGAAAACCAGTCCTGCTCAAACGCGGACTCTCGATGAAGATCGAAGAATGGCTGCTCGCAGGCGAGTACGTCCTCTCGAACGACAATCCCAACCTGATGTTCTGCGAGCGCGGCATTCGCACGTTCGAAACCTACACGCGCAACACGCTCGATCTCTCCGCGATTCCGATCATCAAACAGGAATCCCATTGCCCAGTCGTGATCGATCCGAGCCAAGGCGCCGGTCGCGCTGATCTCGTCATGGCCATGTGCAAAGGAGCAGCCGCGATGGGCGCTGATGCGCTCTTGATCGAAGTTCACCCCAACCCTGCCGAAGCCTTAAGCGACGGGGCGCAGCAACTGACGCTGGACGGGTTCGCCAAATTAATGGAAGAGCTCAAGCCGTTCATCGCCGCCGCGGGAAGAGAGTGAACGAATTGACGATTGCCGATTACGGATCGATGAATTGGCTTTTGATGGCCACTGCTCCGTTGCCACCATTCGATTTAACTCATTATTGTTCGAACTCGATTCGGCGCTTTTCCAGCTCGATGACAATTTCCGGGGCGCCTTTCAGTTCAGCCAGCGGTTTCAGCTCGTTCCAGACCTCCTCCCAGTGCAACTTGCCGGTCTGCCGAACAATAATTCCCTCAATATCCATCCAATCTTTCGCACGAGAGGCGAAAGCCTTGAAAAAACTTTGAAGTTCAGCTGCTGCGCGAATGACCTCAATCACGTCCGGCTGCTTTCTTAAACCAAAGTTCAGATTTCATAGAGCCAATCTAATCTGTAGCCGCGTAACCCGCCTTCAAAAAGCCGGCGCATCATGCCGCTCATTTGCCGCCCCGCACCAATCGCAGCGCCATGTCCTCTTGGATTTCCGGCGTGGTGAGTTCTTTTACTCCGCCGGCATGATCGAACGATTCACCTGTCGCCCCGGCCGTCCTCGGATCAATCCAAGCGCCGCTCCATTTTCCCGCAGCCAGGTTCAACCTTAATGTCACTTTCTCCGGCCGCGCCTGCATGCCGCCGTCCTTCGCAAATTTTTTCGGACCGATATAAATGGCATACGCTCGGCTCGCGTCGCCCAGGACGGTCGCTGACCACACCGAGGGCAACGGCTCGGCGAGCAGCGCGAAGTCCGGCTTGAGCCGCACGAAGGGCTGCCTCTCCGACGCCTGGCCCGCGAAGGTTTCGATGAAATTTTTCAAAATCCGAAATTGCCTGCGCAGTTCGCGCGTTCCTCCGCCCGGTTGGGAAGCCGGGTAAACGAAATCGCCCTGCTCGTGGCCGACCGTGAATGAGTAATCCAGATGACTGAACAACGACCCGCCCGCCAAGATGAATTCCCACGCCTCGCTTCGATAAACCAAATCCTTCGTGCCCCGAAAGCCGGTTTCGTTATCGCCAATCGCGCGCTGCAAGCCGTAATTCATTCCGACCGTTTCCGGCGGCGCGGCGTAATGAAAATTCAAAATCGAAATCATCGGGTGCGGGCTGCTGACCTTCGCTTTATGATTGGCGATGTTTTGTGAGATCAAATGCTGCTTCGGCAGCGACCGCTCCGTCGCGGCGATGCTATCTGCAATGTGATGCTGCCATTCGATCGTGACGCCGCCGAAATACGGCTCGTTGCAAATTTCAAAGTAAAGGTTGTCGAATGAATTCAGCTCGGAAACGATTTTTTGGACCATCTTGTCCTGGACCGGGAGCAAGCCCCCGCTTTTGTCCAGCGTGTAAACATTCGTGCGCGCGACCTTGCCGACCTGGTTCACATTATTGGCCGCGTTCATCGGGCTCAGCCGCCATTGTTCTTCGCCGTAAAATGGGCAGAACAAATTCATCTCCACAATCACACGCCGCCGCGCAGCCTCATTCACGAATTCCTTGAGCCGCGCAAAATACGCCGGGTCCCAGCGGTCGAGATCGAATTTGTTGCCGCCATTCGCGTAGCCAGCCACGGGACTCCGCGCCCAAGGCGTGACATACCGGCTGGCCGCAGGCGCGAGCGTGTTGCTGGCAATGTTAAACGCGCCGAGCGGTTCGCAATATGCGCCCGAAAATGTTCGAGTGTGATTCAGCCCATCCGCGCCGAGTTGCTTCAAATATTTCTTGAAATCGAAATCTAAATTCAGCACCGCGCCATAATGCTCGCCCGAACCGATCAACACCCCGTTTCTGCCGCGGAACACAAAGTAATGCGGATTGTCCGAACACAGCATCAGCGGAGCAGCCGAAGCATAAAATGAGGGTCCAGCAACAAGGAAGAGAAGGAGCCATTTAATTTTCATAAGAAAACAACGCGATCCGGCGATTCAAATCCGTCCCCACCCCGCGCGCAACCCTCAAATACAGTGCGACAGTGAGACGGTACGACGGTACGACGGTACGACGGTACGACGGTCGCACGGTCGCACGGTCGCACCGTCCCACCGGGCTTCTCCCATGAACTCAGCGCCCATCAAAAAAAATTCCTCTTGCAATTGTCAGTGCGAAAGCGTAACTCCGTTTTCCGTTAAAGGAGATTAGCCGCCGATCCGATTCGCCATCGCTTTGGCACACGCATACCCGGTCCGTTCGCCCGTCCGAAGCACAAGGAGCGTTAT
>ORJL011933852.1_pt1 | contig 20025 bp, 12 predicted proteins | sample 1779941 | NCBI WGS metagenome assembly ORJL01 (sample SAMEA104232317, study PRJEB22302) | groundwater metagenome | biome: forest; feature: aquifer; material: groundwater | place: USA | collected 2011-08-07 | depth 5.8 m | reverse complement strand
TTTACGTCACTCTGGCCCAGGCGACGGCTTCTTTGTTAGAGTAACTCACAGATCTTTGGGGGAAATGCAAGGACCTTGAGAAGGACTTCTTTGTTTAGCCCCCAACTTGCTTTGTATCTATAGGGACACATTACGATGAAATGTTAAGCACCATCTCTTGCCTTTCACATCATACCTCATCCTAAACCCGGGGCAGCTATTTTACATCCAGCCCCAGAAGCTTAGCGAGGGTACCCTCTCTTTGCACCTTGGCAAGCTCTAGCACATCGTTCAGCGAATGATAGACCACCTTCTTCATAGGTAATATCGCCGCAGGTGGTTGAAAATCAGGGACATCCTTCCGCACCGAAAGAGTACCTGTCTGCTCCGACCAAAGTCTCTGTCCCTCCGCAGTAAAAAGCCAGTTGATAAATAGGCGGCTGGCGTTGGGATGGGGAGCATCTTTCACTAAAGAGATGGCTACGCCCGGAGTGATAATTACGCCCTCCTCAGGTTCTACAGCCTTGATGGGTGCTCCCTGTTTAATGAGAGCACCAACGGTGATGGCGGAGGCGGCATAGAGAACCGAAACCTCTCCACGGACTAACATATTATCAGCATCGCGCACGGAGGGGGCCATCCTGATATCTTGCTTGCCTAGCTGCCTCCAGTATTCATCGTCTAGCCCCAACTGCTGGCGTGATACATAGGAATAATTGTCCCTTGGGGCTACCGTAGGGGAGGTCATACCTATCTTACCTTTCCACTTGCTGTCCAGAAGCTCCCGATAGGATTTTGGCTCCTGCCCTGCTTTCACCAAGCTGGTATTGACATACATGGAAGCGACGGTTGGACTGATAATTATTATTTGTCCTTCAATGTCCAGGCGGGGTGGTACATTCCACACATCTTTCTCCGCAAGAACCGGCAAGTTGCCTACACTGGCAGTCAGACCGGAATCTTTAGCAATTGCCAGCAAGGTAGGGGCACTATCGAAGAAATCTCCTGTATTTTTACGGGCCACCCGTTCACTTTTCAGCCGCTCAATCAATACTGAACCAAAACCGCTGACAATCTCCATCTTAATGCCATACTTGTCCCCAAAGGCCTTGGGCACCGCTTTGCCCAGGTCGCCAATTAGACTAAAAGAATAAGCTGTAACTTTACCCTCCTTTTTGGCTGCGTCCACCACCTGGGCCCAGGCAGCCTCCTCGGGGCTCAGGCCACGGGCAGCCGGGGAGGGCACCTGAGGTGTTACCATAGCCGGTGCCGGCGATGGGGTAGTAACTGAAGTATGGACTGCTCTCGGGGCGCAACCTAACAAGACCGCCAGAAACGTCAAACACACTGCAATGGCTTTCATGTTTTTCCTTCTCCATTCGCCTCCGATTTGTTGGGGCCAATTAAGATGTCCTATGATATACGGAGTATTGTGAGATGTCAATTAGGTTGGGCAACTGTCCTTACGTACTGATAAGACTCACCAATTTCGGGCGGGTTCAAAGGAATTTCGCAAGAGGCTCAAGGGAATGAACTTTCTGACGTTTACCATGAGAATCTCCACCTTGCATTGCGACTCATTATTAGCAACCTTGAGATATTAACCTAACCTCAGTCATAGTCTATTTGGCACCTCTGGAGAAACGAATCTTTTTAAAACTCGGGCGCGCTATGCGCTATTGACTTAGTTTGGCTTACGTCGCAGACTACGGTGGAGTGGCAAATGTGAACTGCATGGTCTTCGGAATTCAAACTTGAGCTAGCTGGGAAGCCCGCCGGCAAAATCATAATGCAGGTATTTAGAAAATACGATACAATAACGATGCAGACGACCAAGCGGTTGCACAACATGGAGGGCTAATAGTCATGAAAGGTAATACCTTACCGAACGTTTGGAACGCTAAATTGAAAAGTGGTTCTTGGGTAATAGAAAACGAAAAAGGGAAATCATAGCCACGGTGAGCAATACTGGCGATAATAAAGCCAATGCCAAGGTAATTGCAGCAAGTCCTTATATGCTAGAAGCGCTGAAGGCAATGGTGGTGTTAATCGGGGATGACGACTTACCGGACAATGGCGAACTTAGCGGAGCTGCTATCTGTGACATGGTTCGAGCGGCTGTCTCACAGGCTACGAAAGCAAACTGAGTTTCCCTTGTTTATGCTGACCACTTTTCTGTGACAAATATACGCGCCTTCGATTAAGCAGGCCCGTAGCTAGGAGCTATGGAGCTTTGCGTTGCCCTAATAAAGCTCTTGAAAAGGAGGTGGTTACTGTGTAATATTCTAGTTAAATCATCACCAAAGATGATGGGAATTTTTTAAATCCTTTGTAGCGATAGGGAAAAGCAACATTCAATCAAGGGAATATAATAGCATGAAAGACCGCTTCAATGCAGAGCAGCTATTAAAGGATTTTCCCCTTAAAGAAGTCAGGGGAAGTCTGCTCAAATGGTGGAACTCCGTAGGGCAGCGACACTTCCCATGGAGAGAAACTCAGGATCCTTTCATAGTGCTTGTTGCTGAGATACTGCTACACAGAACCAGGGCTGATCAGGTGGTGTCGCTATACCGGATTTTCCTTGAGAAATACCCGGACATGTGTTCCGTTGCAAAGAGTTCCCCTGACGAATTGGAAAGGTTACTTCGTTCTGCTGGGCTCCACTGGCGGTGGAGGCTATTCCATTCTATGGCTGTTGACATTGAAACAAGATCCAATGGACAAATACCCCGCAGATTTGAAGATCTAACATCACTTCCTGGAGTGAGCCATTATATAGCTTCTGCTGTTAGATGCTTCGCCTTTGGGTATCCTGATGTTCTATTGGATACTAATACAGTTAGAGTGGCTGGACGCGTTTTCGGATTACCCGTTACAGACTCATCCAGGCGAAGCGGTTTATTCAGAAAGGTCCTCGAAAAATTGCTGTATGTGGAGTACCCTCGTGAATTCAATTTCGCTCTCATAGATTTTGCGGCAGCAATATGCAAGCCTAAAACTCCTCTTCATGACATATGCCCGATTCATGATTATTGTCGTTTTTATATTCAGATGACCAGAAAAATCAAAATAGCCAACAATCGCTATCAAGATGGAGACCAATAAAACATGAATTGGCAACAGCTGAAGCAGTACTTGGGAAAAAGCTATGATTTTCTTGACCGAATAGGAGTGAAAGGCTCTCCTCAACAACAAGGGATTGCTGTTCATCCAATTCTGCGAATGAGTACGAGTTTAGCATTAAAGGCCATGTCCAGTATTGATGGAGGTCGGCTGGTCTTACTTTTACCAAATCGTCTTACCTTTGCCAAATGGCTTGCTACTCTATGTACTCTGGAAGTCATGAGAAAAGATTATGAACAAGGTGCTGGCGTTGCCAAATTCTCACGGGGGCAGAAACTGCTTGTAAACAGGTGCATAGTCGAATATTCGGGAGAGGAGTTCGATTCCAAGTACAATCGCTGGTACATGTGGGTGAAATGCAATGATGGCGCTTTCAGGATTCCTCTTGATAGAGTTTTAGAATTTCAGCCAGCCCCTATTTTGAGACAATTATCTTCTTTTAAGGCAGTTAACACATCTGTAAGTTCTGCACAGCCCTTGGATAATCCGATAGACGGCATTCTCAGAATTCTAACCATGGGCAATAAATCTTTTTTCAAAGCAAACATTATTCTGGCTTCTAGAATCGGCGACACAGTACGTTTCACAAGGGAAAATCAAATAAACGACAGGTCAATTATCGACCTGTTTCTCTGGGGAAAACTGGATGCCGAAGGAAATGTTTCAATTATCGGATCGCAAAATATCAAGGCGAATCCATGCTGTTTGGTATCACCTGACCTTATTGGAGCTTGGTACTATATCTGCAAGAATCCGAAGGCTACTCGGGGTATCATCATTGATGGTGCGGCAGATTACGTAAATTATCTGCCTGTCTTGGACGATATATTAGATAAGAAAATTCCCGTGATTATCGTGAGCGATATGCTAGAAACTGCGCATTTTCAGTGTTTTTCCGACCGGGACTTCAAAATATGGCAGTGGAATAAGAAAAACATCGTGCAGAGTGGAGCAATAGTCGAACCCAATAAATTATCGCCGTTTTCGATGCTAAATAACTCGATATTTAATTACTGCAATCAAAAGATTGATACTATATATTGTGAATACCCTAAGATGGATAATATAGTCAGGCAGGCGATTGAGCTCGACAGACTGATTCCGCATGACCATTACAACATAGATAGGGCATATGGAAAGCTGATTCAATTAATCAATGAATACTCAAGACTCATAAGAATTCCTGATCAAAATTGGTCTGATAATTCTATCCAGAAGCTCCGATTATTGTGGCAACAATTCAAATTGCAGAAGCTCTGGCTTTCTGACCAAGCTATCCTATGTATAGATACAATATTCAATGCTCTGATCAGCTTGGCTGAAAAACCCTTCAAGGAAGAAAAACATAAGCCAGACCATTTCCATGAACTCATGAACAAATTCTTGGGATCGGGGCAGGTGAGTGTGATAGTTGCGAAACCGGATGAGGTAGGAGCTTCACAGATATACTGGCAAGGCCAATACCGAGACAAAAAGTTGGAAAATATTCATTTTTTGACCCTTGCTGAGATCCAGGGGCAAAATATGTCCTTCATTCCTGACCACATTGTTATTTGTGGCTGGCTCGGCAGGGATAAGATGTTCTCACTTCTTAACTCACACATCACCTCTGAAATTACTATGCTAATGTACCCTTTTGAGGCAGAATGGTTCAGGTCTGCCAGCATTGGCTGGAACAAACAGAATGATTTAAATGTTCACGCCAAAGATTTCTGTGAAATACTCGGACTTCCGGAAAAGGATTTGGATGCGATTGAGTATAAGCCTGAAGTATCCATTGAAACTCCCACAAAAGAAGAATTCAGTATTGCCGAATTTGAGCTGAAGTTAAGAACATCTCAATACCAGAGCTATGTGTCTTCGGCAGGGATCAGGGATGAGGTTATTGCAGCTAAGCTTGTGGTCTTTGCTGGAGACCGGTTTGCATTCCTTACGGAATCTCATCGATTACCGGTTGTCACGGGAGTGATAAGAGAAGAAGGCTCTGATCATGAAATACCTCGTAAGGATGTGACCCAACTGCAGATCGGTGATTATGTCCTGTTTCAAGAATCAAACAGAGATATCATACGAGAGATTGCAGACAGGGGTTTGGCCAAAGAGGGCCGATCTCATATGAGGAAAGTCGCTGGTCTCTGGAGAGATGCTCTACGCGATTCATATCGGAAGATGTCTGGAAACACCAGTGAATTCATCGAACTATTGCATATGTCTGGATGCAAGCGCCACCCACAAACGATAAGGAATTGGCTAACTGATGATGATCAGATTGGACCTGGAAGAATAACAGATTTAGGTATTATAGCGAGAGCGTTGTCCAATAAGGAATTAACAGAGAGGATAGCCGAGGTAAAGGCCGCGATCTCAGTAGTTCGAGGAGCTCATCTTCAGGCATCAAGTTATATAAGAAACAAATTGCTGGCAAACCTGCCGGAAATTGTGGGCGTTGGGAAAGGCTCGTCGGGTAATGGAAGTGGGTCTGTGTTATTGAACCTGGATGAATTCGGTCAAATAGCAATATTGCGAATAGAAGAGATTGGGAATGATTGGCAAGAAGTTCCGACAAATACTGTTAACTGCTTGTTGATGGAGGAGGAATAATGGCAAGAATGCTCCCTCCGTACATTTCCGACGAGGTCAAGAGCACTGGAGAAAGACGCGTTTTTGATTTATTTAAGAATAACCCTGGAACAGAGGATTGGGTGGTGCTCCACTCTCTCGGTCTTTCAAAACACATAAAAAGACTATATGGTGAAATAGATTTCCTTGTACTCGCACCCGGTCTGGGAGTTTTTTGCCTTGAGGTTAAATCCGGTGATGTTAGAAGAGAAGAGGGGGTCTGGAAGTTCACGAATCGATTTGGCGAAGTAACAACCAGCGCCCGCGGACCTTTTCAACAGGCTCAAGACGCCATGTTTAGCCTTATAAACGCTACACGAAAGCGATTTGGCGAGGGTAACCATTTAAGTCGGCTCCTGTATGGCTTCGGAGTAATGTTTCCACATGTAGTGTTTAAGGCAGAGGGTACAGATGTGGAGCGGTGGCAAATTTACGACAGTGATTCACGACGATTGCCAGTGAAAAATTATATTGAACAGTTATCTAAATTCACCCGGGAGAAAGTAGAACATTCCAGGTGGTTTAATGAGACCGAGTCAATACCAAAAAGGTCAGATATTGATCAGCTTGTTTCTTATCTCCGCGGTGACTTTGAAAGACTTATCTCGCCAAAACAAATGATCAGTGATATAGAGGAGCAATTAAACGAATGGACGATAGAACAATTCAGATGTCTGGATCAATTACAGGATAATCCAAGGTGCATTTTTCAGGGGGCCGCAGGGACCGGTAAGACAATGCTGGCACTGGAATCGGTTCGTCGCGGATTGTTCAAGAATCAGCGAATCTTGATGGTATGTTTCAATTCACTGCTGGGGAATTGGCTTGTATCGCAGTTTCCACAAAGTGTACTGGATACCCGACTTACCGCCGGCAGTCTCCATCAAATTCTTACCCGCATGAACTCAGTTTCGAACGAGATGATTCAACAAGCTGCTAATAAAGATGATTTCTTCAAATATGACTTACCCATTATGGCACTTGATGAGATCGACCGGGGTAACGTGACGCCTTTTGACAAAATCGTTATCGACGAAGGCCAGGATCTTATACGACCAGAGTACCTGGATGTATTTGATGCATTGCTTAAAGGCGGCTTGGCCGGCGGAAACTGGGAAATATACTGTGATTTCGAAAGGCAGGCAATCTACTCGGAAATTTCTTCAAGTGAAATGCTTCAGATTCTGGAATCTCGCGCCATCTTCGCAAGATTTCGGCTAACTGTCAACTGCCGCAATACGAAACCGATAGGCGAGGAGATATATCTTCTGTCAGGATTTGAAGCTATTTCATTTCTACCCAGTAAAATCACTGGCATTCCTGTCGAATACTACTTTTACTCTGATGTCAAAGATGAAGTAGCGAAGCTCGAAAGTGTACTGCTCAAGTTGCGTCAACAAGAAATCCAGCCCCAAAACATAACATTACTATCCCCTTTTAAGTTGCGTAATTCCAGTGTCGCAAGGATCAATCATAGTACTTTTCAAATCTTAGATCTGTCTGAACATTCTCACTTTCCAATAGCTGGTGCAATCACTTTCTCAACAATTCAGGGCTTCAAAGGACTTGAGAACTCATATATTATCTTGACGGACATCGATAAAATGGGCAGCGACGAATTCAAATCGTTGTTATATGTTGGTATGTCGCGAGCGAAAGCAGGACTCATTCTATTAATAGACCAGCGGGCTCGTACAGAGTACAACGAATTACTTAGAATGAAGCTAAAGGAAGAAGCAACCTATGAGAGAAAAAATCTTTGATTTTCTTAAACGAGAACTGATTGGACCGGACCCAGTTCCACCTTTTGTTCAGGAAAATGGCGAAGAGATTCTTACTAACGAACCACCGCGCCTCAGATACGGCGCTGGTATTCTTTTCCCACAAGCAGCATCAAATCTTGATACAGATTCGACCGATGAGAAAGAAAGCACAATAATGGAAGAGGCCGCCGGAGTTCCTGCTAACGAAGCGCCACTTGCGACAATAGAGGGAGCTGAACACTTTCCAGGCGGTGACGATTCCGCTGATACCAATGATGATATTGTTAATCTGGCTAATGCTTACCTGCCTTCAGTGATGGGATTCAGCTGTTTTGTAGAAGTTCCAAAGGACGGTTTCTCGATTAATGTAAGTGCTGGTAGATATTATGAGAAGAATTTTACCGTTGACAAAATGGGTATACCGGTTAAGAAACCAGCATATTTTAGAGATCCACTGGATACAGTAATCAATGTCCCTAAAGAAGATTTGCCAACATCCGAAAATCGCTCTCGCAACTTTGCAGTAACCAGAGAGGGCAAACCTACCGGACTTGTTCTTAATATCACAAACAGGACATCCAGAAAACAGACGCAGGCGGGCAATCAGCTTTTGACTTTTTCGCTCCTCAATAGCCTGCATTCCTCTGCAGGTCATATTGACAACGAGAACTGCTTTTTTCAGGTGGGATTCAGCACTAAAGCAAAGAATGGAACGTCATGTTTTGTTTCATATCCAAAGAAAGAATATTTGTCAGATATTTCAGATATTAAAGATGATGAATCAACAAGGCTACTCTACCGGAACTATAGAACTTATGCAGTCGGTCATGGTTGTGCTCCATCTTGGGTCGAGGGCGATGACGGGAAAGCATCCGAAATACGAGCTGATGTTCTGCCGTTTTTTGAAATGAAACCTGTCGTTCCTGCGACTTTAACAGATGTGCAGCTCAAGATGTATGACCTTAGTGATTTTGCAGATCAGAACAGCCTTACCTTAAACCTGACTATGCTGGGTGAAAAGTATGAGGAATGGATTGACAGGCAAGAAGTCGCCTGCTCAAGTCTTAATGGAGAATTCAGAGTAGTAGCCGAACGCCATTTACAGGATTGCAGAAAATGCCTTGACAGAATTCGTGATGGCATCAGTTTGATCCAAAGTGAACTTGCGGTTCGTCGAGCGTTTGGCTTAATGAACCGTGCAATGCTCACACAGCAACTGAGATACAGACTCAAGCTTAGAGAATGGAAAGTAGACACTGGACGAATACTGCAGATTGAACAAATTCAACAACCTGATGTTAGCAAACCAGAAACATGGCCTGATTGGTCACCAGAAAAAGGAACGAGGCTGGGCGCATGGTACCCATTTCAGATTGCCTTCATCTTGATGAATCTGCGGTCAATAGCTGAACCTCAAAACAGGGAAAGAAAGGTCGTAGACCTTATATGGTTTCCGACAGGTGGAGGGAAAACGGAGGCATATCTCGGATTATCCGCGTTTTCAATATTCCTTAAAAGGCTACGAAATAAGAATGATTCCGGAACAACAGTGTTGATGCGTTACACATTGAGACTTTTAACTGCCCAGCAATACCTGAGAGCAGCTTCCCTGATTTGCGCCTGTGAATTGATTCGACGAGAAAATGAGATTGAATTAGGCAAGGACAGGATAACAATTGGACTCTGGGTTGGGTCTGATTTAACTCCAAACAAGCGAACAGAAGCTCTGAAGGCTTTTAATGATATGAGCCAGGGTAAAAGCAATGATAACCCGTTTATTATTCTGAAATGTCCCTGGTGTGGCGCTCAGATGGGGGCTGTGCGATTAGACTGGCTTAGAATTGTTGGTTATAAGAAAAGCAAAAAACCTTCTACTGTTGTCTTTCAATGCCACAATCATCCGGAGTGTGCATTCTCGACAGATGATTTTCCTCTTCCTCTTATTGTCATCGATGAAGATATTTACGAATCACCACCTTCTGTCGTGATCGGTACTGTTGATAAATTTGCGATGCTTCCCTGGAGACCAGAAGCAAGAACCCTGTTTGGTTTTAGAGAGGGTGAGAGGGTTTCACCTCCAGAATTAATTATACAGGATGAGCTCCATCTGATTTCGGGACCACTAGGATCAATGGCTGGTCATTATGAAACGCTAATTTATGAGCTCTGTAAAAACCCAACGGGGAAATTAGTTGCGGGGCCCAAAATAATCGCGTCAACCGCCACAATTACACGCGCTGCCCAGCAGATTCACGCGCTCTACGGTTGCGGTCAGGAGAATGTCTTTCTTTTCCCACCTCAAGGCCTGGACGCAGGGAATTCGTTCTTCGCATATGAAGACAGGAATAGTCTTGGCAGAATGTATGTTGGCGTTCATGCTTCAGGTCTTCCTTCCCATACAACCGCCCAAGTACGTGTAATATCAGCTTTGTTGCAGAGCGTAAAATCAGTGACTGCTGATGACAGGAAAAAGCGAGACCCGTATTGGACGCTCGTCACGTATTTCAATAGTCTTCGAGAGCTTGGACACGCAGCAACTTTGATACAAGCTGACATTCGTGAATACTTGAATGCTATGTGGATAAGAAAAGGTATTCACAAAGAAGGAGAAAGCGATCCTCGTCGGTTTATTAACAGGGCCATTGAATTAACAAGCCGGGTTTCATCCACCGAGATACCACAGAAACTTCAGGAACTTGAAATCAGCTACCCGCAGTTGGATGACAGCTCACCTGTCGATATATGCCTTGCCACGAATATGATCTCAGTTGGGGTCGATGTACAAAGGCTGGGGTTAATGGCGGTAATAGGTCAACCCAAGACAACTTCAGAGTATATTCAGGCAACAAGCCGTGTGGGGCGTTCAAAAGAAGGTCCTGGCTTGGTTATCGTGATTTTTAACACTGCCAAACCCCGGGACCGCTCTCATTACGAACATTTCCGTTCTTATCACTCAGCAATTTACAGTCATGTGGAACCTACGAGTGTTACACCTTTTTCAGCTCCAGTTCGCGAAAGAGCGTTGCACGCAATATTGGTTGGGTTTGTAAGATATTTCGGCTACGTTCATAACAGGAAATCACCTCAACCATTACCCGCCAAAGAAATTTTCGATAGTATCGTGGAAATAATTAATAGACGAGTATCCACTGTTGACCCTGAAGAACTTGAGCAGACTCTAAGATTACTTAAGGAGAGAATTGACGAGTGGTCTCGACGTCTCCCGCCAAAATACGGTGATTTCTACCAGCAGACTTCTGAGGTGCCGCTCATGTATCCCGCAGGCATGTCACCTCCGGATGAATGGGTTCTGAAATCTTGGCCAACTCCGACCTCGTTGAGGAATGTGGATGTTGGCTGCGACGCCGCGGTGCTTGAGAGATATCCGGGGCAGGAGGTTAGTTAGTTATGCCACCCAAAAGGCCTGTACGACGTGGACAGTTCATCTCCCCATGGGGAGTCGGAGCGATGATTGATTTCCCTAAAGACGAATCACTAATGACATGTGGACTAGATCCGTGGCCTTTCAGTCTGGAGGAGTGCCCTTCAGAAATGAAGGTAACTGAAGAGAGATTGCAACGAAGGCTTGGAGTAAATCACTTTCGTTTACCTCCCGAATTTTTGGAACCCGGAAGCGGGATTCAGCATCCCGGATTGAGGGTTCCTTTTATACGTTTTCCACAGTGGCATTACTGCCCGAAATGTGGGGCTATGGAGAAACTGTCAATCTTTGGAGAAAGGCAACGGTGTTCAGGGCCAAATTGGGCCGACGGGATGTCCTGCCATTCGACCGTTCCAAACAGACGTCCCTGGTTAATACCTGTCCGCTTTGTTGCTATTTGTGGACATGGTCATGTTGAAGACTTTCCTTTCATGGAATGGGTACACCGGGACAAACCGTGGGACAATTCACACAGACTAAGGCTGCGTGCCGGACGCAGTGCGAGCACTCTCTCGGGTATCGTTGTCAGTTGCGGCTGTGGTGAACGTCATTCAATGGCTGGTGCATTTAATCGCAATTCACTCGAGCACTTAAAAACCTGCGGTGGGCATAGACCATGGCTAGGAGAAATTGAAGACGGACACATTACCTGTAGTCAGCAACTTCAGACAGTACAAAGAGGGGCCTCTAACGTTTACTTCCCTGAGATAAGAAGCTCAATCTATCTACCTCAGTGGGAGAGTAGTCTTGAACGGAAAATTGTGGATGTACTCGAAAAACACTGGGCTATTCTTACCCGTGGTCTTGTCGATGGGAAGCTTGATGAAAAAAGATTCGAAGTGATCGCCGAAATGTACAAAATCGACCAAAAGAAATTACTGGACGCGGCAGTAAAAAAAATGGATGAGTCATCGTCTGTTCCTTCCGAGCAGAGTGATTCGGAAGAAATGTATCGTAAAGCCGAGTACGACGCCATTCTGTCTGATCTTGGAGGAGACAATCAAGACTTCTATGTGACGAAGAAGAAGATTGAGGATTACGGCACGGCGCCGGGCAGATACTTTATCAATATCGCGCTAATTCACAAATTGCGCGAAACGCGAGCTCTATCAGGTTTCTCACGCTTGTTACCAGATGATGGCAGGTCACTGCAAGATAAGAAATCAGAGATGGCTTTGAATAGCGAAATAAGCTGGCTTCCTGCAATTGTTGTGAGAGGTGAAGGCATTTTCTTAGAGTTCGATAGTAACAGACTACAACAGTGGGCTAATCGTAAACAAGTATTATCTCGTACTAGAATGCTAATTAATAATTTCAATATTGCGCGTAAAAAACGAGGGCAACCAAGACGACCATTGACTCCTCAATTTATTTTACTTCACACATTCGCCCATATTTTCATAAATCAATTAAGCTTTGAGTGTGGTTACGGTAGCTCCGCTATAAGAGAACGCCTGTATTGTAATATGGAGAATCCCGACCTGCAAATGAATGGAATATTGCTTTACACCGCTTCAGGGGATTCAGAAGGCTCGCTTGGTGGGCTAGTTCGCCAAGGAAATCCGGGGAATTTTGAAAGGATTCTTATTTCCTCGTTGTATTCTGCACAGTGGTGTTCATCAGACCCTGTTTGCATGGCAAGTCATGGTCAGGGGCCTGACTCCTGCAATCTCGCTGCCTGCCATAGCTGTGCTCTTCTGCCGGAAACCTGCTGCGAAGAGGGTAATAGACTGTTGGATCGAGCATTACTTGTTGGGACTCTTGAGATACCTGATGTCGGTTACTTTACAGGGTTTAACGAAGACGACGGTGGAAAATAATATGCCAGCAATAATTCCTGTAATAGATGTCTTCGCAGGGCCAGGTGGATTAGGAGAAGGTTTTGCTTCCTTCGAGAATGGTGGAACGAGGCCTTTTAAGATTTCACTTTCTATAGAAAAGGACCCGATTGCCTACGAGACATTGAAACTCCGTAGCTTCTTCCGACAATTCAACAAAGAAGACGTTCCGGATGAGTACTATCAGTATCTTCGTGGCGAGGTAAAGAAAGACGAACTATTCAAACAATACCCGGCTGAACACAAGAAGGCCAAACGAGAGGCGTGGCGTCTGGAATTGGGAAGTAGAAGAGCTCCTCCGCAGAAAGTGGATAAACGAATTAAGCGTGCATTGAATGATTCAACATCTTGGGCTTTGATAGGTGGGCCTCCCTGCCAGGCATACTCTTTGATCGGAAGGGTCAAAATAAAAAACGTAAGTAAGAAAAACCGGAAAGACTTTGAAAAAGACCACAGGCACTTCCTTTATAGAGAATATTTAAAAATAATTGCGGTTCATCGACCACCTGTCTTTGTCATGGAAAACGTTCCAGGGATACTCTCATCAAAAGTCAACGGCTCCAACACTTTCGATATGATTCTTCGGGATTTGAGAAACCCATGTCAGGCCATCTCGCATCTAAACGGGGATTCAGCCTCAAGCACTCAAGAAGTGGCCTTGGGTTATGAGATTTACTCTCTGGTCAAATCGGTCAGTGACGGGACTCAATTGAAGCCCTCAGATTACATTATCAAGTCTGAGGCCTTTGGTATTCCCCAAGCTAGACATCGTGTTATATTGCTAGGCATAAGGTTGGATATAAGGATAAAACCCGCTCAGCTCGCAAAAGCTGGCAATCAGAATTCCATGTGGGATTCCATATCAGACTTGGCAAAAATACGAAGCAGGCTTTCCAAAGAAGAGGATTCATTAGAATCCTGGAAGTCGGTCTTAAAATCGATTACAGAATGCAAATGGTTCTTTGACCCAAGCATAGAGGACTCTTTAAGAAATGAACTGATAAAGGCATCGGAAGACAACAACAGCCCGACTGATACAGGAGCCGAATTCCTTGTCAGTTCTAAGACAGTCAGTTTTCGGCCTGAGTGGTTCTATGACGGGCGAATTGGGGGGGATTGTAATCATTCATCTCGAAGCCACATTCGCCAAGACTTACAGCGCTATTTTTTCGCTAGTTGTTTTGCGAAAGTCTATCGTCGTTCTCCCAAAATCGGTGATTTCCCAAAAGAACTCCGTCCGAAACATGAAAATATTCAAAAGGCGGTAGACGAGAATTTGTTTTCAGACCGTTTTCGTGTACAGGTCAAAGACAAGCCGTCCACAACTATCACATCACATATCTCAAAGGATGGACATTATTACATCCATCCTGACCCAACACAGTGCAGGAGCCTGACTGTGAGAGAAGCAGCAAGGCTACAAACATTCCCTGATAATTACTATTTTGAAGGGCCACGAACGATGCAGTATCATCAGGTCGGGAATGCGGTGCCACCTCTTTTAGCCAGGCAGATTGCGCAGGTCGTCCACCATGTGTTCAAATTATGGGGAAATGGTGATGAAGGTCAAAACAAATAACTCTGACGGACTTACATCGCTTCTTCTTCTACGTTCCGGGAACCACTGTATCTTATTCAGACCGGCCCGCAGGAAATTGACAGTCGATGTTCCACGGCTGTAATATTTAGGACATAAATAATGAGATATGGAAAACATTATCATGAATTGATAAAGAAAACTTCCGAATATATGGATATTTATAAAAATATTTTTATATACTACTCCATCAGGTATGCATTTGCTCCTAAAGCCAAAGCTTGGCAGGAATTTTCTCAAGTTCCACGTTAAAAAAGTTTATTGGAGCCAACATGTCACCACATTCTAAAGACGAGCAGCACTTCTTGCATCTGGCAAATGAGGCTGCAGAACACTCAAACTGTCTCCGACGAAAAACGGGGGCAATACTCGTTTTGGACGGTATCCCTGCAGTACAGGGATATAACGGAACACCTATAAATACTCTTGCCTGTAATGATGGAGGATGTCCAAGATGCGCCTCAAAAATACCTGAGTTGCAGGGCTATGAAAACTGTGCCTGTGTCCACGCTGAGGTCAACGCAGTAGTGCTTGCTGCACGTGTTGGTATCCGAACTCAGGGAGCAAGTGTCTTCTGTACATTAAGACCTTGTCTTGGATGCCTCAAAGTCTTAATTCAAGCTGGAATCGTGCAGGTAGTCTACTGCGAAACTTATACACTTGATGCTAAGATCGAGAAGCTGTGGCATTCCTTGGTCAAGCAAGCAGGTATAACACTCAGACAAGTCAATGTTCAACTGCCATTAAAGAAAAAGAGGAGGCGACATGGCATATGAAAAGCTCCGTTTGACATCAGAATTACTCTGGAATAAAGGCACAATAGATGACTATATCAACGATGTTGGGATTGTATGGAAAGATCAGGATAGGCCGCGCACAATGATTGATATTTGGCTTCGTGTCGTGCAACATTCTAGCGAGTTGGGTGAACTCGTTAGAAGAAGCCAGTTTGATAAAGCTAAAGACCAGTTGGGGCATATTTCCATATGGATGCTTACATTTGCGGCAAAAGGGCAAATTCAGAGGACAGGGTTGGACAACCTTTTCCAAATCCGTTTTCCTTTATCACAAATCCTATGGCGGAAATTCCCAAATTGTTGTCCTACCTGTTTCACACGACGGGTTGCTCTGGCACTAGCCAAGCCACCAGAATCGTGGGATGGCGAAGTTAAAGAATGTGATTGTATTTTGACTCTGGCCGAGACAGAAAATAGGAACAAATTCCTTACTCCAGAACAGAAGAAGGAGGCAAAGGAAAAAAGATTAGAGTACGCTAAAAAGATGTTGACGAGCAAAAAGGTCGATTATGATAAAATCAGCCTCATAGAACTCGAGGACAGATTTTCCACAATATTCAAGAGGAATATTTTCGCTCTGGATCTAGAACAGGTTACCTTTCATTTCCTCGAAGAAGTGGGAGAAGTGGTAGAAGCATTAACAGCACTTTATACATTTAAAGGTGAAAATGGGGGAAAACCTGAAGAGGAATTACGGCCAGAGTGGCAGAAACGCCTTGCAGATTTGGAGGAGGAGCTTGCAGACAGTTTTTCTTGGCTGTTTGCTGTATCTTCCAAGTTTCGGGACGTTTTTAGTATATTCGATGCTTACACGAAGGTTAGTACACATGCAAAGGAAATGTTCGTTGCTTCCCATTTGATTAAGAGACATCGACGGGAATCAGATTCTCTTATGAAATGCTATGTTTGCGGAAGTTCGCCATGTAATTGTCAAATCAGACTAATTATAGGTGATGATTCAGCTAATAAACTTACCGGAGTTAAGGCCAAGTCTAAGTAGGTATAAAATTGAAACTTACTTTCTGGGACCTTTTGACTGCACAACTGACAAATGGTCAATTGTCAATTGGACTAGCACTGTTTCTCGCTGCTCTTGGCAAGCTTGACATCCAAATTCAGAGTGCTTTAACGCCGAGGGAGAAAAGGTCCCAAATTAGCGTAATGTTTACTTACGAAGTCCTGTCCTCCTGGTGGAGACAGAGCGTAATTGAATTCAGATGCCCTGCTGCCAGGCCAAAACAAGTGGTATAATGCAGCCAGCTTGATAGTAATTGTTACGGGTAAGTCAGCATGAACGAACTTTCTCAAATCATTAGCGCTGCCACTGCCGCCATTGAGTACGGGTACTTTCATCTTAACATCGATGGTGGTGATCCCGTATATCGAGAGCGAGTTTATTGTTATGAACTTTATCATCAAATGCGTTGTCGCTGGCCTGCCAACACCCCGTACTATCTAAACGGCGAAGTCGACAAGGCCGCACATCCGATTCTAAAGAAGTTGGGAGCCGATTATGCTAAACCAGATCTTTTGGTGCATCAGCCGGGTAAAATGGGCGGCAACTTTGCAGTAATTGAGGTGAAGGAGTCGGAAGCCCCGCCCGCTGGAATTAGAAAGGATTTGAAAACCCTCTCCCTTTTTATCAACAGGGTGGGGTACAAACGAGCGATCTATCTTTTCTACGGCCATAGAACTGACGAACAGTTGGTCAAGAGAGTTCAGGAGTTCGCGGCCGAAATCGAGGAACTGGCTCCAATTGAGCTTTGGCTTCATCAAGAGGTAGGGCAATGTGCAACGCGTATAATTATGTTGCACCGGACCGCCACAAGCGGCGGCCCCTGGGCTTCACATTAGACAGCTTGAGGACACGCATGGCAGCGAACAAGGACGCCGCGATTAAGACTCAAATAGAGCGCATTCGCAGTCTTGCGCACGAAAGATTTGGAATACCGGAATTTTATAAAGCGGCCTCTTTAGCCCAACCTGTGGTTCACGACACCGTCTTGCGAGGTGTTGGGCAGCATTTGTGCTCACGGGCAGCGTAAAAAGAGGGAAAATGCACTCCGTAGTTCATGCGAGGCTCAGAGTTGGATACGTAGGGAGGCTCAGGCGTGGCTACAATTATCAACAGGGATGATTCTCCAAGCCATTTGTTTAACATCCCTGAGTTGGACTTTTCCGCAGATCTTTTCGCTGAGAGGCTGGCTAGCCCGTGGTTCAGGCTCGGTGCCTGGACCATCACGCCTCGTCGTGACAGGCGGGGTGTCGAGGATGTGGTGTCGCGACAGAGTCTCCTGCTTGCGCCTGGGCATTTTGCAGACATCTTCGACAAACTTGACTTTGTCGGCAATGTCCTCCACCACCTCGGGAAGCCGGGAGGCTCAGTTTTCCATGCGGGCAGGCGCAAGGAATACAAGTATTCCCCATTTCACCGGTTCGAGTTCTCATTCGTCTCGGCAGTGAGCGAGCCGCTCGTGTTTGTTCATTCCACCACATCGGACGTACAACTTTTCATCAATCCCGACCTATGGTTATTCTTTGAACTGGAGGAGAAAACCCCTGGGAAAGGTATCTGGTGGGACCCACGGCGTGGAGTCGATGCTCTAATCCAGCGGGTGATTGACCAGGACAACGTAAAAGTCGTTGAAATCCGAATTGACTACCTGCTCAAGTACCTCCAGGCGCGCCAGATGTCGTTGGTCATAGGCCACTATCGCCACCTACACCTCTTTGATCCTTCGGACAGCATTGTAGGTGCGTTCGTAAAGGAAGATGTGATGCTAGTGTCTCCAGAACGGGATGCGAAAGCGACATTGCAGAATTGGGGTCTCCGTAAGGATATTCTAGGCACGGCACCTTTCCTGCAGCGAAGACTCCACTTGTGGTTTGAGGTCAGACCGCCAGAGATTGACGTTGAGGATCCTTGGGCTGAGCAGCCTTCCTTCGACCCCTACGCGTTCACCCTGCCAACGCGCTTGGGCCCAGTCACCCCTGCCCGGTGGAAGCATTTCCGCAAGACCGAAGGGAGCACCTTCGAAGGTGTTGTCTGCGACTTCATGGATCGCGTCTACTTCCGTCAACAGGTGCTGAGCAAGTATGAAGGGGCCTCCGGATTCAAAGTAGGGGATGATGGTTCTGTGCGGTGTCAACATTATTGGGGGCTTGTCCGCAGTACGGCGAGGATCGGCAACGAACTGCTCTCCACCGCCATCGGCGACTTTGCAGAGGGCGTCCCCTTCGAGGAGTGGCCACACTGGAAGCAGTATGCCGTCGAGCCCCCGAGATCAGAGACCGTACAAGCGATCACACAAGAGGAGAGCGTGCCCGACGCCGTAAATTCCTTGGTGAAAGCGCTCAACGCACTAAACGCCGCCTACGACAGAATGGCCGCGTCGCTTAGGGTGGCTATTCCGGACCCTCTCTGGCGTGGTTCACTCGACAGCCTGGCTGGTCGTCAGCTGAAGTGGGTTTATCCCACCACCGCCGATGACGATGAGTTCCTGAAGCGAGCGTCGCTCGTTTCCACTCTGGTCATTGACGCACTGGAGACAGCGTCGCTACGGAAGCTCCTGAGCGCAGTGGACAGCAACCTCCATATGAACGACGAGATCCCGCCTAGACCCCTCGCTTCACGGAGCCTTCTACAGCGATTAACTTTGATGGCCGTCTTGATCGAAGACTTCCAGCCAAACGCCGCGGCAATTCCGATGCTCGTGAGGCAGGCGGAAGGCAAAACCAAGAACGCTGGTGAGCCAGGCTTACAAGCGGAACTTGAAATGTCATACGGCCGCGTTCGAGTCGAACTCGCTCCCCTGGCCTTCCTATACGACCTGAGAACCTACGGGGGGTTGGCTCACGTACCAAACAAGGCTCGCGCAGCAAGTGCAGCGGCGCAACTCGGCCTCCCCGAGAAGAACTGGCACCGCACCGACTATCTCCGTCTTCTCAACCTCGTTGCTGGGAGCATCCACCAGATCAGCAGCCATCTGGATCTTGCTGCAGAAGCGCTGACGCGTGGCGGATTATCTGAACGCGAATGAGATCTCACGAGCGCGCTGACAGACGCGGCTACGGTTCGCCGCCCGACAAGGCCATTCAGCGGGTGCGCGGAACAGCGCCAACGTGGTTCGCTTGCGTGTTCTACGCGCGTCGCTAATGCCTCCCGTTCTGTCAGGAAGTGCAATCGGGACTAAGGGAACAAAAGTCCAGATGGTTCAGCACTGGCGGAGCAGATATGGTAAAACCGAAATGGCGGAAAACAGGGCTAATATCGTATCTGATAATAATAAGAACTAAGGCTATCACCCTCCAAGTTTTACCAGCTTCGGGACACAAATGGACATTTAGTGTAACCCATAAACAAAGAGGCTGGATATAAATATCCCGCCTCTTTGCAGTTTGTCCACGAATAAAGATAGATATTGGCTGTATTAACCCTTGCCTATTCTAACCATCTTCGTGCCGCACTTTAGACATACCCCCTGAGTTGACGGTCTACCATTCTTCATGGTTACAGATTTGGCGTTCTTTATCTCTCTCTTGGTTTTACATTTAAAACAGTACCCTTGCACTAAGCTACCCTCCTTTTTGGCAGTAACTATAATCTAGTTCTCATAGCCTGTCAATACATTAAGTGTATGATTTTTAAGTTGTACCTTAGCCCCTATCCCAAATATATGTCTGCTTTTATACCAGGATGATAGATGAGGCTAATTACGTTAGCATTACAATAGCCCCTTTTGTGACATGCGGACCTGAGGAACACCTCTGACAGAAAATACAAAATAGAGTTCGACAACTGGTAATATTTTAAGAAAATCTCAAGGGAGAGACCCCGGCAGGTCGGGGTCTCTCCCTGAGTTGCCCA
>ORJL010138234.1_pt1 | contig 20026 bp, 14 predicted proteins | sample 1779941 | NCBI WGS metagenome assembly ORJL01 (sample SAMEA104232317, study PRJEB22302) | groundwater metagenome | biome: forest; feature: aquifer; material: groundwater | place: USA | collected 2011-08-07 | depth 5.8 m | reverse complement strand
TGCTCGACTACGGCAAGTTCATGTACGAGCAGACGAAGAAGGAGCGGGAATCACGCAAGCACCAGAAGGCGAACCTCCTGAAGGAGGTCCGGTTCCGGCCCAAGATCGACGATCACGACGTCGACTTCAAGATGAAGCAGGTCGAGAAGTTCCTGAAGGAAGGCGACAAGGTCAAGGTCACGGTGCTCTTCCGAGGGCGTGAGATCACTCACCCAGAGCTGGGGGCCGAGCTGCTGAAGCGGCTCCATGAGACCCTCGGCGAGACGGCCACGATAGCCAATCCGGTCGCCATGGAAGGCCGGCGCATGAGCATGATTCTGGCGCCCCACGCGCAGAAGGCACTGCGACCGCACCGCGACGGCGAGAAAGAGGAACCCCATCGTGCCCAAGCTTAAGACGCACAAGGGAGCGCAGCGGCGCTTCCGCATCACCGGGACCGGCAAGGTCCTGCGAACCAAGGGCGGTAAGAGCCATCTCCGCCGCAAGAAGCCCGGGCGGGTGAAGCGGCTCTACGACGCCATGGTGCCCCTGGCTCCGTGCGAGCACGCGCGGGCCCGGCGGCTGCTGCCCTACGGAGTGCCCTGAGCCATGCCGCGAGCCAGGGGCCGCGTCCCGGCCCACCACCGCCACAGCAGGCTGCTGGCCCTCACAGAGGGGCATCGCGCGTCGCGGCATAAGCTCTACCGCCGAGCGAAGGAGTCGATGCTCCATGCCCTCTCCTACGCCTATCGGCACCGGCGCGAGCGCAAGGGCGACTTCCGCCGCCTCTGGATCGCCCGCATTAACGCCGCGGCGCGCCTGGCGGGGATGAGCTACAGTACCTTCATGGTCGGCCTGAAGCAGGCCGGCGTGGAGCTGAATCGCAAGATGCTGGCCGACCTGGCCGTGCGAGATGAGGCGGCCTTCCGGCAACTGGTCGAAGCGGCAAAGGGCGCCGCGGCCCGCTAGCTCGCGCCGTTCCCCGTCTTCTGGGAGGGCGCGAGCGTACACCTGGGGGGGACCTTCACTGCGCATGCTGTTCTGCGTGCCGTGGCGAGAAGGCGTCAGCGACGCATTCCGGGGCACAGGTCTGAAGACCTGTTTCTACGTTGGCGGGGGCTCAGGCCGGGGTCGAGGAGGGTGAGGCGGCCGTGACGGGAGCCGAGCTCGTGCAGGCGCTCGGTGCCCTGCGAGAGAGCGCCTTGCGCGACCTAGCGGGCGCCGCCAGCGAGGGTGACCTGGAGTTGTGGCGGGCGGCCGTCCTGGGGCGGCGGGGTTCCCTGGCCGTCCTGATCGGGCGGCTTGGCGATGTCGAGGCGTCCGCGCGCCGCGACCCTGGCCGGCTGGCCAACAGCGTCAAAGGCGAGTTCGAAGTGGCGCTCGAGGAGCGGCGCCGGGCGTTGACCCGCACCGTTCCGGCTGCACCACCCCTGGACGTCACTCTGCCGGGCCGGCCGGCTCCCTCGGGGCGGCTCCACCCAACGACGCAGGTGATACGCCGCATTACCGAGATCTTCCAGTCCATGGGCTTCCTGGTGGCGGAAGGGCCCGAGGTGGAATGGGATTACTACAATTTCGAGGCGCTGAACATCCCCCGCGACCACCCAGCGCGGGACATGTGGGACACCCTCTGGATCGACCCTGCCGGCGCCCGGCCCATGCTGCTGCGGACCCACACCTCACCGGTGCAGGTGCGGGTCATGGAGCGCACCCGTCCGCCCATCCGCGTCATCGTTCCGGGGCGCTGCTTCCGTTACGAGGCGACGGACGCGACCCACGAGTCGTGCTTCTTCCAGATCGAAGGGCTGGCCGTGGACCGCCACATCACCTTCGCCAACCTCAAGGGGACGCTGTACGAGTTCGCCAAGCGTCTCTTCGGAGAGGAGCGGCGCATTCGATTCCGCTGCGACTACTTCCCCTTCGTCGAGCCCGGCGTGGACATGGCCATCGACTGCTTTGCCTGTGCGGGAACGGGTTGCCGGCTGTGCAGTGACAGCGGCTGGATCGAGATCCTGGGGGCCGGCATGGTGCACCCGGAGGTGCTGCGGCGAGTCGGCATCGACCCGCGGCGCTACAGCGGCTTCGCCTTCGGCCTGGGCCCCGAGCGAGTGGCCATGTTGACCTATGGCATCGACGACATCCGTCACTTCTATGCGAACGACCTGCGCTTTCTGCGGCAGTTCTAGCTCACTTCCATGAAGGTTTCGCTGAGCTGGCTGCGGGACTATGTCCCGGTGGGGTTGCCGGCGCGGGAGCTGGCGCACCGCTTGACCATGTCCGGGACGGAAGTGGGTGGAGTGGAGCAGCGGGGCGGTGACTGGGAGCAGGTGTGGGTGGCACAGGTGGTGGGCGTCGCGGCCCATCCCAACGCCGACCGGCTGCGTCTGGCTACGGTGGACCTGGGTGGCGAGCAGGTGACTGTGGTGTGCGGGGCGCCCAACCTGCGCTTTGGGGCGCGCGTGGCGCTGGCTCGTCCGGGGGCCCGGCTCATCGACGGGCGCACTGGGCAGGCCACGGTGGTGGGAACGGCCACGATCCGGGGGATTGCTTCCTCAGGGATGCTCTGCTCCGAGAAGGAGCTTGGGCTGTCGGAGGAGCACGAGGGGATTCTGATCCTGCCCGAGGACGCTCCGCCGGGCGTTGCCCTGGGCGGTTACCTGGGCGACGCTATCCTGGACCTGGAGGTGACACCCAACCGGCCGGACTGTCTGGCGGTCGTGGGAGTGGCGCGCGAGGTGGCAGCGTTGACGGGGCAAGAGGTACGACTACCGTCGAGCCAGTACGAAGAAGGAACAACGCCTGTTGCCGACCTGGTCTCCGTCAGCATCGATGATGCCCGCTCGTGTCCCCGTTACTGCGCCGGTCTCATCCGCAACGTGCGGGTGGGTCCCTCGCCGCAGTGGCTCCAGGAGCGGCTGCTGGCCGGCGGTATGCGACCGGTCAACAACGTGGTGGACGTGACGAACTACGTCATGCTGGAGCTGGGCCAGCCGCTCCATGCCTTTGACTGGGAGCGGGTGCAGGGAGCCCAGATCGTGGTGCGCCGGGCGCGGCGCCATGAATCGCTCCGTACCCTGGATGGGGTCGACCGGGAGCTGACGCCGGAGATGCTGCTCATCTGCGACGGCGCAGAGCCGGTGGCCGTGGCTGGAGTGATGGGGGGGGAGCCCAGCGAGGTGGGCGAGCGCACGCGCCACGTGCTGTTGGAATGTGCCAATTTTGCTCCGCGGAGTATCCGGCGCACGGCAGCCCGTCTGAGGGTACGCACCGAGGCGTCGTTGCGTTTCGAGAAGGGTCTGAGCCCGGAGCTGGCGGCGGTGGCGATCCGGCGGGCGTTAGGCCTGCTGCGGGAGCTTGCGGGAGGGGAGGTATGCCGGGGCATCGTCGACTCCTACCCGAAGCCCACCAAGCCGGTCCGGCTGCGCTTCAGTCCGCGCGAGGTCGAGCGATTGCTCGGTATCATCTTCAGTTCGGACGAGATACGTGAGACGCTGGCGAGCCTGGGCTTCGGGTGCGCCGCTGCGGGCTCTGTATTGCTGGTGGATGTCCCCTACTGGCGGGGCGACGTGCGCCGGGTCGAGGACCTGGTGGAGGAGGTGGCGCGCGTTCGGGGTTACGAGGGCGTGCCGGCCACCGGCCTCGCCGGCGCGCTGCCCCGCTACGAGCCCACGCCGCTCGCGGATCTGCGGGAACGGATGCGGGACCTGCTGGCGGGCATGGATCTGATGGAAGTGATCAGCTATCCGCTGGTGAGCCGTGGGGCTCTCGATCGTGCGGGTGCGCTGGGACCGGGGGCGCCGCGGCCCATCGCCTTGGCCAATCCCATGTCCGCCGAGCAGGAAGTGCTGCGCACGAGCATGCGGCCGAGCCTGCTGGCCACGGTGGCCGCGAATCAGCGGCATCAGTCCGAGCGGATTACCATCTTCGAGATGGGGAAAGTCTATCTGGAGCGACCGGGGGACCTGCCCGAGGAGCGGGAGGTGGTGGCCGTGGGGCTATGGGGAGCGCGAGAGGAGGAGCGGTGGTTCGGGCACCCCCGGCAGATCGATTTCTTCGATGGGCGCGGCATCGCCGAGGAGTTGCTGGGGCGTCTCGGGTGGCAGGCCGCGCTCCGCTCAGCCAGCGATGACTTCTTCGCCGAGGGGCGCGGGGCGCGCCTGACGGTGGGGGAGCGAGAGGTGGGCTCGTTCGGCGAGGTGAGCGCGGCCGTCCGAGAGAGGTTCTCGATTGCCGGGAGCGTCTGCTACCTGGAGATCAGGTTGGATGCCCTGCTGGCCCTGGAGGTCCCCCGGCGCCGTTTTCAGAGTCTACCCCGGCAGCCTGCCATACGGCGCGATGTGGCTCTGGTGGTGGCAGAGGAGCTGCCGGTGGAGCGCCTCGTGAGCGCCTTCGAGGGCGTGCCGTTGCTGGAGGAGGTGTGGCCTTTCGACCTCTACCGAGGGGCAGAGATACCGTCCGGCACCAAGTCAGTGGGCATGGCGCTGCGCTTTCGTGCCCCGGATCGTACTCTGCGGGACGAGGAGGTGGACGGCCTGCTGGAGCCGATCCTGGTGAGGATCGAAGCGGAGTTGGGAGCACGCCGCCGGGAGTAGGAAGGCGGTCGGTCGGTTCACCGCCGTTGTTCCACGCCGACCTCCCGCCGGCGGCGCGACCGAAGAGCATGCACAGGCGCACCGGCCCTCACCCTAACCCTCTCCCAGAGGGAGAGGGGATTCTCTGGCTAGGGGATTCTCTGGCTAGTCCATGAAGAATCAGGGATCCGCCTTGGGTGCTCCGGCGGGGTGGCGATACGTGCTAGAATGAGCGGGCACCCATCCATGAACGTCCCGGCGGTGGACGTGATCGTCTTGGCCGGGGGGAAGGGTCGCCGGCTCGGTCGTGACAAAGCTCTCGTACCGGTGGCTGGGGAGCCGCTTCTATTGCGCGTGCTGCGCCGGCTCGAGCCCCTGGAGGGTGGCAGGCTGATCGTCGTCGCGCGAGGGAGAGCTTCCTTCCCGTTTCCCCTCCCCGAGAACGTACGCATCGTGGAGGATCGGGTGGCCGATGCTGGGGCTTTGGGTGGTCTCTACACGGGATTGCTGAGTGCTGTCCACCCTGTCTGTTTGGCGGTCTCGGTAGATCTCCCCTTCGTACATCCCGGAGTGCTGGCGCTGCTCGCCGGGCGCGTAGAGCACTGGGATGCCGCGGTGCCGGTGGTGGAGGGAGTGCGCCAGCCGCTGCACGCGGCGTATCGTCAGACCTGCTGGGAGCGGCTCGAGCCATGGGTGACCTCGGCACAGCAGCCTCCTCTGGGAGAGCTGCTTGACGGCCTGTCCTGCCGCTGGATCGAGGGCGCAGAACTGCGGCCGATGGATCCGGAGCTGCGGAGCTTTTTCAACCTGAACCGGCCGGCCGATCTGCAGAGGGCAGAAGAGCTCATCGCGGCCGGCGTGGACTAGAGGAGCGTGGCCGAAGGATGGCGATGTTAAGCCTGGAAGAGGCCTACGAGCAGATACTGAGCGCGTTTCATCCTCTGGGGCCTGAGAGCCGTCCCTTGTTGGATGCCCTGGGGCAGGTGCTGGCCGAAGACATCGTCTCTCCCTTCAACGTCCCGCCGCTGCCCAACTCGGCGATGGACGGCTATGCCGTCCGCTACGAGGACGTCCAAGGCGCTACGCCGGGCGCGCCTCGGCTACTGAAAGTGCTGGGCTATGTGGCGGCCGGACACATGGCGACGGATACGGTGGTGGCCGGCACCGCCATGCGCATCATGACGGGTGCGCCCATGCCGGCGGGGGCGGATACGGTGGTTCCCTTCGAGGAGACCGACGAGGTGGAGCGCCGGCAACGGGGTCTCCCGCCGGAAGGCATCACGGAGATCAGCATCCGACAGGTCGGCCCGCCAGGAGCGAATGCGCGCCCGGCAGGTGAGGACATTCGCGCTGGTGAGGTGGTGCTGCGTGCCGGTGCGGAGTTGCGGCCGGCGGAGATCGGAGTGCTGGCCTCGCTGGGCTACACCCAGGCGCGGGTGATTCGCCGGCCTGTGGTGGCGCTGCTGGCCACGGGCGACGAGCTGGTGGCGCCGGGTGAGCAGCTCGGCCCGGGTCAGATATACGACAGCAACTCCTTCAGCGCGGCCGCGCAGGTGCTCCGCTACGGCGGCGTGCCACTGCCGCTGGGTATCGCCCGGGATACGGTGGAGGCCTTGACGGCGAAGATCGAGGAGGGTCTGCAGCGGGCGGACCTCTTGCTCACGTCGGCGGGCGTATCCCTTGGTGACTTCGACCTGGTGAAGGATGTCCTGGCGCGCCTCGGTGAGATCACGCTCTGGAGCGTGCGCATCCGGCCGGGCAAGCCCCTGGCCTTCGGGACGCTGGTAGGGAAGGGTATCGGCGGTCACGACCGCCGCGTGCCCCACCTTGGCCTGCCGGGGAACCCGGTGAGCTCGATGGTGACCTTCGAACTGTACGCCCGGCCTGCTCTCATGAAGATGATGGGCCGCCGTGTCGCGGAGCATCCCACGATTGATGTCGAGTTGGGCGAGGACGTGGAGAATCGTGGTGGCAGGCGCTTCTTCGCCCGGGCCAGTGTGCGGCGCGAGGATGGCCGCTTCGTGGCGCGCCTGACCGGTCCGCAGGGCTCGGGGGTTCTCACGTCGATGGCGCTGGCCAACGCCCTCGTCGTGATTCCCGAGGCTGTGGAGCTGGCCCCCAGGGGGAGTGTCTATCCGGCCCAGATGTTGGATTGGAGAACCGATCTATGACGACGACCCTTCCGGAATCAGCCGTGGAAACGATGGAAGAGGTGGGTGGAGAGACGGCGGAAGAGTTTGCTGCGGAGCCGCCTCCACCGCCTCCACCGCCTCTGCTCAGCATCGACCTGGCATGGTATGAGCGTACGCATCGCTCTCTGGCGGCCCTGCTGGTGAGCCGTCGCTGCGGGCAGGCCGGCCGCCACACGGGAGACCATCGGCCGGACGGGAGCGGCGAGGCCTTGATCGAGGAACTTCTGGCAGACATCGAGCGGTGTTGCAGCGTGCGTCCAGGGTTTGTCACTCCCCGCACCCCGGTGCTGGAGGCTGTGTTTCGGGCCATCCTGGCGAACGGGAATCGGCCTCTGCCCATACCCGAGGTGAGGCGGCGCCTGATGGGCTGGTTGGCGCTGCACGAGGCTTCGCCCGTCATCTCCGAAGAGCGTCTCGTGCGCCTCGTGCAGAGCGACAACTTCTACGGGATCGAGGCTGTCCGCCCATGAGCAACGAGCGGTGCTATAATGCGCCCGTCCTCCATGTGGTTCCTTGGTTGCGGCTGTCTGCCGGACATTGGCGGGGCGTGAGGCTGGGACCATGACGACAACGGCGACGCAGAAATGGGTGTACCGCTTTGCCGAGGGGAGCGCCTCCCTGCGCGACCTGCTGGGCGGTAAAGGGGCTGGGCTGGCTGAAATGACGCGGGCGGGCCTCCCCGTGCCGCCAGGTTTTACCATTACGACCGAGGCCTGTCGCGACTATTACGCGCGTGATGGCCGGTTCCCCCCGGGCCTCTGGGATCAGGCCCTGGAGGGCGTTCGGCAGCTCGAGCAGGAGACGGGTAAGGGGTTCGGGGACGAACGCAACCCGCTGCTGGTGTCGGTTCGTTCGGGCTCCAAGTTCTCCATGCCCGGGATGATGGACACCATCCTCAACCTGGGCCTCAATCCGCGTACCCTCCGGGGGCTGACGGAGCTCGCGCAGGATCGCCGCTTCGCCTTGGACTCCTATCGCCGCTTTCTCCAGATGTTCGGCCGGATCGTGCTGGATGTTGAAGGCGGTCTTTTCCAGCAGGCACTGGAAGGCCTCAAAGAGCGGGTTGGCGCTGCCCACGACACGGACCTGACGATCTCCCACCTGGAAGAGTTGGTGGACCTCTACCGGGGCATCGTCCTGAAGGCCACCGGTCAGCCGTTCCCGGAGGACCCGTTCGAACAGCTCCGCCTAGCCGTCGGGGCCGTGTTTGCGAGCTGGAACAACCGGCGCGCCAGGGACTACCGCGATTTCCATCACATTCCCCATGACCTGGGGACAGCCGTGAGCGTGGTGACCATGGTGTTCGGCAACCTGGGGGGAGAGCAAAGCGGCACCGGCGTCGCCTTCACCCGCGACCCCAACACGGGCGCCAAGCGACTGTACGGTGAGTTCCTGGCCAATGCCCAGGGTGAGGATGTCGTGGCTGGGATACGCACGCCAGTCCCCATCAGCCAGCTCGAGACGACGATGCCGGAGATCTACCGCCAGTTCGCTCAGATCGCCGAGCGGCTGGAGCGCCACTACCGCGACGCCCAGGACCTGGAGTTCACGGTGGAGCGCGGGCGCCTCTACATGCTGCAAACCCGGTCGGCCAAGCGGACGGCCGCAGCAGCAGTGAAGATGGCCGTGGACATGGCGGAGGAAGGGCTCATTGGGAAGGATGAGGCGGTCCAACGGGTGGAACCCGACCAGGTCTATCAGCTCCTGTTGCCCCGGTTCAGCGAAGAGGGCAAACTGCAGGCGATTCGGCAGGGACTCCTCGTGGCCCGTGGCCTGAACGCGTCGCCCGGCGCGGCGACGGGGAAGGCTGTTTTCGACGCGGATCTGGCCCAGGAGCTGGCGAGCCGAGGTGAACGGGTGATCCTCGTGCGGCCGGAGACCAGCCCCGATGACGTCCACGGGATGCTGGGAGCCAAGGGCATCCTGACGGCGAGGGGAGGAGCGACCAGCCATGCGGCGGTGGTGGCCCGAGGCTTGGGCAAGCCCTGCGTCGCCGGCTGCGAAGCGATCCAGGTCGACCTCGAACGGCGCTGTTTCTCCGTGGACGGGAGACGTGTGGACGAGCACACCGAGATCAGCATCGACGGCGGTACGGGGGAGGTCTTTGCGGCGGCGTTGCCGACCATCGAGGCCCGGTTTGGCGACGAGGCGGGTCTGATCGCGCTCCTGGGTTGGGCGGACGAGATCCGCCGTCTGGGCGTCTGGGCCAACGCCGACTACCCCCGGGATGCTGTCAAGGCCCTCGAGTTTGGTGCGGAAGGGATCGGTCTGTGCCGCACGGAGCACATGTTCTTCGAGCAGGAGCGACTGCCCGTGGTGCAGCGGATGATCCTGGCGGCGAGCGAAGCGACGGCGCTAGACGAGGAGGTCGAGCGCCGGCGGCGCACGCTGGAGGATGCCTCGGGCGAGACGCGGGAGGCGGCGTGCCAACGCCTGGCCGACGCGGAGGCCAGGCGGGCTGCCTCGGCGGCCGTGCGGGACTACCACGGGGCTCTGGAGGCGTTGCAGCGCTACCAGGCGGCCGATTTCGAGGGGATCTTTCGGGCCATGGCCGGCAGACCGGTCGTCATTCGTCTGATCGACCCGCCGCTCCACGAGTTCCTCCCTCACTACGAGGAGCTGCTGGTCGAGGTCACCGAGCTCCGGCTCAAGGGGGGCGACCAGGCGGAGCTGGCGGCGAAGGAGTCGCTTCTGAAGGCCGTGGGCGCCATGCGCGAGGCCAACCCCATGTTGGGATTGCGCGGCTGCCGCTTGGGCCTGATGTTTCCCGCCATCACTGCCATGCAGGTGCGCGCGATCTTCACGGCTGCTGGGACGCTGGCTCGCGAGGGGCTGCCGGTGCACCCCGAGATCATGATTCCCCTGGTGGGTCATGCCAATGAGCTGCGCCTGTCTCGGGAGCATCTCGAGGAGGTGGCGCTGGCCGTACAGGCCGAGATGGGCGTCGATGTGCCGTACAAGTTTGGGACGATGATCGAGGTGCCGCGTGCCGCTCTGACGGCAGGCGAGATCGCTCGCTACGCGGAGTTCTTCAGTTTTGGCACGAACGATCTCACGCAGACCACCTTCGGCTATAGCCGGGACGACGCGGAGGGGAAATTCCTGCGGCGGTATGTGGAGCGAGGCATCCTGCCCGCCAATCCATTCCAGGAGCTGGACAGGAGTGGCGTCGGCCGCCTCTTACAGATCGCCGTGGAAGAGGGCCGCCAGGCCCGACCGGATCTGAAGCTGGGGATTTGCGGGGAGCACGGCGGGGATCCCTCCAGCATCGCCTTCTGCCATGGTCTGGGGTTGGGCTACGTGAGTTGTTCCCCGTATCGCGTGCCGGTGGCCCGGCTGGCGGCTGCCCAGGCGGCTCTGGCCGAGCGTGAGAGCGATCGCTAGCCGCTGCGACGGGCCGGCTGTGGTGGTTGTTGTGGGTCTGTTCAGGGTCGTGGGGGGGTGCCGCATACATACAACGCCGGGAGAGCCTTGGCCGTACGGTGGGCCTTGTCCGTGAGGGGGCGTAGCGTGTGATCGTCCAGGACGAAGTGCGCTATCGTCTCGAGGAGGCGGAGGAGCTTCTGGCCCCCGCCGCGGCGCGCAGCGCCCGATCACTCGGGCGCCTGCGGGACGAGGAGCCCTCGCCTCTCCGGACGGACTACCAGCGGGATCGCGACCGCATCGTCCACTCCAAAGCCTTTCGGCGGCTACAGTACAAGACTCAGGTCTTCATCGCGCCCCTGGGCGATCACTACATCACCCGACTCACACACACCGTTCAGGTTTCCCAGATCGCCCGCACGATCGCGCGGGCACTGCGCTTGAACGAGGATTTGACGGAGGCCATCGCCCTGGGGCACGACCTCGGTCACACCCCATTCGGACATGCTGGCGAGGCGGCTCTGGCCGAGCTGCTGCCGGGAGGGTTTCGTCACAACTTTCAGAGCCTGCGGGTCGTTGATCACCTGGAGAAGGATGGTCAGGGGCTCAACCTCACCTGGGAGGTGAGGGAGGGCATCATCAAGCATTCCAAGGTGCGCGAGGACATTCTGGCCGAGGGGTGGGGGGTGGCACGCACGCTGGAGGGCCAGATCGTGCGCATCGCCGATTCAGTGGCCTATATCAATCACGATCTGGAGGATGCCCTGCGCGCGGGCGCCCTCGACGAGGGGGACCTGCCGGGAGACGCACTAGCGATGCTGGGCTGGAGCCATGCCCGGCGTATCGACACGCTGGTGCGGGACATCGTCGGCCACTCGGAGGCAGCGACGCGATCACGTGAGGGAGGCATCATCGCGATGAGTCCCCCCGTCCTGGCCGCGGCCAACGAGCTGCGAGAGTTCCTCTTCCAACGGGTGTACCTGGCCCCGGATACTGCCCGTGAGGCGGATAAGGCCAAGGGGGTCGTCGCCACCCTCTATGAGTATACGTACGAGCATCCGGAGACGCTCCCGGTAGAGCTGCAAGAGCGAGCGGGCGACCGCGAGCGGGCGGTGGCCGACCACATTGCGGGGATGACAGACCGGTACGCTTTGCAGCTCTTCGATGCCCTTGCGAAGCCGAGACTCTGGCAGGGGATTGCATGAGCGTCGCCGACGAGGTCCGCCAGCGGCTCGACATCGTGGAGGTGCTGGGGGGCTACGTGGCGCTGCAACAGGCGGGCCGGCACTTTAAGGCGCTGTGTCCCTTCCACAGCGAGCGTACGCCATCGTTCATCGTGTCGCCTGAGCGTCAGACCTGGCATTGCTTCGGCCGCTGCAGCACCGGGGGAGACGTGTTCGCCTTCGTCATGCGCCGCGAGGGGGTGGAGTTCCCCGATGCCTTGCGTCTGCTGGCGGCGCGGGCCGGGGTGAGCCTCGCGTTGCCCGGCGGGGACAAGGCCGAGCAGACGCAGCACGAGCGTCTCTGTGCGGCCAACGCGGCGGCGGCCCAGTACTATCATCACCTGTTGCTCACGGCGCCTTGGGGCGAGGCGGCGCGGCGCTATGTCCACCAGCGAGGTTTGGCCGAGGCGACCGTGCAGGGGTTTCTCCTGGGGCTCAGCCCACCGGGCTGGGACGACACGGTACGCTATCTTTCCGGCCGGGGATACACTCCTGAGCTGCTGGTGGCGGCTGGCCTGGCCACGGAGACGGCACGAGGGGCCGGCGATCGCTTCCGCTCCCGGCTGATGATCCCGATCCGCAGTCCGAAGGGAGAGACGGTCGGCTTCGGGGCGCGTGCGCTGGACGACACCGAGCCCAAGTACCTGAACACTGCAGCGACTGCCGTCTTCGAGAAGGGGTCGCTCCTGTACGGCCTCGATCGGGCAGGGGCGGCGATTCGGCGGGCCGATCGGGCGGTGGTCGTGGAGGGCTATCTCGACGTGGTGGTGGCTCATCAGCATGGCTTTGAGAATGTGGTGGCGGTACTCGGCACCGCCCTGAGCGAGCGGCACCTCGATCTACTGCGACGTTTCTCGGCGAGCGTTCTGCTGGCTCTGGACGCCGACGCGGCGGGCCAGGAGGCGGTGCGGCGCGGGCTGGAAGCGAGCCGGCGCTTTCGGAGTTCGGGGTTCGGGGTTCGGGGTTCCGAGTCGCGCGGGGAGGGGGACCAGAGACCAGAGACCCGAGACCCGAGACTGCGCCGGGCGCTGCGGTTGGGGGTCCTGCAGTTGCCCTGGGGACGGGACCCCGACGAGGTGATCATCGAGAGTCCCACGGAGTGGGCGCGTCTGGTCGATGCAGCCATTCCGGCGGAGGAGTTCCTCTTCGAGCACTCGCTGGCCGGACTGAACCTGCGGGCGACCGAGGGGCGCCGCACGGCGGGGGAACGGCTCAGACCCCTGTTCGATGACTTGAAGGACCCCGCCGCGCGGGACGAGTACGTGCAGCGGGCGGCGAACCGGCTGGGCATCGGCGAGCGGGTGTTGGCATCGTTGCTGTTCCGGCCGCGTCGAGCGGGATCCAGTCGAGGGGGTGGTGGCGCCGACGATCGGGTCTTGATGCCCTCGGATGATCCGTTGGAAGAGCGTACGCTGGCGCTGTTGATCCAGTACCCAGAGCTGCGTCCCCTGGCGGCCAACGTGCGCGGGGAGCACTTCACGCGCAGCGAGATGAGGGCTCTCTTCGCCCGGTGGCAGGAGGAGGCCTCCCCTGCGGAGCCTCCTGGCGAGGAGACTCTGCGTGATCTCTATAGCGGCCTGGCTGCCCGCTCGCTGCCTCCCGCGCCGCCAAGCCGGCGGGAGGGGGAGCTGCTGCAGTGCGCGCAGAGGCTCGAAGATCGGTTGCTGCGCAGAGAGGTGGCGGCGCGGGAGGTTCTCTTACGCGAGATGGAGGGCGAAGAGGATCCAGCCGAGCTGGCGCGGGTGGCGCTGGCTGTCCATCGGGGTGAGGTCGCGCCCGGGCACGCGGGCCGGGCGGCCGAATATGCTGCGCTGCAGCAGGAGAACGTCGCGGTAGCCGCGCAGCTCAACAGCCACTTTCGCAACAGAACCGTGCCCTAGAGGGGCGACCAAGGCAAGGAGTCGGTATCCCATGCAGCTCTCTGAATCCGTCGAGTCCGGGGTTGGGCTGAACCACGCAGCGATCCCGCCGGAAGTCCCTCTGGACCGCTTTGACCACATGAATACGAACCTGGGGGATTCGATGTTGCTAGTCAACACGAACAAACCCATCAGCCAGTGGCGGGTGGAGCCCGTCATCCCGCGAGACGCCTGGGATTTCGACGGGCACAAGCTGGACGATGGTGACGTCGGACTGGAGCCCCCCCTCGAGTTCGAAGCTGAGGCTGAGGGCGTGGATGACCCGGTGCGGATGTACCTGCGTGAGATCGGGCGTGTCTTCCTTCTGACGGCTCAGGAGGAGAAGATGCTGGCCCGCCGCATCGAAACGGGGAAGTACGCGGCCAAGATGGAGCGCGTGGTGCGAGAGGAGGCGGGCGGGCGCCGGCCGACGGCATCCGAGCTGATCGCGTACATCTACGAGCGGGTTTACAACGGGTGTGACTTCATCGACATCATCGCGTCCGACGAGCCGGATATCCTGGGCTTACCTCTGGCGGAACGTCTTTTCCACCCGCGCGTGCGGGCCATGGTGGATGCGGAGCCGAACCCGGAGCTGACCGCGACGTTGGCCGAGCGGTGGGGTATGGAGTCCGTTACCGCCGGGCAGCGGCTCACGGCCTTCTCTATCGAGACCCATCTCCTGCCGCCGATCGTGGTCGAGTTGGCGGCTGCCTTCGAGGGGGGCTACGGTCCGCGCCCCGAATCGATGCGCGCGGTGCTGCGTGACCACGAAGAGTGCTTGCGCCAGTTCCTCGACACGGTGCGAAGGGAGAACAAGGAGTCGGACCGGCGCCTGACGGAGGCCAACCTGCGCCTGGTCGTGAGTGTGGCCAAGAAGTACGTCGGCCGGGGCATGTCGCTCCTGGACCTGATCCAGGAGGGGAACATCGGCCTGATCCGCGCGGTGGAGAAGTTCGACTACCGTAAGGGGTACAAATTCAGCACCTACGCCACGTGGTGGATCCGCCAGGCCATCACGCGGGCTATCGCCGACCAGGCGCGCACCATCCGCATCCCAGTGCACATGGTGGAGACGATCAACAAGCTGATCCGGGTGAGCCGGCGCCTGCTGCAGGAGTATGGCCGGGAGCCGACGAGCGCCGAGATCGCCGTCGGCATGGAGACCACGGCCGAGCGAGTGCGGGAGATCATCAAGGTTTCCCAGGAGCCCGTCTCCCTGGAGACGCCCATCGGCGAGGAGGAGGACAGCCACCTGGGGGACTTCATCGAGGATCACGGCGCCGTGGCCCCCTCCGAGGCGGCTTCCCACCAGTTGCTCAAGGAGCAGGTGGAGGACGTGCTCATGTCCTTGACGGGCCGCGAGCGCCGGGTGCTGCAGCTCCGCTTCGGGCTGGACGACGGCCGGGCCCGGACCCTGGAGGAGGTGGGGCGGGAGTTCGGCGTGACGCGGGAGCGTATCCGCCAGATCGAGGCCAAGGCGCTGCGCAAGCTGCGCCACCCCAGCCGCAGCAAGAAGCTGAAGGACTACCTGGAGTAGCGGTCAGCCGCCAGCGATCAGCCTTCAGGAGACGGGGTTCGTGATCGGGCCGGCTACCGCGGGCCGCCCCCTGCCGGGGCGAGCGCGATGGTGGAGCCGCGAAAAATGCCCGCGTCGGCCAGCGTGAGGCTGTCCGCCAGTGGCCTCCTCGCTGCCGGCTCCAGTGCCACGTAACGCACAGGCGCCCCGCGACTATCCAGTCGAGGCCATTTCAGGAGGCCGACGATGCGGTCGACGAGCTCCGCGACGGTGCCGGGTTCGTCCAGCGGCACGGAGACGTCCACCTCCAGGTCACCTGCCAAGTCCCGCACCGTAAGTTGAAGGATGTACACTTGGCAACCTCTGCGTGCCCAGTATCGCCGACGCCTGGACAAGCCCAGGCGGGCCGTAGTATATGGGGAAGCCCACCACGCTGGTGGCGACGCAATCGTAAACCAGACTGCAGTGGATAGGGAAGCGTGACCTCGGCCATCGACGTGGGGATCAAGCTCGGGGCGACTTCACTACAGGTTGCCTGGGTCCAGGACGGTGATCTCCAGGTCGGGCAGTTCAGCGGCCGCGCGAGTCTGCCGGCGGGCGTGAAAGCGGCCCAGGACGGGCGGTTGGTGGCGGCGGAGGGCGACGTTGACGAGGCGGGGGTCGCGGAAGAAGTTGTGTCCGCAGTGCCCCGACTCCTCGGCAACAGCTCCCCCATCACGCTGCCGGGCGCGAAACGGTCCTTCGTGCCTGAGGAAGCGATGGCGGTCCTGCTCGGGGAGCTCCTGGCCGCCCGCAAGGCGGCCCCGGTCCTGGCGGCGGTGGTGAGTTGTCCCACCTGGTGTACCGACCCGCAGCGCGAGGCCTTCCGGCGCGCCGCGGCGGAGGCCGGGCTCCGCCACGTCGTGCTGCTGGACCAGGCCGTGGCGGCCGTTGAGGGCGCGCGCCTGGGCAGCGGAGTCGGCGATGGATCGGTCCTGGTGTTCCATCTCGGGGCGACCAGCCTCGATGTGGTCCTGGTCGAGCGGCAGCCCGCCGGGGCGCGCGTCATCGATCGGGAGTCCACAGATACGATCTCGTTGCAGCGGATCGACGATGAGATGGCCGACTATCTGGCGCTCTTCGCCGTACGCCGGGCCCACGGCATCCCCGACTTCGTGGCCAGCAATCCGCGCTACCAAAGCGCCTTCGCGCGACTGCGACTGGAGGCGCGACGCGTGAGGGTCAGCTTCACCCGTGGCCGGTCCCCCGGGCAAGGGCTCATGGTCCGCCTTCCTGGACTCGTGAGCACTCCCCAGGGACGGCGAGCCTCCGTGGAGTACGAAGTCACCCGACCCGAGGCCCAGGAGATCGTGGGGCGGGCGGTGGACCAGGCGATCGCCAGAGCGCGTGGCCTCCTGGCCCGTCAGGGCCAGCCCGGCCAGGTCATCTTCTCTGGCGGAGGCTGCCTTGACCCTGCGGTGCGCCGACGCGTCGCCGAGGGGCTGGCGATCTCTGAGGTGCCGGGCGTCGACCCGCTGACGGTTCTGGTGCAGGGGGCTGCCCGGCATGCCGCGAGAACCCCGCTGCCGCCAGAGCTGGCATCCGGGCGAGGACCTGCTGTGCCAGTCACGTCGCGGCCGGCGGCCTACCTGGTGTCGGCCGAGATCCCGCAGCTCGCCCTCGGCGAGGCAGCGACCATCGGGCGGATGGATTACCATAGCCTTGTCCTCGCGGACCCGCGCGTCTCCCGCGATCACGCGTCGATCCGCTGGGATGAGGCTCGTGGATCCTACATGGTGGAGGACGTGAGCAGCGGGGAGCGGGGGTGGGGGGTGGTCGTGAACGGGATGCTGCTCGCGAAGAGGGACCCCCGGCCCCTGGCCGACGGCGACGAGATCACCATCGTTGATCATCTCTTCCGCTTTGTGACGGACTGAGTACCCATGCCCATCGATCTGGCCCCAGGGGCAACGGTCAGCCGGCGCTATGTCATCAAGCGTAAGCTTGGGGTTGGGGGCATGGCCGAGGTCCACCTGGCCTACGATCCCAAGCTGGACCTGGACGTGGCTCTCAAGGTCCTGCCCCCCGCTCTCCTCGCGGACCCGTCCTTCCTGGCTCGCTTCCGGCGTGAGGGCCAGACCCTGGCCCGGCTCAACCACCCCCATATTCTGCGCCTCTACGAGATCGGCGAGGACCCCGAGGTCGGGCTCTACTACCTCGTGCTGGAGTACCTGACCGGCGGCACCCTCAAGGACCGGCTCACGGGCACCCCCTGGGGGGTGGCTGAGGCCGTGGGAGTGCTCCGGCCTGTGGCGGCCGCTCTCGACTACGCTCACCAGCAGACGCCGGCGGTGGTCCACCGGGACCTGAAGCCGGCCAACATCATGTTCGGCGACCAGGGACGGGTGGTCGTCAGCGACTTTGGCTTGGCCCGGATTCTGGCGCCCGAGGATGCGGCAGCCGACCACTCTCTCTCCCTCTCCTGGGGGCGCTACCTGGGAACGCCCGCCTACATGGCTCCGGAGCAGGTGGAGGGGCGGCCGGCGACACCGGCTGCGGACCGTTATGCCCTCGGCGTAGTGACCTACGAGCTGCTGGCGGGTGGGGTGCCCTTTGCGGGGGAGACGCCGGAGGCGACGCTGATCCAGGTGGCGACGAAGCCCCTGCCGCTGCCCCGGGAGCGGAACCCGGGCCTGGACGAGGCGGCGGAGCGGGTGGTGCTCAAGGCCCTGGCGAAGGACCCGGAGGCTCGCCATCTCAGCGGGGAGGCGCTGGTGGCCGCGCTGGAGTCGGCTGGGCAGCTCACCCTGGCGCCGGGAACGGTGCCGCTGCTGCTGCGGGTGGAGGGCTCGCCGGCGGGGGCGGAGGTGCTGGTCGACGGGGAGCCCCGCGGGCATCTTCCCTGCACCGTGCTAGGGCTGCGGGGTGGCCCGCATACGGTGCGGGTGGCAATTCAGGGGTATGAGCCCTTCGAGCAGGGCGTGGTGTTGCCCCGGGCCGGTCCCCTGGTGGTCCAGCTAGCGCCGTTGAGCTACCGCCTGGAGGTCCTCGGGGACCCCGCAGGGGCCGTTGTAGCGGTGGACGGCGTCCCGGCGGGCACGCTGCCCTGCTGGGTGGAGGGGCTGTCGGCCGGGGAGCACCGGGTGAGCGCCAGCCTGGCGGGCTATCGGACGGTCGAGGGCACGGTAAAGGTGCCGGGCGGGGGGCCAGTGGTGCTGGCGCTGGACCGGTTGCGGTGTGAGCTGGAGGTCGGGGGTGGTCCGGCAGGGGCGGCGGTGTGGATCGACGGGACGGAGGTCGGCCGCCTGCCGCTCATGGCGCGGGACCTGGCGGCAGGCGGGCACCAGGTCCGGGTGGCGCAGGCGGGCTACCGGGCCGTGGAGTTGTCGGTGGAGCTGCCCCGCCAGACTTCCGTCCACGTGGCCCTCGAGCGGAGTGCCCCGGCGGGGTACGGTGGCTTTTGGCGGCGGCTGCTGGCCCTCGTCGTGGATTCCATGCTCATGGGCATCTTGAACTCAGCCCTGCTGGCGCTGCCGGTTAGTACCGAGCTCGCTGTGGTCCCCGTTCTCGGCGGGCTCGCGCTGTCCTACGGCTACTACGTGGTGGGCAACGGCTTGTTCGGTATGACCGTCGGCAAGTGGATGCTGGGCCTGCGAGTCGTCGATGGTGCCGGCGGGCCACCAGGTATCCTGCGAGCGCTGCGGCGGGAGGTGCTCGGCAAGCTCCTGTCCAGCCTCGGGCTGGGGCTGGGCTATCTCTGGGTGGCCTGGGACCCGAAGAAGCAGGGTTGGCACGACAAGATCGCGGGGACCACGGTCCAGCGGCGCCACGTCTCTACTGGCCCGCGCGTGGCCCTGGCCATCCTCGGGGGTTGCCTCGTGCTCGTGCTCTTGCTCTCGCTGGCAGGGGTGGCCTACGTCTTGGCGACGCGCGCGCTGCCCAGCACCGAGGACCGGGGACAGCCGCCCAGCGTCGTGGCCACCGTGACCGCCATGCTGCGCGCCGGCCAGCCGTCGCCTGAGGCCGTGGCCACCGCGACCGCCCTCTTGCGGACCGGTGAGCGGCTGTTCGGCCCCACCGATGGGGTCCTGACCCATCGGACCGATAACCAGGTGGCCACGCAGGGCTCCGGCCAGACGCCGCGCGACTTCGTCGTCGAAGCGCGCTTCCACAATCCGTGGGCCGCCGCAGAAGGCGCCTTCGACTACGGGTTCCTGTTCCGAGGGACGGGCTCGAACCAGCAGTACCGGCTCTGGGTGAGCTCGGACGGCGCCTGGGTCCTGAACCTGGTCGCCATGCCTGCTGACCAGGCCGTGTTCACCGAAGTCGCGCGCGGCAGGGTCACGCTGAACACCGGCGGCGACGGCCGGAATGACCTGATCCTCATCGCCAGGGAGGGCACCGGCTACCTCTATGTCAACGGCGTCCTGGTTGCTCAACTGGACCTCTCGCTCAAGCAGGAGGCCGGTGGGGTGTCCATCGCCACAGGCGTCGTCACCGGCCGTTCGCGGGAGGGCAGCTTCACGCGGTACGAGGGGTTCTCGGTCTGGTCCTTGCCGCCGAGCTAGGCTCACGTTCTCTTTTCGCTGTCTGATGGACTGAGGACCGATGCCGCTGGAGTTGGTGCCGGGGACCACGGTGAGCCGCCGTTACGTGATCAAGCGCAAGCTGGGCACGGGAGGCATGGCCGAGGTCCACCTGGCCTATGATCCCAAGCTGGACCTGGACGTGGCGCTCAAAGTCCTGCCCCCCACGCTCCTGGCGGACCCGTCGTTCCTGGCGCGGTTTCGGCGGGAGGGCCAGACCCTGGCGCGGCTCAACCATCCCCACATCCTGCGCCTCTATGAGATCGGAGAGGACGAAGAATCGGGCCTCTACTACCTGGTGCTGGAGTACCTGAGCGGCGGGACCCTCAAGGAGCGGCTGACGGGGACGGCCTGGCCGGTGGGGGAGGTGGTGGGGGTGCTGCGGCCGGTGGCGGCCGAGCTGGACTATGCGCATGGGCAGAGTCCGGCGGAGGTGCACCGGGACCTGAAGCCGGCCAACATCATGTTCGGCGAGGGGGGGCGGGTGGTCGTGAGCGACTTCGGGCTGGCGCGGATTCTGGCGCCGGAGGAGGGGTCGGCCGATCGTTCCCTGTCGCTGTCGTGGGGTCGGATCCTGGGGACGCCCTCCTACATGGCGACGGAGCAGGCAGAGGGGCGGCCCGCGACGCCGGCGTCGGACCGGTATGCGTTGGGGGTGGTGGCGTATGAGCTGCTAGTGGGCGGGGTACCCTTTGCGGGGGAGACGCCCGAGGCGA
>ORJL010063425.1_pt1 | contig 20028 bp, 22 predicted proteins | sample 1779941 | NCBI WGS metagenome assembly ORJL01 (sample SAMEA104232317, study PRJEB22302) | groundwater metagenome | biome: forest; feature: aquifer; material: groundwater | place: USA | collected 2011-08-07 | depth 5.8 m | reverse complement strand
GAAGCCGACCGTCGCCGCGTCGAACGACGCGTCCTCGAACGGGAGCGCGAGCACGTCGCCCTGGAGCCACTCGATCCCCGGTGCCTTGCGTCGCGCCCGCTCGAGCATCCGCTGGGAGAAGTCGAGACCGACCACCTCGGCCGCGCCGCGCCCGCGCGCGGCGACCGCGAGGTCGCCCGTGCCGCAGCAGGCGTCGAGCACCCGGTCGCCCGGATGCACGGCCGCCTCGACGGTGATCCGCCGCCAGCGCCGGTCGAGGCCCGCCGTCATGACGCGGTTCATCAGGTCGTAGACCGGCGCGATCCGGTCGAACATCCGCTGCACGCCCTCCGGCGGCAGCCGCCCCAGGTCGGCTGTTCCCGCCGGCTCCGTCGAGCCCACGCCGCTCACTGGCCCCACCGCTTCGCGAGCGAGTTCTCCAGCCCGAGCTGGTCGAGCGCCCGCGCGACGACGAAGTCGACGAGGTCGGCCACGGTCTCTGCGCCGTGGTAGAAGCCGGGCGCAAGAAAAAGGATCGTCGCGCCCGCCTCGCGTAGCGTGAGCATGTTGCGCAGGTGGATCGCGGAGAGCGGCGTCTCGCGCGGCATGACGACGAGCCGGCGCCCCTCCTTCAGCGCGACCGAAGCGGCGCGGTGGATGAGGTTCTGCATCGACCCGGACGCGATCGTGCCGAGCGTGCCCATCGAGCACGGGCAGATGACATACGCGTCGACCTTCGCCGAGCCGGAGGCGTACGGCGCCTTCCAGTCGCCCGGGTCATAGACGGTCGCGGCGGCGCCGATGGGCTCGAGCAGGCGGGCGAGCGTCTCGTCTCGCGAGAGCCGCGCGTTTCCGTACAGCTCGGTCGCGATCACCTCGATCGCCGCGCTCGACGCGGAGACGCCGATCTCGCAGTCCGCGGCAGCCAGCGCCTCGAGCAGCCGGGCCGCGTAGGGGGCGCCGGAGGCGCCCGTTATCCCGAGGAAGACGTGCATTCCCCGGGATTGTGCCCGTTCGTTACCGCTTGCCCTTGGAGGCTTCGAGGAAAATCGCCAGCTGACGGAGCCGCTGCTCGCCGAGAGACGCGAACTTCGGCATCGGGGAGCCCGCGTTCACGCAGGACGGGCACTTCAGGTGCCGGATCTGGTAGTCGATCCCGAGCTTCCGCGTGCCGATCGCGGTGAGATCGGGGGCGCCGAGCTGGGCGCCGCCGCTACCGAGGTACAGATGGCAGGCAGTGCAGCCCGACGACGCGAAGAGCTTCGCGCCCGGAATCGCCGCCGGCGGCAGTTTCTCCGCCTTGACCCAGTTCGGCACCTCGGCGATCACCTCGGAGGCGAGGGCCTCCTTCGCCGTCGCGCCCTTCCACGTCAGCACCGCCATCGAGAGGATCGTCAGCACCGCCGCGACGACGGCGACCGGGCGACGCGACAGGCGCCGCTCTCGCCGCAGGTCGTAGAACGGCAGCGCGATCAGCAGCACGAGCAAGATGGTCGGCACGCCGACCGTGCCGAGGAAGACCGTCTCGGGCCACTTGAAGATCCGCAGGAGATAGAAGAGGAAATAGAAGTACCAGTCGGGGCGAGGCACGAAGTTGGTCGTGCCCGGATCGGCAGGGTCTGTGTACTCCGGCCCGAGAAGACCCTGGTGCGTGCCGTCGTGGTGCGGCGCCCAGGACGTCCACTTCCAGACCGTCGCGAGCCCGACGATCACCGACACGACGACGAGGCTCATCACCGTGTCGTGGAACATCGCGTACGGGTAGAACGGCTTGCCGCGCTTCTTGACGTCTTCCTTGTAGCGCTGGAACTGCGCGCGCCGCTCGTCGATCGGCCTCGGCTTCCCGGAAGTGGCCATCAGGCGGCTCCTCCGTCGCCGTTGCCCGGGCGGGACACCGGCCGCGTCAGGCCGGCACGCAGGTCACGCGGCGCCTCGTCGGCCGGCGCCTCGCCCGCGGCCTCCTTCGACCACGGTGGCGACGTGACGCCGAGCCGGATGATCAGGTAGAGGTGCAGGCCGATCAGCCCGCCGATCGCGCCGGGAAGCAGCAGCATGTGCAGCGAGTAGAAGCGGGTGAGCGTATCCCCGCCGATCTCTTGCCCCGATCGGAGGAACTGCGCGAGGAACGGTCCTAAGAACGGAGCCGTCCCGTTCAGGTTGATGCCGACGACGCTCGCCCAGTACGCCGTCTGGTCCCAGGGCAGCAGGTAGCCCGTGAAGCCCTCCGCCATCCCCATCGTGAGCAGCAGGACGCCGACGATCCAGTTCAGCTCGCGCGGGTACTTGTACGCGCCGAACAGGAACACGCGGCCCATGTGCATGAACATCAGGATGATGAAGACGCTCGCGCCCCACTTGTGCATGCCGCGGACGAGCCAGCCCATCGTCACGTGGTCGGTGATGTTCTGGATCGACGAGTACGCCTCCGTGGGCGTCGGCCTGTAGTACATCGCGAGGATCACGCCGGTCACCGCCTGGACGATGAACGCCGTGAGCGTCGCCGACCCGAGCGTCTGCATCCAGTTGATGTCGGCCGGGACGTTGCGGAAGAGGAAGTAGCGGACGCCGCCGACGAGGCCGGAGCGCTCCTCGAGCCAGTCGAGCGGGAAGTTGGCGGCCGCCTGCATCCGCTCGCGGCGGACCTCGGCCCTGCTCGGAGCTCGACGCATGGCCATCAGTGGTGCGGCGGGTCGAGGGGATACAGGATCTGCTCGGGCCCGTCGACGTGCTCGCCCGGGCCGTGCAGGTTGTACGAGTGGATCTTCGCCTGCGCGCCGGTGCCGTCGACCGTGGACACCGAGTACATGCCGAGCAGGATCAGGCGCCCGTCAGCGATCTTGAACTCGTAGCGGTCGAGGCCGCGCACCGGCGGGCCGGCGGTGCGATTGCCCTCGGTGTCGTACTGGCCGCCGTGGCACGGGCAGCCGAAGCCCGCGGGCTGCGTCTCGTGCAGCTGGACCTGCCCGTTCGACGTCTTCTCGGTTCTCGTCTTGCCCATCGGCCCGTTGGCCTGAACCGGGCAGCCGAGGTGGGCGCACCGGTTGGAGATGATCGTGAAGCTCGGCACCTGCAGCGAGCCGGACTTCACCGAGCCGTTGTTGCGGACGAAGGCCGTGCGCCGCGACACGACACCTTCTTTCGGATCGGTCATGAAGCTGGCGACATACCACTGGCCCTCGACGAGGTCGGCGACGGGGCCGAGGTCGACCTCGTGGCGCTTCTGGCCGAGGAAGGCAGGCAGGACGGTGAAGCCGGCGATGGGGACGGTGACGACGCCGCCGATCACGGCGCCGAGGCCGAGGGTCGAGGCCTCGAGGAACCTGCTGCGCGGGAACCGCTCAGCGGGCTCGGGCGGCGGCATCGCCGCGTCGCCGGCGGTGGCCGCCAGCGCGGACGCGTCACCGACGGCGGGCTCGCGCAGCTCCGGCCCGACGGGGATGTGGCGGCCACGCATCCCGGCGGTGGCCTCGCGGGCCCAGACGACGCCGAAGATCACGGCGATCGCCGCGCCGATCGTGGAGATCCAGAGCGGGTCGACGATCAGCCCGACGAGGACGACGACGACGCCGACGGCGAAGCCCACCGGGCCGACGGTCGGCGCCGGCAGGTGCGGCTGGTCGTGCTCTGCCGGGTCCACTAGCAGTCCTCTTCCTCGTGCATCCAGGCTGGATTCAAGCCGTCGCCCTCCCTGGGCGTCAACGTCGTAGCAGTTGGCGCAACGAGCGGGAAGTCTTATCGAATCCGGCGGACGCTGCCTGAGGAACCAACTCGATCCCGTACTCGCTCCACCGCGAGCCGACGAGCGACCGGATCTCGGGGCTCATCTCGATCTCCTCCGGCCATGGCCGGGCGCCCTCCGAGGGCAGCTTCGCCGTGGCGTCGATGCCGAGCTTCCCGCCGACGAACTGTCGCTGCGGCGCATGGTCGAGCTGGTCGAGCGGGCCCTTGCCAATCGTCACGTCGCGGGCCGGATCGACGTTGGCGCCCGCGTAGAAAAGGACTTCTTCGTAGTCGTGCACGTTCACGTGGGCGTCCACCACGACGACGCACTTGGTGAGGCTCAGCATCCCGAGGCCCCAGATCGCGTGCATCACCTTCTGCGCGTGGCCGGGGAACGCCTTCTGGATCGAGACGATGCAGCAGTTGTGGAACGCGCCCGCGACGGGAAGGTCGTAGTCGACGATCTCCGGCACCGTCGCCCGCACGGCGGGCAGGAAGATCCGCTCCGTCGCCTTGCCGAGCCAGGCGTCCTCCTGCGGCGGCTTGCCGACGACGATCGACGGATAGATCGCGTCGCGCCGCATCGTCATCGCCGTCAGGTGGAAGACGGGGAAGGGCTCCGGCGGGGTGTAGTAGCCGGTGTGGTCGCCGAACGGGCCCTCGCTGCCGAGCTCGTCCTTCTCGATGTATCCCTCGAGCACGATCTCCGCGTGCGCGGGAACCTCGAGGTCGACGGTGACGCCTTTGACGAGCTCGACCGGCTCGCCCCGGAAGAACCCCGCGAGCATGAACTCGTCGATGTGCTTGGGCAGCGGCGCGCTCGCGGAGTACGCCGTGACCGGGTCGAGCCCGAGCGCGACGGCCACCGGGATGCGGCCGTCGGTCGCGAGCCAGTCCGCGCGGCCGTCCTTGTGGATCTGCCAGTGCATGAACGTCGTCGAGCGGTCGACGACCTGCATGCGATACATGCCGACGTTGCGGCCGCCGCTGCGCGGGTCGCGGGTGATCACCGCCGGAAGGGTGATGAACGGCGCCGGGTCGCCCGGCCAGCAGCGCTGCACCGGCAGGAGGCCGAGGTCGACGTCGTCGCCCTTCAGCACGATCTCCTGCACCGGCCCGCTGCGCACCGTGCGGGCGCGTGAGTCGGCGATCGACTTCAGCTTCTGGAGGCCGCGCACCTTGTCCATCAGCCCGCTGGGAGGCTGCATCTCGAGAATGCCGCCGACGCGCTCGCCGAGATCGTCGAGCGACTCGACGCCGAACGCGAGACACATGCGGCGCTCGGTGCCGAACTGGTTGATCAGCAGCGGATGCCGGGCGCCCTTCGGATGCTCGAAGAGGAGGGCCGGCCCGCCGGCCTTCACCGTGCGGTCGACGATCTCCGTGATCTCGAGGTCGGGATCGACCTCCGCCGTGACGCGGACGAGCTCGCCCTCGCGCTCGAGGAGGGCGATCCACTCGCGCAGATCCTTCGGAGGCACGGTGTTGACTGTAGCCCGAGCTAGCGGCGGTGCCGCAGCCAGTGCGAGAGCTGGCCGATGGCGATCACTGCGAGGAAGACACCGCCGACGGCCAGCATCATCAGGACCGTCTTCTTGCCCTCTTCGGCGGCGGTCGCCGCGAGCAGGTGAAGCGGAACGAGCATCAGCGGAATCTACCGCAGCCGGCCGCGGTGCGCGGCGAGAGACCGCTCGACCGCCTCGGAACCGGCGGCGGCCCGGGCGGCGGCGTCGAGAGCAGCGGCGTCGGCGCGGAGGCGTAGCGCGGCCCGCGGGGCGTCGAGCTTCTTCCCCGCACCGAGAAGCGCTGCCGTTGCGGCCCAGAGCGGCCCGTCGCCTTCGGCGTCTTCGGCGCGCAGCTGGCTGCAGAGGGAGATCAGCTCGGAGAGGTCGGCGACGGCGTTCACGTCGCCGCAGGCGGCGATCCGGACGAGCCCGTGCGCGTAGAGATAGTCGCCGAGGAGGAGTGCCGTGTCCTGGTCGACGGGGGCGAACAGCCGGGGCGTGCCGTAGTGCACGAGGTACCCCTCGTAGATCGTCTCGAGCCCGAGCGCGAACCGCTCCTCGGCCAGAGGCGAGAACACGGGCTCGAGCTCACGCTGCGCCGCGGGCCGCAGCGCGTCGCACCAGAGCGGCGATTCGGCGATCGCGTCGCGCGCGATCGTGTCCCAGAGCTCAGGCGCTGCCGTAGAACTCACCGACAGCCTCGAGCGTGCGGTCGATCTCCTCGTCGCCGTGCACGAGTGAGAGGAACATCGCCTCGAACTGCGACGGCGCGATGTAGATGCCCCGCTCGAGCAGATGGCGGAAGAGCGCTGCGTAGCGGTCGGCGTCGCACGCCTGCGCGTCCTCGAAGTTGCGCACCGCGCCGTCGCTCGCGAAGAGCGTGAGCATCGCACCGACGCGGTTGACCCGGCCGAAGCGCGAGAGCCCTGCTTCGAGCCGTGCTCCGCGACGCTCGAGCTCCTCGTAGACGGCGGGGTCGCGCAGGCGGCGGAGCACCGAGACGCCTGCCGCGGTCGCGAGCGGATTACCCGAGAGCGTCCCCGCCTGGTACACGGGCCCCGAGGGCGCGAGCTTCTCCATCACGTCGGAGCGTCCGCCGAACGCAGCGAGCGGGAGGCCGCCGCCGACGATCTTCCCGAGGACGGTCAGGTCGGGCGTCACGCCGTAGCGCGCCTGCGCGCCGCCGCGCGCGACGCGGAAGCCGGTGATCACCTCGTCGAACACGAGCAGCGCGCCGGAGGCGTCGCACAGCTGCCGCAGGACCTGCAGGAACCCGTCTGCGGGCGGGACGACGCCCATGTTCCCGGCGACCGGCTCGACGATGATCGCCGCGAGCCCTTCGCCGTAGCGCATCACAGCGTCGGCGACGGCCTCGACGTCGTTGTACGGCACGACGATCGTGTCGGCGGTCACGGCGGTCGGCACGCCGGGCGACGACGGGATGGCGAGCGTCGCGAGCCCGGAGCCGGCGCTCGCGAGCAGCGCGTCCGAGTGCCCGTGGTAGCAGCCGGCGAACTTGAGGATCCGGTCGCGATTCGTGAAGCCGCGCGCAAGCCGCAGCGCGCTCATCGCGGCCTCGGTGCCCGACGAGACGAGACGCACCTTCTCGACGGATGGAACCGCAGCTGCGATCTCCTCGGCGAGCTCGACCTCCGCCTCGGTCGGAGCCCCGAAGCTCGTGCCACGTAGCGCAGCCTCGCGCACGGCCTCGACGGTCTCGGGATCCGCGTGACCGAAGAGCAGCGGGCCCCACGAGAGCACCCAGTCGAGATACCGCTTGCCGTCGACGTCGACGAGGTACGCACCGTCGCCGTGCGAGACGAAGAACGGCTCGTCGAGCCCGACTGCCTTCATCGCGCGCACGGGCGAGTTGACGCCGCCGGGGATCAGCTCGAGCGCGCGCCTATACAGGTCCGAGCGAGTTTTCAGGAGCAAGCTCCTATAGCCACTGCGGCAGATCTCTCGTCCAGTACGAGACGATCAGGTCGGCGCCTGCGCGCTTGATCGAGACGAGCGACTCGAGCGCGGCCTGCCGCTCGTCCATCCACCCCGCGTTCGCGGCCGCCTTGATCATCGCGTACTCGCCCGAGACGTTGTACGCGGCGACCGGCACGTCGAACGACTCACGCGCGGCGCGGATCACGTCGAGGTACGGCAGCGCCGGCTTGATCATGATTGCGTCGGCGCCCTCCTCGACGTCGAGCTCGCACTCGCGCAGGGCCTCGCGCACGTTCGCCGGATCCATCTGGTAGCCGCGCCGGTCGCCGAAGGCGGGCGCCGAGTCGGCCGCCTCGCGGAACGGGCCGTAGAACGCGGACGCGTACTTCGCGGAGTAGGCGAGGATCGGCGTCGACTCCGAGCTGTGCTCGTCGAGCGCCTCGCGGATCGCGTGCACGCGACCGTCCATCATGTCGCTCGGCGCGACGACGTCGGCGCCGGCCTCGACATGGCTGACAGCGGTGCGCGCGAGCAGCTCGAGGCTCTGGTCGTTGTGCACCTCGCCGTCGACGAGCACGCCGCAGTGCCCGTGCGAGGTGTACTCGCAGAGGCACACGTCGGTCATCAGCACGAGCTCGGGAAAGCGCGGGCGGAGAGCGCGCAATGCGAGCTGCACGATCCCATCGTCTTCCCATGCCCCGGTCGCCTGCTCGTCCTTCTGCTCGGGGACGCCGAAGAGCATCACCGCCTGCACGCCGCCGCGGACGAGCTCCTCGACCTCGCGCACGACGTCGACGACGGAGAAGCGCGACATGCCCGGCAACGCAACGTTCCGCAGCGACCCGGGCGCGACGAAGAGCGGCATCACGAAGGCCTCGAGATCGAGCCGGGTCTCGCGCACGAGCCCACGTAGGGCACCGGTGCGGCGGAAGCGGCGGAGGCGGACGTCGGGAAACGAGCTCATACCGAAACAAGTATGCCGAGCACCGCGTAACAGACTGTTACAAGGCGGGGACCGCCCGGCAGGACGCGCCCGCCAGGCCAAGTAACAGACTGTTACGAGGCGCTGAGCCGGCGCATGCCGAGCCGGGCGAGCACCCAGAACACGGCGCCGAGGCCGAGCAGCCACGCGGTCTCGACGGCGACGTTGCGCCACGGGCTCGGGTCGTAGAGCGCAGCACCGAAGAACCGCACCGCGTGCGCGAAGGGCAGGAAGTCGCTGATCCACCAGGCGAGCGCAACGGCTCCGCGGGGCACGAGCCCGAGAAACACGACCGGCAGCACGACCAGCACGGCCAGCAGCGAGGCCGTGCGTGCCTCGCGGGCGAGCGCGCCGAGCAGCGTCCCCACGGCGCCGACGACGGCGGACGCGAGCAGGACGCCCGCGAGGAGCAGCGGCAGGCGCGCCCACGGCTCCCCCCCGGTGACGCCGCCCACCTCGACGACGATGCCGAACACGAGCGCGAGCGCCGCGCCGAGCGCGAGGCCGACGACACCGGCGAGCGCGATCTTCGCCCACACGAGCTGCCCGAGCGACACGAGCCCGCGACGCAGGCGCCCGATCGTCCCTTCGTCGTGTTCCGCCGCAGCCGCGCCGGCGGCGAGCAGGAGCGACAAGAAGGTCACGGTGAGCGCGATGCCGTACGACTGCACCTGCGCGGAGAGCACCCACGAGCGCCCCTTCGACTTCAGCTGGGAGAGCTCGATCGGGTTGGCGGTCGCCTGCAGCGCGTTGCCGGTCTGCGCGAGCGCGAGCCGCGCAATCTGTGTGAAGCGCCGGATCCGCTCGACACGAGCGCTCTGTGGCAACCGATCGAGCTCACGCTCCATGTCGTCGAGCCCGAGCACGTCGTAACGCTTGCCGAGGAAGCTCGCGTTGCCGCCGTGCAAGATGAGGTTCACGTACTTCAGGTTCGCGTCGATGAACCCCGCCTGCAGCTTGCGGTTCAGCTGGTAGACGAGCGCCTGCATCTGCTGCGTCACGCGCGGCGCGAGGCCGCCGCTGCCGGTGCGCAGGATGAGCTTGGGGCTCTGTACGGTCGTGACGAGCTCGCTCAGAAAGCCCACCGGCACCGTGATCGTCGCAACGACCTTTCCGGATGCGAGCTCCCGGTTCGCTTCCTCCGGGCTCAGACGCACGAGCGTCACCTCGTTCGCGACCTGGTCGATCACAGTCTGGATGTGAAAGCGGTGGCCGCCGACGGCGACGACCGGCGGGATGCCGTCCTCGTCGACGAACGCGACGCGCGGCTTCGAGCTCGCGTAGCCCGCGACGAGCCCGACGAGCAGCGCGATCACGATCGGGTATGCGAGCAGCGCGCCGAGGAGGAGCGGCGAGCGGCGCAGCACCGTCAGGTCCTTCCGCAGCAGGAGCCAGATGCGTCTCATCCAAAGACCTCCTCGATCGAAGTGCCGACGACGCGCCCGTCCTGAAGCGCGACGACGCGGTCGGCGTGCTCGAGCTCTTCCATGTTCTGCGTCGCGAAGCAGATCGCGCCACCTTCGCCGCGGAGCGCGTCGACGACGTCCCACACGAGACGGCGCTGCACGGGGTCGAGCGACGCGGTCGGCTCGTCGAGCAACAGCACACGCGGCTCGCCTAGCAGGGAGAGCGCGACGTTGAGCCGCTGGCGGTTGCCGACCGACAGCTCGCCCGCCGGCTGCGGCCCTTCCGGAAGCGAGAAGCGCTGCAGGAGCTTGCGCGCGGCGCCCGCCGGATCGCGCACGCCCTCGAGCCGTGCGAACAGCTCGAGGTTCTCGCGCGGCGAGAGCCGGGCGTACTGCGCGGGACGTTGCGGCACCCAGCCGAGCGACGCATGCGCCTCGACGGAGCCCTGCGTGGGCTCGAGCGCGCCCGCGAGGATCGCGAGCAGCGTCGACTTCCCGGCGCCGTTCGGGCCGACGAGCGCGACCGTCTCGCCCTGCGCGAGCTCGAAATCGGTCGGCACGAGCGCCTCGACGTCGCCGAAGCGGCGCCCGACGCGAAGCGCTCGCAGGAGAGGTGCGGTCACGGGGCGGCCGAGGCGGCGGGGCTCTCGGGCGCGGCCGGGGCGAGATCGATCCCGGCGGCCTCGTCGACCGGTTGCTCGGCGACCCATTGCGCGAACTCGATCCGCTCGCCGAAGAACTCCCACGCCGCGCGTCCCGCCGCGAGCAGCGGCAGGGCGACGAGGATGCCCGGAAAGCCGTAGATCTCGCCGCCGGCGAGGAGGCCGAAGATGACGAGCAGCGGATGCAGCCGCAGCGAGTGCCCCATCACCTTCGGGACGACGACGTGCCCTTCGAGCTGCTGGATGCCGAGGAAGAGCAGCGCGACCCACAGCGCAGAGAGCGGGTGCTGCACGAGCGCGTACACGACCGGCGGCGCGGCTCCGAGCCACGGCCCGACGTAGGGGATGAGCTCCGTGATGCCGACCCAGACACCGAACAGCACCGCGTAGCGGCCGCCGTTCGGCAGCAGGCCGACGACGCCGAGCATCCAGAGGCCGAAGCCCGCGCTCACGCCGATGATCGCCGAGAGCGCGATCTGACCCTTTACGTAGCTCGCGAGCGCCTGCTCCATCCGCTCGATCAACGGGGTGCTCCCCGGGTGCGGTGGGAACCGCCGGTCCACGGCTGCGGCGAGCCGGTGCATGTCGAGCAGCATGTAGACAGACACGACGATCACGAGCACGATGCTGAACAGCAGGCCGACGACCGCGAGGCCTGCGCCTTCAGCCCAGTTCAGCGCCTTCGTCGTGTACTTCTCGACGTCCTTCGTCCCGATCGAGTTGAGGAACGTCGTTCCCTGCCTCTCGACCCTGACGCGCCGCAGGTGGTGCGTGTCGAGCCAGCGCTGCACGCGCGTGAGGTCGTGCGCCGCCCCCGTCTCCCGTGGGTGTCCGGAGACGACCGTAAAGTAGTTGTCGACCCTGTGACTGGCGTGGCGCGTCTGTTGCACCACGACCGTCGCCAGAGCGATGACCGCAAGTGCCACCGCAGCGGCGAACGTCAGATACACGATCGCGACTCCCAGGCCGCGCGGGATCCACACCCTTCCGAGCCCCCGCACGAGCGGGTTGAGGAGCAGCGCGATCAGCAGCGCCACGAGGAAGAGGAAGACCACGTGACGCACCGCCCCGGCCACGATCCATGCCAGGACGAGGAGAAGCGGCAACCCGACGAGCTGCATCCAGCGGGGGATTTCAATGCGCGCCGGGGGCACGTCGGCCGGTTTGAGGGGGGCGCCCGGCATGCGAGCGATGGTACAGCGGCGATCCGCCGGATTCGGGACGACGCCTGGGGTTGGAGCTTCCTCGAGGACGGCGGCCTCGCCCTCGACCGTCACGAACTCTGGGTCGAGCCGCCCGCGCGAAGCACCCGGCAAGCCGGGGGCGACCTGCGGCACGTGTCACGAAGTCGAGACGTACCCCGGTTGTCGGAGGCTTCGTCGTCCGATACGGTGGCCCTCGGCATGCCGTCCTCACGCCCCAACCGGAGGCGGCGCGTCGAACGTCGGGAGGTGCGCACAGCGCGCAGGGCCCGTCGCTTCGCGCTCCTCACGTTGCTGGCGATCGTGCTCGTGATCGCTCTGTTGCTGACCGCTTTCGGCGGCGGCGCGTCGCAGAGCCTTCAGCGCATCTCGGTCGCCGACATCGGTGCACCGTCGCAGACCCAGCCCTATCCGCAGATCGTCGCGGTGCGCGGGCCTGTCCGTCTGCAGATGCCGATCTCGCAGGGACGCGCGACGGCGATCGGCTATCACTCGGCCGACGACGGCGCGATGACGCTCTCGCCGATCGGGAAGCAGGGCAACGCAGGCGTCGTGCAGCGGGTGTTCCACGCGGTATTCGGCGGAGGCGGGGGTCATCCGCTCTGGTACCAGCTCGACGGCGGCTCGACGTCTGCGCTCGACGTCGGCGCGACACCGGGCACGGACGTGTACTCGCCCGTCGACGGCACCGTCGTCGGCGTCTCGCCGTACGTCGTCGCCGGCCATCGCTTCGGCTCGCGGATCGACATCCAGCCGCAGAGCGCGCCGTCGCTCGTCGTGACGCTGACGCGGTTGCGCTCCGACCCCGCGATCACGGTCGGCTCGAACGTCGTCAGCGGCCGAACGAAGATCGGCGCCGTCGTGAACCTCGCGCCGTACGAGCGGCAGGCGCTGGCGCACTTCACAAACGACGCGGGCAACCACGTGTCGGTCGAAGTCCGCCCAGCCGCCGCGCTGGTTCTCAGCTGAGAATCCTCTTCCTCGCTGACGTCTTCGGCGGCGCGGGGCGGCGGGCGATCGAGCAGCATCTCCCTGCCCTGCGTGACGAGCTCGACGTCGACGCGTGCATCGTCAACGGCGAGAACATCGCCGACGGCGCCGGGATCACGCCGAAGCTCGCAGAGCGGCTGCTCGCGTCGGGCGCGGACGTCGTGACGCTCGGCAACCACACGTACCGTCGAGACGGAATCGGGAACTACCTCGCGTCGAGCACGCGCGTGATCCGGCCGGCGAACCAGGGCGCGAACACACCCGGACGCGGTCTTGCGAGCTTCGCGGCGCGTAACGGCGTCAACGTCGCGGTACTGAGCCTGCTCGGCTCGATCTCGCTCGACACGCCGGTCTCACCCTGGGAGATCGTGGACGGCCTCGTCGACGAGGCGCGTGCACTCGCACCCGTCGTGATCGTCGACTTCCACGCGGAGGCGACGAGCGAGAAGGTCGCGCTCTCGCGCTGGCTCGACGGGCGCGTCACCGCCGTGATCGGCACGCACACGCACGTGCAGACGAACGACGCCCGAATTCAGCCGGGCGGGACAGCGGCGATCACCGACGCCGGCATGACCGGGCCGCACGACTCCGTGATCGGCGTCGAAGCGGAGCTCGCGATCCGCCGCATGCGCACGCGCCTGCCCGTCCGCTTCCATCCGGCCGAAGGCGACGTCCGGCTCGAAGGCGTCGTGATCGACTGCTCAGACGACGGCAGGGCGCACGGGATCGAGCTCATCCGCGTGCCTGCCTGACGGCCAGAGCAGCACCGCGAGCAGCGCGACGACGAGCAGGTCACGCACCAGGACGATCGCAGTGAGCCAGGGCGCGAACGTGTGGAAGTACTCGCCGTAGCGGTACGGCTCCCAGATCTGCGTCATCCCGAGGATCACGACGAGCAGCGCGCTCGCACGCAGTCCTCGCCGGCCGCCGACGAGCGGGACGAGCGGGATGAGCCAGACGAGGTACTGCGGCGAGAACACCTTCGAGAAGGCGATGTACGCGGTGACCGCGGCGACGCACGCGACGGCGAGCTCTTCACGCGTCCCGGCGCTGCGCAGGTACAGGCCGTACACGAAGAGGAGGGCGACGAGCGTCGCGACACCCGAGAGCGTCGCTGCGAGATGGGGTCCGGCACCGACGAGATTGTCCGAGCCGGCGCTCTTCACCACGTGGAGGTGCACGCCCGCGATCTGATGCGCCGCAGCGAAGAAGGCGGCGGCCAGGCTCTCGACCTGGAGCGGGCGATCGAGCTGCCGGTGCAGCGCCCAGGACATCCCGTGCGGCGCGACGGCGGCGAGCGGCACGACGAGGGCAGCCACCACGCCGACGGCGAGCGCGAGCCCTTTCCCGGCCGCCCGCATCCCGTGCCGACGCCACAGCTCGATCAGGGCGAGCGGGATGAGCACCGCGGGGTAGACCTTCGCCACCGCACCCGCCGCGGCGAAGCTGCACGCGAGCATCGGGCGGCGGCCGGCGAGCGCGCCGACGGCCGCAACGGCGAGGACGGCCGGTAGGTAGTCGAAGCGGGAGAGAGCGATCGGCCCGAGCAGCGCAGGAGCGGCTCCCGCGACACAGAGCGCCGCATACGCCCGCCCGCGGGTCGCGCGGAGGTGGGCGAGCGCCCAGGCCATCGCAACGAGGGCGAGCAGCCCGAGCACGAGCAGCTCGGCGCGGAACCAGAAGTAGTACGTCCCGTGGTACGCCGCGAGCTTGCGCAGGTAGACCGGTGCGAGGAACATCGGCAGCGCGCCGGGCGGATACTCGATCCGGAAGTCGCGATACGGGACGAGGTGGTTCGACATCATGTTTCCCCACGCCTCGTAGAACCGGACGTCGCCGTACAGCCAGTCGCTGAACGCGGGCACGAACGAGACGAAGAGCCAGGAGGCTACGAAGACGCCTGCGCCGGCGAGCAGCGGACGGCGGAGCTCAGCCGGCAGAAACGCGCTCGAGCTGCGGACTCTCGGCATCGGCCTGTCGCGGTCGGTGGAGGGCCGCGGGCGCGAGCAGCGCGATCGCGGCGAAGGGGAAGAACCATGGAATGTACGTGTAGAGCCAGTAGGTGAGCACGAGCTCGAACCCGGCGAGGAGCGCGGCGGTGAGCGCGGCGAGCTGCAGCGGCGACTTCTTGCGCGGAACGAATGCCACGGCGAGCGCGCCGGCGACGAGCAGCGCCTGGAGCACGTGCTGGACGAGCTTCAGGTCGGGGAGCCCGCGCGCGTAGTACTGCCGCCAGTCCCAGAGGGAGAAGGGCGAGTCGCGCCCGACCTGCCAGGTCACCGACCGGTCCCAGAACGCGCGCAGCTCGTGCAGCGGGCTCGGCTCGAGGAGGACGACGGAGAACGCGGCGATCGTCGCGGCGGCGAAGCCGGCGACGAACCGGGCGGAGGGTCGCCGGTCCGGATACGTCAGCCAGAGCGGCGCGACGACGAGCGAGGCGAACTTCGTCCATCCGGAGAGCGCGCCGAACACGCCGCGACCAACCGGCGACGACGCGAGCCAGAAGCCGTAGATGAGGAAGCACGGCATCAACGCGTCGTTCGTGTTCGAGCTCGACGCGTACTGCGTGAACGGATACGCCGCCCACGCGAACGCGAGGGTGGCCGCGAGGCGGAAGCCGCCGAACCGCCGCCCGACGAGCCAGAGGCCGAGCATCGAGAGCACGTCGAACGCGATCGACGTGAAGTGCGCCGCGGGAAGGTCGTCCCACTTGCCGCTCCAGCCGCGCACGAGGTAGCCGGGGATGTACGACTCGTACGCGACGGGGCCGTACGTGTCGCCCTGCGGGTTCGCCGACTCGCAGCGGCCGTTCGTCTGGATCCGCTCGCGGATCTCGCCCGCGGCGTCGGCCGGGCCGCACGCCTTAAGCTTGTCCTCCACCGGAAAGTTGCCCCACGGCGCTTCGCCGTGCACGATGCGCTCGGCGCCGATGACACCCGAGTAGCCGACGTCGATCACGTTCGACGCCTGCACGTTCAGGCCGATGCGGAAGCCGGCGAGGAACACGGCCGCCGCGAGCAGGATCCACGCGGGCCACAGCGGACGGGCGCGCGAGCCACGGCCGGTGGCACCGATCCACACGCCGCGCACGACGACCCACACGAGCGCCGGATAGAAGAGCGGCACGGCCGTGAAGACGTCGCCGTGGTTGAAGTACCAGAGCGACGCCGTGGGCGAGAGCAGCATCAGGAGGTCGAGGTTGCGAACCGACAGCGGCCGCCGGAAGTCTGCGAGCCCGAGCAGGAAGACGAGACAGAACGCGCCCCAGATCCACGGGTCGTTGATCTTGTCGCCGCCGAACGCGCCTTTGTAGCCGCGCCCCATCTTCCAGGCGACCTGCGGCCCGGTCCACGCCTCGAGCACGACGCCGCTCGCATCGTCGACGCGCCCCTCGGCGATCTGGCCCGCCTTCCCCCACCAGATCTTGACCGTCCAGCTCGAGAGCTTCGAGTCGTATGTCTCCTCGTCGACGAGCCCCTTCGACGGGTACCGGTCGAGCCAGGCGGCCACCTTCGGATTCGCCTTGAACGCGGTGAGAACGCGTGGCTTCGTCAGGTGGGCACGCGCGGTCGAAGGAGCAAACGGCGTCTGGACGAGCCTGCCCTTGGCGTCGAAGACGGGTCCGGTCGGCGGCGGCGTCGTCGCGGCGCTCGCCCCGGGTTGGAGCGCGAGCGCGACGATGCAGACGAGACCGGCGAGGAGACGGCGCGTCACCGTCGGCAGAGGTTAGACGGTGTCCGGCTCGGTGCGCCTGCGAAACGACCAGAGCTTGTTGCCCACGAAGTTCAACGGGGTGACGAGCACGATCGCGACGGCCTGACCGACGAGCTTTCCCAGTCCGAGGGTGATGAGGACGTGCAACACGAGGAGGTTCGCACCGAGCGACGCGAGCGAGACGGCGAAGAACCGCATTCCTTGCGCGGCGATCCCGGCGCGGCGGTCTCGGAACGTCCACAGACGATTGAGGAGGTAGTTGCTCGACACCGCGACGAGAAACGATCCCGTCGCAGCGACCAGGTAGTGGAGCCCGACGTGGAGCAGGCCCGCATAGACGCCGAGATTGACGACGTACCCGACCGCCCCGACAGCGCAGAATTTCCCGAGCTGCTCCCAGTTCCGTCGGGCCCGCAGCGCCACACCGGCGCGGTTGCGGGCTGAGGCTCTCATCGGTCGGCGAGGGTACCGGTCACGCCGCCGATGCCCGCGAGGGCACGACGACCGAGCCGGACGCGGGCACACGCACGACTCCCGCGGTGCCTCCGCGATCGAGCTCGAGCTCCGTGACCTGGCCGCCGGCGAAGAGGAGGTCGCGGAGCCGGCCGGCGGGCCGTCCATTGCGCTGCACCTCGCCGCCGAGGAGGCTGCGGTACGACGTGCCGCGCGTTCGGTAGAAGCCGACGTCCTCGAGCAGCATGAGCGCCGAGCCCACACGAATCTCCTCGTCGGTCGTCTGGGACGCCGCGAGAGGCAGGAACCGCTGCGACTCGTCGCCGCACCGAACGACGAAGCCGATCGCATGCCACGTCTCCGTCTCCAGCAGGAGATCGACGGGACGGCCGAGCTGGATCCCGCGCAGCCGCACGGGGAGATGTAGCGCCGCCGAGGCGGAGAGAGACCCCATAGCCCCATCGTTCCTGTCCGGCCGGATGCTGCGCAAACGTGGGTGGCTGATGTCAGCCATCTCCGTCCCCGAACCCGTCGGCTCCGACGAGAGGGACGAAGCGGCACGGCACCCCGCGGAGGGCCACCGGGCCTGCCGGCGAACGCACGACCGCCTGGAGCTGCTGCTCGCGGCGGGGCCCCACCGGCACGACGAGACGGCCTCCTTCGGTCAGTTGGTCGTACAGCGCCGGCGGCACGCCGGGTGCCGCGGCCGCGACGGCGATCGCCTCGAACGGCGCCTGCTCCGGCAGGCCCTGCGTGCCGTCGCCGAGGTGCACCTCGACGCGACCGGCGTACCCGGCGGCCGCGAGCGCCTCACGCGCCCGTGCGGCGAGCTCCGGCACGCGCTCGATCGAATGGACGACGGCACCCATCTCTGCGAGCACGGCCGCCTGGTAGCCGGAGCCGGTCCCGACGTCGAGCACACGCTCCCCGCCGTGCAGGCGCAAACCGCTGCAGATCAGGGCAACCATGTACGGCTGCGAGATCGTCTGCCCGGAGCCGATCGGCAGCGCGGCATCCTCGTAGGCGAGGTCGCGCGCGGCCTCGGGCACGAATAGCTCGCGCGGCACGGTCGCCATCGCTGCGAGCACGCGCTCGTCGTCGATCCCGCGCGCGCGCAGCTGCCGCTCGACCATCGCCTTCCGGCGTGGCGCCTGCCGGTCAGGCTGCATGCGCGGGTGTCGCGACGCGCATCGACGGGGGCACGTCGACGCCGAAGTGCGCGAGCACCGCAGGCGTCACTTCGGTGATGCGCGACGGCGCCGCGTCGACGCCGATCGTCAGCAGCGGCACGATCGAGTCCCCCTCGACGAGCGAGCCGTGGCTGCCGCCGCCGGAGTGGTGCCGGCCGCCGATGTCGAGCAGCTCCCAGCCCGGGGCGGCCGAGACGAGCAGCTCGCCGGCGTTCGGATTCGCGAGCGCCGACCAGCAGCGGTGCAGGGCGTCGGGATAGCCGAGGATCGACGCGTCGCCGCTCGTCTCCCAGCCCGCCCCGTTCGGGCGGAAGCGGAGCTCCTCGCCTTCTCGCCGCGCGACTGCCTCGTCGCCTTCGCGACGGAGCGTCGTCTCGACCGCGACCTCTCCGTCGAGGCGGTGGGCGAGGTCGGACGCCTCGAAGCGCGCGTCCGGAAGCAGGTACACCTGCCCCGCGCGATTCGACGCGGTGACGACGATGTCGTCGGCGTAGCGCGCGAGCGGCAGCTCGAGCTGCGTAGCCTGTTCGACGGTCGTCTGGCCGTGGTCGGAGTGCAGGATCACGGCGTACCGCTCGAGGAACTCGCCGGGGCCGCCCGCCGCGTCGAGCAGCGCCTGGATCGCCGCATCGGTTCGCTCGAGCGCGACGTCGTCCGCGCCGAGCGGGCCGTGCGCGTGGGACGCGTAGTCGAAGTCGGAGAGGTAGTACGCGAGGAAGTCGAAGCCGTCGCGCGTCACGAGCCAGCGGCCGACGGCCGAGGCGTACGCGTCGACCGAACCGGCTGGGCGGTTGCGCACCGCGAGCGGTGCACCCGTGGGGTCGGACTCGAACAAGCTGTAGAAGAAGAATCGCTTCGGGCCGTACGCCGGCTTCGTCACCCAGGGCAGCGTCGGGTTGTGGCGCGTTCGCCCGCGGTAGCAGGTGATGTTCACGGCGGCGGCGACGTGACCCGCATCTTCGAGCGCCTCGTACACGGTGACTGCGTCCGGTGAGAGGTGCTGCTGGTTCAAGTTGTAGATCGTGTCGGTGAGCGACTGCGCGACGCCGGCCGCGCGCACTGCGGCGAACGACGAGCCGTACTCGACGATGCGCCGTTCGCCCCGGTGCCACCAGACGAGATGCGGAATGTGGTGCACGTCCGGCCCGGAGCCGGTGGCGATCGACGAGAGACAGACCGGCGTGAGGGAGGGGAAGACGGACGTCGCCTGCTGATACGTACCGTGCGCGGCAAGGAACGAGAGCGCGGGGGCTCGGCGGCTCTCGATGGCCCGCTCGAACCCGGCGGGCGTCATGCCGTCCACGACGATCAGGACGAGCTTCTTGGTCATCAGTCTTTGGCGAGCGTGCGCAGCCCGGCGTAACGCTCGGGTGCACGCCTGCGCATGCGCGCGGCGAGCGCCGGAAGCACAAGCGCCTCGACATACCCGACTGCGGGCACGAGCGCGAGCGCGGCGACGAGCAGCGCGACGCCGGCGACGAGCACGGCGAGGCCTCCGCGCGTGCCACCGCGACGCAGCGCTCCGCTCACGACCTGGGCGGAACCGAGCGCGCCGGCAAGCCCGCCGAGCAGGCCCGCAACGATGTCGCCCCAACCACCCGGCCAGCGGCCGTCGACCGCGAAGCCGATGCCCGCGCCGGCGGCGAGAGCAAGGACGCCGGCGGCGATCAGCGCCGTGCGCGCTGCCCCCGCAATGCCTGCGAGCAGCACTCCTGCCCCGGTACCGAGCCCGGCGCACAGGCCGATCCAATACCAGCCGCCCATCGCGGCCAGCGTACCTTCCGGCGCTGTTTCGCCGTTATGGAGACAGGCGGACGAACCACGCTCCGCCAACCGGCCTGCCTGGAGGACACATGCCTGCAGAACGACGCCCGACGTTGGTCTTCTTCACGTCCCGCCAATCCGGTCCGGCGCGCCGGATGGAGAGCCTGCTTGCGCACATCGCGCGCAAGGAGCGTGGCACGCTGTCCGTGAAGCGCGTGGACGTGGACGAGCGGCCGGATCTCGCCGCGCGCTTCCGCGTCACCGAGGTCCCCGCACTGGCGCTCGTGAAGGGCAAGCGCGTCGTCGCGAGGCTCGAGGGGCGCGCGACCGCACCGAAGATCGAGTCGATGCTCGACCTGCACGTGCGCGAGCCCGCAACGGTCTAGTGACCTGAGTCGCTAGTCCGCAGGGACCCGGCGGCGGACGCCGAATGCCGTCCTCATCGGCGACGACGATTGGGGGCGGTTATGGCGCAGCGTGCGGAGGTCGTGCTCAATGATGAGGAGCGGGAGGTGCTCGAGCG
>ORJL011620283.1_pt1 | contig 20029 bp, 16 predicted proteins | sample 1779941 | NCBI WGS metagenome assembly ORJL01 (sample SAMEA104232317, study PRJEB22302) | groundwater metagenome | biome: forest; feature: aquifer; material: groundwater | place: USA | collected 2011-08-07 | depth 5.8 m | reverse complement strand
TTTGATAACTGCATCGCCCTTGAGGAAAACGGGGAAGGGTCGGAGGAGGTGAAGGATCGCGCGTGGTCTACCGTATTTCCAGATATTGAACTCGTCAAGCTGTCGCCGGCGTTTGGGAAGATACAGCAGAAGATTGCGGGTGGAAAGGGTGACCGAAGAGATGTCATAGAGTTTGTGTTCGCTCGGTTTTGCACCGCACCGGTAACAGAAGAAGAGATAAGTAACCGATCTTTTCGTTTTAATAATGAGGTGCAAGATGGGATTAAGAAGATTCGTATACCTGATTCAACGAAAAAGACGCTTCAAGCGCTTTCCAAACGCTTTCCTCTCTACATCAATACCGCGACTCCTCGCGATGTCGCACAGGAAAGCTTACGTGTACTCGGTCTTCTTGGTTACAGTAAGGAAGTGTTGGGGAGACCCGGCACAAAAAGCGAAAATCTTCGTTCCATACTTCGCGCCGAGCAGATTCAATCGGAAGAATTATTGTTTGTTGATGATCAGCCGAGCGGGTGGGAATCCGCGCACGAGGTCGGTTGTCAATTCATCGGCATCCGCACGAAACGAAACACGACGTGGGACACTCCTCAGCCATTTCATATTATTTCTTCGCTCGCGGAATTGTGTAGGCTTATTTAGCTTTTGAGTTTGCGTATACCTATGGAGATACTTTTGAAACCCGTTTTTACATTTGTTGTTTTTGTACTAGTATGGTAGAACGCTTTGAATGTCCAAACCCCTTTTCAGGGGAATGACACCGATTGCGCCGGTCCTAAAGTAATAATTGGTATGTCCCACATCGTATGAAAATAAAACAGATAGAAGTATTGCACGCGGATGCCGGCTGGAGGCCGTGGTCATTTATAAAAATCACTACCGATGCCGGTATGGTCGGCTGGAGCGAGTGTTCTGAATCGCACGGAAGCCCGCGGGGTATTGAGGGAGTCGTAAAGGACATCGCGCCGCTTCTCTTTGGTCAAGACCCGCGCCTTGTGGAAAAACATGTTCAGTTACTCTACGCGCGTACGCGACAGAGCGCGGGTGGTATCGTCGCCAAAGCAATAGGCGGCGTTGAAAACGCGCTTCTTGATATCAAAGCGAAATCGCTCGGTATTTCCGTCGCTGAACTTTTTGGCGGCTCGGTACGCGAGAAGATACCGCTGTACTGGTCTCATTGCGGTACCTCCCGCGTGAGGGCGTGGAAAGAGGTGAAGCGTCCGCAAATCAAGAATTTCTCGGATCTTGCGCGTTTCGGCAAAGAGGTTCAGAAGAGTGGCTTTAGCGCCGTAAAAACAAATTTGGCGCTTCTTGGCGGCACCCCTCACATATATATGCCTGGCTTCGCGAAGAGTGAAGGAGGACCTGAACTCAATGTTAACGCGCGTCTCCTCGGTGAAATTGACCGGTATGTCGGAAGATTCCGCTCTGCCGTCGGCACAGATATTGCTATGATGGTTGACCTCAACTTCAACTTCAGGACCGGAGGATATATACAAGTAGGACGTTTGCTTGAACCGTATGGATTGTCGTGGCTTGAGCTTGATGCCTACGACCCGAAAGCACTTCGCCTCATACGCGACCGCATCGCCATTCCTGTCTGTTCCGGAGAGAATCTTTTCGGCCTTCGACAGTACAAGCCCTTTTTTGAAGAGCGCGCCATGGATATGGTAAGCATTGATGTGATGTGGAACGGATTCATGCAGTCGAAGAAAATCAGCGATACGGCGGATGCCTACGAGATGAACGTAACGCCACATAATTTCAACGGACATCTGGCTACTTTTATAAGCGCTCAATTTGCCGCACTGACACCGAATCTGTGCAATCTCGAAATAGATGTTGATGATGTGCCTTGGCGGGACGAACTTTTTACGAATGTGCCGGATATCAAAGACGGCATGCTTACCCTGCCTAGGGGTTTGGGTTGGGGTATTGAGGTAAATGAAAAGGCACTCCGACATCACCCGTGGTCAAAGCCCTAAGAGCCTATCCACTATCTAACCGCAACATGCGAAGAAAACTAAGTTTGCCTGCCGAAATGTTCAAAATTCTGCAGTCTGCGACTATTTCACTGCAAATCGCGTCTTTTTCGTCAGCGTATCTCGATAGGTTTCCTCAAAATCCGCAATTTTCGCAACGAATTTTGAACATTTCAGCTAGGCATTAGATAGTGGATAGGCTCTTATGACCGAAGGTGCGTTACAAAAGGATACGGTGAAGATTGCCGTGCTCGGCCCGGGCGCGGTGGGCGGATTTCTTCTAGCGGTTTTTGCCGCGAAAGGGGTTCGTGTTGAAGGCGTTGGGCACGATGCGCAGGTGCGCGCTCTTTCAAAAAGTGGCATCACGCTTATCAGCAAGACATTTGGTACCTTAAGCACCCATCCGAACGTGACCTCTACGTTGGAGCAGGATCCCGATATACTCTTCATTACGACTAAGGCAACCGACCTAAATGAAGCACTCAAACGCATTACCGTTCGTCTTACCACGAAGAGTGTTATCATCCCGCTTTTAAATGGCATCGAACATCTCCCGTTGCTTCGGAAGAAGTTCGGGTGTACGGTTGTTGTGGCAAGTATCAGTATTGATGTTCGGCAAGAGGGGAACGGTATGATATCGCATCTTTCTCCGCAAGCGAATATAGCGCTCGCATCGGATGGGGATGTTCCGAAAGGGCAATTGGATAGCATCGCGTCCCTTCTTCTCTCATGTGGCATTAATGCAACGGTCGGAACAAGCGAAGCTGTCGTAATGTGGAATAAGCTGGTCCGTTTGAATGCTCTCGCGCTCTCTACCGCGGCTACCGGTAAGACAATAGGGGAGTTGCGTACGGACCCGCTATGGAGAGCGCGTATTTTTGGACTGCTTGTGGAGGCATCAGCCGTGGCGCACGCGGAAGGTGTCATGATAGACCCAATGCAGGAACTTTACCTCATTGATACTTTGGCACCCGAACAATCGTCCTCACTTGCTCGCGATGTCGCGAAGAAAGAGTCATCCGAGCTTGACTCCATTGCCGGAGCGATTGTGCGCGTCGGTAAGACGAAAGGCATTACCTGCCCGCTAATCGAGGAGGTTAGCAATTTTATTGTAAAACGATATGAGTAGGCATAAAAAAAGATTGTCCATACTCGCGCTTATCGGAGCACGCTCCGGTTCCAAGGGCGTGCGGCATAAAAACATAAAACCGCTAGCAGGCAAGCCACTTATCGGTTGGATTATTGAATCCGCGAAGAAATCAAAATACATTAACCGTGTCATTGTCTCAACCGATTCAGTGTCGTATCAAAAAATCGCGCGTTCTTTTGGAGCGGAGACGCCTTTTTTGCGCCCGGTGGCGTTTGCTACCGATAGATCACCGGAATTTGAGTATGTTTGTCACGCGCTCGCATGGCTGAAAGAGCATGAGGGATATGAACCTGACATAGTCTGTCGGCTTTTACCCACCGTTCCCTTTCAGAAGAGTCAAGATATTGACGCGACCATTAAACTTCTTCTTCGTGATACAGACGCGCATTCCGCAGTCGTCGTTTCAGAGGCGCGTCAGCATCCTGAAAAAGCGCTTAAACTGATATCCGACGGTAAAAGAGGGCACTATGTGGTGACCTATGGAAACGGAAGCGGGAGAGAGGTTACTCCTATCGGTCGACAACAGTACGGCAAAGCTTATTTCCGCGCGAATGTCATTACCTTTAGGCCTTGGGTTATTGAAGAGACGGGGTCGCTTACGGGTGACCGTGTCCGCGCGTATGTTATTCCGCAGGAGCGGGCAATAGATATAGACAATCAAGTTGATTTTGAAATTGCCGATTTTTGGCTTAGAAGTAAAAAAGAGACTAATGTACGGACTAGACTAGGAGATAGAAAGAGTAATCATGAATAAAAAAAGAGATTTTTTTCATATACCAAGTTTGTTGATAGAGAAGACACTTCAACAAACTCCGTTTCAAGGGAAGCATTTACTTGAGCCGTTTAGGGCATACGCTAAGGAACATAGGATCCCCATAAATATTCTTGAGGATAAGGCGGTATCAAATGAGCCGGAGGTTCACATCAACGCGGCTGATTTGTGGCTTTGCCTTGAGGGAGAAGCTATTTTCATTTGTGGCGGTACACTTCAAGGACCGCATCCAAAGCAAAATCATAGCGGAACATTTGATCGTGATGAATTAGTCGGTACGGGAATTGCGGGAGGGAAGGAGGTGGTGATGAGAAAAGGCGATTGGCTATGGATTCCAGCCGGATGTCCCCACAGGCACAGAGCAGTAGGGGTGGCGCGGTTTATGATTATCAAAGTCCCGCATAAATAATCCTGTTTTTGGCAGTCTCTATGAACCGAGTATACGAAAAATATAATTCACGCAATTCGGTTGTTTTAGGAAGCCACTGGCGGTATGCGCGGTGTTGACAGAATAATCGGATACATACTACACTAAGTAACTAGTTGGCGAAGTAACTAATGGGGACTCTCGCTACCCGTTAGCAATAGTATGAAAGAAAATTTTTCACCTCTCTATATAGAAAATGCCAAAAAGCAGGTTAAGTACACTCTCTTATATTGGAGAATGAAATTTTCTCCTTTTATTTTGAAATTTCGATTACTGTTAAGAAAGTTGCTTAAAAGGAGGGTGTATCATTCCAAGGAAAATCCCTCGGTAACTCAAAATCTGGAAAAATCTGCGGCACACTTTCAGAAATATGGTTGGGTCTATGTGGAAAATATTTTTTCTGATGATTTCCACAAGGAAATACTCAAAAATTGGCCGGCAAGAATGTATTTTAACCCACCATATAAGACGGTTAAAAGCTATGATACCGGCTTTGGTTGGTCTCACGGTTATCAGGCACTCCTTAGCACCGACCACGATAAACAGCACCAAACTATTTATAAATTCTTTGAGTATCTTCGTTCAAAAGAATTTGAAGAAAGAATTACTACATTCGTAGGTAAAGGCGCGCCGTTTATTTGTTATTCTTTTGCCCTAAACTCCACGTATCCCGGCTCAGAAGTAATGCCACACAAAGACGCCGCTTCAGAAACGGGAAAATTGTTTCTGAACATTGTTTTCTTTATCAATGGTGCCGGCGGTAAAGATTCCGGCAATTTGTCTTTATCCAAGGACAACCAATTAAAAGATATCATCTTTGAGCCGTATAACTTAAAGAATGCTTGTTTAATCTATGATTCTCTAGCAGATTTTTATCACGGATTCCGTCCGGTAGCAAAAGGAAAGTTCCGTTGGGGGATTATTTCTCAATTTTGCGAAAAGAGTTATGTAGAAAAATAATGGATGACTTACGCACCTTGTGGCATTTCTCTGAAAAAGGGAGTCACGTATACATTCAGTTTCTTCTCTTTATGCTCGTTGGTTTTCTCACTTTTCAAGGCATTTCCTGATTTATAGACAAGATGTAGCAATAGTATACGGCCGTATGCTATTGCTAAAATGAATCTGCCCGTGAGCCTGCTTAGGGTAGCTGATTTCGTCACATATGGGCTCGCAGAAGTGTTTTCTTGTAGAACGGCTGTAGCTGGAGCTATCTATGAAAAATATCATTCGTGCAATTCGATTGTTTAAAGAAGCCTTTCCGAGATATACGGTTAAGATTATTCTTATCGCCGTATTAGGACTTTTAAGCGGGCTACTTGAGGGGATAGGAGTAAATGCGATCATCCCTCTTTTTTCCTTAATTAATGCTTCTGCGTTTCCTGTCTATGATTCAATTTCGCTCGCTATTAAGCATCTCTTTCTTTTTTTTCACATCCCTTTCTTCCCGTTCTATTTAGCACTATTTATTCTCGGTTTGTTTGTGGTAAAAGCGTGCGTTTTGGTTTTTGTAAACTATATCAATCTCCGTATCACCACGGATTTTGAAGTGACAAAACGCAACGAACTCTTGCATAAACTTCTTCACAGTAATTGGTCATATTTACTTCGCCAAAAAGTGGGATTCTTGGATCAAGTATTGCTTTCCAATATTAATCTCAGTTCCGGGATCCTTTTTCATATTGGTCAGATGATTCTGGTTTTCGCCAATCTTGCGGTGTACACGTTTCTTGTTGTAAATATTTCTCCCATCGTTGCCGCGTTCGCGGTAGGGTTCGGAGCGATGGTATTCTTATTTTCTAGACCTATATTTTCTTTTCTTCGGCGTCTCACGCACGATATAGTGGCGGGTTCTAAAGATATTGGCCATTACGTCAATGAGAATCTTATCGGAATGAAGACGATTAAGACTTCCGGAGTCTCGGAAACAATTTGGCGTAAAGGTGTGATGTATTTTGAAAACCAAAGAAGTTTACGTCTCAGAACACAAAATCTGCAGAGTATAGTCAATGTATCCTTTCAGCCAATGGCGGCTCTCTTTATTTTAGGAACACTAGCCTATTTTACTCGGTTTAATCTATTGAACTTAGCTTCTTTTGCGGTTGTGGTATATGCGCTTAATCGGGTGTTTATCGCCATTCAAGGATTACAGAGCGAGGTGCAGGACCTCTATACGCGCATACCACACCTTGCAAGCGTCCTGCAGTTTCAGAGAGAAGTCAGTAGATATGCAGATGTTGCTTCGGGAACAAGGAGTTTCGCATTCTCGGATACCATTCGATTCCGCGATGTTCACTTTGGTTATCGGGATGATAGAGAAGTCCTGAAGGGAATTAGTATGACTATACAATGTGGAACGATGGTCGGGGTTATGGGCTTCTCCGGTGCCGGGAAGACAACACTGGTGGATTTACTTTTGCGGCTTTTGAAACCGGTACGAGGGGAGATGTTGATTGACGATGTGCCGATAGACGAAATAAAGATTTCTGAATGGCGTAGCAAGGTTGGGTATGTGCCCCAAGACATTTTTCTTCTTAATGGGACGATTGAAGAAAATATTCGTTTTTATGACGCTACGATATCGCGAGATGCTATCATTGAGGCGGCTCAATCGGCCCAATGCTATGACTTTATTATGGCTCAACCGAAGAGATTTGACGCCCCCGTTGGGGAGCGGGGAGTTTTGCTTTCCGGGGGACAAAGACAGCGCATCGCGCTTGCTCGGGTTCTCGCGCGTAAACCGAGGATTCTTATTCTTGATGAAGCCACAAGCGCGCTTGATAACGAGTCCGAATCGTTAATCCAGATAGCGATACAGAAATTGAGAGGAACCGTAACAGTGATTGTAATAGCACATCGCTTGTCCACGATAATAAACGCGGACACCCTTTTTATTTTGGAAGACGGCAAGATTGTTGACGAAGGGTCACCGGATGCGTTACTTAAGAAACGCACTCTTCTCGCGTCACCAAGGGGTATCAACTAATATTGAGTTTGGATTCATTAGCAATAGCACTCGTGCAGCATGAAAATTCTTTTAAGTTGGGCAAGAAGACCAAGTGATCCGGATATCGGAACCATGATCAGTCGTCTTACCTTGGGTGGGCATAGAGTGGTATATTTTGTCGGGGACCCGATTGATGAAAGACTAACGCCTGAAGGAGGAATTTTTCACTCATATCGTGATGCGGTGGAATCGATTCCTGCTCGGGGTATCGACCTTTTTTCATTTGAACCTCTCGGTGAGGAAATAATAAGAAAGTTGTATAGGGCAGAATCATTAGCGCTCACTATGATGAATTTAATCTGCAACAATCTCTGCGTTGATGAGAGGCGCCGGATTTACTACGGAATGGTTCGGTATTGGCGAGGCGTACTTCTCGCGTGTCAGCCAGATGTCTTGATTTTTCCCAATATGCCACATGCCGTGTATGACTATATACTGTATGAACTTGCACACGCATTCGGGATTAAGACAATTTTATTTGACGACACACGGTTCCCAGGAAGGTTGCTCCCTTTTTCGGACTTTAAATGTCTGACGAAGTCGCTTCAGGAAGAGATTGTCAGGAATCGGGGAAAGAACTTTTCTCTTAATGACCTCGCTGACGATATTCGGGACTATTATGTATCACGAAGTCGTCGCGATTATAATGTAACGCCAAGCTACATTAAAGACCTAAAAGAAAAGCATTCTCTTCGGTGGTCTTTGCCGTGGAAGGATATTGCACGATGTGTGAAAGATTTTTCGGTGTTCAAAAAAGCTCCTCGATATCTTATGTGGTTCCTGCCGGCAAAAGGAAGGGAGATCCTGCGGAGAGCGCGAACGCACGGTTCTTATTTATTCGTGTCTGATTTGAGAAAAGAGTATACAGCGTTGCAGGTGTTTCCGGATTTTTCCCGGAAGTTCGTTTATTTTCCCCTGCAAAAGCAACCGGAACGTTCTACAAGCCCGCAAGGAGACATGTTTGTCGATCAGCTCCTTGCCCTTGAGATTCTTTCTGCCTCTGTACCTGACGATTGGGTTATTTATGTCAAAGAGCATCCGGTACAATGGGTGCATTTCGGTATCCGTTTTTCCAGTTTCCGTTATCGGGGATATTACGAGAAGATCGCTCGCATCAGAAATGTGCGATTACTTCCGCTCGATATCAACTCCTATAAATTGATTAACACATCTCAATTGGTATCAGCGGTTACCGGTTCTGCCGGATGGGAAGCAGTGCTTCGTTCTAAACCGGCGATAATTTTTGGTACGGTGTGGTACCAGGATTGCCCGGGCATATTTAAAGCCACTGGCGTGGAGGATTGTAGGAAAGCAGTTGACACGATTATTGCTGGTTTTCGAATTGACCAAGCGAAGATGGTTCATTATTTGAAGTGTTTTGATGCGGTGACCTTTCGTGGATTTATCGCGTCATCAGCCGGCAGAGCATCTAACGTGAGTAAGGAGGAGTGCATTAGAAACATCAGCGAGGCGGTTGTGAGAGAGATCGGGAACATGCAGGTTGGTACTACGCGCGAAATCAGTTACTATCATGTCTAGTAGGGGAACACAGGCGAATAGGGTAGGTTATCAATCGAGTAATAATAGGCAGACCGTGTCCTATTTGGTCTTGGTCTGCTTTTAACCTAATGCGTCTTTTTTTTATCGGCTGGTCCGGAAAGGATATGGGGCTTACCGAGGTAGTAAGAAAGCTCAAAGAACAACATGAGATTGCCTATTGGAGTGGCGACGGCAAAGAATTCGAACCGCTGAAGCCTGAATTTCCCGGCACTATTTTTCATGACCATTTTGACGCACTCCACGGTATTCCGGCGCGAGACATCGATACGTCGACCTTTTCACCTCCCGAACCAAAACTCCTTGAAAGACTTTTAGAAACGGAATCAACGGTGCTGACAATGATGAACAAGCGTTTTGAAAGCGTGCTTGTAAGCGAGCGAAAGCACCTGTATTACACACAGGTCGGGTACTGGCACGGAGTGCTCACGTCTCTACGGCCCGATGCCATCATTTTTCCGTGCGCTCCCCATACCGTATACGATTACGTCATCTATGGACTCTCGAAGCTTCTCTCTATTAGATGCATTATGTTCGAATTAACCGTCGTTGGGGCGCGTTCCGTGGTGATGCGAGATTTTGTAGTCGGCAGTCGCGGCCTGAAGCAAGAGATTGTCAAGCGAAAAGGGAAATCACATGTAGAAGTAAGCGACCTTCCTGACGATATTCGCGACTATTATATTTGGCAATCAGACGCGAAGGCGAGTCACACGCCGCCTTACATAACCGAGCAGTTCAACAAATATGCGGGATTCAGGAAAGTGCCGGTTAAGTTTCGGTCGGCGTGGGATACACTTATTGTTCACAAAGACCCAGCCGTGTTCCTCAAGATACTCACGCATATTCCTCGCCTATTTATGCGAAATATGAAAACAGAATATCGGAGTGTGGAAACCGTGCCCGATTTTTCGAAGACATTCATATACGTCCCTTTAAGCTTTCAGCCGGAGCGAACATCGAGCCCGCAGGGGGGGGTCTTTGTTGACCAACTGCTCATGCTTGAGACACTCTCCGCGAGCGTTCCGAAAGACTTCCTAATCTATGTAAAAGAGCATCCGGCGCAATGGTTGCACCGAGGCCCCGACTTCTTCAGTTATCGTTATCGCGGGTACTATGAAGCAATCGCGAAGCTGAAACAGGTAAAACTCCTTCCCCTCAATACCGATACTTATACCTTAATGAATCACTCGAAAGCGGTGGCTACCGTGACCGGCACCGCGGGTTTTGAGGCACTCTTTCGCGGGAAACCCGTTCTCGTCTTCGGATACCCATGGTATCAGCATGCCCCTGGGCTCTTCAGTGTGGAAAGTGTGGTAACGGTCAAAAACGCTCTAACGAAGATTGTTTCCGGCTTTACTCCCTCACCGCAGGACATCATCGAGTATCTGTGGTGCCTTGGAAAACAGAGCTTTGTGGGGGACTGTGAACATTACGAAAGAGGAACGCACTATCTTCCCGCTGACGAAAACGCGCACATACTCGCGGCGGTTATTGAAACAGAATTGCAAAAAGAAGAGTTATAGGTTACACCTGTATATATGCGTGCCGATTCGTTACATGGGAAAGTTGTGCTGATAACCGGAGGTACCGGCTTTTTTGGCGAGCATTTCGTGAAGAAGCTCTTAAAGGAACGCGCATGCAAGAAAGTCATCATATTCAGCAGAGATGAATTCAAACAGCATGAAATGAAGAACCGCCTTTCCGACCCCGGAAACCTTCTGCGCTTTTTTCTGGGGGATATTCGCGACCTCTCACGATTACAGCGAGCTTTTCTTGGTGTTGATGTGGTGGTACACGCGGCCGCGTTAAAGCAGGTCCCCGCTCTGGAGTACAATCCGCTTGAAGCGGTCAAAACCAATATTTCGGGAACGCAAAATGTGATTGACGCGGCGCTCGATAACGGCGTCGAAAAAGTCATCTTTATTTCGTCAGACAAAGCGGTGCAGCCGATTAATCTCTATGGTGCCACCAAATTATGCGCGGAGAAGATAGTAATTGCCGCCAATGTGTATCGGGGGAAAGCTCATCCAACAAGATTCAGCGTGGTGCGATACGGTAATGTCATCGGTAGTCGCGGTAGTATCGTCGAGCTCGTTGAGACACAGCGAAAATCGGGTGTCATTACGCTTACGGATAAACGGATGACTCGTTTCTGGATTAGGATTGAAGATGTGGTGGATATGGTGCTTCACGGCATCAGCGTCATGGAAGGCGAGGAGATATTTGTTCCGAAGATGAAAAGTCTCAAGGTCGCGGATGTGCTCACGATGCTCGCGCCGGAATGCAGAGTGAAAACCATAGGCATACGTCCGGGAGAAAAACTGCATGAAATCTTAATGACTGAATATGAAGTACAGCGCGCGAAGGATTTAGGGAAGATGTACGCGGTACTGCCGGAATTTCCCGCGACGAACAAAAAGAGCGTGCATGCGGGAAAGCCGTCGCTTTCCCCCGACTCCGTGTATGAAAGTTCTCACAAGAACTTTCTTCTTCCCGCCCATATGGCGGTGAAGGTCCTTAAACTGAAATGATTCCCTACAGTCATCAGAGCATAAGTAAGGACGATGTGAGTGCGGTGCTGAACGTTCTGACGTCCGATTTTCTCACGCAAGGGCCAAAGGTGAAAGAGTTTGAGGATGCGTTAGCCAAAGAAACGGGAGCCAAGTTCGTTGTCGCCTTCTCGTCAGGCACCGCCGCGCTTGAGGCCGCGTATTTTGCCGCGGGAATAAAGAGAGGGGATGAAGTCATCACCTCGCCACTTACGTTTTCCGCAACGGCGAATGCCGCGCTGTGGCGAGGCGCAAAAGTTATCTTTGTGGATGTGGAAGAGGAGACCGGCAATCTTGACCCTACGGAGGTCAAGAAAAGAATCACCTCTAAAACCAAAGCCATTGTGTGCGTGGATTACGCTGGACGTCCAGCAAAATTGCGTGAACTCAAAAGACTCGCGAGCGACTGTGGAGCCATTTGCATCGAAGATGCGGCGCACGCGCTCGGCGCAACTTATAAAGGAAAAAGAGTGGGCGGTTTTTCGGATATAACTATGTTCAGTTTTCATCCGGTGAAGTCCATCACGACGGGGGAGGGTGGAGCGATTACGACAAACAATAAAGCGTTGTATGGGCGGCTGATTATGTTTCGAGAGCATGGCATAACTAAAGACAAAAGTAAATTTCTTCGAAATAATCAAGGAGGTTGGTACTACGAGATGCAGGAGCTCGGACATAACTATCGCCTCACCGATATTCAGGCGGCGCTCGGTCTCTCGCAACTTAAACGGTTACACCAATTTATCGCAACACGTCGCGCGCTCGCTCAACGGTACACGCGCGCTTTTGCCCGAAATAAAAATCTTTCGTTACCGGCGGAACGTGACGGAGCGATGTCAAGCTGGCATCTCTACCCGCTACGGCTCAAAGGCGCGTGCGTACGGAGGCGCGCGGAAATCTTCAAGGAGCTTCGCGAACGCGGCATCGGAGTCCAGGTCCACTATATCCCGGTCTATCTCCACCCGTATTACCGGAAATTAGGCTATAAAAAGGGTCTCTGCCCAAAGGCGGAGGCGTTTTATGAAGCCGAGCTCTCTATCCCGCTTTTTCCCGATCTAAAGAAAAAAGATCAGGATTTTGTCATCAAAACAATACAGGCGTTGACGGAGTTATAGGAAGTGTTATGCCAGCGATTTTAATCGTGGGGGTGGGTTCAATAGGAACTCGGCACGTGCGGAATCTTCTTTCATTAGGATACAACAATCTAGCGACTTGCGATCCGCTGAAAGAAAAATTGGAGGCGGTCTCTCGCTTTGGTGCAGACCGGACGTATGAAGATGTACGAGTTGCCTTAGAGACAGAAAAGCCGGACATTGTGTTTATCTGCAATCCGACACATCTTCACATATCAACAGCTGTTCTGGCGCTCCGTTTCGGAACGCATGTATTTATTGAAAAGCCAATCTCACATACGCTTCAAGGCATTGACGCGCTTGAACGAGTGGCGAAAAAGAAAAAGAAGATAGTGATGGTGGCATGCAATTTCCGGTTTTCCAAAGGATTTCAAAAACTGGAGAGTGTGCTTCGCAAACAAACATTCGGAACTCCGCTTTTCGTACGCGTTGCGGTGGGTTATTATCTTCCCACGGCTCGCAAGGGTGTTTCATATAAGAATATTTACGCGGCAAGAACTCAAGGTGGGGGAGTTGTGCTCGATTCCGGGTCGCATGTGGTTGACTATCTTACGGCATTATTCGGAAAGGTAAAAGCGAGCAAGATGGTAAAAGGTACAATGCAGACTATCGGTATAGAAAGCGAGGAGACGGCGATTCTCGCGCTCAAACATGAAAGTGGGGTGCTGTCTTCCGTTACGCTTGATTATGTGTCTCGAAAACCAACCCATACAATTGAAGTCGTCACCGATAGGGGGACACTTTTGCTTGACCTAAAAGAAGACACGCTCACCTATGAAGACGCACGTTCGAAGAAGGTACTCTATACGGGGGATGGCGATGTGAACGATATGTTTTGCGAAGAACTGAAGCATTTTATGAAGTGTGTAACAGGCGGGGCACAGCCAAGACAAGATATCGGAAGAGCCGAAGAAGTACTCCGCACACTGTTAGCCATCAAAGCTCAATGAACATGAAGAAAAAGGAAACAACCAGAAATGGTATTACACTGTGGAATAAAGCCAAGCAGATTATTCCCGGCGGGAGCCAGCTTCTCTCCAAGCGCTCCGAAATGTTTTTGCCCGGGGGATGGCCTTCGTATTACCAAAAGGCAAAAGGGATTGAAGTCTCCGACCTAGACGGCAAAAAGTATTTTGATTTTTCAACAATGGGAGTTGGAGCGTGCGTGTTGGGGTATGCGGATGAAGACGTTGATAGGGCGGTATGCGAAGCGGTTAAGAAAGGGTCAATGACCACGCTCAACTGTCCCGAAGAAGTGGAGCTCACGGAACTTCTTTGTGAGATCCATCCCTGGGCCAGTATGGCAAGATTCGCGCGAACCGGAGGGGAAGCTATGACGGTAGCGGTACGTATCGCGAGGGCGCATACCGGTAAAGACAAAATCGTTTTTTGCGGATATCACGGCTGGCATGATTGGTATCTTGCGGCAAATCTTGGAAATACGAAAAAATTAGATGGACACTTGCTTCCCGGCCTTAATCCCGCGGGAGTGCCGCGCGTTCTCAAAGGAACGGCACTTCCGTTTTCATACAATAACGTAAAGGAACTTGAACATATTGTCTCGAAACATAAGGACATCGGGGTCATTGTCGTAGAGCCACTTCGACACCAGGAACCTTTAAATGATTTTTTGCAAAAGGTAGCAACGATAGCAAAGAAGGCAGGTGCGGTTCTCATTTTTGATGAAATCTCCATAGGTTGGCGACTTACGGTTGGCGGCGCGCATCTCGTTTATGGAGTGAACCCCGATATAGCAGTTTTTGCGAAGGCAATGAGTAACGGTTTCCCATGCGCGGCAATCATAGGGAAAAGAAGTGTTATGGAATCGGCGCAGAAGACATTTATTTCCAGCACTTATTGGACTGACCGCGTCGGTTCGGTTGCCGCACTTACTACCGTTAAGAAGTTGAGACGCGAAAATGTTTCGGCTCATCTTAAGAAAATCGGGAAACTCATCGGTGAAGGATGGAAGAAACAAGCGAAGAAACACAACCTTGACATTACCGTACTAGGCCCCGAGGCGCTTGTTACGTTCACGCTTAATTACGGAGAAAAAAGCCAAGCGCTCCGTACGCTTTTCACACAGGAAATGCTTAGCCGAGGATTTCTGGCGGGGCCAAGTGTATATGTTTCCTACGCGCATAAGGAAAAGCATATGAAGGCCTATCTTAAAGCGGTGGATGAGGTTTTTGGCATACTCAAGCGGGCGCTCGAAAGCAAATCTGTTACTTCCTTTTTGCGTGGCGGGGTAGCGCACTCCGGCTTTAAGCGGTTAACCTAATCACAAGAATTATTCTAATTAACCCAATTATTCTAATTGTTCTAATCAATGAGCAATGACAAAAATCCCAAATACGATTTAGAGGAACGAACTGCAAAACTGGGGGAGGACATAATTACATATGCCAAGAAGATTCCTGTAAATTTAATTACCCAGCGTCTTATCCCCCAATTAGTTGGCGCGGGGACTTCAATTTCCAGTAATTATTGCGAAGCAGATGATGCGGAATCTAGTAAGGATTTTGTTCACAAGCTAGGCATTTGTAAAAAAGAAGCGCGAGAAACCAAGAATGTGCTTCGTATGATAGTAATCGCGGTTCCTGAACTTAAGCAAGAAGCAAGGATATTGTGGCAAGAAGCGCATGAATTAAATCTCATCTTTAATGCCATTATCAGGAAAATCAGAGACAAAAAAGAGCATTTGAATAAATAATTGGCTGTTTGGTTTTTTCTTAGGTTAATTAGAGTAATTAGAATAATTGAGATAATTTTCTTATGATTGTAGCTATTATTCAAGCTCGCATGGGGTCAACCCGTTTGCCGGGCAAAGTGATGAAAAAGGTTCAGGGGAAAACTCTTCTTGAACATCTTATCCTGCGAGTGAAGAGAGCATATGGGATCGATAAAATTATTGTGGCAACAACGATCAGTAAGAAAGACTCACCGATTGCAAGACTTGCCGTCTCGCTTGGTGTGGGCGTGTACCGAGGTTCAGTGGATGATGTGCTTGATAGATACTATCAAGCGGCAAAAGAAGCACACGCAAAAACAGTGATTCGTCTTACGGGTGATTGTCCGCTTATGGACCCTAAGGTTATAGACCGCGTGGTTTCTTTTTATAAGAAGAATCGCAGGCGGTATAATTATGTGAGCAATATCCGTCCGCCCACCTTTCCTGATGGGATGGATGTAGAAGTTTTTTCATTCAACGTATTGGAACGCATGTGGAGGGAGGCAGCACTTCCTTCCGAGCGCGAGCATGTAACCGCCTATATCGGAAACCATCCGGACTCTTTTCGAGTGGGCAATGTTCTGGCAGAGAAGGATCTCTCAAAGCTTCGGCTTACCGTGGACACGAAGGATGACCTCTCTCTGGTTCGCGCCGTTGTCAAAGGACTTTCCGGAAAAAAGAACTATCCCGACGTGCAAGATATCGCTGCGTTTTTGAAACAACATCCGGAATTGACCGGACACAATCGGCACATCGGGCGCAATGAAGGTTATGCGAAATCAGTGCGGGAAGACCCGAAGTAATATATGAAAGTGCTTTTTTTAGGCGGCAAAAATCCGGAATGTGAAAAACTACTTCAGTTTTTTCATTCTGCAAAGGAAGAGGTGATAACGATTGTTGAGAAAATAACACTTCAAGAACTACAAACAATCAATCCTGAAATAATCGTCAGCTATAATTATCGCTTTATTTTAAAACCGGAAATTTTTAGCTTCCCTCGACTTGGAACGGTTAATTTGCATGTTAGCTACCTTCCATGGAATAGAGGTGCTGACCCGAATTTTTGGAGTCATGTGGAAAATACTCCCAAAGGCGTGACCGTCCACTACATTGATGATGGAATCGATACTGGTGATATTATCGGTCAAGAGTTGGTTGAATTTTCCGATGATGATACGCTCAAGACCTCATACGAGAAATTGCATCAAACGATGCAAAAACTTTTTTGTTCGCTTTGGCAGGACATCAGGATCGGAATGGCTCGGCGTAGCAAACAAGCGGGAGAGGGGACGTTTCATCTTGCGAAAGATAAAGATCCCTTTCTTCCTCTCTTAAAAAAGGGATATGATACGCCAATCAGTGTTTTGGCGGGACAAGGAAGGAATCATAAGAGCATCCACGAAATATGAAGTATCCACTCTTCACCATCGGCGAGCACGCGATCGGTTTTAACCATCCTTGTTTTATTGTCGCGGAGATTTCGGGGAACCACCATCAGAGTTATGATGAGGCCACTCGCTTGGTTGAAGCGGCAAAAGAGGCGGGAGCGGATGCGGTAAAGCTCCAGACCTACACACCGGACACTATTACGCTTAATTCATATAGAGAATGGTTTCGCGTCGGCGGTAAGGATAATCCGGAGGAGTGGAAAGGGAAGACCTTATATGAGTTATACAAGGAAGCGTACACTCCGTGGGAGTGGCAACCGAGATTAAAGAAACTCGCGGACAGGATTGGCATTACGTTGTTCTCGTCACCGTTCGATGAAACTGCGGTTGATTTTTTGGAAAAGATGGAAGTGCCGTGTTACAAGATTGCCTCCTATGAGGCAACCGATTTTGTACTGTTGCGGAAGGTTGCGCAGACCGGAAAGCCGGTGATAATGTCGGTGGGGTACGCATCGGTTGGAGAAATTGAGTTTGCACTTGAGACACTTCGTGAAAATGGAGCAACGGATATCGCTTTGCTACACTGCGTCACCGCCTATGCCGACAAACCGATTCCGGAACATATGAATCTCCGCACGATTGCAGATATCGGGGAGCGCTTTGGAGTGGTGAGTGGATTCTCTGATAACAATGGTGGTATTGAAGTTCCACTCATGGCGGTATCGGCGGGAGCACGCATTATTGAAAAGCATCTTATTTTGTCTCGCGCGGACGGCGGACCAGATGCCAGATTTTCTTTGACACCGGCAGAACTGAAAGAAATGGTATCCAAGATTCGAGCGATTGAATCCGGAAAAGTGAAAGTTTCAATTTCCGAACATGTGCAAGGGGTGGTCCGTTATGGACCGGTGAATGCTCTTGAGGAATACAACAAACGCTGGCGGCGCTCACTTTTTTCCGGAAGAGATATCAAGAAAGGGGAACTGTTCACGAAAGACAATGTGCGTGATGTGCGTCCGGCATTCGGACTTGAAACTAAGCACTATGATGCAGTCATTGGAAAACGGGCGACTTGTGATATTCCTTTCGCCACTCCTCTTTCGTTGGAGATGATTGCTTAATTTGTGCTTCAGTTCGGGTATGGTATGATACCCTTTACTCGCATGACTGTGCTTGATAAAACATTTCTTTGGATTACACGCATCGGTGTCTTTTTGATACCGTTTGTCCCGCTCGTCATAAGCGGGAGCATGTTTTTTCCGTTTATCACCGGAAAGAACTTTGCGTTTCGCATTATTGTTGAGATTATTTTCGCGGCGTGGCTTCTGCTTGCTCTGCGACAGGCGCAGTATCGTCCGAAGAAATCTTTCCTGTTGTGGGGTGTGCTTGCGTTTGTCGGCATTGTGTTGGTGGCCGATATTTTTGCCGAGAATCCGTTCAAGGCGTTTTGGAGTAATTTTGAGCGAATGGAGGGATTTGTAACGCTTATTCATTTGCTCGCGTACTTTCTGGTTGCTTCTGCCGTCTTAAATACCGAAAAGCTGTGGCATCGCTTTTTCGCAACCTCTGTCGCTGTATCCGCGTTTTTGGGTATTTACGGCATTCTCCAACTTATGGGGAAGATCGTCATCAATCAAGGTGGAGTTCGGCTTGATGGAACTTTTGGCAATGCGGCGTACTTCGCGGGCTACATGCTCTTTCATATCTTTCTCACGCTGTTTCTCATCTTTCGGCATCGGGTTTCGTTGACGCTTCGGTGGCTCTATGGCGGTGCCATCTTGCTTCAGCTGGTTGCCCTGTACTTCACGGCGACGAGAGGAGCGTTCATAGGTTTGGTCAGCGGATTGTTTCTTACCACGCTCATCGTTTCAATCGCGGAAAAGAAAGATGGAAGATTGCGCACGACTGCAATCGTGAGTATGGTCTTTCTCGTACTTGTGGTTGGAACTCTTTTTATCGGCAAGGGGCATCCTTGGATTAAAGATAATCAAACTCTTTCGCGCTTCGCCTCCATTTCGCGATCCGATGCCGGTCCTCGTTTCATGGTCTGGGGTATGGCGTTTGAAGGATTCAAGGAACATCCGATACTCGGGTGGGGACAGGAAGGGTTCAATTATGTCTTCAACAAGTACTACAATCCGAACATGTGGGCGCAGGAGCAGTGGTTTGATCGCACGCACAACATCTTTTTTGATTGGCTCATCGCTGCCGGCATACTGGGATTACTCGCGTACCTCTCGCTCTTCTTTTTTCTTCTGCGCTATGTGTGGTGGGGAAAGCCATCAGGCGCGGAGCCGTTTACCATCGCGGAGCGGAGTATCCTCACTGGACTTATTGTCGCGTACTTCGCGCATAACTTCTTTGTGTTTGATAACATCGGTAGTTACATTCTCTTTTTTTCTTTGCTGGCATTCGCGCACGCGCGGTTTGGGGAAACATCGCCTCGGGTTGAAAAGTTTGCGGTGGTGGGGAACGAGAGCGTGCACTCATACACCATTGGGTCTATTGTTCTGATTATGCTCGTGGCAAGCATCTATTTTCTGAATGTTCGCGGAATATTTTCAGCGCGGGACCTTATCAGCGGGTTGCGCCAACAACCGGGAGGACCGCTTGAAAATCTGAAGTTTTATCAGACGACAGCCGCGCGAAATGTGGTCGGCAGTCAAGAAACGGCGGAACAGCTCATGCAGGCGGCAATGACGGTTATAGGAGGACAGAATGTCCCGGAAGAAACGAAAAGCCAGTTTCTTTCTACCTCGGTGTCGGTCATGGAGAAAGAGATTGAACGCGCTCCGAACGACGCGCGACTTCGTGTCTTTATCGGGACTTTCTTTAATCGTCTTCAGCGATTCAGCGACTCCATTCCGCATCTTGAAAAAGCGCACGCGCTCTCGCCAACCAAGCAGACGATTACATTTGAGCTCGCGAGTGCCTATCTCAATGTCGGGAAGATTGATGACGCGGTAACGATTTTGAAGAATGCTCATGAGAGCGCTCTGGAGTTTACGACTGCGCGTATTACCTATGCGGTCGCGTTGATTTACGCGAAACAGTTTGCGCAGGCGGAAGAAATACTCACGGCAATTCCAGAGAAGGCGAGGATTATGGATGAGAACATCGTAAAGGCATACTTTGCGGTGAAGGCGTATGATAGGGTGCTTGCAATCTGGAAGGCGCGCGTCGCGCTTTCCCCGAATGATCCACAGGTGCATGTGTCTCTCGCCGCGGCGGAATTATTGAATAACAACCGTTCGCAGGCAATCATTGAACTTCAAAAAGTGGCTGAACTCAATCCGGAGTTTAAGAAGCAGGCGGAATACTATATCGGTGAAATCC
>ORJL010399424.1_pt1 | contig 20033 bp, 19 predicted proteins | sample 1779941 | NCBI WGS metagenome assembly ORJL01 (sample SAMEA104232317, study PRJEB22302) | groundwater metagenome | biome: forest; feature: aquifer; material: groundwater | place: USA | collected 2011-08-07 | depth 5.8 m | reverse complement strand
GTCCTTGCCGACCTGCTTGGTGCCGCTCACTGCCGGTACGACAACTGCGGCGAGCACGCCCAGGATTGCCATGACAACCATGAGTTCTACCAGTGTGAAACCCCTTGACCAGATTCGTTTATTGGTACGCATTTCAGATTTCCTCCTTTGTTTTTGGCGCTTGCCCTGTGCCAGGCGCCGCGCCTCTGTCCTGATGATCATGAGCGAAACTAAACCTTCCTTGCTATGGGACCTGCAACTCAGTCTACGGGTATACGCCGGCTATGTAGCCGGTCTCGCCGGAGTCCACGATCTTGTCGTCGTTAGTGTCGTACCAGGCGGTCACCACACCGCTGCTGTTGACGTACCAGTAGTAGCTGCCTACCGGCGAGTTGGTGGCGCCGGTGGTCCCGGTTACCGTGGCGCTGAACTTGAAGGACTTCATAACGTCGTTACCCTTCAGCAGGTTGCCCGTGGTGAGGTCGCTCAACTTGATGATCGAGTTGGTGTCGCCGGTGTCGACGAAGTCGCCGTCAGCGTTGGCGTCCGTCGGTGTGCCTTTCACTCCGCCCACTGTAGGCCAGGCATTGCCGACGCGGTTTGCGAAGTCTGTGCGCCATGCGTCAACTGATGTCTGTAGTATCCTCTGGTCAGCGACGAGAGAGCGCTGCTTGCCCTGCTCGATGTACCCGGACACGTTGGGCACCACTATCGCCGCCAGGATGCCCAGCACCGCGAGGACGATGATCAGCTCGATGAGAGTGAAACCGCGGTTATGTCTGAGGTTTTTGAACATTTTGGCCATCTCCTATCTTATTCTTCTTTTGCGCAACTATTATCGAGTTAGAATATCCGTACGTAGGTCAGCTTGGCAGCGCTCGTCGAGCCAACGATCGCCGAAGCTTCTATCTTCGTCAGTTTGTAGACCTCTACAGTACGGCCGCTGAGGTCAGTGGAGTCTTGATTCGTTTTTATCTTCTTCGCTACCCAGAGATAGTTGTGGAATGGCTTGGTAGCGCTGAACGTGGCTCCAGACCCCGCTGGTTCCTCGGTGATGTACCCGGCCGTGGCCAGGTCGGCAAATTGGATGGCCGTGTAGTTCGCTGCGAATTCAGTTAACGTTACAGTAGTGATTTCAGTGCCGTCGGACTTCGTCGCACCCTTGATATCAAGCTCAGCTACCTGACTGGCAAGCGTCCCCTTGTCTGCGGGGAACTCAACTGCGTAGGCGACACTGAGGGGCCTCTCCGACCAGCGGTTGCTGGTCTTGTTCGGCGAAGCGGTGTCGAGTATGTCGGCCTGAGAAGCCACCGTGACCAGTTCTGCCTCGTTGGCATCCGTGTTGTACTTGCCCATCGCGGACTGGAGGTTGGTGGCGTCGGTCTTCACCTGCGAGTCCTTGCCGACCTGCTTGGTGCCGCTCACTGCCGGTACGACAACTGCGGCGAGAACGCCCAGGATTGCCATGACAACCATGAGTTCTACCAGTGTGAAACCCCTTGACCAGATTCCTTTGTTAGTACGCATTTCAGATTTCCTCCTTTGTTTTTGGCGCTTGCCCTTTGCCGGGCGCCGCGCCCCTTATCCAGATAAACTTGATGATTAGATGACCAGATGATCAGATCGAAACTAACTCCTCTTGTATCACTGCATCCCTCTGCGCCTCCTTTTGTTTCCCTTCCCCTGCTCGACTTCGACCGCTCGATTTCCCCTTGCGATTGCCTTACTTATCGTTAATCCCGCATGACAGCGAGATGACACCACCATTTAACAACAATGCCCACACATTGTCAACACAATGCAGATGCACTGGTGGGAAGAGCTGACAGCGATTGGCAAAGTTAGACCATAGGTGGGCGCAAGGTGTGTGTCCAGTGTGGGCTGGGTGTGGATGCTCCCAAACAGCTTTTGGGGCCTGACTGGCTCTGGATTTGGGTTTGGCATGGGTGTTAGCGGCTAGAAACCTGGCTGTGAACCACTACCGAATGCTGACATGGGACAGGGCGGACCTGCTGAATGACGGGGACATGGCCTGTTTCAGGTTGGGGTGACTGGCGCATTACAAGGAGGAAAGTCCGGGCCTTAGCATTCTTTCCCTGCACGACAGAGGAATGATCCCTGGACCCGGATGTACCCCTTTCTCTTCTGTTCTCTCCCGCAAAGGGGAGAGAGAAGCGCACCGCGCCCCAAAAAGAAGAGACCGGCGGGTTGTCTCCGCCGGTCTCTTCAAGGAGATAGCGCCTGGGGATTGTCTAAGGGTATACGCCGTCCTGGTAGCCGGTCTCGGTGGAGCCTACGATCTTGTCGTCGTTGGCGTCGTACCAGGCGGTGACGACGCCGGCGCTGTTAACGTACCAGTAGTAGCTGCCTACCGGCGAGTTAGTGGCGCCGGTGGTTCCCGTGACCAGGGTGGCAAACTTGAAGGACTTCACAACGTCGTTACCCTTGAGCAGGTTGCCCGTCGTCAGGTCGCTGATCTTCAATATCGAGTTAGTGTCGCCGGAGTCGACTAAGTCGCCGTCAGCGTTGGCGTCCGTCGGCGTGCCCTTCACTCCACCTACTGTAGGCCACGAGTTGCCGACGCGGCTTGCGAAGTCGGTGCGCCATGCGTCGACTGATGCCTGGAGTATCCTCTGGTCGGCGGTCAGCGAGCGCTGTTTGCCCTGCGCGATGTACCCGGACACGTTGGGCACTACTATCGCCGCGAGGATGCCCAGCACCGCCAGGACGATGATCAACTCGATAAGTGTGAAACCGCTGTTAAGTCTAAGTTTTCTGAACATCTTGGCTATCTCCTATCCTTTTCCCCTTACTCGCCTGTTCTCTGGTTAGAATACTCGCTTGTACGTAAGTTTGTCGCCCGAGCCTGTGGCGGCCGCCTCTATCTTGGTCAGCTTGAAGACCTCGAGCGTACGGCCTGCATCGGTATCGGAGCCCACAGGCAGCTTCTTCGCGAGCCACAGGTAGTTATGGTATAGCTTGGTGGCGCTGAAAGTGCTGTCGATGCTTGCAGGCTCGTTCGGGATGTAGCCGCCACTGGCCAGGGTGTCGATAAGAACTGCGTTGTAGTTTGCCGCGAAGACAGCGGCCGTCGTTATGGCCGTGCCATCATAAGTGTTGGCGCCCTCGAAGACGAGCGCATTTACCGTGTTTGCCGCGGACCCTGCCGTAGCTGGAAACTCGGTGGCATAAGAATCATTGATATTCTGTTCCGGCCAGACGTTGCTTATTATCATCGTTGCCGACGTGCCCAGGATGTTCTCCGTAGTAGTGGTGAGCAGCTCCGCGGTATTGGCGTCCGTGTTGTAGGACGACATGCCGTTCTGTGCGCTGGTGGCGTCGCTCTTCACCTGGGAGTCCTTGCTGACCTGCTTGGTGCCGCTCACTGCCGGTACGACAACTGCGGCGAGCACGCCAAGGATCGCCATGACAACCATCAGCTCTACGAGTGTGAAACCCCTTGACCAGATTCCTTTATTGGTTCTATTGGTTCGCATTCCAGTATCCTTCCTTTTACTTCCAGTACTTCCAGCGGATTGCCCTCTACCCGGCGCCGCGCCTTCTATCCTTACTATGCCAGATGAAATTCCCTTATATGACGTGCACTTCACTCTACGGGTATACCCCGGCCACGTAACCGGTCTCGCCGGTGTCGACGACATCGTCACCGTCGGCGTCGTACCAGGCGGTCACGACTCCGGAACTGTCGATGTACCAGTAGTAGCTGCCTACTGGCGAGTTTGATGCGCCTGTTGTGCCCGTGGCAGTATTGAACTTGAAGGATTTTACAACGTCGTCACCCTTCAGCAAGTTGGATGTGCCGGTAAGGTCGCTGATCTTTATTATGGAGTTGGTGCCGCCGGCGCCGCTGAAGGTGCCGCCGGTCCCTTTCCCCGGGGTGCCTTTCACTCCGCCTACCGTGGGCCACGAGTTGCCGACGCGGTTTGCGAAGTCTGTGCGCCATGCATCGACCGATGCCTGGAGTATCCTCTGGTCAGCGACGAGAGAGCGCTGCTTGCCCTGCTCGATGTACCCGGACACGTTGGGCACCACTATCGCCGCCAGGATGCCCAGCACTGCGAGGACGATGATCAGCTCGATGAGAGTGAAACCGCGATTATGTCTGAGCAAGTTCCTCATGTGATTGCCTCCGTCCTTTCGTTCTATTTTCAAGTGGCAGATGGCTAGAATATGCGCTTGTACGTAAGTTTGTCGCCCGAGCCTGTCGCGGCCGCTTCGATCTTGGTCAGCTTGAAGACCTCAAGCGCACGTCCGCCGTCGGTATCGGAGCCTACAGGCAGCTTCTTCGCGAGCCACAGGTAGTTATGGTACGGCTTGGTGCTGTTGAACGTGCTGTCGATGCTGGTGGGCTCGTTCGGGATGTAGCCGCCACTGGCCAGGGTGTCGATAAGAACTGCGTTGTAGTTTGCCGCGAAGACAGCGGCCGTCGTTATGGCCGTGCCATCATAGGTTTTGGCGTCCACAAACACCAGCTCATTCACCGTGTTTGCCGCAGACCCTGCCGCAAGAGGAAACTCGGCGGCATAACCATCGTTTATGTTCTGTTCCGGCCAGACGTTGCTTATGACCATCGTTGCCGATGCGCCCAGGATGTTCTCCGTAGTAGTGGTGAGCAGCTCCGCGGTATTGGCGTCCGTGTTGTAGGACGACAGTCCGTTCTGTGCGGTGGTGGCGTCGCTCTTCACCTGGGAGTCCTTGCTCACCTGCTTGGTGCCGCTGACTGCCGGTACGACAACTGCGGCGAGCACGCCCAGGATTGCCATGACGACCATGAGTTCTACCAGTGTGAAACCCCTTGACCAGATTCCCTTGTTTGTACGCATCCCTGTTCTCCTCCTGCATATTTGGACCCTTCAGTTTCCTGATCTGGCGAGTCCTCTCTAGCGTTTACCCGTCGATGATTGCGGATGACAGCCAGATGACACTCTCATCTTACCCGCAACACGGACCATTGTCAAGAGGGGAGGCATGGAGTGAGGGGAGCTGGCAACAAGGGAACGCGAAACGCCGCAGGTGATGTGGGCCATACAGGCAGGGCCAAAGGTCATGTAAGGCTCTGTTAGACGTGTTTAGCGGTTCATGTACAGGAAGCATAGGTCGGTTCGCTGGAAGATGGTCGCAAAGGCATTCGCTGTGCATGACAGTAAGCTGACAAGCGGGTTGACGCGAGCAGCGGGGCAAGCCATGACGGAGCATGGCCCTCCGAACGCCGGCGAAAATCCTTCCCACCGGCCCCTCCGGCCCCGGATTGTCCTGGGCACCAGTTATCAAGAGTCGATGCGCCATCCTGGGTAACAGGTTATCATGAGTCAATGCGCCATCCTGGGTAACAGTTATCATGAGTCAAAGCGATTGTTTGCCCGCTCCCTGGCAAAACTGTAGAATTAGCCACCAACCGATACTTTAGAGGAGGAGATTTCCAATTGACAGATAGAGGAAGCCAACACAGGCATTGCCCGGTATGCGGCAAGACGATGGGCGCGGAGGACCGTTTTTGCTCTAAGGAATGCGAAGATGCCCTGGTGAAACAGAGGAAGAAGCAGCAGCGGACCATGTATATTTTCATGGGCGTGCTGGTTGTCCTGTTCCTGGTTATGACCATGGCCGGTGGACAGTGCCCCGGGCTGGGAACGAAATAATCCCGTCCGGAGGATGGAGCCGGTATGCCTTGCAGGGGAATTCGGGGCGCGACGACAGTAGACCGTAACGACAGGGAACATATTCTGGCGTCGACGCGTGAGCTATTGACCCAGATTGTTGAAGCCAATGGAGTTCATCCGGATGACGTAGCCTGCGTCTTTTTCACCACCACACGGGACTTGAACGCCGAGTTTCCGGCAGTCGCGGCCAGGGAGGGACTGGGATGGACCACCGTTCCTCTGACCTGCGGCCACGAAATGGACGTCCCCGGGGCGCTGCCGATGTGCCTGCGTATCATGATGGTATGCAATACCAGTAAGAAGGCCGAAGAAATAGTCCACGTGTACACGCGGGGGGCATCGGAATTGCGCAAGAAAGGGGCCGTTATCCGGGCTTCCGGCGAAGGCCCGAAATGAGCCCCGCTCCCCGGCGGCCCCGGCCGCCAGAACCCTTCTCCGAAGGGTTAGTGCAGGTTTTCACCGGCAATGGCAAAGGGAAGACATCGGCAGCCCTCGGCGTGGTTATGCGGGCCGCCGGCCATGGCCTGCGTGTCCACATCGTTTACTTCATGAAAGGTGAGTATCCCTACGGAGAGCAGCCAATGCTTGGGATTCTGCCGAACGTGTCCTTCGCACGTTTTGGATTCACCGACTTTTGTGACCGGAACAACGTCCGTGAGTGCGAAAAGGAACAGGCGCGCCAGGCGCTGCAAGCGGCAAGACAGGCAATGTTGAGCGGCAATTACGACCTGGTAGTCCTCGACGAGGTGAATGTTGCTTCGTCATGGGGCTTGATAGACGTTGACGACGTAGTGAGCCTGGTACGAGAGCGGCCTGCCAGTGTTGAGCTGATACTCACCGGGCGGGGGGCTGATCCCCGGGTCGTTGACCTGGCCGACCTGGTCACCGAGATGGTCAAAATCAAGCATCCCTACGATAAGGGTATTCTTTCCAGGAAAGGGCTTGATTACTGACCATGTAACATGGGAGAAGATATGTTTGAATACCGTGGATTAGAGGACGTGAAGAGGCGGAAAAAAGAATATGACGTGGCCGCAACGAAGCAGAAAGAGCGGCGCCGGACATTTGTGACTACTTCCAGCGCTCCGGTTGAGCGATTGTACACACCCCTCGACATCGACGGTTCGGATTACCTTCGTGATCTGGGGTTTCCCGGCGAGTACCCGTTCACCAGGGGCGTTCATTCTACCGGGCACCGGGGAAAGCTCTGGACTATGCGCATGTTCGCCGGCTTTGGCAGCGCGGAGGAGTCTAACAAACGCTACAAATACCTGCTGTCCCATGGCGAGACCGGGCTCAGCGTCGCGTTCGATTTCCCTACGCTCAACGGCTATGACAGCGACGCGCCGGAGGCACTTGGAGAGTTCGGCAAGTGCGGCGTAGCGGTCTCTTCCCTGGCCGACATGGAGTTGCTGTTCGATGGCATCCCGGTCGACCAGATTACGACATCGATGACAATAAACGGCCCGGCGGCGGTCGTGTGGGCCATGTATCTGGCTGCCGCCGAGAAACGCGGCATTCCGCTGACCAGGCTGGGAGGCACAATCCAGAACGATATATTGAAGGAATATATTGCCCAGAACTCCTATATCTTCCCTCCCAGGCCGTCAATGCGCCTCATAGTGGATACCTTCGAGTATGGCATGAAGAACGTGCCTTCGTGGAACACCATAAGCATCTCAGGGTATCACATCAGGGAAGCCGGCGCGACGGCTCTTCAGGAATTGGCTTTTACACTTGCCGACGGGCTGGCCTATGTTCAGGCAGGCGTGGACCGGGGGTTGGATGTCGATGATTTTGCTCCCAGGTTGAGCTTCTTCTTCAATGGCCATAACGATTTCTTTGAAGAGGTCGGCAAGTACAGGGCGGCGCGAAGGATCTGGGCCAGGGAAATGAAGGAGCGGTTCCATGCAAAAAAGGAACGCAGCATGTGGCTGCGTTTTCATACCCAGACAGCAGGCTGTTCGCTGACGGCGCAGCAACCGGAAAACAACATAGTGCGCACGACCATACAGGCTCTGGCTGCTGTTATGGGAGGCACCCAATCGCTGCACACCAACTCCATGGACGAGGCGCTGGCCCTGCCCAGCGAACTCGCAGTCCGCGTGGCGCTCCGTACGCAGCAGATAATCGCCCAGGAGAGCGGAGTGGCGAATTCTATCGACCCTCTCGCGGGCAGCTTTTTCGTCGAATCGATGACCAACAGCATGGAAAAAGGGGCCTACGACTACTTCCAGAAGATCGAAGCACTCGGCGGCGTGCTCCCTGCCATAGAAAAAGGCTTCTTCCATCGTGAAATTGCCGATTCGGCCTTCCGGTTCCAGAGAGACATTGAGACCGGCGAACGCATAGTCATCGGTGTGAATGAGCAGGCCAATGATGAACCTGTCCATATACCGATACTCAAAATGGACCCTGCGGGACAAAAGAGACATGTCGACCGGCTACTGCGAGTCCGGCGGGAGCGGGACAACCGGGAACTTTCCCAGAAGTTGAAGAGCCTCGATAAAGCGGCCCGCGGGAGCGAGAACCTGATGCCATACATACTCGATGCCGTCCGCTGCTACGGCACCCTGGGCGAGATATGCGACTGCATGCGAGGGGTCTTCGGCCAGTACAAGGCTCCGGCGATGGTGTAGAATAGTGGGTCATGAGCTTCCTGAGTTGTTGGTTGCCAGCGACAACCGGGGCAAACTTGAGGAATACCGGGAACTGCTGAACGGGGTCCCGTGGAGAATGGTATTGCTGGCAGAACGGGGCATACCCGGGATGGACCTTGAAACAGGAAACAGCTTCGATGAGAACGCGTCGCTGAAGGCGCGGGGCTACGCGAGAGTCTCAGGTCTTCCTGCTTTGGCGGACGACTCCGGACTCGAAGTTGACGCCCTGGGAGGAAGGCCGGGGGTGTATTCAGCTCGTTACGGAGGGAAGACGAGCGACAGCGCACGCAACACATTGCTCCTCGACGAACTGCAGGGGGTGGCCTGGGACAGGCGCACAGCCTGCTTCCGCTGCGTTATCGCAGTGCATACGGGGAGGAAGGAAGATGATGTGCTGCTTTTCCAGGGTTCGTGCAGGGGGATCATTTGCCTGGAGCCCAGGGGAGAACACGGGTTTGGTTATGATCCCATTTTCTATCTCCCGGAGTACTCCAGGACGATGGCCGAGTTGACACCTGAAGAAAAAAACAGGGTCAGCCATCGGGCAATGGCGGCGCAGAAGTGCCGGCCGGTCCTTGTTGAATTGTCGCAAAGGCATCGGGGTAATTGAGCGGACTATCTGATTCCTATCAACGTCCAATAGATTATCTGCGCATTTCGGTTACCGACCGGTGCAACCTGCGGTGCGTTTACTGCGTGCCGGCGGAAGGGAGTTGCTGTCTCCCCAGGGAGCAGATACTTACTTTCGAAGAAATCCGTGATGTTGTAGCCGTTGCCGTGAGCATAGGCATAACCAAGGTGAGGTTAAGTGGTGGCGAACCCCTGGTGCGGCTTGGCATAGTCAACCTGGCCAGGATGTTATCTGCAATAGACGGTCTTGAAGACCTGTCATTGAGCACCAACGGGCTGCTTCTGGGTAAGTTCGCAGCCGGATTGAAGAACGCAGGGGTATTCCGGGTCAATGTGAGCCTGGACACACTCCGGGCAGACCGTTTCAGGTCCATTTCCCGGCGGGGCGGGCTGGAGCAGGTCCTTCATGGGCTGGATGTGGCACGAGAGGTTGGGATGGACCCGGTCAAAGTCAATATGGTGGTGATGCGGGGAATAAACGATGATGAAATTCCGGACTTTGCCCAGAAGAGCAAGGAAGGCTGGCATGTCCGGTTTATTGAACTGATGCCGTTTGAAGCCGCCGCTGTCGATTCATTGCGTTTCATCGGAATCCCGGAGATTAAGGAACGGCTGGAGAAATCGGGGGAACTCACACCTGTATCAGGGATGAAGGGAAGCGGCCCGGCGCGCTATTATCGTTTCGCGGAGGCGAAAGGGACTATCGGTTTCATCAGTCCAGTAACAGAGCATTTCTGCTTCGGGTGCAACCGGCTTCGCCTGACAGCGGACGGCAAGCTCCGCCCCTGCCTTCTGGCTGATGATGAAATCGATCTGCGGCCCGCGCTGCGCAGCGGCCGGCGGGAAACCCTGGAAGAGCTGCTTCGCGAGGCCGTGGCACGGAAGCCGAGAAAACATGGTATTTCAGAGGGTAAGAGGCCTACGGTCCGAAATATGACCCAGATCGGGGGATAATAATGGTTGAGAAATCGAGCAAGAGCATCACGGGCCAGGCCCGCATGGTCGACACCAGCGCCAAAGCCATCACCTTGAGGGAAGCCGTGGCCAGAGGGACGGTGCGCATGCAGCCGGCGACCCTCGATCTGCTGGACAGGGGCGAGATACCCAAAGGGGATGTGCTCGCGGTAGCGCGTATTGCAGGTATCATGGCGGCCAAGCAGACTCCACGTATCATTCCGCTGTGCCACCCCCTGTTGCTTGACGAGGTAGTGGTCGGCTTCGCTCTTAACAAGGAAGCCGGGTGCGTTGAGATTACCGCCTCGGTGAAATGCACGGGACGCACCGGCACAGAGATGGAAGCGATGATGGCAGTGACGGCTGCCGGCCTCACAATCTACGACATGTGCAAGCCGATCGATGCAGCAATGAAGCTGGACAACATACGACTGGTGAAGAAGAGCGGAGGAAAGAGCGGAACAGTAGTGTTGGAGTAGGATGATCATTGATTTCCACACACACGTCTTCCCCGCCTGGCTGAAGGAAAGACGGGCCGAGTACCTTGGAGTCGACCCGTGTTTTGACCTCCTGTACTCAGACCCGCGGGCAAAGCTGGCTTCGGCAGATGACCTCATATCGAGTATGGATGAGTCGGGTGTGGACATTTCCGTCATCCTGAACATCGGCTGGCACAGCCAAGATATGTGCGTCCAGACAAACGATTACATCCTGGAATCGGTTGCCCGCTTTCCGAAGCGGTTGGTGGGGTTCTGCGCGGTCCAGCCCGGGGCCGGCGATGCGGCGCTTGTGGAGTTGGAACGCTGCGCGCAGGGGGGAGCCAGGGGAATAGGTGAACTGCGGCCCGACACCTGGGAGATAGATGTTTCGGGGGAACAGCCGCTTCTGCCGTTCGTTTCGATGGCAAAGAAGTATGGCATGACAGTTCTGTCTCACTCCTCAGAACCGGTGGGCCATCAATATTCCGGAAAGGGGGAAGTCACGCCGGGAATGCTGTACAGTCTCATAAACACATTCAAGGATGTTAACTTCGTCTGTGCCCACTGGGGGGGAGGCCTGCCTTTCTACTGGCTCATGCCGGAGGTGGAGAAGGCGCTGCAAAACGTGTATTTCGACACCGCTGCCAGCAGGTTCCTGTATCGGCCGGCAATCTACCGGCGGGTGACCGACCTTCTGGGTGGCGCAGACCGCATACTCATGGGCAGCGACTTTCCGCTGATCTCGCAGAGCAGGCAGTTGCAGGAGGTGAGGTCGTTGGACTTGCCGGAGGGTGTCAAATCAGCAATAGCCGGGGGCAATGCCGGGAGGCTGTTACAATTGTCCAGCGTGAACTAATGGAAACGGTGCGGACTTTTGTAGCAATCGAGTTGCCCCGGCCGGTCAAGGACGGGCTGACCGGAATAAGGAAAGAACTGGACAGGGCGGGGCGGGATGTGGTGAAGTGGGTGGGCGCGGACAGTATTCACCTTACTCTCAAGTTCCTTGGGGAGATACCGGCTGCCATGGTCCCCCAGGTTAACGCCGCTCTTGAGGAAGCATCGAGGGGTATCGCCCCTTTCACATTACAGGCCGGCGAATTGGGTTTCTTCCCGAATGCCAACCGCCCCAGGGTCTTCTGGAAAGGCCTGAAGGGGGACCTGGATGAATTGCTCCGGCTGCAGGAAAACGTTGAACTGGCGCTGGAGGCCCTTGGTTATCAAAGGGAGGCGCGTGGTTTCAGCCCGCACCTTACGCTGGCCCGGTTCAAGGACTATTCTGACAATGAGAGGCTTCGTACGTTCGTAGAACAGGCCAACCGCATAGGAATCGCGGCAGGTTCAGACATCCCCGTTAACGGACTGAGCCTGATGCATAGCGTACTGAAGCCGGAAGGGGCAGTCCACACTCGGCTGGCTTTCATTCCCCTTATGGAGTAGCCGATAAGGGCTGGCGGTAATTGTTCTTGACAGTTTGGCTTTCTGCACCCTATACTATTTATCCGAAGCAAGGAAACTCCTGTATCATCTGCTTGCTGGGCCTTCAAAGCGTTCATAAAGTCCACCTTTTTCCCTTATGATCTTCTCGTAGAGCACTCGCAAATGTTGCTGTATGTCTAAATATATATTCGTGACGGGCGGAGTGGTCAGTTCCGTTGGGAAGGGTGTCAGTGTCGCCTCCATTGGAAGAATCCTCAAGAGCCGCTCAATCTCCGTTTCGGTCCAGAAACTCGACCCATACCTCAATGTTGATCCTGGCACGATGTCGCCTTATCAGCATGGAGAGGTCTTTGTCACCAGGGACGGGGCAGAAACCGACCTTGACCTCGGGCACTACGAACGTTTCATTGATATCGAACTGACAGCCGCCTCGAACGCCACCTCGGGCCAGATATATAGTTCGGTGATCGGTAAGGAACGGCGGGGCGATTATCTCGGCGGTACCATTCAGGTAGTGCCTCACGTAACCAACGAGATCAAAGAACGCATAAAGGAAGTCTCCCGGATATCGGGGGCGGACGTAATAATAGTTGAGGTCGGAGGTACGGTAGGCGACATCGAAGGCCTGCCTTTTCTCGAAGCAATCCGCCAGATGCGCAAAGAGGTGGGACGCGACAACGTTCTCTATATTCATGTTACCCTGCTGCCGCACATGTCGACCACAGGCGAATTGAAGACGAAACCGACGCAGCACAGCATTAATGAGTTGAGGCGCATCGGTATTCAACCTGACATAATACTGTGCCGAAGCGATTTTCCGATGCCTCCTTCTGTGCAGGACAAGCTTTCCCTGTTTTGTGATGTGGAAAAACGTGCAGTCATTCCGATGTTGACGGCATCCTCCATTTACGAAGTGCCGCTGCTGCTGGAGGAATGCGGGTTGGGGGACCTGATAATCGAAAAGCTCGGGTTGCGCTCCATCTGTAACACCATCGGCGATTGGCGGCGCCTGGTGGACGGCTTGAAGGCCTGCCTGCAGCCTGTGACTGTTGCTGTGGTTGGCAAGTATGTCGAACTGACCGATTCTTATTTCTCTGTCCGCGAGTCTTTGTGCCATGCGGGACTGTTCCACGAGCGCCACGTCAAGATACTCTGGATTCCCGCTGAATCACTGGAACGGGAAGGCGGAATGGCTCAATTGGAGTCTGCCCAGGGCATTATCGTTCCTGGAGGTTTCGGCTACCGTGGTATCGAAGGCATGATTCGTGCGGTACAGTACGCCAGAGAAAAGCAGATCCCATACCTTGGCCTCTGCCTGGGCATGCAGTTGATGGTCATCGAGTTTGCCAGGAATGTTTATGGCGCGCCCGAAGCGAATTCCACCGAATTCATGCCAGACACCAGGTATCCCGTCATAGACCTGATGCCGGAACAGAAACTGGTAAACGGAATGGGCGGAACGATGCGTCTGGGCGCTTATCCGTGCCATCTGGTCCCCGGTACCAGGGCGGCAGCGGCCTATGGCACAGAGGTAGTCTTCGAGAGGCACCGGCACCGCTACGAAATGAACAACCGGTTCAGGGCAGAGTTGGAGAGCAGAGGGCTGAAGGCGAGCGGGCTTTCGCCGAACGGGAAGCTGGCCGAGGTCTGTGAGATCGTCGGCCACCGCTGGATGGTTGGCTCTCAGTTCCATCCGGAGTTCACCTCACGGTTGGACAGGCCCAATCCCCTCTTCCGGGACTTTGTGGGCTCAGCGAAAGATGTCCTTGTCGAAGGCTCTCAGCAGCCGCTGCCGATATCGTGAACAATGTGCGTCCGGACACTGCCATCATGTCTTGTCTCCAGTGCCCGTGTTGGCGCGACCGGCACATTTTCTTGTTTTTTCCCTGATACACAACGAAGGACGCGGAATGGCAGAATTACCGCAGAGGTGAGCAGAAACCGATGATTACCATTACAGAACTGGAAGCAAAGACAAAAGATGAACTGGCTGACCTGGCCAAAACGCAGGGCGTATCCGGCATCAGCGGGCTCAAAAAGCACGAACTGGTCATACGTTTGCTCCAGGCACAGGCGGCCCAGCAAGGGTACGATTTTGGAAACGGCATACTGGAATCCACCGACGAAGGGTATGGGTTCTTGCGGCAGGAATCCCTCCTTCCAGGAAGCGACGATGTGTACGTTTCGCAGTCCCAGATAAGGCGTTTCGGGCTCAGGAGCGGCGATATGGTATCCGGGCAGGTCAGGCCTCCCAAGAACGGCGAAAAGTACTACAGCCTCATACGTGTTGAGGCGGTAAACGGTATTGACCCGGAGATGGCCAAGAACAGGCCGCAATTCGGCAGCCTTACCCCCATTTTTGCCAACAAGCGTATAGTCCTCGAGATTCCTGGCGGCACTCTGTCGACACGCATGGTAGACCTGATCGCGCCAATAGGAAGAGGGCAAAGGGGCATGATAGTCTCTCCGCCGAAGGCAGGCAAGACGGTCCTGCTCAAGCAGATCGCCCATTCCGTTGCCGTCAACAGTCCGGACATTCACCTCATCATCTGCCTTATCGGTGAACGGCCTGAAGAAGTCACTGACATGAAACGTTCAGTCAAGGCAGAGGTAATTGCCGCAACCTTCGATGAGCCAGTGGAGAATCAGACCCGCGTAGCAGAATTAGGCCTGGAAAGGGCCAAGAGATTGGTCGAGGGCGGTAAAGCGGTCGTGTTGCTGCTTGATGGAATAACCAGGCTGACTCGCGCCTACAACCTGGCGATGCCTTCCAGCGGCCGTACGCTTTCCGGCGGCATCGACCCCGTGGCATTGCATCCGCCGAAGAAGTTCTTCGGAGCGGCCCGCAATACTGACGGCGATGGCAGCCTGACTATCCTGGCGACGTGCCTTGTGGATACCGGCAGCCGCATGGACGACCTCATATACGAAGAGTTCAAAGGCACGGGCAACATGGAACTGCATCTCGACCGTAAACTGGCGGAACGCCGCTTCTTCCCGGCGATTGACGTTCTGCGGAGCGGCACCAGGCGAGAAGAACTCTTGCTTGACGAGACCACGCTGAAACAGGTTTGGCTGTTGCGGCGTATGGTCAACATGATAAACCAGGACTCCCCGAGCCCCAGCGAAGGCGTCGAGAGAGTGATCGAGCGCATGGCCAGGACCAAGAGCAATGCAGAGTTCCTCGCGGCGCTGACCACCAAGGACGTGTAGTGCCGGAAGAACCCAATAAGCTCCCGGTCCCTGGCGAGCCGGCGCCGGCATCCCCACCAGTCAGCAGCGGCGAAGCAGTCCAGGTCCCTCTCCTCGGGCCAGCGGACCTGGCGATCCTGCGGAAACGACGTCGCCCGCCCGCTCTGATTGTTCCATCGCACAAGCGGCGCAAACCCACGATGCGGGAGCGCGCCGCTGCATTCTTCCGCTGGTTCAGGGCAGGTGAGAACCTGGTTGTCTGTGCGCTCGCCCTGGTTGTGCTGGTCCTGCACCTCCTCCTCGTCAACACGCCACCGGGGCCGCTCTCGACCCCGGAATGGATGCGGCAGGACGAGCTGAACAAGAAGGACAGTGCCAATCCAGCGCCCTCTCCCCAGTATATTTTCGACGAACTGCATTACATTCCCGAAGCTATTCGCTTCCTGCACAGGGAGGGCCTGGACCAGGACACCCTCCACTGGATACAACGCCCGGAACACCCCCCGCTGGGGAAGTGGCTGATTGCCGCCGGGATATTCATATTTGGCGACAATCCCAACGGCTGGCGGCTTCTCCCCATCGTATTCAGTATCGTCTGCATATTCGTTTTTTACCTGATATGCCGGCGCCTGGTGTGGCGCGACCCGGGCAGCACGCCGGCGATAGGGCCTCCGGAGGCCGCAAAGCGCTGGGCCAGATGGACCCGGGCTCCGGTCTTCGTGCCGCTGCTCGCCACATTCCTGTTTGCCACCGAGAACCTCAGTTTCGTCCAGGGCCAGATTGCCATGCTGGACGTGTTCTACCTGGCCTTCATGCTGCTCGGCATACTCTTCTACCTCAGGGGCAACTACGTGACCTCCGGTGTCTTCATGGGCCTGAGCATGTTAGGGAAGGCGATGGCGGTATTGGCCATTCTTGGCCTTCTCATTCATTGGGCTCTTACCCGGCGCAGCGAGATGTGGGCGGAGCTTAAGTTCACCTGGAACGCTCTGCGCGGGCGCAAGGGAGTCCCCGCCGCGCGCTCCGAAATACTGAGCATCGTCAAGTTAGTAGTGGCTATTCCGGTTGTCTGGCTTGCGCTGCTCACTCTGCTGGAATACGCTGTGACCCATCAGTGGGTCAGTCCCCTGGGGCGCACCCTGAACATGCTGAGTTCACATCTCAGCCTCGTGGTCGGAAGTACACTGCCATCAGGGATCGCCTCCAGGCCGTGGAGCTGGCTGTATTTTCCCGGCGGGCTGTACTACTGGTATACACCCCACTTTCTGGGTTCCATTGGCTGGACGGTCTGGGCATTCATTATGCCCTCGATGGCTTACCTCGGTGTCGAACTAGTCAGGGCCCACCTGCGCGAGAGGCAAGCTCTCATGTCAGCAGTTCTCGGACGCTGGGGAATCCTGGTCAGGTTGCGCAGGTTCTTCGGGCGGGTGGCCGGCCACGAGGTGGCAAAATTCGCCCTTATCTGGTTTATCAGTGTCTACGGGCTTCTGATAGTCCTGGAACTGGCCACCGACCGGCTGATGTACCATTTCTACTTCTATCCAGCGGTTCCCCCGGTATGCCTGGCCATCGCATGGAGCGCCTGGAAGTTGTGGCAGGCGGCAAAGAAGGGCAGGAAATGGAGAATCATCTTCCCAGTCATACTCGGCGTCTACATCCTGGCTACCATCGCCGCTTTCGTCATCATGTCCCCTTTCGGCACCGACCTGATCACACTCCCCACCATGGCGCCTAATGTTCGCTGAACAAACCTGCCTTCAGACCCGGAGATTTCTATTTTGGCCTTGGCCGCCGTGCGTCTATAATGTTCAATGATGGGAACCAGGCTGACTGCTCTACTCATAGTCGCGCTGGCCGTGGCCGGCCTGATGGCGATTGCCCGTGAAAGCAATCCCGCGGTGTACATATCTGCCGTAGCCGTCGGCGCGGCCCTGGCACTCCAGAAGTACGTGGCCAGCTTCTTCGGGTATTTCGTGATAACCTTCTCCAAGATGATCCAGGTGGGCGACCGGGTGCGCATCGATAAGTACAAGGGCGATGTGCGGGAGATACGCCTGTTTCACCTTGTGCTGGACCAGGTAGGGGAGGACGAAAAACTGGGTGGCGAACTGACGGGCAAGATTCTCCACATCCCCAACCTTATCATCCTTGACCAGGCGGTCCTAAACTACTCTAAGGGTTATTCCAGAAAAGGAAGTGGCGCGAATAGGGCCATCCCGTGCGAGTATGTCTTCGACGAGATACGCATACCGATAAATAGCGGCAGCAACATACTCAAAGCCACCCGGCTGCTGGAAGACATCATCAAGGCGGAAGACGAGCACCATGTTCAGGAAGCGAAGCGGGCATTCGAGGGCCGCTACCCTGCGTTCCTGCAGGAAGCAGAAAACAACCGGCGTGCCCTGGTGCATGTCGAGAGCGGCAAGGTGTGGATCAAGGGCAAATTCGTCTCTCCCTTCCGGGTGCGCAACGAACTCAGGTCCACGATTTACATAAAGTTCCTCGAAAACACGGGCAAAGACAGCGACATCAGCCTGGCATAGAGAGGCAACTGTCGCACAGTTGAATTGTGTGGACCTTCAGGGCTGCAGTTTCTTCGGGTTGACCCGGATTATCTGGTCGTCGCTGGGTGAGGGCAGGCCGCGTCCGTCGCGGTTGCTGGTGGTGATGTAGAGGAGGTCGTCCGGACCGGCTATGACCTCACGTATCCGGCCAAAACTGCCGTTCATGTGTCGCTGCAACGAGGGTGGCTGAATGCTGGGCAGGACCTGGAACAGGCTCTGGCCGCGCAGTCCAGCGAAGAACAGAGAGCCGTTCAAGAAGGCAACTCCCGATGGCGCCCATGTGTCCGACCCGCTATGGATAACAGGGGATTCCATGCCGGGGGCGCTCACATCTCCTCTTATGACTGGCCAGCCGTAGTTCCTGCCCGGCAGCACCAGGTTCACTTCATCCGTGGCGCTCTGCCCATGCTCCGTAGCCCAGAGCCTGCCCAGGTTGTCCCAGGCAAGCCCTTCCGGATTCCGGTGGCCGTAGGAATAGACCGGGCTGCCAGTGAAAGGGTTGTCCGGCGGAATAGAGCCGTCGTCCCTGATCCGGAGGATCTTGCCCGCAAGCGAACCACGGTCTTGCGCCAGGTCGGCCCGTGAAGCGTCCCCAGCCCCGATGTAAAGGTATCCGTCTGGTCCGAACTTAATGCGTCCGCCGTCATGGATTGCCGCCCCGGGAACCCCCGAGATGATGGTCAGCGGTTCTGACAGAGTATTGCCCGCCATGCGGTATCTCACCAGCTTATTGGCAAGGCCGTTGCCCTCCCGGTATGTGTAGTAGATATAGATGAACGGATTGCGGTTGAAATTGGGGTGAACCGCAATACCCAGCAGCCCACCCTCGCCGGACGGCGCCACATCCGGGACTTCAAGCAGGGGCTGCGCCAGCAGCCCGCCGGTGGCGTTGACCAGTCTCACCCTTCCCGGGCGTTCCGTAAACACCATGCTGCGGTCGGGGAGGAAATCTATTGCCCAGGGTATTTCCAGGTTTCTGGCCACGAACGCAGCCAGAGGGGGTTCTACTGTTGTGGTGGCAACCGGAGGTGGCGTCCTAGTAACTGTTGTGGTGGCACCAGGTGGCGCGCTGGTAACTGTTGTGGTGGCAATCGGTGGCGTGCCGGTAACTGTCGGGGCGCTCGGCGCAGGGGTAGTGCTTCCCGGTGGAGATGCAGAAGGAAGGTCCAGCACCCTCTCTCTGAAGAAGACCCACCATAGCCCCGCCGCCGCCAGCACGGCGATGCAGGCGACCGCGACCAGTATGTATGGCAGCTTTCTCTCAGGCATGTCACCCCTCAATCATTATTATATCGCCTGACATGCCCCTCATTTCGGAGGGACGCGCGCTCAGTTTACCCTGACGGAAGTCGAAGGGTCGCGTCCGCCTTCACCTGTGGTTTGTCTACCGAGCAGCAGCCTTCGGGAGGGACGCGCTCAGTCGCGTCCGCCTTCATATCTGGTCGTGACGAAACCATGATCCTCATATTCTTGGTGGCGCAGGCGTCCCTGCCTGTGCCTGGTTCCTGCTTCGGTGTCCTTCTCTTCTCTCCGCCATCGCCCCTTGCTGGAGAGAATACAAGTGAGGGGTGTCGCCCCGACCCCCTCATCGCGAATGTCCTCCTGCCCCTGGCCCCGCATGTTAATCGGGACAATCCGTACCTGGACCACTCATTGTGGGCAATCCCGCCGTTCCTGACTGCGTGTCCCCGTTGAAAGAGGGGTGAACGGGACAAGTCACTTCGCAGGTTTGAAGTAGACGAGTCTGCCGTGAAGGTGTAGGCAATACGAAAATCCATCTGTCGCCCCGGCTACCGGTTAAACTCAGGCATCGCCCGAATCATGAACTCGTTGAACAACGGCACCGTGAACGCCATGTCGCCATGTGCCCGAACGTAGATCATTCCCTTTTTGATCAGTTTGGCTCGCCCTGGTCCGAGACTTGCGATCTTTACACCCAGCCTGTCGGCAATATCTCCGGTACGATGGGCACCTGGCCCCAGGTCCAAGCTCCCAATGCCGTAACGGGTATTCATAGGGGGAGTTGAGAATGGGGTGCTCAAAGAATTCGTTAGCCAAGTCTTGTCTCCCTGGACGAGGGTGAATGATTAAGGCACCTTTGATGGGGCAATAATAAGGCCGGTGCAGACAGGATGCAAGGGCGGGCTGGTAGCTGGTAGCTGATAGCTGGTAGCGGATAGCGAGTAGCTGGTAGCGGATAGCGAGTAGCTGGTAGCGGATAGCTGATGGCTGTTAGCTGGTAGCCAATAGCTAATCGCCAATAGCCAATCGCTGGTAGCGGGTAGCTGGCAGCTAATCGCCAATAGCTAATAGCTATAAGCCAATCGCTAATCGCCAATAGCTAATCGCCAATAGCCAATCGCTGGTAGCGGGTAGCTGGCAGCTAATCGCCAATAGCTAATAGCTATAAGCCAATCGCTAATCGCCAATAGCTAATCGCCAATAGCCAATCGCTGG
>ORJL011032820.1_pt1 | contig 20041 bp, 19 predicted proteins | sample 1779941 | NCBI WGS metagenome assembly ORJL01 (sample SAMEA104232317, study PRJEB22302) | groundwater metagenome | biome: forest; feature: aquifer; material: groundwater | place: USA | collected 2011-08-07 | depth 5.8 m | reverse complement strand
CCCCTTTGCGCCCCCACCGCTCGGGGGTGGGGGGGCCGTGCCGCCCGGTGTGCGTGATGCCAGGGTGATCGCCCCGGTGTCCATGGATCGCGCGTAGACGTCGGCGACCGCGTTTCCGTCCGCTGGCGTGACGAGGGGTGCGGCCCCGGTGGTGAACGCCACGCGGTCTCCATCCGCGGACACGCCCGGCCGGCCGGTGGCGCCGTTTCCCGCGGAAACGACCAGGGTCGTGCGTGCCGAGAGGTCGCGCAGATAGGCGTCGGACGATCCATTGACATCCCCGGCGACGAGCGCGCCTGTCGACAGGAAGGCCACGCGACTTCCATCACCTGACACATCCGGCAGGCTCGATGCCCCATCGGTCCCGCCTGGTGCCGGGACGCTCACGACGGTCATGGACCCGGCATCCGGCCGGGACAGGTAGACGTCCGGCAGCGAGTCGGCATCGGCCGGGTCGAGAATGCCAGCCCCCGCGTCGCCCTCGAACGCCACCGCGCGGCCGTCTGCGCTGATCGACGGGTGGCCAGTGGCCGTTGGCGGCTGCACGCCGGACACCGTTCGGCTGACCAGCCGCACGGTGTCCGCCCGGACATCGGTGAGGTACACGTCCGGTACCCCGTTGGAGTCGCCCTCGACCAGGGGGTCGGTTCCGGATACGAACGCGATGCGGTTGCCGTCGGCGGAGACATCCGGTTCTCCCGTCACGCCGGTGGGCGGCTGACCGCCGGCTGCGTTCACCGAGACCACGGTGACCCGCCCGGTCGCGGTGTCCTTGCGAAATACGTCGTGCGCGGCGCCGTTGGAGTCCGTCGGCACCAGGTTGCGCGCGCCGGACGAGAACACCACGTAGCGGCCGCCGAGGGATACGGCGTAGGCCGCCGCGAGCGGGTCGGTATCCACGTCATCTGTTGCGGGCGTACCCGCGGCGCTGCACGAGATCAGGGTCACGCTCCCGGTTGTGAGATCACGCATGTAGAGCTCCAGGTGTCCCCCCGTGCTTGCAGGCGTGAAGGCCGCCCGCGATGTGAACAGCACATCGCGGGCGTCCGGCGAGACCGCCGCCCCTGTGGCGGCGTCGGCGCCCTGGGCGCCGGCGGAGGAGAGCGTGACGCGCGCTACGTCCCCTGTGGCGGCGATGAGTACCGCCGGGACGGCGATGGAGGTTCCGGCCAGGACGGCGAGAACGAGGCGACTGCGCATGAGGCGGCAGGCTAGTGGAGTGACCGCCAGCGTTTACCGGATTCCGGTGGGGGCGAACACGTCGCCGGGCGATGTCCTCAGGTCGCGTCCGTCTGTCCGACATGGGCGCTCCATTGGTCCTGGCCCGACTCGATTCCCCGACGCCACGACCGCGTGAGAGGTTCGGTGGGGATCCCCACCGAACCGGCACACGTTGGCGGTCACTCCGCAGGTCGGTGATGCCGGCGCGCCTGCTCGCAACGTGCCCGGGCGACCACGGGCGGCCCGGATGCCTCCCGCCCGGCTTATATGGCGATGTGCGCGTTACCCGCCTCATCCTCGCCGCCGCGCTTGTGGCTCTCGTCGCGGTGGTATCAGCCCCCGCGATGGCTGCCGCCCTGCCCTCCGTGGCGATCGACCCCGGGCACGGTGGCGCGGACACCGGAGCGGTCGGTGAGATCCCTCCCGGCACCGAGACGGGGTTGCCGCCCCACGTTGACAAAAATGGACGGGTGCTGCTCTACGAGAAGGACGTCAACCTGGACGTCGCCCAGCGCCTTGCCGCGTGGCTGGCCCCGCGTGGCTTCGTCACGCTCATGACACGCACGGCCGACCTCGCCGGCGGGGACAGGCCGTATACGTCGGAGAGTGATGACCTTCGCGCCCGCGTGGACCTGGCGAACGCGGCGGGCGCCGGACTGTTCGTGTCGATCCACCAGAACAGCGCCTCAAGCCCGGCGAGTGGAACCGAGACCTATGTGTTCCGGCAGGCATCCGACGCCTCCCGGGCTCTCGCCTTGGCGATTCACCAGGAGGTCGTGGCGCGCATCGGGCTCCCCGATCGCGGGGTACGGGACGCGGGTTTCTATGTCCTGCGACACACCTCGATGCCATCCGCGCTGGTGGAGGGGGCGTTCCTGTCGAACCCGGGCGATGCCCTGTTGCTGGCCCAGCCGGACTTTCGTCAGCGCATGGCCGAGGGCATTGGCGCAGGTATCGCGCGCTACGCGGGACTGCTGGATACCGGTGTCGTGCAGCCCCCCGTGCCGACGAGGGTCACCCTGGCTCGGGCGGGAAGCGCCATGACGAAGAGGGCCGGCATCAATCCCCGCAAGGGGGATCTGTGGGTTGCCTCGCTCAGCGACCAGTCCGGCGCGCCCATGGTCGGCGTGCCCCTGCGGGCCCGTCTGCCCAACGGCAAGGGCGTCGACGTGAGCACGCGCGGGGACGGCAGGGCCCTGCTCGCCGTTCCGCGTCGCCCCGGGCGCCTGACGGTTGCCGTGGCCGTGCCGGGTATCAGGGTCGCCGCGAGAGGGAATGTGCCCGCCCGCAGGTGATCCGATCATCGCGGGTCGACTCCGGGGACAGCGTGTGGGTCGTGCGGCGCGAACGATGGTCACACGTGGGCACGCACCGATCGCCGAGGGGGACGACCTCAGTCGGCGTGCTCATCCGGGCGTTATCCCGCCGGGAAGATCCTGAGCAGACGACGGGTCGACCGCCTGCCACGTGGCGGCGAGGCTCCCGAGGGCGCCCTCGGGGAGGCGATCGATGAACAGGCGGCGCACACCGGCCAGGTGGGTGGGGTGCGCCTCGTCGAAGCGACGTCGGCCAGCGGTCGTGAGGACCGCGAAGGCCCCGCGGCGGTCGGTGGGGCATTGGGCACGCTCGACCAGGCCCATCGTCGTGAGGCGGTCGACCAGTCGTGAGAGCCCCGAGAGCGAGAGGAGGGCCCCATCGGCGAGTTCGCTCATGCGGCGGGCCCCGCTCACCGAGTTCGCGAGGAGCAGCAGGACCTCGAACTCGGTGAGCGACATGCCGTGGTCGGTCTGCATCTCGTCGTCAAGCGTGCGCACGAGGGATGCATGCACGCGAAGGAATCCGTGCCATGCCGCCATCTCCGGGGCGCTGAGACCCGTGGCCCCCGGCGTGGTGGTGTTCCGACTCGTCGCCATGGGGGTCAGGATAAACCTGCGAACGCATGCACGCGGCGCACGGGCGCGTCGGAGGCCAACTCTAGGATCAGCCCGATGGGAGCAATGGAGCCGCCACAGTCCGCGTACCCGATCCCGTTCCCACGCCCCCACTCGCAGCCCGGCACCGAGCACGTCGCGACGCTGGCTGATCGGGTGTGCCTGCTGCTCGAGCAGCATGGCGAGCCCCTCGAGATGACGCAGGTCGTGTCGCAGATCCTGAAGCTGACGAGCTGCCCGGACCCGGTTCAGCGCCGACTGGTCGCCGAACTCGTTGACGCTGACCCGCGCCTGGTGTGGCAGGCGGCCGATCTCGTGGGGCTCGCGTCGGCCGACTGGACTTCTGTGGCCGTGGGTGATGCCATGTTCTGCGTGGTTGATCTGGAGACCACCGGCGGATCACCCGGTACCTCGAAGATCACCGAGATCGGCGCCGTGCGCGTGCAGGGCCTCCGTGTGGTGGAGCGCTTCTCGCAGTTGGTCGATCCCGAGCGTCCCATTCCGGCCCACATCACGCGCATCACCGGCATCGACGACGTCATGGTGCGGGGCATGCCGCCGATCGCCGCGGCGCTCCCCGCCTTCATGGAATTCGCTCGTGACGACGTCCTGGTGGCCCACAACGCCCCCTTCGACCTACGCTTCCTCAACTATGAGCGTCACCGTCTGCTCGGCACCTACTTCTCGCAGCCGTGGCTCGACACCCTCGTGCTGTCCCGGCGTCTGCTGGGTTCACGCGTGGAGAGGCACGACCTCGGAACGCTGGCCGGCTGGGCGGGAACCCGGGTGCGTCCCTGCCACCGGGCCCTCGCGGATGCCGAGGCCACGGCCGAGGTCCTCGCCTGCATCATCGAGGTGATGGTCGAGGGCAACGCCACCACCCTCGGGAGTGCCGTGGCGATCGGTCAGCCGGGGGGCGCGCGGCTGTCGCACAAGCTCGCCCTGGTCGAGGATCTCCCGGCGCTCCCGGGCGTGTATCTGATGCGCGATGCTGACGGTGGGGTTGTCTACGTGGGCAATGCCATGAACCTCCGCCGTCGGGTCCGCGGCTACTTCAGTCCCGCGGGCCGCCACGGGCGCATGATCGTGCGGGCGCTGGAGGCGCTCGATCGCGTGGATCACGAGGTGACCGGATCGGGCTTCGAGGCACTTCTCAGGGAGCACGTCCTCCTCACGGAGATGGCCCCGCCATGCAATCGTCGTGGGGTCGGGTCACGATCACGCCGGTATCTCTGTCTCACGGCGGATCAGGACGTCGCTCGTATCCGTGCCGTCTCCCGGGCGTCCCGGGCGGGCGGGGAGCACTTCGGCCCGCTCCGATCAGAGCGCACGGCCCGGCTCGCGGCCGAGGCGCTCCAGATGCTGCTGCCCCTCCTGCCCGGTGGGGCGGCGCCGGATCACCCACCCGATCCCGACGACGCGCGTGAGGCCACCCTCGCCTGTCGGCGCCTGCTCGGAGACGATGCCGGAACGGCCGCGTCGGAGATGGCCGCGCTCGTCACGCGTGCGGGGGATTCCGGCGTGCTCGGGGCCGACGGAGCAGGCCAGCGCATGGAGGCGCTCCTCGAGGTGATCGCCGAACTCGCGGCGCTTGAGCGTGCCCGCGAAGTGCGCTGCCTGCTCGTGGAGCGCGGCTGCGAGCCCGGTACCGCTGTGGGGTTCGTCGTCAGCGGTGGTCGCCTGGCCGGCACGTGTGCGGTGCGTCCGGGAGGCGCTGCCGCCGCCGCGCAGGAGGCGATCGGGATCCTGAACGCATCGTCTCCCGATTCCATTCCACCCCCCGAGGCCCTGGACGAGATGAGCATCGTGCTGCGGCGCGTGCGCGAGCGTCAGGGCCACCCGGCACTGATTCCGCTGCCCGCAGGCCAGGGCGAGGATGACCTCGCGTCCGCGCTCGCGCGGGCCCACGCCGCCGTGGTTGCCGAGGGCACGATGGACGAGGAGGCCGTCGCAGCCGCATGAGGCCTCGCAGCACGTGGCGGCCTTGATGGCCCGCGCCATGGGAGACTCGGGTGGTGACGATCACCCCCGACGCGCGTGCCGTGCGCGCCCTCATCGATTGGTTCGCCATTGAGGGGCACGACCTGCCCTGGCGACGCACGCGCGATCGCTGGTCGGTTCTCGTGTCCGAGGTCATGCTGCAGGCCACGCCGGTGGCACGCGTGGTTCCGTACTACGAACGGTGGATGGACCGCTGGCCTCGTCCCGAGGATCTCGCCGGCGCCGCGCTGGGTGAAGCACTGGCGCAATGGCATGGGCTCGGCTACCCGCGACGTGCCCGCAACCTGCATACCGTCGCCGCCGTGATCGCGGAGTTCGGGTGGCCTGATGCCACTCGCCTCACGGATCTTCCGGGGGTCGGCGCCTACACGGCCGCCGCCCTTCGATGCTTTGCCGACGGAGAGGCCATCCTGCCCGAGGACGTCAATGTGCGGCGTGTCCTCGCACGCCGGTTCCCGGATGGCTGGCCGGGCACCCCACGGGACCGTGGGTGGGACGTGGGCCAAGCGATCATGGATCTGGGACGCGAGATCTGCAGCGCGCGCGCTCCGCGGTGCGACACCGGCTGTCCATTGCGAGCGGGGTGCCCTGCCGCTGATTCCGGGCTCGTCGCCGAGGTGACTCCGCGCACCCGCCGTCAGGCGCCCTATGAGGGATCGCTGCGACAGCGCCGAGGAATGCTCCTGCGTTCCCTGGCGGTGCACGGGCGGGCCCCCATGATCGCCGACCCCGAGGCCGCCGCCAGCCTCCTGGATGATGGTCTGGCCGCGCGTCGGGGGCGGGTTCTGGTGCCTGTTGGGCATGAGGGCGCCGCATGAGCCGGGGCAGCTCTCCGATCATCGTCGTGGCGGCCGTGATCGAACTCGGGGGCTGGATCCTCCTCACCCAGAGGTCGGAGACCTCGGGGCATGCCGGCCGCTGGGAGTTTCCCGGTGGCAAGCGGGAGTCCGGGGAGAAGGACGTCGCGGCGCTGCGTCGCGAGCTGAGGGAGGAACTCGGGATCGAGGTGGGCGTCGGTCGAATGATCTGGCGTGAGGCCGCCGGGCCGCTCAGGCTCCGTTTCTACGCCTGCACCTACCCGCCGGGGCAACGGCCACGCGCCCTCGTGAGCCCTCAGTTCCGCTGGGTGCGTCGCGAGGATCTCCCCCGGTATGAGTTCCCTCCCGCGGATGCCCGCCTCGTCGTCGCTCTGGCCACGGATCGCATCGGGCGTGGCCGTCGCCGTCGGCGCCGCCGGGCGCGCGCGGTACGATCCCGGGGCTAGAGACGGAGGATCTGATGGCAAAGGCCAAGCGGGAGCGCCGGAGCAGCTTCCGGACCATGGACGGCGGGGACGACGTGCTGTCGCGACTCGATGCGATCGAGGCGCTCGAGGCCGCCGAGGAGAAGGTGCGCGTCGATACCGAGCCGGCGACGTCCGACGCGGCTCCGGCGGAGCCTGAGGACGCCTAGGTCGTCAGCCGCGGGCTGCGCACGAATGGCGTGCCGGTGGCGACAAAGCGCACGCGCCCACCGAGTTCGGCGGCATTGTTCGCCACGCGCTCCAGATGACGTGCCACAAGGACCGAGGCGGTGATCCACTCGCGTCGTCCCATCTCGTCGGTCTCCTCGGAGGCGGCGGCCCGGACGTCCTCAAGCATCAGGCGCACCGCGTCGGCCTCCAGGCTGGCCTCATCCCCGAGGTCGGCATCGGCCCGGGCGATGGCCTGCACCGAGCGGGCCAGGGCGTCTACGGCACGGGCCGCCATGCGCCGGATGATCGACTCGATACGCGGCATGGATGCCCCGGTGGGCACGGATTCCGTCAGGCGCGCGATGGACACGGCGAGATCGCCCACCCGCTCCAACGCGACCGCCGTGATGAGCCCCACATGCAGCAGGCGCAGATCTCCGGCGAGCGGGGCGTGCGTGAGGTGAATCTCGAAGATGCGCCTGTCGAGGTCCATGAGGCGCTCATCCACGAGTTCATCCTGCGCGAGCACCTGAGTGGCGAGCGTGCGGTCCGTGGCCTCCCAGGCGTCCACGGCGTGCTCCACCTGGGCGAGCACGAGGCTTGCCATCTCGACGAGCCCGCTTCGCACATCGGCCATCTGAGTGGAGAGATCGGATTGGCTCACAGGGACAATGGTACGGACCCCGGCGGCCTGCGTGTGGAGGGGCATCCCGTGATGCCGCGCCTGGAGTAGCCTCGCGCAGCGTGTTCACGCCGCCACCTGCATCCGCGCCCCTGTCCACGAGGACCCGCCTCCACGATCTCGCCTCGGAGATCCTTGGGCGGCCGTGGTCCTTCATCGGGTTCCTCGTCGCGCTGACAACCGCCGGTCTGGCCCTCGATGCCCTCGCGGGGCACGGGGGGCAACTGGCGCTGTCGGTGACCGCCTGGGCGGTGCTGATCGCGGCGTGTGTCCCGTTGGCGGGTCTGGAGCGCGCTCAGGTGGCCGTCGTGATCGTGGTGGCGACGATGGCCGAGGTGATCGGGTCGGTTCTGTGGGGGGTCTACTCGTACCGTCTGGGCAACCTTCCGGTCTTCGTTCCGGCGGGGCACGGGCTCGTGTATCTCGCCGGTCTGAGGTTCGCGCAGACCGGCTTTGCTCGCATGCATCCCCGTCGGGTGGTGGCGGTGGCGGCTGGCGCGGCGGGGGTCTGGGCCGCCATCGGTCTGACGGGCACCCTCGGCCGATATGACGTGGCGGGTGCGATCGGGGCAGCGGTGTTGATCGTGTTCCTGATCCTGGGGCGCGCCCCGCTGCTGTACGCGGGGGTCTTCTTCTTCGTGGCGTTCCTCGAGATCTGGGGTACCGCACTGGGCACGTGGCGCTGGCCCCTGACCATTCCCGGCCTGGGCGTGATGAACGGCAACCCGCCGAGTGGCGCGGCCGCGGGCTATGTGTTCTTTGACATCGCGGCGCTCGCACTGGCGCCGTTCGTGCTCGCTGCCGGGCGCCGCCTGGTCGGCGGCCGGAACGATCGCGACGCCTCTCCGGCCCAGGTGGCCACCGAGGTCCCGGGTTGACGGGCGCGGGCACGCCGGGCTTCCTGCCCACCGGGCATCCCCTCTTCTCCGGGGACGTCGACGTGCCCCCGGCACCCCCGGTTGGCAGCGCGGTCCTCGCGGGCCTTCTCGACCGCGCCGTGCGGATCGCCGAGGGTGGCGCGCCCGCCCAGGCTGTGGCGGACCTCGCGGTGCACGCGTGGATGGAGGGGCACCTGGACGGCGAGGATCACTGCGACGGCTGCGCTGGCGCGTGCGGGTTCAGCCGGGGAGCGGATCGCCCCACACTCATCCTCGAGGCCTGCCTTGGTGGGAGGGACCCGGGCGCGGTGCCCGGGCTGGTCGCTCCCGGCCCGGTGCCGCCATTCCCCGGCCCCGGCGACCCCGTGTTCGTGGCCATCGTGCTCGGTGCGCTTGGCCTCATGGGCGAGGGCCGACCGCCCGAACGCATCCTTCCCATGGTTGCTGCGCGAGCATGGGCCGAGGGGCACATCGAGGGTGAGGAGCGGTGCCCGGGCTGTGGCTGGCGGGGTGGCCTCACCCGTGGCGCGGATCGCGACGCGATCGTGCGCGGTGGCGGTGCGGGGGGTGGGGACGACCCCGCTCCCGAGCGGTAGGGTCGCTCACGTGAAGGTCGGAGTGATCGGTGCGGGCCTCATGGGGGCCGGGATGATCCGCAACCTGGCGGCGGCTGGTCACGAGGTGCGGGTGTATGCCCGCAGTCCGGGCCGCGCCAATGGGCTTCCGGCCACCCCGGTCGCGGATTCCGTCATGGCGGCGCACGGTGCGGATGCGGTGCTCCTGTCGGTGACCGACTCGGATGATGTGCTTCAGGTGGTGGCCGCCGTCATGTCGGCGACAACACCCCCGCCGATCATCGTGGATACGTCCACCATCGCCCCGCAGGCCGCACGCCGCGCGGCGGCCATCGCCGCAGGCGGCGGCTGCGCCTATCTCGACTGCCCGGTGAGCGGCGGGCCCCCCGGTGCCGATGCCGGAACGCTTGCCATCATGTGCGGCGGCACCGACGAGGGCGTTGCGGCGGCGTCCCCGGTGCTCGATGCCATTGGTGACCCGGCGAAACGCGTGCACTGCGGCCCGGTGGGATCCGGCCTTGTGGCGAAGCTGGTGAACAACCTGCTGGTGGCGGTCATCAGTGCGGCAACGGCGGAGGCACTCGGCATGGGGCAGCGTGCCGGGGTGGACCCGGTCGTCCTCCGCCGTGTCGTCATGGCGGCGTCCGGGGACTCCTGGCAGCTACGCAACCTGTTTCCGCGAGTGCTGGATGGCGACCATCGGCCGGGTTTCCGCACGCGGGATCTGCGCAAGGACCTGGGCCACGCGAGCGACCTGGCCGGGGGCCCTCTGCCGTTCGGCGATATCGCAGCATCGCTGTTCGCGAACGTCGATGGCACCCTCGACTACGGCGCCGTCGCGCGCCTCTTCATGGACCTCCCGGAGGGGCCCTCATGATCACGCTCTTCCAGATCACCGGCTCGTCGTCGTTCGCCGCCCGCGCCGCCCTTGAGGCGGCGGGGGCGCAGTACGAGGTGGTCAACGTGCACCCGCGCCGCCGGGAGGAGGCCCCGGGGTTCCGTGAGACCAACCCGCTGATGCGGGTACCCGCGGTGCACGAGGGCGATGTGCGCGTATACGAGACGGGAGCCGTGCTGCTCTGGATTGCCGAGCGGTTTCCCGAGGCCGGCCTCGCCCCGGCACCGGGCACTCCCGCTCACGCCGCTCACCTGCGCTGGGTGGTGTGGATCGCGAACACGCTTCACCCGTCGTGGTGGCCCGTGATGGTTCCCTGCTTCATCACCGATGACGAGGCGGCGTGGCCGTCCATTCGAGCCCGAGGCCTCGAGGCCATCGCGGGTCATGGCGCCTACATCGAGTCCCAGTTGGAGGGCGGGGAGTGGCTGGCGGGTGACGCGATGGGTGTGTCCGACATCTACCTCTACATGCTCCTGGGGTGGGTGAATTACGAGGACGATCTCACCCTCGGCGGGCCGCTGCTTGCCGCGCACTATGCGCGCGTGGGGGCCACGCCCGGTGTCACCCGCGCCCGCGCCCTGGATGATCTCGACGAGCGGCTCATGCGCCTGCATCCCGACCTGCGGGGTGGGCAGCCGCTCGAGGGGCGCATGTCAGGCTCCTGGATCGCGCATGCGCTCGGGGATGAAGCGTGCCATCCAGCGCGGGAGCGGACCGCGGAGGGGCTCTGGGCGGAACTGGCGGTCGAGCATCCACAGACCGGCACCGGTGATGGCGGCCCCTGAGAGCGTGATGGCGATGTCGATCGGCCCGATCAGGGCGAGGGCGAAGAACTCGCGAAGTGGCGCGACCACGATGACTGTCGCGAAGATCCCCGCCATCGCGAGGCACATGGTGATGACCCAGGCGCTTCGCACGACGCCCGCGATCTCGAGAACGATTACAAGCCAGAGGCCGACCGCCATGAGCACGGTGACGGCGATCGTCTGCGCCGACACCGTGCCGAGGTCGGCCACGTTCAGGGCGAAGAGGTAGCTGGAGGTCACTCCAAGACCTGCGGCCACGCCGGCTGGTAGCGCGAAGCGGAACGTGCTGCCCACGAACTCGCTGGCCCGCCACGGCCCCGTGCTGGGTGCGAGTGCCAGGAAGAAGGCAGGAATCCCGATCGTGAGCGTCGAGATGAGCGTCAGATGCCGGGGAAGGAACGGGTAGCTCGTGGGCGTGATCCCGATGGTGAGGATGAGGAAGGCGGCCAGAAACGACTTCGATACGAACAGCTTGCTCACGCGCTGCAGGTTGCGCAGTGCCTGCCGCCCTTCCACGACCATTGCCGGAAGAGATGCGAACCCACCCCTCACCAGCACCACGTCCGCCACGGCTCGGGCCATCTGCGTGCTGTCACCGGGCGCCAGGGCCACGCGGGCGGCCTTGAGGGCGGGAACGTCATTCACACCGTCTCCGATCATGGCCACGTTGGCCCCCTGCGCCGTGAACGCACGAACGATGCGTTCCTTGTCGTCGGGCGTCGCACGCCCCACCACGCCGGCCCGCCCGACGGCCTCGGTGAGGGCGCCGGGTTCGACTGGCAGGCTCGTGGCCATCACGGGTGAGGTCACCCGCACGCCGCAGTCGCGCGCGATGGCGCCGGCCGTCGCGGGGGCGTCTCCGGACACCACGTGGACGGGGATTCCCTCCCGTGCGAGGAACTCAATGGCCTCGCGGGCGTCTGCCTGCAGCCGCTCGGACAGGGCGATGACCCCGAGGGGGCGCAGGCCCTCCGGGGCCCCATCGTCCGGTCCGGGGGCGCCGAGCGGCATGTTCCCCCGGGCGATGACCAGCACCCGACGTCCGGCCTCCGATTCGCGCTTCACGGTGCCGGCGAGAGGGCCGGGATTGACCACGCCGGGTGCTCCCAGCACCAGGGTGACGTCGTCGAGCCGCACGCCCGCCCATCGACGCCGGGATGAGAAGTGCACGACGTCCTTCGGCTCCTCATTCGGCGCCGGTAGGGCGCGGGAGATCGCCACGAGAGTTTCGTCGCGGTCGGGCCAGGCGGCGGCGTAACGCGCGAGGGCGGCGTCGAGGTCCTCGGGCGATGTGCCGGGTACGGGCTCGCGTGCCACAAGGCGTGCGCTGCCCGTGGTGAGGGTGCCCGTCTTGTCGACGAGCACGACATCGACCGACGCCAGGGCCTCGATGGCCGAGAGCTGCTGCGCGAGGGCCCCGCGCCGCGACATGCGCAGGGCGGCCACGGCGTAGGTGACGCTGGCGAGAAGGATGAGCCCCTCCGGCAGCAGCGTCACCACGGCTGCGGTCGAGGTCGACACCGCCTCGGCGAGCGTGCTCCGACGTTCCCACAGCGCCACCCCGAGCACCGCACCGAGCGGGATCATGATCAGGACCATTACGATGAGCAGGCGGTTGAGGCCACGCTGCAGCGGCGACAGCGGATGCCGGAATGCGCGGGCCGCGCCGGCCACGCGACCGGCGTAGGAGTTGGCGCCGATGGCCCGGGCGACGTAGGTCCCGGCGCCCTCGGCGCAGAACGCGCCCGCGCGGACCTCGTCGCCCGGATCCCGCGCGACCGGGCGTGTCTCCCCTGTGAGAACGGCCTCGTCCAGGGCCAGCCCCTGGGCTGTCCGTACGAGGCCGTCGGCAACCACCTGGTCTCCCACCCCGAGCATCACCAGATCACCGGTCACCACCGCGTCGACGGCGACTCGTCGCTCCGCCCCGTCACGCATCACCCGTGCGGAGAAGGCCACAAGCGCTGCCAATCGCTCAACGGCCCGCTTCGCGCGCACCTCCTGCACCAAGCCGATTCCGGTGTTCAGCACCAGGATCACCAGGAAGAAGGCATCCCGCCAGTCGCCGAACGCCAGGGTGAGGGCGGCGAACGCTGCGAGGATGACGTTGAACAGCGTGAGGACGTTGGCCCGCACGATGCTTGCGTACGAGCGACTCGTCGCGGGTCGACGGACGTGAACGCGGCGCCGGGACGCCTCGGCTTCGGAGAGTCCCCCCGGGCCGGTATCGGCGGGTTCCGGAGAGGCATGGGCGACCGCGGTCGACACGTCGGGAAGGTTCTCACCCAACGCGCCCACGCGCCTCGGCCGCGTGCGGGCTGCTGGTACGATCCGGCGCGTGAAACCCTTCGTGCGGGTACTCGCCCTGCTCGTCCTCGCCGGTATTCCCGCGACGGCATACGCATCAGGGCCTCCGCCGACTCCGGCGGGTGCGTCGTGGATACTCGCCGAGGGCACCACCGGCGAGGTCCTGGCGGAGCACGATGCGGACCGCCCGCTTCCAATGGCCAGCACCACGAAGATCCTGACCGCGCTCGTGGCCCTCGACAGCGGGGACCTCGACCGCACGCTCGTCGTGCCCCCAGCGGCCGCGCTGGTGGGGGAGTCCAGCGCCGGGCTCAGGCCCGGCGAGCGCATGACGGTACGTAATCTCCTCACTGCCCTTCTGGTGCAGAGCGGTAACGACGCCGCGGTGACGCTGGCCTACGGCGTGGCGGGATCGGAGGCGGAGTTCGTGGCCCGAATGAATGAACGTGCACGCACCCTCGGCATGACGGAGACCATGTACATGAACCCCCATGGCCTGGATACCCCTGGCCACCATTCATCAGCGCGCGACCTTCTCATCGCCGGTCGCGCGCTGATGAGCGAGCCTGTGCTGCGTGCGATCGTGGGCAGCAGCACGGCGACGATTCCCGGGCCGGGGCGCACGGGTACGCGGCGCCTGATGTCGGAGAACGACCTGCTCGCGATCATGCCCGAGGCGGACGGGATCAAGACGGGGCACACCGACCACGCGGGGTACTGCCTGGTGGCGCACGCCACGTCGCCGCACCTGCGCATCGGGCTCTACGCCGTGCTGATGGACGAGCCCGACCGTGCGACGCGCGCCTCCGACGCCAGGGCGCTGCTCCAGTGGGGTTTCGGCCAGTACTCTCGGCCCCAGGTGCTTGAGCGCGGGCACGCCGTCGTGGAGGTTCCCGTGCAGGGGCGCCCCGGCGTGACCGTTGGGCTGAGCCCCCAGCGACCTGTCGCCGCCACCATCCGTCTGGGCCAGCCGGTGAGCATGCGCGTGACGGCGCCATCGGAGCTGGTGGCGCCCCTCGCCGCCGGTGCCCGCGCGGGCACCGTCGCCGTGATGCAGGGCCGTGAGGTGATCGCTCGCGTCCCGTTGACAACGCCCTCGCCCGTTGAGGGTGCGGGCCTCCTGGACCGCCTGCGCTCGGGCCTCGACGGTGTGGTGGGGGCCGTCTCGTGATCCTGACCGTCACCCTGAACGCCGCGCTCGACCGCACCGTCAGCGTGCCCAACTTCCAGGTGGGTCGTCGGCATCGGGCCAGTGACTCCCTGTCGCTCCCGGGCGGCAAGGGCGTGAACGTGGCGCGCGCGCTCAAGAAGCTGGGGCAGCCCGTCATCGCCACCGGGCTCGCCGGGGGCAGAACGGGCACGGTCATCATCGAGCAACTGACGGCTGAGGGGATCTTGAACGACTTCGTGCGCATCGGCGACGAATCGCGCACCTCCACGGCCGTGGTGGACCCCACGTCGATGCAGCAGACCGAGATCAACGAGTACGGCCCCTCGGTGTCCGACGCCGAACTCGCCGTGCTGATGGAGAAGCTCCAGTACCTCTCGAAGGGGGCGGACATCGTGGTGCTGGCGGGATCCCTGCCCCGGGATGTCCCGGCCGATTTCTATGCGGTGCTTGTGCATGAGCTCTCTCGCACCGACCTCCGTACCGCCGTGGACGCCCCCGGCCCTGTGCTTCGCGGCGCCCTGGGCGCCGAGCCGTGGGTGGTGAGCCCGAACGTGCGGGAGGCCGAGGAGGTCGTGGGCAACGAGTTCTCCGACGACGAGGACGCCGCCGTGGGTGCGGAGACCCTGTGCCATCTCGGTGCCGGCTCGGCTCTGGTCCATGACGAGCGCGGTTGCGTGGCCCGTGTGCCGGCGCAGCGCGGACGCCGCACGCTGCTCGCGCGCGTGGACGTCAAGGCCGACGTGGTGAGCACCGTCGGCTCGGGTGACGCATTCCTGGCGGGCTACCTCGCACGCATGTATTCCGGCGGGACCGAGGAGGACGCCCTTCGCTCCGCGGTTGCGTGTGGCGCGGCCAGCACGCAGCTGCTCGGCGCGGGCATGCTCGACCCGGCCGACGTGGAGGCCATCACGCGTCAGGTGAGCCTTGAGGAGGTTGACGAGGGGTCGTGAGGGGCCCCCGATGATCGCCTCGAACGGCACGCAGGACGTCGGCGCGGGGCTGATAGGGTGACCATGATTTGAGCGAGACGGAGCCGAGGGTCGAGGAGACACCGCCCAAGCACGCGACGCGCGGCTTGGGCGCCCGTGTTTGCGGAGCCTGTCGCATGCCTCATCGCCCGCTCCGGTGCGACTGACAACGGGGGGCACGGGTGGAAATTGAGATCGGTCGTGGCAAGCGCGGGCGACGGGCGTACGGGCTCGACGAGATCGCAATCGTCCCCAGCAGACGCACGCGCGATCCCGAGGACGTCGACCTGTCATGGCAGCTCGGCGAGCACCGCCTGGAGATGCCGTTGCTCGCATCGGCGATGGACGGGGTGGTCAACCCCGCCACCGCCATCACCATGGGCAGGCTCGGCGGCCTCGGGGTGCTCAACCTCGAAGGCATCCAGAGCAGGTACGAGGACCCCGACGCCGAGCTCGCGCGCATCGCGGAGTACTCGCCGGCGGAGGCCACCCGTGGTCTGCAGGAGATCTACAAGGCCGACATCGATCCCGGGTTGATGGCCACGCGCATTCGGGAGATCAAGGCATCCGGGGTTCTCGTCGCAGGATCGCTCACGCCCCAGCGCGTGGAGAAGTACATCGACATCGTGATGGATGCCGGCCTCGACGTGCTGGTGATCCAGGGCACGGTGGTCTCGGCCGAGCACGTGAGCTCCACGACCGAGCCCCTCAACCTGAAGCGCTTCATCAACGAGCTCCCGCTGCCGGTGATCGTGGGCGGCTGCGCATCGTTCTCGACCGCGCTGCACCTGATGCGTACGGGCGCCGTGGGCGTGCTGGTGGGCGTGGGCCCGGGCGCGGCATGCACCACGCGGCAGGTCATCGGCGTGGGTGTGCCGCAGGCCACGGCGATCGCCGACGCCGCGGGCGCACGCATTCAGCACATGCTCGAGACGGGCAACTACGTCAACGTGATCGCCGACGGTGGCATGAGCTACGGCGGCGACCTGGCCAAGGCCATCGCCTGCGGTGCTGACGCCTGCATGGTGGGATCCCCACTGGCCAAGGCCTCCGAGGCACCCGGCCGGGGCAACCACTGGGGCATGGCCACGTTCCACCCCGAGCTGCCGCGCGGCACCCGCGTGCGCACCACCGCGATCGGCACGCTCGAGGAGATCCTGATGGGCCCGGCACACGAGAACGACGGGTCGCTCAACCTGATCGGTGGGCTCAGGAACGCGCTCGCGACCTGCGGCTACCAGTCGATCCAGAGCTTCCAGAAGTGCGAGGTCATGGTCGCGCCGGCGCTCAAGGGCGAGGGCAAGAAGTTGCAGCAGGCGCAGTCCGTCGGCATGGGCTGAGGGTGGCCGCCGTCCTTGCCCCTGAGCTTGCCGGATCCGCGGCGGGCGGGGTGCTCGTCGTCGACTTCGGGGCGCAGTACAGCCAGCTCATCGCCCGTCGCGTGCGTGAGTGCCGGGTCTTCTCGGCGATTGTTCCCCACGATGTCGACCCCGATGAGGTTCGTCGGCTCGCCCCCGGTGGGATCATCCTGTCCGGTGGCCCCGCGTCGGTGTATGAGGAGGGCGCCCCGGCCCTGGATCGCCGCCTGCTTGAGCTGGGCATCCCCGTTCTGGGCATCTGTTACGGCATGCAGGCGATGGCGCAGGAGCTCGGCGGCGTGGTGGCCCATAACGGCTCCGGCGAGTTCGGACGCACCGAGATCCAGGTGCACTCGCGCGAGGGGCTCTTCCGCGATCTGCCCGCCGAGGCATGTTGGATGAGCCATCGCGACGCGGTCACCGCAGTGCCCGAGGGCTTCGTGGTGACGGCGCAGACGGCCGGCGCGCCCGTGGCCGCGATGGAGGACCCCACGAGTCGCCGGTTCGGCGTGCAGTTCCATCCAGAGGTCGTTCACACGCCGTTCGGGACCGACCTGCTCAAGGGGTTCCTGTTCGACGCCTGCGATCTCACGCCCACGTGGACGCCGGCCAACGTCATTGACGACCAGGTGGCGCGAATCCGCGAGCAGGTGGGCGACGAGCGGGCCATCTGCGGTCTGTCCGGGGGGGTGGACAGCGCCGTGGCGGCCCTGCTGGTGCACCGGGCCATCGGCGATCGGCTCACGTGTGTGTTCGTTGACCACGGAATGCTGCGCATGAACGAGGGCGAGCAGGTGGAGGAGGCCTTCGGGAAGCACTTCCACGTGCCGTTGGTGCACGTGCGCGCCCACGAGGAGTTCCTGTCCAAGCTGACCGGGGTCACGGACCCCGAGGAGAAGCGCAGGGCCATCGGTGGCGAGTTCATCCGCACCTTCGAGCGCGAGGCCGCGAAGTTGGGGAATGAGCGGTTTCTGGTGCAGGGAACGCTGTATTCGGACGTGATCGAGTCCGGCGGGGGCAAGGGTGCGGCCACGATCAAGAGCCACCACAACGTGGGCGGCCTGCCCGACGACATGAACGTTGAACTGGTGGAGCCGCTTCGGCAGTTGTTCAAGGACGAGGTGCGCCTGGTGGGCGAGGAGCTCGGCCTGCCCGAGCGCATGGTGTGGCGTCAGCCGTTCCCGGGTCCGGGCCTTGCCATCCGCATCATCGGCGAGGTCACGGCCGAGCGTCTGGAGATTCTGCGCCGGGCCGACTTCGTTCTGCAGGAGGAGATCCGCCTGGCGGGTCTCTACCGCGACCTCTGGCAGTCATTTGCCGTTCTGCCCGCCGTGCGATCGGTGGGCGTGCAGGGCGACAGCCGTACGTACGCCTACCCCATCGTCATTCGCGCGGTCACGTCCGACGACGCCATGACCGCCGACTGGGCGCGTCTGCCGTATGACCTTCTGGAGAAGATCTCCAGCCGCATCATCAACGAGGTGGCCGGGGTCAACCGAGTGGTGCTCGACATCACGAGCAAGCCGCCTGGCACCATCGAATGGGAGTAGTCGCCGTCCGCGGGGAGTAGGGCTTCCGCCTCGCGCCCGCCGTTCCCCGTCTCCTCCCCCGAGGTGATGTTGACGAGCACCGACACCGCGCCACCTGTTGGCGCTCGTCAACTCCTCGCGCCTCACCCGGCGCCGCTTCGTGGAGGCCGCGGGAATCGCGAGCCGCGGGAATCGCACACGGCGCGCGTGTCGCCGGGCCGGGGTGGCTCACCTCCCGCGCCCGTGCCTCGTCGATGCCGCGGCCCGGCATGAACATCCTGTTCGCGATGGTCGACCAGATGTGGACGCCGTGTGTGTACATGCCTCCGCTCCTGCAGCGGGTGACCATGCCCAGAAGCACTGCGCAGTGCGCTGTGGCGTGAGCCTCTCGGACGACCACGCGTCGTCGAATGACTGCACGCCGTCGCGCACGACGCAGGCCACCGGGCTCGACACGCACCAGACGGGCATCTTCGTCACGACCCGAGCCGCATTGACGCCTCGCAGCGCCTCCCCCGCCCGAAGGTGGGGGAGGCGGCCTTTCTAGGCCGGGGAGTCCTGCTGCGCCGTGACCCGGCCGGCGCGCTTCTCCAGACGGATCGCGCCCCCATCGCCAGCGCTCAGGAACTGCTCGAACTCCACGAGGTCCTGATCCGTGAGCAGGCGAACGATGCGGTCGGCAGACACCTTTGCGCGGTCCTCACTGCGCAGGTCGGCGCCGCGCAGCGCGTCCCGGTCCGCGCGAGCAGTGTGATGCCAGCAGAACGGGCTGGTCTTGAATGGGGTCTGCATGCAGCGCCTGCCGTGGGCGGCGACGGCTGCGCAGCGACTTACGACCGGGGTCCTGGATCTCATGGGGTCTTCCGTCTGCAGGCGGCGTTTTCCGGGGTTCACCGCGTCGGTTGAATAATGGTCAATTCTGTCATATCTCGCGGTGCGAGTGGGTGGGTGCGGGTGGATCGTGCGCCTCGTCCGCACACCTCCTGCTGTGGGTGGTTGCGGCACCCGGTGCCCTGCCCTACGATCCCTCGTCGTTACGGGGCGGTGTTGCCGCCGCCTGCTCATTCATCGGAGGACCGTGCCAACCGCTCACGCCACAAAGTCAACGAAGAGCGCCAAGCCAGGCGAAGTTGATCGCCGCTGGTACATCGTTGACGCCGACGGCCAGAACCTGGGCCGCCTCGCCGCCACCATCGCCGAGACGATCCGCGGAAAGCGGTCGCCGTTCTTCACGCCACACGTCGACTGCGGTGACTTCGTCGTCGTCGTGAACGCCGAGAAGATCGCCGTGACCGGTCAGAAGATGGAGAAGAAGCTCTACTGGCGGCACTCGGGTTACCCGGGCGGTATCCGCAAGCGCACCCTCGCGGAGCAGCTTGCCCGTCGTCCCGAGGAGGTCATCCGCATGGCAGTCCGCGGCATGCTTCCCAAGAATCCCCTCGGCCGTCGTCAGCTGATGAAGATGAAGGTCTACGCCGGTCCCGAGCACCCCCACGAGGCGCAGTCGCCCGAGCCGCTCCGGCTTGAGAGGAAGGTCACCGTATGAGCACCGCCGAGATTCGCATTCAGGCCACCGGGAAGCGCAAGACCTCGATCGCCCGCATCATCCTGGAGCCCGGAGACGGCACCATCACGTGCAACGGTCGCCCGATCGACGACTTCTTCGGGCGCAAGGTGCTCGTCACCGCCGCCCGGTCACCGTTCGTGTGCGCAGGCCTCGAGGGCCAGTTCTCCGTCAAGGCGCGTCTCGTCGGCGGCGGGATCTCCGGCCAGGCCGGAGCACTGCGTCACGCGGTCGCTCGCGCCCTCGTCGAGATGGACGAGAACCTTCGTCCCGAGCTGAAGCGCGAGGGTTTCCTCACGCGTGACGCCAGGGAGAAGGAGCGCAAGAAGGCGGGCCTCAAGGGCGCCCGCAAGCGGCCTCAGTTCTCGAAGCGCTGAGCGGGGCTGCGCGCCCGGCCCGGACCCTGTTCGGGACGGACGGCGTGCGCGGGGTCGCGAACGCCGACCTCACCTCAGAGCTCGCCCTGTCCATCGGGCGGGCTCTGGGTGTTTCCGCGGGGGGCAGCGGACGCATTCTGGTGGGTCGCGATACGCGTCGCAGCGGGCCCATGCTCGAGGCCGCACTTGCGGCGGGCCTCGCATCGACGGGGGTCGACGTCGTGCTTGGTGGAGTCCTGCCCACGCCCGCGGTGGCGGAGCTGGTGGCCGACGATGAGTCGTTCGTGGCCGGCGTGGTCATCAGCGCCTCGCACAACCCGTT
>ORJL010945554.1_pt1 | contig 20067 bp, 17 predicted proteins | sample 1779941 | NCBI WGS metagenome assembly ORJL01 (sample SAMEA104232317, study PRJEB22302) | groundwater metagenome | biome: forest; feature: aquifer; material: groundwater | place: USA | collected 2011-08-07 | depth 5.8 m | reverse complement strand
GCCGGAAAATCACCCGGCGTCACCTGACGGATACGGAAGCGACGGGCCATAGCGCACCTTCCTCTGCGTGGTGGGGGCACAGTATAGCATGAGAGACGACCACCTCCTGATGCATCCTGCCCCGGATGGCCCCGGTCATTGCATTGACAAGCCCGCGACACCATCCCTATAGTGACGCGACCGGCGCTTCAGGAGCTGGCGTGGAGCACCCGATCCGCCTGCGGCTCATTGTTAGCGTTTTCCTGGCCGGTATCCTTCTGGCAGGGCTAGCCCTGCTACTGGTGCGCCTGGCTGCTCCGGGCGGCCTGGAGATCGTCCTCCCCACCCCCACCATAGAGGCCATCGAGATCAAGGTCTATGTATCCGGCGCGGTGGCAACACCAGGGGTATATACGCTGCGCCCCGGCGACCGGCTAGAGGACGCCCTGCGGGCCGCAGGTGGGCCGTCGCCCGACGCCGACCTGCTAGCGATCAACCTGGCCGTTCGCCTGCGCGACGAGCAGCAGGTGATAGTGCCCTCCAAGACAACGGTCAGGCCGCCCGGCGACCAGGTCGCTGTCGGCACCTCGGCTCAAGTGCAGCCCCTGGACATCAATAGCGCAACGGCGGCGGCCCTGGAGGCGCTCCCAGGTATAGGGCCGGTGAGGGCGGCGGCCATTGTCCGCTACCGGGAGGAGCACGGCCCCTTCCCCAGCGTGGAGGCGCTGATCACCGTCCCTGGCATCGGTCCCGCCACAGTGGCCAACCTTAAGGGCCTGGTAGTGGCGCGCTGACGCCGATGGCCACGCTGGCGCTGGCGCTGGGATTCCTAGCCGGCGTCGCCCTCGGCCGCTGGCAGGGCTGGCCCTGGGAGGCGGCCCTGGTGACGGCTGCCGGCGCAGCCCTGGTCGGTCTCTGGTGGGCCCAGCCGCGGGCGCGGCTGCTGGCGCTGGGAGCCCTCGCGCTGGCGTGCGGGCTCCTGCGGGTCGCGCTGCCCAGTCCCGACTCCAGCCTCGAAGCGCTGCGCCAGCAGGTCGGCAATAGGGCAGTCCTAGAGGGAGTCGTAGCCGCGCAGCCCGAGCTGGCCGGACAGACTCAGCGGCTAAGCGTGGCCGTCCGCTCCGTGGCCGGGCTCACCCGCAGCGCCGCCGGCGACGTCACCGTTATCACGGTGCCCTATCCCTCTTATGCCTTCGGCGATCTGCTCCGGGTAACCGGGGTCATGAAAGAGGAAAGCTGGGGAGGGGAGCCACGGCTGGCGCTGCGCTACCCCGGCCTCACCGTGCTGGGCCACGGCCAAGGTGCGCGCTGGCGCCAACCCCTCGAAGCGCTGCGCGCGCGGCTGGCGGACAGCCTGGCGCGAGCGCTGCCCGAGCCGCAGGCCGCCCTGGCCCAGGGGGTTTTCCTGGGCCAGGGCTCCAACCTAGACGCGGGGCTTACGGCGGCGTTCCGCGCCACAGGCACCAGCCATCTCATCGCCATCTCGGGCCAGAACATCACCATCGTGGTGGGGCTAGTAAGCGGGACGTTGATGTGGCTGCTGGGACGGCGGCGCGCCTTGGTGGCCCTCCTCGCCTTGGTCTGGACCTACACCGCCCTGGCTGGCGCCGACCCGCCGGTGGTGCGGGCGACAGTGATGGCCTCGGCTTACCTCCTGGCCAGCGTCCTGGGCCGACAGACCAGCGGCCTGGTGGCCCTGACCCTGGCGCTGGCGATCATGGCTGGCGCGCAGCCGCGGGTGTTGTCCGATGTCTCCTTTCAGCTGAGCGCCAGCGCCATGTTCGGACTGGTCCTGCTGGCCCCCCGACTGCAAGCGCTGGGGGAGCGCTGGCTGCCATCCGCCAATAGCCCCCACCACGGCGCCCGCGAGGCAGCGGGAGCCTGGCTAGTGCAGAACCTGGCCGTCAGCATCGCTGCCGTGGCCTGCACCTGGCCCGTCATCGCGCACACCTTCCACAGCTTCTCCTGGGTAGGAGTCCCAGCCACCCTGGCCGGGCTCCCGGCCCTGCCCTTCATCATCGCGACCTCCGCTGCCACCGCCGTGGCAGGACTCTTGAGCCCGCCGCTGGCCACCGCGCTGGGCTGGGTGAGCTGGCTGCCCCTCACCTACCTGATCCAGGTGGTGGAGCTCTTCGCCCGAATACCGGGCGCGGGCGTCCAGGTAGGGGCGCTGCCATCCCTTGCCCTGGCGGCCTACTACCTCGCCCTCGCCGGGCTGCTCTGGCTGTGGAGCCAGCGTCGTCTGCCGGCGTCCACGCTGGCCCCCGTGCTTTGGGGCGAAGCCAGCCCGCCCTGGCGCTGGGGCTTGGCTGGCCTGGCCACGGCTGCTACCCTGGCCTGGGCCATGGCCCTCACGGCGCCGGGCAACGAGCTGGTGGTCCGGGCGCTGGCCGTCCCCGGCGGCCAGGCTGTCCTCGTGGAGGCTCCAGGGAGGGTGCGGGCGTTGGTGGACGGGGGCCCCGATGCGCGGGCGCTCCAGTTGGCGCTGGCGCGCGCCCTGCCCTTCTGGGACCGCCACCTCGACCTCGTGGTCTCCACCCGCAGCGAGCCCGCCTACCTGACCGGCCTCCTGGACGCCATACCAAAGCACCGTCCCCGCATCGCCCTGGACCTAGGCGAGGGCGCGGAGGGGCGTCCCCTTCACCAGGCCCTTTACCAAGACTGGCGTCGGCTCCTTCTGGAGAGCGGCGCCAGGGTGGAAGCCGCTCGTCCGGGGACAGTCATCTTGCTCGGGCGCGGCGTCACGGCGGAAGTGGTGGCGCCCGGCTCCGCAGCCTCCCAGCAGACCTTCGGGCTGCTCCTGGGCTATGGGGAGGCGCGCATCCTGATCATGGGTAGACCTCCCTGGGATGCTGCCCTCGACGCCTGGGGACAACCTCTGCCGCAGGCGGTTTTTGCGCCCCAGGCGGCTGCGACAGATGGGGGCGCGGGCCCCGAGGGCCAGGGTGCCTTGGTCCTGGGGCAGCTACGGCCTCAGATCATCGTCACCTCCGGGGCCAAGCCAGCCTCAGGATCACAAGGAGCGCCCCCAGAGCCGCCCCAAGAGCCGCTAGAACCCTGGAAGGGCCAGGTCGCCCTCTGGACCGAGGGACGGAGGGATATCACCCTGCGCACCGACGGCGGGCGGCTGCTGATCGAGCGGCAGAACGACGCCGGAGAGCGTTGAGGCGCATTCGCGCGGGCAGGCGGCGCTCACGCTCAAACGGCGCCTGGGCAGCGCGCCCCGGCTTTGCACGAAAAGCCGCGTTTTTTCGATCAGGCTCTCTCCACGGGGATGCCCACGACCATCCTCCCTGCAAAGCTGGCGACCAGAACCATGTTAGACAAGCGCTCGCGCTTAGTGTCACAATTGGGCCAGACCAGAGCCTAGAGTAGGGAGGTCCCAGTGGTCTCAGAGCGCTGGCTATGGCTGGCCGTGGCCTTGGTCATCGGCGGCCTGGCCACGGGGCACCGCATCCTACTGGCCTTCGGCGGCCTGGTAGTCCTGGCCGGCGGCCTGAGCTGGCTCTGGAACCGGCTCTCCCTGCGCCGGGTCAGCTACGAACGCCGCCTGAGCCAGAGCCGGGCCTTCATCGGCGAGACGGTTGAGCTAACAGTGACCCTTACCAACCGCAAGGTGGTCCCGCTGCCCTGGATCGAGGTCGTGGACGAGATCCCGGAAGGGCTGGAGATGGAGGGGAGGGAGCTGAGGCGCTCGACCCGTAGCCGCTCGCGACGCTTGGACCTTGTCACCTCCATGGCAGGCTACGAGCGGGTGGGCTGGCGCCGCCGGCTGCGCTGCCCCCAACGGGGCTACTTCGAGCTGGGCCCGGCGCGGCTGCGCAGCGGCGACCTGTTCGGCTTTCAGACCAGCGTCCGTGAGGACGTCGCGCGCGCGGCCATCCTGGTCTACCCACGGGTCGTGTCCCTGGAGGAGCTTACACTGCCGGCCCTGCGTCCCCTGGGAGAGGCGAAGGGCGGGCCGGTGATCTATGAAGACCCCACCCGCCTCCGCGGGCTGCGGGACTACACCCCCGGCGACCCCCTACGGAAGGTGGACTGGAAAGCTAGCGCCCGCCACGGCCGGCTGCGGTCAAAGCTGTTCGATCCCACGGTGTCGCGCCGGGTGACCATAGCCATGAACCTGGGCACCTTCGACCGCTCCTGGGAAGGAGTCGATCCTCCCGTCTTCGAACGGCTGGTGACGGCGGCCGCCTCGGTGGTGATGCACGCCGAGAGGGAGGGGGCCAGCGTCGGGCTCCTGGCCAACGGGCGGCTGCCGCGAAGCAGCGAAATGCTCAAGATTCGCCCTAGCCGCTTGCCGCGCCAGTTGCCCCGGCTGATGGAGGCCCTGGCCATGATCGGCCCCCTCGTCGCCCACTCCATGGAGGCAGTCCTGGAGGAGGCGGGCCGCACCCTGGGAGCGGGAGATACGCTGGTCTACGTGACGGCGCTGCTGCGGGAGCCCGTCCTCGCGCGCTTGCACCGGATGCGGCAAGCGAGGGTACAGGTGGTCGTGCTGTTCGTAGGCCGGGAGGACGCTCCGGGCCGCTGGGGCGGCTTCCCGGTCTACAACGCGGCGGGCCGCCTGGCGGAGCTCGACGAGGTGCTCCTTTACGGTCGTCCAGAGCCAGGGCGCCCAGAGCCGGGCCCAGCGGCCAGCGAGGGGCCGGGCCCCACGGGTCTCCCCAAAGGTTTCAAGGACAAATAGGCATGCTGTGGCGCGAGCGCCTGGCCACCCTCTCCTTCCTCCTGATGGAGGGCTGCTGGCTGGCGGCCGTGGCAATAGCGGCGGGTATGCTTTTCAACACGCCGGGAGCCCCCCTGAGCAGCGGCGCGGTCCTGGTCGGCCTCACCGGCGCCTATTACGCGAACCGCGGATTGCAGCAACTCCCCCTGGCGCTGTCCCTGCTGCGGCTGCTGAGTTTGCTCGGCGCCGCGGCCTTCCTTTTCGTGCTGCTCCAGGCCCAGTACGGCTCCGCCGCCGTGCCCGTGGACCCGCGCTGGGTAGGCCAGCTAGTGGAGCGGGCAGGCCAGTCCCTGGGCTTAGTGAAGGGCGTGATCTTGGGGGCGGCTTTTCTGCTGGGGCTGTGGTGGCGCGGGGCGCGGCTGGCCGCCAGCTCGGACCAGAGCGAAGCCCTCCTGGCATCATTCAAGGTGGGCGCTCTGGCGCTGGGGCTGGTCACTCTGGCGCAAGCGGCTTTCACTGATGAGGTGTCGGTGGCCGGCCTGGTCTTCCCCTTCTTCGGCCTGGGGCTGATAGGCATCGCCCTGAACCAGCTAGCCGCCAGAGAGCGGAGCCAGGGGCGATTGCCCCGTAATTACTGGCTGGCGGTGACCGTGGGCAGCGTGGGGCTGCTGCTGGTGGCCGGGTTGCTGTTGGGCCTGGTGGCGGGGCCGGAGTCCACCCAGGCCTTGGGCAAGGCGCTGGGGGCCATCGGCGGCGTGGTGTCGCGGGTGCTCGATATCGTCATCCTGGGGATAGCCTGGATCGTAGGCTGGCTGTTCGAGGCGGTGCAGATCATCCTCGGCTGGCTGCGCAGCCTGCTAGGCGCCCAGCAGCAGCCGGCGCAGGAACTGGTCCCGCCGCCTACCCCCCAGCGCCCGGACGAGGTGGTCCAGCTTATACCCGACAGCGTGCTGAACGGTCTGAAATGGGGCCTCGTGGGCTTGCTGGTCCTGGTCGTGGTCCTGTTCTTGTTTTTCGCTTTGCTCCGTCGCCAGCGGGGCGAACCCGAGCAGGGGCCAGCCTTCCGGGAGTCTCTGGCGGAGCGAGGCCAGGTGCGCGCCGACCTGCTGGCGGCCCTGGCAAGCCTGAAGGACCGCTTCCGCCGCCAGCGGGCTATCCCCGCCACTCCCTGGGGCAACTCGCCCCGCGAACGGGTGCTCCGGAGCTATGCTGACTTCCTGGAGCTGGCGGCGGAGCAGGGGTTAGAGCGCCAGCCAACGGTCACCCCCCTGGAGTTCCTGCTCCAGGCCCGCAGCCTCTTTCCCACGGCCGCAGGCCAGCGCCTGACTGAGATCTTCAACCTCGTCCGCTACGGAGCGTGGGAGCCATCGCTCGCGGAGGCGTCAGGGGCTCAAGCCGACGTGGAGGCGCTGCGGCAGACGCCGGTGGCCAGGGCCCCTGACGCCTAGGGGCCGTCGGCGGGGCCTCTTAGGGAGACGAGGGCCGCTTCCGGGTCCAGAGTCACCGCGCTGCGATATACCTCGCGGCCCCCCGTGAACACCAGCAGGGTGGGCACCGTGGTGACCCCTATCAGCCGGCTCGCCTCTCTCCCCATGGGGCTGAGGATATCCAGCCGCAAGAGAGGGGCGCTGCCCGCTAGCTTGCGTTCCAGCCCAGCGACCGTGGGCTTGGCCGCCAGGCAGGCCAGTCAGTAGTTGGAATAGAAGAGGACCAGGGTGGGCTGGCCGCCTCTCAAGCGGGCCTGCAGGTCTGCCAGGCTATCCGGGGGCGCGGGCCGCTGCCGGAGCACGACGGGCACTGCCGCCACCACGGCGAGCAGGATGACCGCGGCGCCGAGGCGCGGCAGGCTGGGCTGGCGCAGCAGGACTGCGATCAGGACGAGGACCAGGGGCAGCCCGAAAATAAAGAAGGAAAACTGGTTCAGAATCTGCACTGGCCAGCTCAGGGGCCGGGCGCCGGCTCAAGGTCGGTCCGCATGTACTTCTCCTCGGCGTCCGTGCCGGGCTTGCGCAGGTAATAGAACGTGATGTTCATGGGCCCCTGCTCCACCCGCGCGATCTGCCCCCGCTCACCCAGTTTGAGCAGCAAGCCACCGTGGGTGACAACCACCCAGTCGCCGGCCTCTAGCTTGTCTTTGACCGGGGCGGCGGCCGCCTGACTGTCCGGGTAGGCCATGGCCAGGTCGTCCAGGACGAACTTCTCCTCCTGGGGCACATCGACGCACTTCACATAATAAATCGTAAGCCCGCTGGCCTTGCCCTTCACTATCTTGGTGACCTGACCGCGCTGGCCGGCCTTGATGAACAGGCCGCCCTGGCCCTCCCTGATAGTGACCCAATCGCCCTCCTCGATCTTGGTCTTCCTGGGCGCCGGCGCGGGCGCCTGGGCGGGCTCCGGCTGAGGCGCCGCGTCCGCGCTCCCTGGCCCTACGGCTGCGGCGACGATGGGCGCCAGCCCCGCCAGAGGCAGCGCCAGGGCGATGGCATGCTCCACCTCAGCATCGGAGGCGCCGGCCTTGCGGGCAGCGTCCCGGTGATGGGCCAGGGCCCCGCGCTGGCCCAGGGCGGCGGCCACGGCCACCAGCACTAGCTGCCGGGTCTTATCGTTCAGAGGGGCGTCGCCTTCAACGGCCCGCACCATGGCCTGATAGGCCTGCCTGACGCGGGGGAAACGGCGCCCCAGTTGCTCGAGACTATCCTCAGTCATCCCCGTGTTCCCTTCTCCCAGGCCTAACACCAGGCACGACGCTTCCCATAGTAACACGGGAGCGCTCAGCGACGCCGGCAGCCGGCGGGGGACTATAATTGCCACGGCCATCCGGCATAAAGTTTGGCAGGAAGCTGGATGAGCGACCGGGAGGTCCCCCATCACGCCCCCTGAGGCCGAGGCGTCGCCCCTGGAGCAACTCCAGGCTGCACAACGCAAGGTATACCTGCTGCGCGACCAGGGCTCGGACAGCAACAGCAAGGAGGTGAGGGCAGCGGTTAACCGCCTCATCTCCCTCCTCCGCTCCGCTACGCCCGAGTTGCTGTTGGCCTTCGATACGTGGGCCGCCGAGGAGCGCCAGCGCCGGACTCCACGCTGATGGGCGACAGGGGCGCGCGCCTCCCCTTGCCCTTGACCAGGAGAGCAGCGCCTGCCAGTGCCAGTGCCAGCGCCCGCCTGCGCCGGCGCTCCTGGCAGACATAATGCCTTTGCCCCCGCAGCGTAGAATAGGCCCATCCGTTAGAGGAGGCTCTCCATGCAGGTCGAGGAACACGACGGCTACCGCTATGAGAAGGGCGACGACTATATCGCCACGGTCCGGTTCAACCAACCAGAGCGCATGAACGGCACCGACCCCTGGATGCAGCGGGACTTGCGCGATACCCTGACCTCGATCCAGTACGACGACGACGTGCGGGTGCTCATCCTCATCGGCGAGGGCCGGGCTTTCTGCGCCGGCGACGACATCAGCGGCCATCCGCGCGCCGGGGTGCGCAAGCCCCCGCCCAGCAAGCGCCGGGAGCCCGTCAACACCTACAGCTCCCTGCGCCACGCCTCCCAGGAGGTCACCGTCGCCCTACGCAAGCTGGACAAGCTCTCCATCGCTGCCATCAATGGCTTCGCGATCCAGACCGGCCTCTCCATGGCCCTGGCCTGCGACTTCCGGATCGCGGCGGAGGCGGCGCGCCTGGGCAGCGCCACCCTGCGCTTCGGCTTCCAGCCCGACGAGGGAGGCCACTGGCTGCTGGTCCAACACCTGGGGGTCGCCAGGACGATGGACTTCCTGATGCGCAAGCGCATCGTCACAGCTAAGGAAGCTCTGGAGCTGGGGCTGGTCAACGAGATATGCCCCCTGGCCGAGCTGGAGGGCCGTGCCCGCGCCCTGGCGGTCGAGCTGGCCGCGGGCCCCCAGACAGCGATGCGTCTGCTGAAGCGCTCCGTATACCTGGCGGCGTCCTTGCCCCTGGAGATGGCCCTGGACGACATCGCCGCGCGCACCGCCGTCAGCGACCACCATCCCGACGCCCGAGAGGGCGTGGCGGCCTGGCGCGAGAAGCGGGCGCCCCAGTTCAATCGCGACGTGAGGCCCTAGGGCGCGACGTGAGGCCCTAGGGGGACGCCAGGTCGCCCCTTCGACAAGCTCAGGGCGAACGGAACACTCGGCGTGGAATCGCGCGGCTTGAACGACTTGGATGCCGCGAGGTTCATCCCACCGGCGGCCACGGCGGCCAACACGTGGGCACAGCGCTGCGATTCGTGAAGTTCCGAGGGTGTGCTGAGGGGCTGCGCCAGCAGTCTAGGCCGGCGCCACCAGGTCCAGAAAGCGCTTCATCATGATGGCGGTGGCGCCATAGATGACGTGGGGGCCGAACTGGAAGCAAGTGTAGCCTGGTCTCGCAGGGCCACGGCTGCCCCGGGGGTCGGGCACGTGGTTGCGCGGGTCGATCAAGTGGGTCAGGGGCACCTCCAGGATCTCGGCCACCTCGACCTCGAAGGGCTTGAAGGTGTAGGGGTAGGTGAACACCCCCACGAAGGGAGTCACGGCGAACTTCGACATGGTCACGAAGTCGTCCAGGGGCCCCAGCAACCGCACATCCTGCTGCCGCAGGCCGACCTCCTCGAAGGACTCGCGCAGGGCGGTATAGGCCAGGTCGCGGTCCTCGGGGTCATGAGCGCCGCCGGGGAAGGAGATCTCGCCCTTGTGGTGCTCCACGTGGCTGGTCCGCACGGTGAAGAGAACCCGGTGGTCAGCGCCGTCGGCGCCCAGGGCCAGCAACACCGCAGCCCGGGCCAGGCTGTCATCCACCACCGGCTTGGGCACATGGGCGCGCACGATGCGTTCGATGTGAGCTATATCCAAAGGCGACATCGGGCGCAGTATACACCCGTCGGGGCACCCTGGGAATAGGAGCGCCCCTTTCTTGACGGTAAACAGATAGCAGGATATAATGCCACGGATTTGAAGGGATGCGCCGGTGCCAAAACGAACCTATCAACCGAAAAAACGCCATCGTCAACGAGTCCACGGGTTCCGCGCACGGATGAGCACTCCCGGAGGCAGGCGGGTGCTGAGCCGGCGCCGGCTAGCGGGGCGCTGGATACTGGCCGTGTGACCGAGAGCTTCCGCCCGTTGTCGGTGCGCGACCGGTTGACGCGCCGCCGCGACTTCGAGAAGATCCAGGCCCAGGGAAGACGCTGGTCACACTCCTATCTGGTGCTCCGGGCTTTACCCAATGGCACCCCATCAAGCCGCTTTGGCTTTGCCATCAGTAAACAGGTGGGCACGGCGGTGGTAAGGAATCGCCTCCGCCGCCGCTTGCGGGAGCTCATGAGACAAGCACCTCTCCGGAGTGGGTGGGACCTGCTGGTCGTGGCGCGGCCGGACGCCGCCGCCGCCAGCTTTTCTGAGGTGCGCAAAGCCTTCGTCCAGTTGCTCTCCCAGGCGCGTCTCCTGGGCCCCTCCGCTGCCGACGTCCCCTCAGCAAGGGTCACGCCATGAAAGGCCCGGCGACGGCCCTGATCCGTTTGTATCAGATAACGCTCTCACCTTGTCTACCCATGTCCTGCCGCTATCTGCCCACGTGCTCCCACTACGCCGCCGAGGCGATAGAGCGCCACGGGCTCCTCAAGGGCGCCTGGCTGACTGCCCGGCGCCTGGGGCGCTGTCATCCCTTCACTGTCGGGGGCGGCTACGATCCCGTCCCCTAACACCAGGCTGGAGGCTCGGGTGAGGCATCTGCACCCCAGGACCGCTTTGGTAGCGCTAGGCGCGCTGCTGGCCTTGGTAGCCAGCGGCTGCACCGGCACTTCCGTATCTATTGGATGGTCGGGCCCGGTCGCCAGCGAAGGCCGTGTCCACCTGGGCACCATCGCCGGCAAGGTGGTGGCCTTCGAGGCGGCCACGGGACGGGTCGTGAGCAGTCCTGGCGGCAGCCCCTGGGTCTTCGACATCGAGGCCAAGCTCAACAAGCGCTTCTACGCCACCGTGGCGGTGGCCGAGAGCGGGGTCTTCGCGGCTTCCTACGATGGCAAGCTCTACGCCCTGGACGCCGCCACCGGCCAGCGCCGCTGGGCCTTTCAGGCCGGGACCAAGACCACCGACACCCTGGTGGGTGACGTGGTAGTAGGCGAGGGGCTAATCCTGGTGGGCTCCTCCGACGGCAAGCTGCACGCCCTGGAAGCCACCCTGGAGAGGGCCAAGCCCCGTTGGAGCTTCCCCACGGGTGGCAAGATCTGGTCGGCGGCGGCCGTCCACCAGGGAACGGTGTATGTGGGCTCCCTCGACCGCCATCTCTACGCCATCGATGCCGTCACCGGGCAGGAGAAGTGGCGCTTCCCCGCGCGGGGCTCCCAGCAGCGCATCGGGGCCGTGGCCAGCGCCCCCGTCGTCGCTGGGGCGACCGTTTACGTCGGCTCCTTCGACCACAAGCTCTACGCCTTGAACGCCGCCGACGGCAGCGTCAAGGGGACCTTCGACGGGGCGCAGGGCTGGTACTGGTCCCGCCCCCTAATCGACGGCGACCGCATATATGCAGCGAACCTGGACGGCAGGGTCTACGCCCTGCGGGACGAGGGCACGCGCTATTCCACTCCGTGGCCAGAGCCAGCCCAGCTGAACGCCGGCGTCCGCAGCGACCCCGTGCTGCTGGGCTCCACCTTGGCCGTAGCGGGGCAGGATGGCTCGCTCCATTTCCTCGACGTCGCCAGCGGCCGCCAGATAGACACTCAGGCGGCGGGCGCTCCAGTGCTGGCCGGCCTGGCCACGGACGGCCAATTGCTCTTCGTCGCCACCACCAAACAGACCTTGCGGGCCTTCGACGCCCGCACCAGGGCGGAGCGCTGGAGCATCCGCACCGACCAGATCGGAAGATAGGCTTATGGAAGAGGGGATTCGCACCTATCTGTGGAACCTGCTCCTCCTGGAGCCCATGGTCAATGGGCTCATCGGCCTGTACGCCCTGATGCTCCAGAACTTCGGGATCGCAATCATCGTCTTCACCGTGCTGGTGCGGCTGGCCACCATGCCGCTCACCTTGCGGCAGACGCGTTCCATGAAAAAGCTGCAGGAGCTGCAGCCACGAATCCAGGAGCTACAGAAGAAATACCCCAAGGACAAACCCCGGGTCCAGCAGGAGCAGATGAAGCTGATGAAGGAGGTCGGGGTCAACCCCTTGGGGTGCCTGGGCCCCATGGTGATCCAGATGCCGATCTGGATTGGCCTTTACTGGGCCATCCTGCAGGCCCTGGCGGTCTCCCCGGAGGACCTCCTGAGGCTTTCGGGACGGCTCTACTCCTGGGCCCCGGCCATCAACCAGCTCCTGCCCCTGAACGCGGGCTTCCTGTGGCTCGATCTTTCGCTGCCAGACCGAGTCTTCGTCATGCCGGTACTGGTAGGAGCGAGCATGTGGGTGCAGCAAAAGATGACCACCGTCGCCAACACGGACCCCCGCCAGAGCCAGATGAACCAGCTGATGCTGTGGATGATGCCGATGATGTTCGCCTTCTTCACTCTGAGCTTCCCCAGCGGGCTCGCCCTTTACTGGGTTGTCTCCAACGGCATCGGCATCGTCATTCAATACTTTGTCTCCGGTTGGGGCGGGCTGGCGACGATGTTCAAACCCAAGCCGGCCCCCGTCGAGGGCGCCCCCTCCGGGGTAGCCGCCGCCGTACCCGCCGAGCTGAAAGGGGCAGACGATGGACAGCCTGGAAGTAAGCGCAAAAACCGTCGACGACGCCGTTAGCCAGGCCCTGGCGCAGCTCGACCTGACCAGGGCCCAGGTGGAGGTCCTGGTCCTGTCCGAGGGTAGCCGCGGCCTCTTCGGCTTGCGGAGCGCGCCCGCGCGAGTGCGGGTGACGCCACGGCAGCCCCCCACGGCCGCTCCCGGGGCGCCTGGGGACGCGGTCAGCGACGCCCAGACCATCTTGGAAGGGCTGCTAGAGGCCATGGGGCTCACGGAGGCGGCGGTGGAGCGTCGGCTGATGAAGGAGGGCCCCACGGAGAGTGTCGTCCTGAACATCGCCGGCGATGACCTGGGCGTCCTCATCGGCCGCCATGGTGAGACCCTCTCCTCCCTCCAGTACATAGTCAACCTGATGCTCGGCCGCTTGGGACACTCACATACCCCCGTGATGGTAGACGCAGGCGGCTACCTGGAGCGCCGCTACGAGTCTTTGCGCGCCCTGGCCCTGCGCATGGCGGAGCGCGCCCTGGCTACCGGCAGGCCCGTGGAGATGCGCCCCTTGCCAGCGCGGGAGCGCCGCATCGTGCACCTGGCCCTGTCCGACTATAAAGGCGTCACGACGGAGAGCGTGGGGGAGGGCGAGGCGCGCGCGGTATCCATAATCCCGCGCCGCGCCGGTGATGCAGCGCCGTTGCGCTAACCCGGCTTTGCACGAAAAGGGGCGTCCTACGGGTAATCGAGGGAGTGCAGAGGGGAGTACCCCTCTGCCGGGGGCCAAAGGGGGTGTCCCCCTTTCTCTCTCTTTCATATTACCCCCTTCCTGGCCAGGAAAGGGGTAGGAGAATGGTCGTGGGCATCCTCACGGGGAGGCCAGGAGCGGGGAAAACTGGCATTTTGTGCAAGGCCAGCTAACCCCAAGGGTTGGTTTGACCGCTGCCCCGCCGCCGTGTTATCCTGCCTCTAACAGCGACGACGGAGACGAGTAGGGGAATAGTCGCAGCCTCCAGCGAGCCCGGCCTGGTGAAAGCGGGCGCCCGGCGTCCCCCGAATATCCCTCCCGAGCTGGTGCCCGAAACCAGGGTGAGAGCAGCCTGAGAGTAGGCGCACCCGGGCTCGCCGCCCGTTAGCAACGGCGCGGGGATGTTGTCCCCGTGAGGAGCGTCCTCCCTGTCGCCCTGGCGTATTCGGGCGCAGGGGGAAACGCGGGTGGTATCGCGGGCCTTGTGCGCCCGTCCCGCAAGGGGCGGGCGATTTTATTTGGTGGCAAGCGGCAGAGAGAGGCCCCGTCGAGGTGGCAGATGTTCAGACCGGTCTCTTCTAGAGTCACCTTCCCTCAGCAGGAGGAGGATGTCCTGCGCCTCTGGAAGGAGCGGGACATCTTCAAACGCAGCGTGGAGGCGCGGCGCGAAGGCCCGCTCTTCGTCTTTTACGAGGGGCCACCCACCGCCAACGGACGCCCCGGCGTCCACCACGCCCTGATGCGCGTCTTCAAGGACGTCATCCCACGCTATAAGGCGATGCGGGGCTACCATGTCCCACGGCGCGGCGGCTGGGACACCCACGGGCTGCCGGTTGAGCTGGAGGTGGAGCGCAGCCACCGCTTCACCAGCAAGGCTAACATCGAGGCCTACGGCGTGGCCCGGTTCAACGAGGAGTGCCGCGCCTCCGTGTTCACCTACGTGGACGAGTGGGAGCGGTTCACGGAGCGCCTCGGCTCGTGGCTCGATATGGACGCCGCCTACGTCACCCTCAAGAACGACTACATCGAGAGCGGCTGGTGGATCGTCAAGGCGCTCTGGGACAAAGGGCTGCTCTACCGCGACTACAAGGTGACGCCCCACTGCCCCCGCTGTGGCACCTCCCTCAGCTCTCACGAGGTGGCCCTGGGATACAAGGACGACGCCGAAGACCCCAGCGTCTACGTGAAGTTCCGGACCACGCCCCAGGCGGAGGGGCTCTCGCCCGCCCTGCGCCAGCTCCTGGGGCCCGCCGCGCGTCCCCTGTACCTGCTGGCCTGGACGACGACCCCCTGGACGCTCCCCGCCAACACCGCCCTCGCTGTGGCGCCCGACGCCGACTACGTCCTCGCCGAGGTGGCCCAGGATGGTGGTGTGGAGCTGCTGCTGCTGGCCCGGGCGCGGGCCGAGGCGGTGCTGGGAGAGGGCTACCAGGCCTGGGCCACAGTGAAGGGCTCAGACCTGGCAGGGCTGCGCTACGAGCCCCTGTACGCACCCGAGAAATTGGACCGCCCGGCGCACCGCGTCGTCAACGCCGGCTTCGTCTCTATGGAAGAGGGCACCGGCATCGTCCACATCGCCCCCGCCTACGGCGAGGACGACCTGTCCCTGGCGCGCCAGGAGGACCTGCCGCTGGTCCACACCGTGGACCTGAAGGGCGAGGTGACTGCGGCGCTGCCCCAGTTCGCGGGCCGCTTCGTGAAGAAAGCCGACCCCTTGATCACCCGCGACCTGAAGGAACGCGGCCTGCTGTTCAAGGAGGGGCGAGTGCGCCACACCTATCCCTTCTGCTGGCGCTGCGATTCCCCCTTGCTCTACTACGCTAAGACCTCCTGGTATATCAAGACCACCGCCAGGAAGGAGCGCCTGCTCTCGGCCAACGAGGAGATCAACTGGTACCCAGACCACATCAAGAGCGGCCGCTTCGGGGAGTGGCTGCGCAACAACGTGGACTGGGCCCTGAGCCGCGAGCGGTACTGGGGCACCCCTCTCCCGATCTGGGAATGCGCCGCCTGCGGCCACCAGGAGTGCGTAGGCAGCAGGGCGGAGCTCAGGGGCAAGCCGGGCCTGGTCGGGTGGCGCGACGACCTTGACCTGCACCGCCCCTTTGTCGATGAGGTCACCTACGCCTGCCCGCGCTGCCAGGGGACGATGCGGCGCGTGCCGGACCTGGTAGACGTCTGGTTCGACTCGGGGGCGATGCCCCTGGCCCAGTGGCACTATCCCTTCGAAAACCGCGAGCGCATAGATTCGGGACAATGGCTGCCCGCGGACTACATCTGCGAGGCCGTGGACCAGACCAGGGGCTGGTTCTACACCCTCCACGCCCTCTCTGTGCTCCTCTTCGACAAGCCCTCCTATCGCAATGTGATCTGCCTGGGCCTCGTCCTGGACGCCAAGGGCGAAAAGATGAGCAAGTCCAAGGGCAACATTGTGGAGCCCGCCGCCGTTATCCAGGCCCACGGCGCCGACGCCCTACGCTGGTATCTCTTCACCGCCTCGCCGCCGGGCAACTCCCGCCGCTTCTCCTCCGAGCTGGTGGGCGAGGTGGTGCGGCGCTTTTTCCTGACGCTGTGGAATACCTACGCCTTTTTCGTAACCTACGCGAACCTGGACCGCTGGACCCCGGGGCACCAGGCCCACCAGGAGCAGCCCCAGCTGGCGGAGCTGGACCGCTGGGCGCTGTCGGAGCTCAATCTCCTGGTCCAGCAGGTGACCGCAGCCCTGGAGGCCTACGACCCCACCACCGCCGGCAGGCGCATCGAAGAGTTCGTGGACGGGCTCTCCAACTGGTACGTGCGGCGCAGCCGCCGCCGTTTCTGGAAGAGCGAGGACGATGCCGACAAGCAGGCCGCCTACCTGACGCTTCACACCTGTCTGGTGACCCTGGCCAAGCTCATGGCGCCCCTGGCGCCGTTCCTGGCCGAGTCGCTCTACCAGAACTTGGTCAGGGAGGTAGACGCCCTCTCGCCCGAAAGCGTGCATCTATGCGATTGGCCCCGGGTTGAGGAGGGCCTCATCGACCACGCCTTGAGCGCCCAGGCGGGCCTGGCCATGAAGGTGGTCAGCCTGGGGCGTGCGGCGCGGCAGAAGGCCCAGCTCAGGGTCCGCCAGCCCCTGGCCCAGGCATTGATCCTGGTCCAGTCCCTGGAGGAGGAGCAGGCCCTGCGGCAGCTGACCGACCAGGTTAAGGAGGAACTGAACGTCAAGGAACTGGTCCTGCTCAAAGATGCGGCCCAGGTGGCTAGCTTCAAGGTGAAGCCCAACCTCCCTCTCCTCGGCCCCAGGTACGGGCGCGAGGCCGGCAAGATCGCCGGCGCGCTGGCGCTCCTGGACGCCGCCACCGTGGTGGCCCAAGTAGAGGCGGGCCGTCCCGTGCTGGTAGGGGAGTTCACCCTTGAGCCTCAGGAGCTGCTGGTGGAGAGGACCGCCGCCCCCGGTTTCGCCCTGGCTGAGGAGGGGCCTTACCTGGTGGCCGTCAGCACCGTCATCAGCCCGGAGCTGCGGGAAGAGGGCCTGGCGCGAGAGTTGGTGCACAGCATCCAGAACCTGCGCCGGGATGCTGGCTTCGAGATCGCCGACCGGATAATCACCTTCTGGCAGGGCGATGCCGCCATCGCCAGCGTCATGGCCCGTCACCGCGACTACATCTGCCAGGAGACCCTGACACAAGTGCTGCGGGAGGGCCCGCCTCCGCCGGCACAGGGGCCTGGCAGCGGGCTGGAGAGCACCCTAGCCCTAGACGGACACCAGATCACCCTGGGCCTGCAGCGGCTCTAGGCCCCTCTAAGGGCCTCTGGGGGCAGGCGCCTCTCCAAGGGTGATGTTGAGGTTGGTCCTGGTCGGGCCCCGGAACACGTCGAGCCTGACGGTGTCGCCAGGGCTCCTGCGCAGCAGGAAGTCCGTCAGGCCCCTGGCCGCGCGCACCTCCTGGCCCTCTAGCGCCACGATAACATCGCCGGCACGCAGGCCACCCCGCTCAGCGGGGCTGCCACGCACGATGCTTGCCACGAAGACCCCCTGTTTGGTCGCCAGGCCATTCTCCACCGCGAGGGCCGCTGTCACCGTGGCGATGCTGACGCCCAACCAGGCCCGCAGCACCCGGCCCCGGTCGATAAGCTGCGTGAGGATCGGCTGCGCGCTGTCGACGCTAATGGCAAAGCCCAGCCCCTGGGCATTGGCGATGATGGCGGTGTTGATGCCGATGGCCTCGCCTTGCAGGTTGATCAAGGGGCCGCCGCTGTTTCCGGGGTTGATGGCAGCGTCGGTCTGGATAAGGTCGTGGAGTTCCCGCCCTTGGCCGCTATCGATAGACCGGCCTACGGCGCTGACCACGCCAGCCGTTACCGTGGGCCCCCCTTCCAACCCCAGGGCATTGCCGATGGCGACAACCCACTCACCCACCTTTATGTCCGTGGACCGGCCCAGCTTCAATGTCGGCAGGTTAGTGGCGTCTATCTTGATCATGGCCAGGTCGGTCACGGGGTCCCTGCCTACCAGTCGCGCCGCGAAGGTCCGGCTATCGGGTGGCGGTAGGACTACTGTGATCTTCTGGGCCCCCTCCACCACGTGGTTGTTGGTGAAGATCAAGCCGTCAGAGCTCAAAATGCCGCCCGAACCTGCTCCTTGCTGAGGGACCGGTTGCAGAAAGAAGTCTAGCGCGGTGCTCTCCACCAGGATCGCCACCACCGCGGGGCGGGCCCTATCCACAGCCTCGCTCAAGGAGGGCAGGGCGACCGCCCGCGGCAAGGCAGGCACCGCTGTCGGCGTGGGGGTCGGGGTGGGGCTGGGCGTCGGGGTGGGCAGTGGCGCTGGGGTTAGAGTCGCTGGAGGCGCCGTCGGCAGCGTCCGGAAGATCCCACCGCTTACGCCGCCCCGGCAGGCGCTGGCCGCCAGGCTGGCTACTACCAGGACCCCTAACACCGACTGCCACGTCCTGCGGCTGTTCAAGGATAGCCTCCTCCAAGTTTGTCCGCTCGTGTTTTACAACGTGCCGCGGGCGCCGCAGTCAGGTGCTCTTGGGCGCGCGCTCCGCGGCATCTGTCACCCACTCCCGAAAGAGGCGAGCGATGATCTCCCTTACCGTCGTCGGCGGAGCGGGCGCCAGCGCCACCAAGAGCTTTCCTGCAGCCAAACTCCCCCCTTCAGACTGAGCGGGGGTCGGCGAGGCAGCGTCGCCCCGGGCGCGGGTGCCTTTCTTTGAGCTCCTATCCCTATAGAGCGCTTGGAAGGCGCGCATGGCCCTCTCCTCGGGAGAGGGAAGAGCCTGGGGGCCCACCACCTTGGGGAGCACGGACGCCACCTCCCCGCCTACCAGGAGCGTGAAGGCCGAGGCGTAGCCCCAGGTCAGGAAAGCCATCACGGTCCCCAGGGAGCCGTAGACCTGGGCATAGGTGGGCGAGCTCTCGAGGTACCAGACGAAGACGTGCTTGGTGCCCTCGAAGCCTAGGGAGCCCACCAGGGCCCCGAAGGCAAGGTAGGGCCAGCCCACGTTGGAGTTGGGCAGGTAGCGGTAAAGGGCCAGAAAGGTCAGGGAGCTGAGGGCCCAGGGGAATAGGACCTGGATACCCCAGCGCCAGAAATGGTCGCTGGAGAGCACGGGGAGCGCCGCCTCTGTGCCCGCCCGGCGCAGCCCCTCGAAAGAGGCGGTGAAGGCCACCGAAGCAAGGAGCGCCAGGCCGGCCGCAGCCATCAGACCGAAGTCCATGAGGCGCTCCTTGAAGAAGGACCGGGGCACAGTGACCCCGAAGGAGTAGTTCACCGCCTTGCGGATGGCTGAGAACACAGTGCTCCCAGCCCATAGCAGCCCCACAATCGCCAGGGCGCCTGTCGCCCCGCGCGCCCTTACCACGCCCTCCAGGGTGCTGGCGATGAGCCCCTGGGCCACGGGGAGCACCCCCGCTACGCGTTCGGCGAAGCGGGCCCGCTCTTCCGGAGAATCCAGGGAGAAGAAGCCCAGAATGGATACTATGGCCAGGGCCAGGGGGAAGAGGGAGAAGAGGGAATAATAGGCGATGGAGGCGGCCATGTGAGCGCAGTTATTGCGCAGGAACTGCTGGGTGGTCATGCGCACCAGGGCCACGAACCTGACGAAGAGCATGACCCTCACCTAGCTAGCCGTTTCGCCCTCAGCATCGGAAGAGGTTGCGCCCCCCATCGTTCCTCAGAAGCGCACCGCGCGCAGGCGTCAGGAGCGCGCCGTGCGCAGGGCAGCACGCTGAGCTTCGAACAGGTCCCGAATCCCTTTTTCCGACAGTTCCAGCATCGTCTCCATGGCCGCCCGCGGGAAGGGGCGGGTCTCGGCGGTGCCCTGCAGTTCAACAAACTCGCCCCGCTCCGTCATGACGACGTTGAAATCCACCTCCGCCCGACAGTCCTCTTCGTAGCAGAGGTCCAGCAGGGGCTTGCCACCCACGATCCCCACCGATATGGCGCCTACCGCGTATTTCACCGGCACGTCGTGGATGAGCTTCCGGTTGGCCAGGGTGCGCAGGGCCTGGACTACGGCGAGGTAGCCAGCGGTGATGGCCGCGGTGCGCGTGCCGCCGTCGGCCTGGAAGACATCGCAGTCAACGGTCACGGTCCGCTCCCCCATGGCCCGCAGGTCCACGGCGGCGCGCAACGAGCGGCCGATGAGCCGCTGTATCTCCTGGCTCCGCCCCTGGACACGGCCTAATGTCACCTCTCGCGGGGAGCGGGTAGCGGTCGCCCGCGGCAGCATGGCGTATTCCGCGGTGATCCATCCCGAGCCCTGCCCGCGCAGGAAGGCGGGCACCCGCTCCTCTACGCTGGCAGCGGTGATCACCTTGGTGCCGCCGATCTCAATATAAGCCGAGCCCTCGGCATAGGGCATGTAGCCCAGCGTGATGCGCACGGGGCGCAGGGCATCGAACGCGCGGCCATCGATCCTGAGCACGGCTACCTCATGAGAAGGATACCAAGAAGGCTATTCCAGTATAACCCCCCACCAGGGGATGGTCTACACGGGCGCGCATTGCGCTGGGTCATCCTCACT
>ORJL010699671.1_pt1 | contig 20070 bp, 25 predicted proteins | sample 1779941 | NCBI WGS metagenome assembly ORJL01 (sample SAMEA104232317, study PRJEB22302) | groundwater metagenome | biome: forest; feature: aquifer; material: groundwater | place: USA | collected 2011-08-07 | depth 5.8 m | reverse complement strand
CGCCCGCACCAGCCGTAGCCCACCACCACCACCCTGCGCCCAGCCCACAAGATGTTGGTAGCACGGGTGATGCCATCTATGGTGCTCTGGCCTGTGCCGTAGCGGTTGTCGAAAAGGTGTTTGGTGTCCGCCTCGTTCACCGCCACAACTGGATAGCGAAGTTTGCCGTCCCTGGCCAGGGCGCGAAGTCGAATCACTCCTGTGGTGGTCTCCTCAGTGCTGCCTATCATGCCCTGAATGCGGTCCTGTCGCTTGGTATGAAGGGTGGCCACCAGATCGGCGCCGTCGTCCAGGGTGACGTGAGGGCCGTGCTCCAGCGCCTGGTTGATGTGCTGATAGTAAGTATCGTTGTCTTCGCCCTTAATGGCGTACGTGGGGATACCGTAGGTTGTTGCAAGGGCCGCCGCCACATCGTCCTGAGTGCTCAAGGGATTGCTTGCGCACAAGACCACGGATGCGCCGCCGTCCTTCAGGGCTAGAGCCAGATTAGCGGTTTCCGTAGTGACGTGTAGACAGCCTGATATGCGAATGCCCTCCAGGGGACGCTCCCGAGAGAACCGCTCCCTGATGAGCTCCAGAACCCGCATCTCTCTCGCAGCCCACTCAATCCGCAGGATCCCCTGCTTTGCTAGGGCCGCGTCTTTTATGTCGCCCGACGTGCTCTTGGCCTTCAACTTCTACCACCTTCTTCGCCCGAATTTCCTCGCCCACCTTCCACATCGCCACCAGCGGACTTTTCAGCCTGCCGTGTAGGGCGCCGCGGCCTCTTGGGGGCCACTGCGGCTTCCTCAGTCGCTTGGGTGGGTTGTTGAGCGGCTTCTATTTGTGCAGTCGGTGCAGGGGCAGCGCGCCGTGGCCGGCGTGCAGGAGCTTGCGGAGATACCACTACTGCAGCAGCTTCCGCTACTGGAGCTTCCGCAGATGGAGCCGTGGCCGGAGGGACAACCCTCCTGGGACGCCGGGGCGCCGCCGGAGCGGCTACAGCCGCCGCCTGCAACGGGGCCTCTACTACCTGCGGACGCACCCTGCGTCGCGGTGCTGGGCCCGACACACTCGCAGTGGCCAGCTTATGCTGTTCGTACCTGGCGATCCGACGCCGGTGTTTGAGAGTCGCAACACGTTTTCTCTTGTTCATCTTAATCCTCTATCATAGGCCCCTGTCTGGCCCATACTACGCTATGGATCGTCGTTATAGCTGGTAGGTAAGCCCGCCTCGATCCACTTGGGCGTACCATCCTCCACGTTGAATAGCCGTGCGGGGGGACGCCCCATGGCCGCAGCCATCTCGCATGCCAGGGCGCTCCGCACTCCGGCCGCGCAGATGAACAGCAGGTCTTTATCCGTGGGCAGCTCATCAATGCGGCCCAGAACATCATCCACAGGTATGTGGATGGCCCCCTTAGCATGCCCGGCCCGCCATTCATCCAACTGGCGGACGTCCACAATTACCGAGTTCCCACTGTCCAGCTTTACCTTGGCTTGTTTGCTCGTTATCCTTTTAAAAGGCTCTTGTGCCCCTGTGCTCATGGTATCTCCTCTGTCTGCCACACGCTTTTGTGGAATTGTGTCTTGTACCCCCTACAAGTACCTGCCGATAATGGGAGCCAGGCGTTCCCTGCTCTCTTGCGTTATCAACTCTTTGGAAGTGATCACCGCGTTCTTCATAGCAGAAGCGCACGCACACTTGCGCTCCCGGCCCAACCCTGGCACCAGCCGCCGGATTATCTCTTTTGATGTGGCAGCGTTCTTCAAGAGATTGGCCACCACCATCTCCACCGAAACCGCTTCCTCGTTCTCGTGCCAGCAATCGTAGTCCGTGGCGCATGCCAGGATGGCGTAGCATATCTCTGCTTCCCTGGCCAGCTTGGCTTCCGGCAGAGCAGTCATGCCTATGACGCGGGCCCCCCAAGAGCGGTACAGCATGGACTCTGCCCGCGTGGAGAAAGCCGGCCCTTCCATTACCACGTAGGTGCCCCCTTTGTGCACTCGCGGAGCCACCTGCCTGGCCGCTTTTTCCAGCGCAGCGCTCAGATCCGGGCAGAATGGGTCCGCGAAGGACACATGGGCCACCACTCCGTTGCCAAAGAATGTGCTGGCCCTCTCCTTTGTCCTGTCGATGAGCTGGTCCGGTACCAGTAGGTCCAGAGGCTGCACTTCTTCCTTCAAGCTGCCCACGGCGCTCACGGAGATGATCTTCTCTACACCCAGGGTCTTCAAGGCATAGATATTGGCATGCACCGGCAACTCGCTGGGACTTATTCGGTGCCCCCGGCCATGACGCGGCAGAAATGCCACGGGCACGCCGGCAAGCTCTCCCAGGACTATGGCATCGCTAGGTGAGCCGTAAGGAGTGGTGGGCCTGACCTCTCGAACGCCGCTGAGGCCTTCTATTTCATACAGGCCGCTGCCGCCGATGACCGCGACCCTGGCTTCAGCCACCCGTTCCCCCTTTTGCCGCTTCTCCAGTTGAGGTGTTCGCAGCAGCCACCGTTTCCGCCAGTTTCTTCAGCGACTCCTCATATGGCTCCCTAGCGATCCCGCGCTCGGTGATGATGGCGCTGACATACCGGTGGGGTGTCACGTCAAAGGCTGGGTTGCGCACCTTGATCCCTTTGGGCGCGATGGCATTGTTACCCCAGCGTGTTACCTCGTCGGCACTGCGCTCCTCAATAGGGATCAGGTCTCCAGATGTCAGGGACATGTCCAGGGTGCTGATAGGAGCAGCCACATAGAATGGCACCCCGTTTTCGTGCGCCAGCACCGCTAGAGAATAGGTGCCTATCTTGTTGGCTACGTCACCGTTGGCAGCAACACGATCGGCCCCCACCACGACGCACGCCACCTCTTTGCGAGCCATCATGCTTCCCGCCGCCGAGTCAACGATCAACTCAGTGGGTATGCCCATCTGCGCCAGTTCCCAGGCTGTGAGACGGGCTCCCTGTAAGAAAGGCCTGGTCTCTGTGGCCAGGACTCGCAGCTTCTTGCCATTCTCCCAGGCCGCGCGAATGACTCCCAAGGCAGTGCCGTAACCCCCTGTAGCCAGCGCCCCAGCGTTGCAGTGGGTGAGCACCGTGCCTTCCTTGGGAAGCAACTCCGCTCCCAGAAGCCCTATACGGCGGTTCCCAGCCACGTCCTCTTTATGGATGGCCGCAGCCTCCGCTTCCACGTTCTGCCGCAGCTCTGCCACGGAGCGCCCGCGAAAGGCCGAGTTCAGTACACGGGTCACAGCCCACTTCAGGTTCACCGCAGTGGGCCTGGCGCTGGCCACTTCTTTGCTGACGTCCGCCAGATAGCTCAGGAGACGGCGTAGGTCCGGTGTGTCCACCGCCTTCACCGCCAGTACCATGGCATATGCCCCGGCAATGCCAATAGCCGGCGCGCCTCGCACCTGCATGGCGCGTATGGCTCCTATCACCTGCTCGTAAGAGCGCGCTACCACCACAGCCTGTTCCTGGGGAAGCTTGGTCTGGTCCAGGATGCGGAGTGCGTCACCCGACCACTGAAGGGGCACGATTTCCGGTGTATTGCTTTCTCGGTGCATAAAAAAAGCTTCTCAGTTGAGAAGCCACCGCCTTCTGCCTTACTACTCTCATCTCCCAAGCTCAGGGAGCTTGTCGGACTTGGCACCGTGTCAACCTGCGTATTCGCTGGCCAACCGGTTGCCGGGCTTCACAAGGCCGGTCCTTCCGCCACTCTTGATAAGAGCAGGTCCGATATGAAATTGTGTAGCTATGGTACTATGGCGCCTTCGGGCTTGTCAAGAAATGTATGCCTACGCCGGCAATCTAAGACCATCCGTTGTGCCTTCCCTTCTTATGCGCTAGACTGACTGACGCCAGCGGCGGATGAAGAACAACATCGGAAAGCTATAAATGCTGCGCGCTGTACCACCACGCGCCCAACTGGAGGCACTCCCTTGGAGATGAATCGTCCACGGTCCCGCTCCCTGTTCGCCAAAGCCCAAGGTCTCATGCCGGGAGGAGTGAACAGCCCCGTGCGCTCCTTCCGCGCCGTCCAGGGGCACCCCGTATTCATCCAGAAGGGTAAGGGCGCCCATCTCTGGGATGTGGACGGCAACGAGTACATAGACTACGTGGGATCCTGGGGACCCCTCATCCTAGGTCACGCCTATCCCGATATCGTTGCCGCAGTTCAGAAGGCGGCGGCCGGCGGCACCTCTTTCGGTGCGCCTACCGAAGGTGAGGTGGAGTTAGCGCAGTTGGTCCGAGGTGCCGTTCCCTCCATGGAACTGGTGCGCCTGGTCAGCTCCGGCACCGAGGCCGCCATGAGTGCCATACGAGTCGCCCGCGCGTACACCGGGCGCAGCAAGATAGTCAAGTTCGCAGGCTGCTACCACGGCCACGCCGACGGTCTGTTGGTGCAGGCAGGGTCGGGCGCCATAACCCATGGGGTTCCAAGCTCCGCCGGCGTCCCGGCGTCTTACGCCCAGGAAACCCTGGTGGCCGACTACAACGATGTCGCATCCGTGGAGCGGCTCTTTGAGACGTACCCTCGCGAAATAGCTGGCGTGATAGTCGAGCCTGTGGCTGGGAACATGGGTGTGGTGCCGCCTGCCGCAGGATTCCTCTCCGCTCTGCGAGATATCACCATGGACAACGGCGCCATGCTCATCTTCGACGAGGTGATCACCGGCTTCAGGGTGAGCTACGGCGGCGCCCAGGCACTGTACGGCATTACCCCCGACATCACTTGCCTTGGCAAGGTGATAGGCGGAGGACTGCCGGTCGGCGCCTACGGCGGCAGGCATGAGATCATGGAGGTGGTAGCCCCTCTGGGTCCCATGTACCAGGCCGGAACGCTATCCGGCAACCCCCTAGCGGTGGCGGCGGGCATTGCTGCCCTTAAAGCTCTGCAAAAACCGGGCGTCTACCAGAAGTTGGACGACATGGGCGCCAAGCTGGCCGCTGCCCTGGAATCGGCTGCAAGGGAAACGGAGACTGCTGCCACAGTGAACCGCGTCGGCTCCATGCTAACGGCCTTCTTCTGCACCGGCCCGGTCAGCAGCTACGCCGACGTCCAGCGCGCCGATACCCAGGCCTATGCGCACTTCTTCCATGCCATGCTAAATAAGGGCATATACATGGCCCCGTCCCAGTTCGAGTCGGCCTTCGTCTCCCTGGCCCACACCGACGCCGATATCCAGAGTACTCAGGAGGCGGCTCGCGCAGCTCTGGCAGGCTAGAAGCAGCTACGCGGGATAGACCAGCTCTCCGCCCACCGTCTGCCGGGAAGGCTGTCGGGTCGTCTTGGCTCCCTTGGTCTGCCAAAAGACCTCTGCTATACCCTGAACAGCAGCCAGGAGGTCCTGCGCGGCCTTAAGGTCGTTATTCTGCCTCACCTTGGAAGCCATCTTCATGGCATTGAAAAAGCGCTCGTGAAGATCGGGGTGTTGTTGGACATGCTCAGGCCGGAAGTAGTCGCCCCACAGCACGCGTAGCTCGCGCTTGCACAACTCCGCGTGCTCCTCCTTGACGGTGACGTATCGGCCTAGGGCGGCCATGTAGGCGCCACGCTCCTTGGGTGATGCACCTTCCCCAGGCATCGCCAGCCCATCTATGAGCTGGTTCATCCGAACAGTGGTCAGGGCCGCCAGTTGCGCTAGGTGGGGATCGTAGATGCCACAGGGAATATCGCAGTGGGCGCGAGCCACCTTGGGGGCAAGGACCCGGCCTGTAATGTGGACTAACCTGTCAAGTGTGTACATACATACCTCCTCAGTAATGCTACTCTTAATAATCCTATAAGCTTATACGAAACCAGCACCGCGAGCAACCTGTATCTTTGCTCCGTACCATATTGATGCGACATGCCGGTCGAACTACAATTTCATTATAAGGCATTCCACCCATGCACCACGCTCGGTAGCCTCAGGAGAGACCATGAACGGCAGCATCGTCCTCGCGATTCCAGTGGTCGGCCTCTTCGCACGCCTGTTGGCCTCGGAGCGCTTCGTGGTAGACGGCGATAGCATGCAGCCCCACCTTGCCAGCCGCCAACACCTGCTGGTCGACCGCATGACATATCGCCGCCGTCCGCCCTGTCGTGGCGACGTGGTGGTCCTACGCGACCCTGCCCAGCCAGGGATCTACTGCATCAAACGAGTGGTGGGCTTGCCCCAAGAGCACGTTCAGATGGACAAAGGCCGCGTGCTCATCAACGGCCACCCCCTGGCCGAACCATACGCTCAACATCAGGACATCTCACCCATGCCTTTCCCCAGCCAGTGGCTCCTGGGCCAGGACGACTACTTCGTCCTGGGCGACCGCCGCCATGACAGCCGGGATAGCCGCTCCTTCGGTCCAGTCCAGCAGAGCTACATAACCGGCAAGGCGTGGGTCCGGTACTGGCCGCCGAAGGCGTGGAAGTGGCTATAGCCCGGACACCGAAAGCGTACGGCACTTCCGTTTGCTTTTGGGTGGAAGGAGCATGCGAAGAAGATTCGGGGCGGGCCGGGAGGGAACTGACACATTGGGGCGGGGTGAGAACTAGTGGGCGAGTCTGTTTACCACCTAAAAGCGAATGAAACTGCAAAACGACTTCTATTGACACAACGATAGCAATTCGCAAGAATATGCCGGAATGAATAACGGTATGTTGCCGTTATTCCAGGTCTTAGAAGGCATTCCTTGCCTGGAGGTGAAAAATGGCGACGTCCTCATCATCAAACGCGTTGAAAGATAAGTCGGCATGGCAAGCAACCGCAGCAGAATTCATCGCTACCTTGTTATTTGTCTTCCTGGGAGCCGGCACCGTGGTAACCTCAGCCATCATCGGCGGCAACAATATGTCGCCTGAACGCCTGGTGGCAATCGCTTTGGCTCATGGCCTCGCCATCGCCGTGCTGGTAGCCGCCACCGCTCGCGTCTCCGGCGGTCACATCAATCCCGCCGTCACCGTGGCCGCGATGGTCACCCGCAAGATGAGTCTGATCAAAGGGCTCATGTACATAGTAGGCCAACTGGTGGGCGCCGTCGTGGGAGCGTATCTGCTGGCTGCAGTTGTTCCCGCGGATTCCCAGGGACAACTTGGCGCTCACGCCCTGGGTACTGGCGTGGCCCCCGCCGCAGGGCTGGTGGCTGAGATGGTGGTGACCTTTGCCCTGGTATTCGTAGTGTTCGCCACCGCCATGGATCCCGCAGGCCCAACCCACCTGGCCCCCTTCGCCATCGGCATCACCGTCCTGGTTGACCACCTAATAGCCGTACCGCTCACGGGCGCCTCCATGAACCCGGCACGCAGCTTCGGCCCGGCATTGGCGGCAGGGCAGTGGACAGACCACTGGGTTTACTGGATCGGCCCGCTGGCGGGCGGCATCGTTGCTGGAGTGATCTACCAGGCGCTGTTCACCCAAAAAGAGGACAGCCCAAAGGCCACGTAGGTCTCTTCTGCCTGACGTTAGGCCAAGCTCGGGCCCACGCACCTCCGGCTGCTCGAAGCGGGCATAGTGCCGTCAACGACACCTTTGCCTCCGAGAATGCTCTGCGTGTACTGATGCCCTTCTGGAATCTCGCAGGCAACTTGTACTCCTACACCAAGTTCTCAAATTGGTACTAAATAAAGCCTATTCCAAGTCTAAGACTATTGACAATCATTGGGCTAGGCAATAACATGGCTGCAAACATAGAGTGGGTGGGTTTCTCACTTCACTCCCAGAAGGAGCAGGTAGATGTCTACGCAGGTCACAGAGGGCCAGGTAAATTCACAAGATAGCGCACCGGAAGCGCCGGCTACCATCTCGGTGATGGGTGTTGGCGGGGGTGGGTGCAATGCAGTGATGCGGACCATGCGGGAGCGCAGCGTTCCTGGGGTAAATTTCATTTGTGTAAACACGGACGTCAAGTCCCTAGGCAGCGTCAAGGGCGCCAAGGTATTCCAGATCGGCGAGCGTCTTACCCACGGCCTGGGAGCCGGCGGCAAACCCGAGGTGGGGACAGAAGCAGCAGAGACCGATAGAGCCAACCTGAAGCAGATGATCGGCCATCCAGACCTCATCTTTATCACCGCTGGCATGGGTGGCGGCACCGGCACCGGCGCTGCCCCTGTAGTAGCGGAGATCGCCAAGAAGACCGGAGCGTTGGTGGTCGGCGTAGTCACCACACCCTTCTCCTGGGAAGGTTCGCGACGTCTAGAAACGGCCATGGCCGGCGTGGCGCGCCTGCGCGAGAAGGTGGATAGCCTCATCATTATTCACAACGAACGCCTCCTTCAGCTTATGGGAAAGGATGTACCCATGAGCGAGGCCCTGCGCCGCGCCGACGAAGCCGTGATGTACGGCGTCCTCTCCGTAGCGGAGCTGATTAACGTCCCAGGCGAGATCAACGTGGACATGGCCGATGTCAAGAACATCATGACCATGCCCGGTCGCGCCCTGATGGCCATCGGTGAGGCACAGGAACCCAACGGCGCGCTGGAGTGCGCCAAGATAGCAGTGGCTAACCCACTCCTGGACATGACTCTGGACGGCGCTCATGGAGTCCTCTTCTGCGTAAACGGCGGGCCAAAACTGACCCTGGGCGAGGTCAACGCCGCGGGAGAGTTCATATCGTCCAAGGTCTCCCCCCAGGCCACCATCTTCTTCGGCATGGTGAACAACGAAAAGATGGTAGACCGGGTGCGCCTGACCCTCATAGCCACCGGGATACCCGACGCCCCCACCAAGTCCGTAGGAAGCACAATCTGGCAAACCGCCCAAAAGGCTTCTACGGCCACAACAGTGAAACCAGGGACTCCAAGAGTGTAGCAGGGGTTCTGCAAAAGCTCTTACGTAGTCAAACAACTACACGACAGGCCGCACTCCTTGCGTGGCTCCGCCCGCTTAAGGAGTGCGGCCTTCTCTTTGTGCGCAACGCCTCGTGACACTGCACTGGTAGCCCAGGCAATACCGCCTGGTTGCCATCCACCAGTATGCTAAGATGATAGCCACCGCGCCAGCCGGTCACCCAGCTTCCGCTGGCACACAGGAGCACCAATGCCGAACAAGGTTTTCACATCCTGGCTAACGCCAAAGGCAACAGTTGGCCACAGCAAGGTTGCAGGTACAGGTCTGCTGGCCCAGGAGCGCATTGCCCAGGGCGAGCTTATCGCCGTCTGGGGTGGCCACCTGATGACCTTCTACGAACTCCAGCAACTTTCCGAGGATGTAAGAGGACATCCTGTGCAGATCTGGCACAACCTGTTTGTCGGCCCGGTCGACATCAACAGCCTGGAACCAGTTGATTATATGAACCACTCCTGTGACCCCAATTGCGGCGTCAAAGGCCAGATCATAGTCGTGGCGCGCCGTGACATAGCGCCGGGGGAAGAGCTAACCTTCGACTACTCGACCACGGATACGGTGGGCTTGGACATGGAGTGCTCCTGCGGAGCGCCCTCCTGCCGGCGCCGCGTCACCAGCGATGAGTGGGAAAGCCCGGAGTTCCGCCGGCGCCATGAGGGCTACCTCTCAACGTACATAGCCGAGATGGTCAGGACACTGGACGGCCACACGCCTGCCAGGCCGCGTAACCTGCGCCACGTTTCAGCATGAATAGCCAACCACCCCCCGCATCCGGCGATTCCGTGACCTTGACCAACCGGCCCGGCGACTTCCATGTCTTCCAGATCAGGCGGGTAATAGCCGACCTGAAGACCAGATTCCAGTCTGTCCAGATAGCCGAGCTAGAGACCCTCGGACGGTGCTTGCTGGTGGACGGCACGCTGCAGTCCGCGGAGCTAGACGAGTTCATCTACCATGAAGCCCTAGTGCACCCCGCCATGCTCCTGCACCCCAATCCCCAGCACGTCCTGGTCCTGGGCGGTGGTGAAGGAGCGACACTGCGCGAGGTGTTGAGCTACCCAGGCGTCGCTGAAGTCACTATGGTGGATATAGATGAAGGGCTTGTAGCCGCCTGCAAACAATACTTGCAATGGGACCGCGGCGGCTTCTCGGACAAACGCACTCGCCTAGTGCACGGTGACGCTCGCGGCTACCTTGCCGACGCCTCCCAGCACGGAAAGAAATACGATGTCATTGTGGTGGACGTCTCCGACCCATTGCCCAACGGGCTGGCGGCCAAACTCTTTACCAGGGAGTTCTATGAGTTGGCGGCCTCATGCCTACATGAGCCTGGAGTCCTGGTGACCCAGGCCCTGGGAATCCGCTACGAGGCCAATGACCGCTCGCATGCCGCAGTCTACAAGACCGTCTCGTCGGTGTTCCCATCAGCATGGCCCTACATGGAGTATATGCCTTCCTACGATTGCCTTTGGGGGTTTGTAGTAGCTGGCAACACCACAGACCTGAAATTTCCCAGGCCAGCGCAACTCCGCCGGCGACTCCATGAGCGCTTGGGCCGGAGCTTGCGCTTCTACGACGATCAGGCACACACCCGAATGTTCTCGCTGCCAAAGAACCACAGAGACCTCCTGGATAAGTGCCAGACTATATCCAAAGACCAGGCACCCGTGGAGTTCAGCGGGTGACGTTCCCTAGCGCTAGCTAGCTGAACCCCAGCCCACGCTCCTTGAGGCTGGCAAATGCAGGAAATGGAGCACGGCCTATGACTATGTGATCCAGCACCTCTATGTCCAGCAGGCGGCCCGCCTCTACCAGTTGCCGTGTCGACTTCGCATCTTCCGGGCTGGGTGTAGGGTCTCCCGATGGGTGGTTATGGACCAGGACAATGGCGGGACAGTTGGAACGGACCGCTTCCTGGAAAACCTCCGCGCCCCGGAGGACCGCCGTATTCACGTTTCCCTTGTATAGTTCTTTGACCGCCATCACCTGGTTCTTGGTATTGAGCAAGATGACCCGAAAATGCTCCTGCTCCAGGAAGGCCATCTCGGCCATGAGGAGATTCGCAACGTCTTGGGGAGAGTTGATATAGGGCCTAACCTCGCCGGAAGAGGCCAAAAGTCTACGGCCCAGTTCCAGGGATGCCTGAAGCTGGGCCGTCTTGGCTTCACCCATGCCATATTGGTTGGCAAGCTCTTGAAAGCTTGCACGGGCCAACCCTTCCAGGCCATCAAACTGGGACAGCAGGCGGGTGGCCAGATGTATAACGTTTTCGGAAGCCGTGCCGGTTCTCAGCAGGATGGCGATCAGCTCAGCATTGCTCAGGTAGGTAGCACCGTGGTCCCGCAGTCTCTCCCTGGGCCGCTCATTTGCAGGTAAGTCTCGGATGACTAGGTGGTACCGCGGCCGCTGGCTTTCCATTCAAGCGGTCTCTCCCTGCCCCTTCCCTTCGTCCAGGCATGTCTGGCACACGTACTTATCCCCCTGCTCTTTCGCAACGCCCAGAGCAACGTTACGCTTGCGCCCGCATACCGAACAGGTCACCGCTTCCATGGGAGTCTGCCCGGGACGGTCAGGCTCCCGCTGATAGCCGCGGAACCCTTTATAGTCGGGATTGAGGCGATGCATCACCTCGTACCGTTGCATGTCTTTGCGGCGACTCATACGCACTCCCTACCCGTACAACCCTGGCGGTGGGATAGTTTTCCCTCCGTCGAATAGCTAACACCAAGCCGCCACCACTGGCAGAAAAGAGTAGGAACCCTGGCTACTCTGCCGCAGCCGTGGCCCCAGCCTCTTGCAGCTTCTTGATTATCTGCCCTGCCTCATCCTTGCCCACGGACTCCTTCACCACGGCTGGCGCCTTCTCTACCAATTCCTTGGCTTCACGCAGACCCAGTGTGGTAACCTCGCGCACCGCCTTGATCACGTTGATCTTGTTGGCGCCCACGTCTTTGAGAACTATCTTGAACTCGGTCTTCTCTTCGGCCTCCGCCGCTGCGGGGGTAGCTGCCACCGCGCCCGCTGCCGGTGCAGCAGCCACGGCCACAGGAGCCGCCATTGCGCTTACGCCAAACTCCTTCTCCAACGCCTTTACCAACTCCGACAGGTCTACTACCGACATCCCCTTGATTGCCTGCAAGATCTCGTCCTTATTCATTTAGGACCTCCTTCTGGATACGATGAAACTTCGTCCGTTGCTAAGCTTTGTTGACCAACGCTCCAAGTCTATCTCCGTAAACTCACCCTTCGGCTAGGCCCCTCCCTGCTGGACAACCCTCTGTTGAAGGACGCTGGCCAAGCCCCGCATCGGTCCGTTCAGCACGTTCGCCAGGCCCTGTAGCGGCTGGTTCATAACCGTCACCAGGCGCACCAGCGGCCCAGCCAATTGGCCCACCAACTGTCCCGCCAGCACCTCCCGTGGCGGCAGCGTGGTCAGCAACACCAACTGTCCCGCCAAATATACCCGCCCTTCGACCACGGCGCCCCTGACTTCTATGGGCATACGGTTGCTCCGCACGTATTCCAGGACCGCCTTGGCATGCGCCACAGGGTCCCCATAGCCAAAGACGAACCCCGTAGAACCCTCCAGCAACTCCTTTGCACTGGAGCGGCCTGCGGCATCCGCGGCGCGCCCCAGCAGCGTGTTCTTCACAACCTTGTACTCCATGCCGGAAGAACGCAGATACTTGCGGAAGTCTGTCATCACTGCGCCGGATACCCCGCCAAACGAGGTGGCAATGGCTATTGTGCTCCGCGACAGCCGGTCCGTGAGAGCCTCTACCGATTGAGTCTTTCTTTGTGTCGGCATATCAAACCCCCAAAAAGAATCCCCTGCGCCGCAGGCGGCAGGGGATTTCGCGTCCCTCTAGAGAGACGGCCTTCCTCGCTTGTCCTGCCTCGGCGGGCCACTACGCTTGGGCTCCGATGTCTTCGGAGCACCCGCTGTCTACGGCGAATTACCTGTCTATTCTACTCTAAGCGCCTGCAAAGATGTAAGGTCCACGGCAACGCTGGGACCCATGGTGCTGCTGAGATAGGCGCTCCGGATAAACTGCCCCTTCACACTGGCAGGCCGGGCCCTGACTACCAGTTCCACTATAGCCGCCAGGTTCTCCAGCAATGCTTTCTCCTCAAAGCTGGCCTTGCCAATGGGCGCGTGAATCAGGGCTGTGCGATCCATGCGCACTTCCACCCTGCCTTTTCGAGCATCTTCTACCGCCTTGGCCAGGTCCCCAGGCTGCACAACAGTGCCCGTCCTCGGGTTGGGCATAAGGCCCCTTCTGCCCAGGACTCTACCCAGCCGGCCAATTCTTCCCATCATGTCCGGCGTAGCTATGGAAATGTCGAACTCCACCCAGCCACCCTCAATCTTCTGGATCAACTCGTCATCTCCCACGTAGTCGGCCCCAGCCTCGGTGGCCATCCTGGCGGCATCGCCCTGGGCGAACACCAGGACCCTGATGGGTTTACCCAATCCGTTGGGGAGAATGGCTACATCCCGTATCATCTGATCGGCCTGGCGAGGATCAGAAGCAGTCCTCAGATGCAACTCCACCGTCTCATCGAACTTGGTGGTGGCCGTCTTCTTCACCAGTACTATGGCTTCCAGAGGCTCGTAGGCGCGTTCCCTTTCAACCAGGGCCGCGGCTGCCTCATAACGCTTGCTGACTTTAACCATGGTTAATCCACCACCTCAATGCCCATGCTCCGGGCCGAACCTTCTATGATACGCATGGCGGCCTCCAGAGAACCTGCATTCAGGTCCTTCATCTTGGTCTCGGCAATCTGTTTCAGGGCTGCACGGTTGATGGTGCCAGCCTTCTGTTGCAGTGACTGAGCGGCGCCCTTCTCAACTCCCGCGGCCTTGCGCAGCAACTCCGCGGCGGGGGGCATCTTGGTCACAAAGACGAAAGACCGGTCTTCGTATATGGTGATCTCCGCCGGAATTATAAGGCCAGCCTGGTTTGCCGTGCGGGCGTTGTACTCCTTGACAAAGGCCATGATGTTTACACCGTGCTGGCCCAAAGCCGGGCCCACAGGCGGGGCCGGAGTAGCCTGACCGGCAGAGATTTGCAGTTTGATGATGGCTCGAATCTTTTTGGCCATATGAATTTATTCTCGGCGAACTATGTAACCTCTGTTGTTTACCGCCCCGTGGCGTCTTTTACGCCTTGATTTAAACGTTCTCCACTTGAAGGAAGTCCAACTCCACTGGCGTCTCCCGACCGAAGAAGGAGACCAGCACGGTGACCTTACCCTTGTCCGTGTCTATGGCATCCACCACGCCGATGAAATCGGCAAAGGGGCCATCGGTGATGCGCACGCTTTGCCCCTTCTCAAACCCGACACGCACCCTGGGCTTGGCCGACTCTATCTGCTGGAGGATCTGCGCCACCTCCCACGTTTCCAGAGGCACAGGCTTGGGCCGCTTATCCTTTTCGTCCTCAGAGGAGACAAAACCTGTGACACCAGGAGTGTTACGCACCACATACCAACTCTCATCGTCCATGGCCATCTGAACCATTATGTAGCCCGGATAAAGGCGAGCCCGTTTGGGGGTGCGTTTCCCTTCACGGATCTCCACCACCTCCTCCGTAGGCACAACAACCTGGAAGATCTTGTGGCGCATGTCCATGGTCTCAATGCGCTGCTCCAAGTTCTTCTTCACACGTTCCTCTTGGCCGGAGTAGGTGTGAACAAAGTACCACCTGGGGTCTGCTTTCTCCCTGGTGCTCGTTCCGCTATCAGATGGTTGACTACCTTGGTTCAAGCGTGCAATGCCTCAAAACAGGATCAGGTTCAGGAGCTTTGTGAATAGAAAGTCGAGAAGGCCCAGGACAATTCCTATGGCTGTCGAAACAGCTATAACCAGTAGCGTGAGACGCACAGTCTCCTGCCGCGTGGGCCATGTAACCTTCTTCAGTTCACTGACCACCTCTCCCATGAACTGAATAGGCCCGCTCTGGGACCTCACTTCACCAGGAGAGGGACGCCGGAATATACCCGCCGGACCGGAACGTGCCACCCTACCTGACCTCCCGATGGACCTTGTGAGCCCTGCATCGAGGGCAGAACTTGTCCAACTCCATCCGGTTAGGATCGTTGCGGCGGTTCTTGGTGGTGACGTAGTTCCTCTCCCTGCAATCGGAACATGCCAGCGTCACCAGTATTCGGGCTTCAGACTTACGTGCCATGATTTACTCTGTTATCCGCGTGAACACGCCAGAGCCTACCGTCCTGCCCCCTTCGCGAATGGCAAAGCGTAGGCCCGTCTCCAACGCCACGGGATAGATCAGCTTGATCTTCATCTCCACATTGTCACCAGGCATGATCATCTCCACCCCTTCAGGCAGGGCTATCTCCCCAGTCACGTCCGTGGTGCGGATGTAAAACTGTGGCTTATATCCAGTGAAGAACGGCGTGTGGCGGCCTCCCTCCTCTTTGCTCAGGACGTAGACCTGGCCGTACGCTTCCGTGTGAGGTGTGATAGAGCCTGGCTTGGCCAGCACTTGTCCACGAACCACGTCTTCCCTGTCTATGCCTCGCAGTAGACAACCCACCGCGTCGCCTGGCTCAGCCTCATCCATTGTCTTGTGGAACATCTCCACGCCCGTCACCACGGTCTTCCGGGTATCACTGATCCCGATGACCTCTAGCTCATCTCCTACTTTGACCACGCCTCGCTCCACACGGCCGGTCACCACAGTGCCGCGTCCCTTTATACCGAACACGTCCTCCACAGGCATAAGGAAGGGCTGGTTCTTGGGCCGCTCCGGCACAGGAATGTAGTCGTCAACAAAATCCATCAGCTTGAGAATCTGGCCGCACCACTGGCAGTCCCGCTTACCACAGCCGCACTCCAGTGCCTTGATTGCGCTCAGGCGGACCACTGGCACATCGTCGCCTGGGAAGTCGTACTTGGAAAGGAGGTCGCGCACCTCCAGCTCCACCAACTCCAGCAGTTCCTCGTCCTCCATTGCGTCTACCTTGTTCAAGGCGACCACAATCTTGGGCACCTCCACCTGGCGGGCCAGCAGGATGTGCTCGCGGGTCTGGGGCATAGGCCCATCTGGGGCGCTGACCACCAGGATAGCGCCATCCATCTGAGCGGCGCCCGTGATCATGTTCTTGATGTAGTCGGCGTGGCCTGGGCAGTCCACGTGAGCGTAGTGGCGCTTCGCCGTCTCGTACTCGATGTGGGAAATGGCGATGGTCAGGCCCCTCGCCTTCTCCTCCGGCGCAGCGTTGATCTCGTCATACGATGTTACTGCGGTACCAGTGCCCGCAGCAGCCAGCACCTTTGTTATGGCGGACGTCAAGGTCGTCTTGCCGTGCGCCACATGTCCAATGGTGCCCACGTTTACGTGCGGCTTGCTCCTTACGAACCTCTGCTTTGCCATTATGAACCTTCCTCCTCATGGAGCCCACAATCGGGGTCGAACCGATGACCTCGCCCTTACCAAGGGCGTGCTCTACCACTGAGCTATGTGGGCCTCATCTTTGTTTGCGTTCTAAGCCCTCTGTCATGGTGGAGGGGGTAGGATTCGAACCTACGAAGCCCTTCCGGGCGCCAGATTTACAGTCTGGTGGTATTAGCCGCTCACCCACCCCTCCCCCCCAAAATCGCCGCTAGTTTAGCATACCCACGTATGCCCTGCAAATACGCACCCCCCGGCTTGGCCAAGCCCGAGAGGGGATTCGAACCCACCAACCTACCGATTACAAATCGGTTGCGCTGCCATTGCGCCACTCGGGCACCCGCGAACAACCCCCCATCCAACCAACTACGACTCAAGTCGTCATGGGACTTGAGTCGTATGAAGTAGCGCGTTACGAAATCAGCCTTGACCCAAAGTCAAGTATATCCCCTACCTCCAGAACCGTCAAGCAATTGGTAGTTGCGGTAGTGTATCAGTTTGAGGTCAAGCGCCGTTGACCATGCTTGAGCGGTATGGTAGGCTCGAAGTATGGAGAAGAAACCGAGAGCCAAGAAGAAAGAGCACGACTTCGCTGTTACGGCCTTCCGTGTGGTGGAAGAGGCCACGGGTGAGGCTGAGCCGGAAGAGGCACACCATGAGCCAGAGCCAGAGGCCACAGAAGGCAAGAACCCCCATGCTGTGGCTCTGGGAAGGCTAGGCGGAAAGCGTGGCGGGCCAGCACGGGCCGCGAAGCTGACGCCGGAGAAGCGGCGGGAGATAGCAAGGAAGGGAGCTACGGCACGCTGGTCTAAATCTTGAGGTCGCCCTTGAGATACAGATAATAGCCGTTGCCAGTCGTTGAATAAGTCAACGTAGCAACGTCGGCGAGAATAGCGAGTAATATGGCCTCGTCAATCTCATCAGAAGTGATGGCGTCAGCGAGTCGTTGAATTACTTCGTTTAGCCGCACGGACACTTCGTTTGGAACCCTGATCGGAAGTTCTACTCCAGCAACCATCTTATTTAGTCTGTCGCTAATTGCACCATGCGCTGCCTGTAATACTACGTGCAGAAGTCCTAGCTCATTACGCCAGTGGACATTGAAGGCTCGATTAACCGCCCCATAAGAAGCGGAAAAATAGTATATCTGCTCTCTCAGGTCTGTCGCCGTTGCCATTTTCTCTGTGGCAATAGCTAACTCCCGTGCAAGAGTATCTCGGAGGTCTTTAGGTAGTTCTATACTCAACTCAGCACCTCTTGTCTAGACTGTCGCCAACGTAAGTTCACGGTCAGAGGGTTTTCCGACTCTTGCACTTGACGAGTTTGCGCTATCTTCACTGAGCCGGGAATAAAGCACTACAGGAGTATTACCTCCCATATTATCTGCCGCACTGAATAGTGTGATAGGCGCTGGCGCTCCGCTTACTACCGACAGTCCAGCCCACCTTAGAGACTGCATTTCCTCGGCGTAGTCTGCTGGCGCTAACTTCTGTTGGGACAGATTTAGAGTCCAATCCACAAGTTCACTAAAAGGCCCGAAATGGACTATCAGGGCTACATTAAAGGCGGCGGCTAGTTTCCTCAATGTGGTTAGGCTATATCTGCCATAATCTGGGTTCTCTAGCTGCGAAATGGCTTCTTGCCGTTGTCCTGTCCGGTCGGCAAGCTGCTGTTGTGTCCATTCATTCTTATCCCGTAACGCTCTGATCTGGAAAGCCAATCCCTGGCTTATGTGCTCGTCTAGGAACGCATAACGATATTCTGGGTCTCTAAGACTTTCCATTAAGACTGCGTGCTTATCCGAAGTCATGCTCTCGCCTCGCAAATGATACACATTCTAATATATAGGCTTTGATTGCTTGAGCCTGGTCACAAGCTGTCCGAGGCACGAACCTATCCCCAATCTCCTTTGCCCCAAATACTAATGTCGCTTCGTGTGCCCCTGGTCCAAAAAAACCCAAAAGTCTCCATTGAGTCCTACTTGCTTTTGCACGCACTTCGAATAGCCCACCACAGTTACCATGTAGGTCACGTCTAGCGTACGGCAGATTCCACTTCTCAACAGGCCAAGCTTCCAATAGCTGTAGCCTTGCAGTTAGGGCAGCCTTGCCAGTTTTTCCATCACCATCGAGCCAATCTCGAATCGGGTTAGTCCCTGGGCTACCAGGTCTAAAGTAGTCGTAAAATGTGAACTCGCTACCCATATTATCAAAAAAATCTTATATTAGCAACGGCATATGGTATAATAATTTTCTTATATCCCTATTGACAGGCTGTCCGCTCAAGCATATAATATCAGTATGAACCAACTTAGCCTATACCAACGGAGCCAGGTTGTCAAAGCCCTTTGCGAAGGCAACTCCATTCGGAGCACGGCCCGCATGACCGGCGTTGCCATCAACACGGTGGTCAAGCTCCTGGTGGAACTCGGCTCTGCTTGCCTGGACTATCAGGATGCTCACATGCGTCACCTCTCCTGCAAGCGTCTTCAAGCCGATGAAATATGGAGCTTCGTTTACTCGAAAGCTAAGAATGTACCGGAGCACCACAAAAGCGAGTTCGGCTATGGTGATGTCTGGACTTGGACTGCTATAGACGCCGATACCAAGTTAGTACCGTGCTGGCATGTCGGCGGACGGACGGCGGAAGATGCAGAGGAGTTCATAGCCAGCCTACGCTCACGCTTGGCCAATCGAGTCCAACTGACCACGGACGGTCACAAGCCGTATCTAGAAGCAGTAGAGGGCGCTTTCGGAGCCGATGTGGACTACGCCATGCTGGTGAAGTTGTACGAGCCTGTAGCGCCAGAGCGTGAGGCTCGACGCCGTTATAGCCCCGCTGACTGCATCGGAGCCGAGAAAACGGTTATCACTGGCAATCCCGACAAGGCTCACATCTCTACTAGCTACGTAGAACGCCAGAACCTTACTATGCGTATGTCCATGCGGCGCTTCACTAGGCTGACTAACGCCTTCTCCAAGAAACTAGAGAACCACATGCTGGCCTTGGCCCTGTACTTCATGTACTACAACTTCGCCAGGCCCCACAAGACGCTGAGCAAGCCCTATGCCACCACGCCAGCGATGGCAGCGGGCCTAACTGACCACGTGTGGGAAGTCGGCGAAATCATCGCTCTCTTAGGCAAGTCAAACTGATACACTACCGTAGTTGCGTTCTCCTTGCTTAGGGGTGACGTGGAGCCCTCGGATGCGATCCAGAGTTGGTGGAAGGGCAAAATCACGTTTGGGGTGGGGCGAGAACTGACTACCACATCTGTCTGCCACCATAAAGCAAACATAGCCCCTCAGGCAGCACCGCGTTCGGCATCACTCAAGCGGTGGACAGAGTAACCACTACAACCCCCGCCACCACCATGATGCCCCCTATCCATATGCGGAGCGTGACTCTCTCCAGTCGTTGCAGGAAGAAGTGCGCCAGGGCCAGCGAGATGAGTGGGTTTATGGCTGTGATGGGAGCCACAACTACTACTGGGGCCAGGCTCAGGCCGTACAGCATGAAGGCTACCCCGCCAGTCGCCAGCAGCCCAGCCACAGAAGCCAGGACAAAGGCTTTTCTGGGAGCGTGTATGTCCTTGATGATGTCCGGTACGCTGACCATTCCAAGAATCAGCGTCCCAGCCAGAAGGCCGTACGTGGCTACCACCATGGGCGGCGCCTCCGTCGCCACCAGCTTCCGGCTCAGGTATGTGCCCATGCCGTAGCACACTGCAGCCAGGATTGCTGATAGATAGCCAACGAGCAATGGCCGCGCCATAACACGCCGGTACATTCCCATAAGTGGCACGCTATTCAGTCCCTTCTCTCACTCACTATGAGCACAACGCCACCAACTATT
>ORJL010174239.1_pt1 | contig 20077 bp, 19 predicted proteins | sample 1779941 | NCBI WGS metagenome assembly ORJL01 (sample SAMEA104232317, study PRJEB22302) | groundwater metagenome | biome: forest; feature: aquifer; material: groundwater | place: USA | collected 2011-08-07 | depth 5.8 m | reverse complement strand
CCGTCTTGATAGTCAAGGTCTATTTTGTCATTCTGAATCCCGATCCCGTCGGGATGAAGAATCTCTCCAGGGCCGCTATGAGAGCTATGAGATAGGAGGGCTGTCTATCTGACAAATCAGTCCCGACACGTCGGGATTCGCCGACGTCCCGATGGAATCGGGACTGCTCAGAATGAAATGACAGGATAGGCGACCCTTGAGGCATTACATCGCCTTGGGTTCTGTTTGCGTTAGTGTGTTATTTAGTCTCCCGACTAAAGTCGGGGGTTAACCCAAGCTAAACCTGGCACTTTAGTGCCAGGACACATTAACACCACCTAGAAGCAGACAGAACCTCGCCTTGAAGCTTGTTCAACACACTCGGTAATCATTTCAGGAATTAGACACTTGGGAGGAGCATAGTGACAACCGACGACTGGGCGGCGCTCTGGCAATCCCTGGCAACGGAGGACGTGCAAAGCGGGACGGAAGGCGAACAGCAGATGGTGACGCGATGGCGGCGGGTTGCGCAGGAGCTGGACGCCGCCACGGGCAAACGCCCGAACTACCCGGACCCGCTTCTGGACTTTCTCTTGTCGCGGCTGACGCCGGATATGACGGTCCTGGACATTGGGGCGGGAGTGGGACGCTGGACGGTGCCCATTGCCCGCAAGGCGCTCCACGTGACGGCCATTGAACCGGCGCCTGGCATGCGTGAGGTCCTGCGGGAGCGATTGGAGACGCTGCATATCACCAACGTGGCAATCGTTGCGGCGTCGTGGAAGGATATTCATCCGGCGACGCACGACATAGCCGTTGCCTCTCACTCTACGTATACCAGCCCGGACCTTCTGGAATACGTGCGTAAGATGGAGTCCTGCGCCCGCAAGTCGTGCTATCTGGCGTTGCGCGTTCCGGCCCATGACGGGGCCATCGGCGAACTCTCCCGGCGAGTGCGCGGCCAATGGCACGATAGCCCCAACTTCATCGTCGGCTACAACCTCTTGCTTGCCGCGGGGGTCTACGGGAACGTGGTGATGGAGCAAAGCGCAGTGCGCCACTGGACCGACGCTACCCTTGAGGATGCGGTGCTGCGCGTCAAGCGCCACTTGCGCCTGGAGGACAATGCGCACGACGCCATGCTACTGGACTACCTGTTGCAACGCCTCAAACTGGTGAAAGGAGCGTACCAGTGGCCTGACGGCATGAGGTCTGCGCTGATCTACTGGGACAAGGATGCGGCGTAGGGGCGGCCCGGGCCGCATGGGAACGAGGACGATGGCAACGCAGGAGTACGCCTCTACTGGGTCTTTGATTCTCCTAGCGCCTATGAGAACAACGCCACGTAGGGACGCAGGCTTTGCCCCCTACACAAAGAGATTGGCGGCGGCAGGTGTGTAGGGAGGCGGGCGCGTGACCTAACCCCCGGCCCCTTCCCGCGACGGGAAGGGGAGAGAATAGTCCCTTCCCCCTTGACGGGGGAAGGCTAGGATGAGGGTGAGCGGCGGGGCGGCCCCCACCTCAATCCTCCCCCGCAAGGGGGGAGGAATCTATTTTCGTAGCAATAACACTCTGCCCACCCCAGCAGCCGGTTATTCCACAGATGCTGGAAGAACCGGCTGTTGCCGCCCACGTCATTAATGGGGTTGACGCCAAGTTGGTGTCCATATAATATCGGGGTGTTTTCTAAAACACATACAGGAGGAGATGCATGGGCACAACCACCATTGGTAACCTGGAGATCACGCGGTATGTCCAGTCCGCCATCAAGATCAAGACCGCGGGCAAGATCATTTGGATTGACCCTATACAGGTGACTGCCGAGCATGTAGGCAACGACAAGGCAGACCTGCTGTTGCTCACCCATGAGCACGGCGACCACTTCAACATAGACTCCATGAACGCCGTCTGCAAGCCGGGGACGGAAATGGGTTGCCCGAATAATGGCGTCATTGATAAGCTCATAGGTCACGTCAAAGCTACTATCAGCACCATGAAGGAAGGCCAGGCGAGGACACTTGCTGGTCTTCCCGTCAGGGCGGTAGCTGGCTACAACAGCTTCCATCCTCGCAACCGGCTCGTTGACAGCTTCAACGTTGGATATATCTTTAATGTGGGCGGCCAGCAGGTACTGCACACCGGCGACACCGGCCTTATCCCTGAATTCAGGACCTTTGGCGCGCTTGACATTGCCTTCGTATGCATGGGAGGCGGATGGACGATGGACGAGACCGAGGCCGCCAAAGCAGTCACCGACGTGCTGAAGCCCAAGCACGCCATCCCCATACACTACGGGTTCGCCACCGGCGGTGATCCCGCCAAGTTCAAGCAGCTTATCGGCGACAAGGCCCAGGTACATGTCCTGGATGCTATCTTCCCGCCCATGCAGCGCGGCTAGTCGCCAGCGCAGGTCGTTCCAACCGGCCCGGCCCCAAGACGGGGCCGGGCCGCTTTCTTTGGGGGCACGGCCATGGTCACACGGCACGTATCCAGTGAGGCGGTTATCCACAAGATTCCCATGGGCCCCTACGGCAACAACGGCTATGTCATAGTCTGTCCCCGCACCAATGAAAGCATCGTTGTTGATACCCCGGCAGAACCTGACAAGCTGATCGCTGTTGCGGAAGCGACCAAAGTGCGGTGCATCCTCATTACGCATACCCATCAGGACCACCTGCTGGGCTTTGAAGCCATACGCAGCGCCTGCAACGCGCCCGTGGGCGTCCACGCCACCGAGGCTGCAAACCTGCCGTCGCGTGCGGACTTTCACCTCAAGGATGGCGACCTGATTACTATCGGCACGGTGCAGCTCAAGGTGTTGCACACCCCCGGCCACACGCCAGGCTCTTCTTGCTTTCTTGTGGGGCCGCACCTTTTCAGCGGCGACACTCTGTTTCCCGGAGGCCCGGGCCGTACCCAGACGCCCCGGGATCTGCGGGAAATCCTCGGCAGCATTACCGGAAAACTGCTTGCCTTGCCCCTAGCCACCATTGTCCATCCCGGCCACGGCAACGACACTACTATCGGCGATGCCCAATTGGAGTACGCCGTGTTCAGCAGCCGCAGCCATCGCGACGACCTCTGCGGCGACGTGTCATGGATCGGTAGGTAGATAAGGAGTCCCTATGCCCGGCAAACGCATCGTTATCCTGGGCGGCGACTTCGGCGTGGTTCTCTAGCGAAAGCTAGTGCTAAATTGACCAGGGCAAGGGTAAAGGCGGCATGGTCCGTGGCAGTTTCCTCGCTCGGGGGCAGCCCCGGGGAACTGACTGAGCCATCGGTACGCTGGCGGCGGCGCAAGGAGCAGTTTGAGGCCGACTGGCGAGCGTGGAAAATATGAACGGGGCACGATATATCGTGCCCCTATGGGTAGGTGAACGCTTACGCTACAGGCGGTGCGCTCTTTGAAGGCAACTGCACCGTGGCGGAGCCTGGGGTCGTTTTTTCGCCCTTGCCGTTCTCAAGCCAGATGTCGCAGTCTACTAGGCAGCGTTCGCCTTCCCTGTATTTCCGCGTCACCACGCCTTTGCACGTCAGCGTGTCGCCTGGCACGTCCATGCCGCGGTACTGGCAAGAGAGTTTGCGCAGCGCGCCGTGCTCGCCGATCCAGTCCGTCATCAGTTGCGCCAGGAAGGCGTTCTTCAGCGCCCCGTGGATGATGACGCCCGGTAGCCCGTTGCGTTTGGCGAACTCGGTATCATAGTGGATCTGGTAGAAGTCGCCGGATGCTCCCGCGTACTTCACCAGTTGTTGCGTGGTGGGATGCTTCACCACGGGCGGGACCTCCATCCCCTCTTTCACATCTTCCCAAAAGGGCGCCATTGCCGCCTCCTAGTACGTAATGCTTGTGGTGCGTTGCACGGCCACAAGCTGCCCGATCTGGTTCACGTACCGCGTTTCCCGCGTGAGGATGACCATAGGCCCCAGCCTGCCGCTGCGTTGCGTTGCGTCTGCAAGGGCCTGGGTTACGGTAATGCGGTCGCCGGGACGCACCGGTTCGTAGAACTCCCACTCGCTGCCGCCGTCCAGCACGCGCTTCAATGGGCTTTCCGCGTGCGCCCGCTGGGGGCCGGCGCGCATGGCCCGGAAGAAGGTCGGTGGTGCAATGATGCCGCCGTAGCGGGACTTTCGTGCGGCGGCCTCGTCCTGGTACGCTGGGTTGGGGTCGTCAATAGCTTCGGCAAAGCGGATGACGGCCCCCTTTTCCACCTCGTACACCTCGGCCTCCGATTCCACGCCGATGGCAGCTCGTAGCTCTGGGGTGACGTAGTTCTGCTCAGTGCTCATGGGGGCCTCCACGGGGTTAGCACAGCAAGCTGGGGCGAAGGGGTGCCTAGCGTGCCTTAGGCTGGAATAGCACGCTGTTACCGGCCCCATCTTTGCCTGGAGAGGCCGGCGCCGCTCCATTGGTGGCGGGCGTCCCTTGTTGCAGCAGGGCGAGCTTCTCTTGCCGGATTTGCTGCCACTTCTCCCGCCGCAGCTCCATGTTCAGCAGCTCCCGTTGGTATCGCTGCACGGTGCGCACCGAAGTCATGCCGCATTTTTCAAAGCAACGTTGCGCCCGGTGGTTCCACGTGAGGGTATGCAGGTACAGACGTTTGATGCTGGAGTCGGAGAACATGTGCTCAATCATGCCGATCATGGTGTCATAGCCGTAGCTGCGGCTCCAGAACTCGCGGTCGCCGATCATGATGCCCAGCTCCGCCTCGCCAAAGGCCATGTTGATGTCATAGCACATGCAGTTGCCGATGTGCTTGCCATCGGTGGAATCTACGCCCCAGCGAATGGACCAGGGGGATGGGAACCGCATCTCTTCCTGGTAATAGCGAAAGAAATCCTCGTAGGATTGGCGCAAAGGGGAGGTGGCGTCCAGTTCGGCCAGCTCCGGGTCGCAGCGCCAGGCGTAGTCGTCGGGGGCGTCTTCAAGGCGCTTGGGGCGCAGCACCACTTTGCCGGAATGAATCACTTCTGCTTGCGTCATTGGAATACCAACTGAGACTTTGCCATTTCAGCCGCTTTCCTCACAAGGGATAGTTCCGTTTCGTAGGACATGACCTGCAGCGCTTCATCTACCGGGAACCACTGCACCACATCAAACTCAGGGTCATGCTGGTCCATGGCGCCGCCGGTGGGAGACATGAGGTAAAAATGCACCGTTTTGTGGCAGCGCACGCTGTCCTGGGCGCGATAGTACCAATACTGGATGTGACCCAGAGAAGCGACAACCTTGGCCTCCAGGCCCGTTTCCTCGCGTACTTCCCGCAGTGCGGTTTCCTCCAGCGTCTCCGATGGGTTTGGCCCACCTTTGGGCAATGCCCACAGCTTGGGCTGGATGCGCCCGCACAGGGCGACTTCCAGGCTGCTTCCGACGAAGCGACACAACACTCCCCCTGCGGAAACCTGGTGCTCTATTCTCTTTGGTGCTGAAGACATGACACACCCTTATTTGGTAGGAGCATTGTAGTAGTGGAAGGGGCAGGGCGCAAGGAACAAAAGAACATAACAATGCAAGAAGCCTGACTTTGGCTACAAGGGACGGTGGAGGAACTTGAATGCCAGGGGGTCGTTTTCCGCCTCCATCTGCTCCAGGGCGTCCCGGGCCGCGTCTTGGATGCCTTCGTCTTCGTCCTTTAGACAACGGCGCAGGGTGCGTTCCGCCGCTGGCCCACCGATGGCGCCCAGGGCGCGCACTGCGGCCACTTGCACGTTGCTATCTTCGTCTTGCAGCAGCGGGATTAAGAAGGGCACCGAATCTTCCTCGCCGATCTCCGCGAAGGCATTGGCGGCCTCGTAGCGCATGGCAGGGTCTTTACTATTGGTTTCCGTTACCAGAGTGGTGAGCCATTCCGGGTCGCAGGAGCGGCCCATGGCATACAACGCGCTTAGCCGCAGCTTGGGGTCGTTGCTGCGATACGCCCACAGGATGAGGTTTTTGATGCGTTCCGTATTGTAGCAGGCGGCAGCTTCCAGGGAACGGCGGCGCACCTCTATGTTCTCTTGCTCGTTGTCCACCGTAGCAAGCAGCAGGTCTTTGATGCGTTCGCCGTCGCGCGCCAGCAAGTTGCCGGTCTCCGCCATAGCGCTGAACTTGCCGAGTGCCATGGCCGCCGCTGCGCGCACCCTTTCATCCGGGTCGGTGCGCAACAGACGCATGAGCGGCCCCACCAGGCTTCGGTCGTTGTACTCCCACAGGCCGGTAAGCGCCTTTTCCCGCACCTGAGGGTCCTGGTCTTCCATGCAGCGTTTGAAGACGGCATTGAAATCCAGGTCGGCGTTGTCCTCCGCCACCGTCACCAACCATTCCATCATCAGTCGGCGGCGCTCAAGCGTTACCGTTGGCCACCAGCGGGTAAACGTTTCCAACTCGTCGTTGCTGAGGTCCGATAAATTGGCAAGCTGAGTGTGCTTTGGAGGCGCATTCAACTGCGAGAGCTCATGGAGGTAGGTCTCAATAGTCATACCGCGTCACCATTACGCTTGATTGGCAGCCACGGACACGCTCTTGCAATACAACGGTGGGGTGGAAAGGCGGCCCCATACCCAACGCGGCTCATTCCCAATGGCCGCAAGGTTATTGAGCACTTTGTACACATTGCCGGACACCACGGTATCCTTCACTCTGCCTATGATCTTGCCATCCTCTACCCGGTAGCCCAGCAGTACGTTGCCGCTAAAGTCGCCGGCGAGGACGTTGCTCTGGCCTGCGCCAAGCATGGATTCTACGATAATACCCCGCTTGATGTCCTTCACCATAGCGTCAAAAGTCGTGTTTCCCGGCTCAACTAGGGTTACGCTGGCGGAGGGCAATGGGGCAATCTCAAGGCTCCAGCGAGTGGCGCTGCTGGTGCTGCGTTTGCCGGCTTGGGCCGCCGTCTGGACGTCGTAGAGGAAATTGGCGGCAACACCTTTTTGTATCAGAGGTAACCGCTGGCTGGGCGCACCTTCATCGTCCGACATGCCGCTGCCCGGCATGAAGGGCGTGGTAGGGTCGTCCCAAAGGGTGAAGCCTTGGTCTACCACCTGCTCACCCAGCCGCCCTGTGAGGGGCGAGGTGCCTTGCACCACCGTTCGCCCGTTGAGCGCAGAGGTGAGGGGCCACAGCAGCGCTCCTGAAACGCCGCGGGGCGTGAAGATGACCGGCAAGTCGCCGGACACGGGCTGTACAGTCTTCCTGCCCATCTCCATCTGCCGGGACAAACTTTCTTGGAGGCTCCGGGTGTCCCGGAATGCCTTGCCGGAGTGGATGGTGTCGTACACGAACAGCATGTCCGTGCCCTGGATCAGTGTGCCTTCCAAAGACAGCTCCTGGAGCGTCTGGGTAGAGGAGAAATTGCAGCCGTTGGAGTTCAGGATGGAGGTGGTTGTGACGGTCCTGTTGGCGCTGGCGTCCCACAATGCGTCCGGGTGTTGCGTCCGCAGCCCATCAATGGTTTGCTGGCCGAGCTGGGCAAGATCATCCGATTCCAGACGCTCCACAGAGGGGTCGTAGACTGGGACCTCCGGGTAGTCGGCATTGCCGGGGAACTGCATACGAGTCTCTACGCCTAGCGCCGCTACCTCTGCCGCTCGCCGTATAAGCCCCGGGATGTCCAGCAGGTTGGTGGATGACACGAACCCCATGCGTCCGTCTTTGATGATGCGTAACGCCACGCCCCGGCTTTCAACGGTCTCCATACGCTTAAGGTGATTTGCCTCAAAGTGCACAGGTGTCTCCACCGAAGCGACGTAGTACACTTCGGCTTGCTGCGCTACCCTTAGCGCACGTTCTAGTATGTCTTGCAAAAGCATAGGCATGTCCGGTGTCTAACTACCTAATCCCCATCCCCCTCCCCTTACTTAAGGGAAGGGGGAGAAAGGCTGGGGGACACCCCCAGGCCCCCGGCAAGGAGCCTGGGTTCCTTGCATCCTTCTGGTTGCCGTACAAGGTGGGACACTCCAGTTCCCAAGAACAATAGGGATGGTTTACACGACACTTCTTGTTAAAACGGTCTCCGCAATGTAAAGGCAATGGCGTCAACCGTCAAGCTATGCCCCGCCGACCAAACATTGCTGAATCCGCACGTGGGGGCTGCCGTTGGAGACGGGTAGAGGGCTTTGGCCGTCTTTGCCGCAGCCGCCGCCTTGATTCATCTCCAGGTCATTGCCCACCATGTCCAGGCGCTCAAGAGTGGTAAACAGGTTGCCGGAAAGCATGACGGGCCGCACCAATTCCTCTATCTTGCCGTTGCGCACCATGTAGGCTTCACCGGCGGAGAAGGTGAACATCTCCATGCTGGTCATGCCGCCGTACCAGTTGCGGGCGTAGACGCCCTCTTTGATGTCGGCAACCATGTCCTGCAAAGTGGCCTTGCCCGGCTCAATGAGGGTGTTGGTCATGCGCACGATGGGGGGGAACGTGTGGCTGATGGCCCTGGCGTTGCCCGTTAGCGGCTCCTTCATGGCAGCCGCCGTCTCACGGGAGTGGAGCCGCCCCACCAGAACGCCTTCCTTGATGAGGTACGTGTGCGTGGCCGGAATGCCCTCGTCGTCGTAGGCGTAGCTGCCGCGCAGTCCTGGGATGGCCGCGCCGTCCACGATGTTCAGATGCGGCCCCGCAAAGCGCCGCCCAAGCTGCATCAGGTCCCGCATCCGCTCGTCGGAGTATACGTGGTCTGCCTCGGAAAGATGGCCGAAGGCTTCGTGTACGAATACGCCGGCGAGCACGGGGTCTAACACCACGGGGAATTCGCCGCTCTGTACTTTTGGCGCTTTCAGCAGGGCCACCGCCTTGTGGCCCAGCTCTTCCGCCATCTTGTGAAGGCTTGCGACGTACCCATAGTCGCCCAGGGACCCCGCGCTCTCCGTGGCTTGTTGCATGTCGCCGCCGTCTCTTGCCATTGCCGAGAGCACCAGGTTGGTGTCCACCCGCTCCTGCTCAATGAATGCGCCTTCGGAGTTGGCGAACCACACCTTGCGCGAGCCGTCGCTGTAGCTGACCCAGCAGGAGATGACGCCCTCCACCCCTTGGATCAGACCAACGTAGTCGTCAAGGAGGCGTTTCTTGTCGGACAACGATACGGCGCGCGGATCGCTGGGCGTGACGGCGGGCACGACGGCGACGTGGGCTGCCGCTTCGGCCAGGACGATGCGCTCGCCGCCCACGCGACGGGCATGGTTTACTGCTGCGGCGACGCGGTCTTTGAGCTTGCTAAGGTCGTTGAACGAGGCGAAGCCCCAGCCGCCTCCCGCCAGGGCGCGGACGTTGCCGCCTAGCCCGGCGGTGCGTCCCACTTCCTCCAACTCCCGTCCCCGGTAGCGGAGGTGTGTGGCGTCGGTTTCTTCAAGGCGCACCTCAACGTACTGGGCGTTGTGGCCCTTGAGGGCTTCGGCGATCTGGTCACGTAGCGTGTTGGTGGTCATCAAGGTACAGGTATTCTATAGGGGCTTGTCCGTCTGCACAATGAGGGGATGAGAATCTAGGGCCTATGCCCTTGCAGCCTCACGCCTTCCACTGAGACAACGGTCAATCAACGGGGATGCCCCAGGTTTCTCGCTTCGCTCTGAACGACAAAGCGCTACGCCACGCTAGGACGGCCTGCCCGTGCCGGCAACAAGGTTCAGAGAGACGCCCCTGAGGTCAACCATGCCGAAGGGGGAAAAGACCAGGCCCTTTACGTAGGGCTTCACAAGGGAGTAGTCGCGCGCAAAATACAGGGGGATCGCCGCGGCGTCCTGCACCAGCAGAGCCTCGGCTTGCTGGTACAACTCCACTCGTTTTGCCTGCACCGGCTCCACGCGAGCCTGGTCCAGCAGGGCGTCTACTTGCTTGCTGGAGTATTTGCCGTTGTTGTTGGATGCGCCGGTGTGAAAGAGTACGTCCACAAAGTTTTGCGGGTCTGGATAATCGGCCAGCCAGCCGAAGTCAAAAATGTTGGTGATGGGCATCAGGTCTGGAAGGTTGTAGAAGTACTGGCCCGAGTTGTCCAGGCGGGGTGTGACCTGAACGTTGAGGTTGTTCTTCCACATATCTATCATGCCAGTGACGATCTGCGATGGCTCCGTTGCCCCGGAGGTAACGTAGTTGATAGTGGGCAAGCCCTGCGGCCCCTTGAACGAGGACTGGGCCAGCAGGTCTTTGGCCTTGGCAGGGTCGTAGGGGATGGGCGGGATCGTGGGATTGTAGCCGGGCATCCCCGGCGGCAGGAAGCCCTGGGCAATAGTCTGGGAGTCGCCAAGTACGTCTTTCAGCAACTTCTGGCGGTCTATTGCCAGCATGAACGCCTGGCGCACCAGCGGGTCGTTGAACGGAGGTTTGTCGGCGGCAAGCCCAACGTAATAGATGCTCAACTCCGGTGTCTCCACCAGCTCTTTGGACAGAGAGGATGACGAGGTTTTGATCGTGGGGAGTTCGTCGGAGTAGACAGTGGCGATGTCAATTTCGCCGGATGCATACATCTGGCTCGGCAAACCGCCGTACAAGCGGAACACGACGTGGGGCACCGGCGGCTTGCCGCCGTAGAAGTTGGGGTTGGCGTCCAGGACCAACAGCCGTTCCGGGTCCCAGGTGTTCATCATGAAAGGCCCGGTGGCATTGGGCTGCACCCACCAGGGAGTTGGCGTGCCCTGGGCCGCCAAAACGTTGTTTCTGTCCACAATGAAGGTCACGGGGTGGGACAGCTTGGCGAGGAAATAAGCCTTGGGCGCGTCAATGGTGACGCGCAGGGTGGCAGCGTCTACCACTTCAACGCCGGTAATCTCCTTGGCCTTGCCTGAGATGACCGCGCTTGCGCCCACCACGTCGTCCAGATAGGTGCCGACGGTGGGCGAACGGGAGCCGAGTCCGGCGGCGCGCTCCCAAGAGTACTTCACGTCGCTGGCGGTGATCTTGCGTCCGTCGTGGAACTTGGCGTCGTCCCTGAGCGTGAAGGTGTAGACGGTCCCGTCGGCGGATACCTTCCATTCCTTGGCGGCTTCCGGCCTGATGGTAAGGTCGGCCCCGTAAGAAATCAGTCCGCTGAAGATTTGCATGATGTACTGGATGGACTGGCTTTCCTGGGCCACGGCGGGGTCAAGGATAAGCGGGCCGCTATCGTAGTACAACGTCAGGGCCTGATTCCTGGGAATGCCAAGGGGCGTGGGCGACTCCGGGCGGAAGCTGGCAAAGGTCGCCAGGATGTCCTGCTGGCGGGCGGTGTAGTCGGCTTGTGGCGCTTCCAGGAGGACAAGGAAGCTCTTTGAGTCCTGAACTATGGTCTGAAGCAACCCCTGGTTGAGGCCGCTGCTGGTGCGCCACTGGTAGCTGATCTGGAAGCCGGAGTCGCCGTTGGGAAGGGTGACTTCCTGCTCCTGGAGCGTGCGGAAGCCATCGCGGTCAACCAACTGGGGAAGCAGGTTGTCCGCCATAGCGTCCGCAGGGATTGGCTCGGTATTATAGATGATGGACACCACGCCTCTAATGGGCGTGTCTGTGCCGGCTTGCGGGCCGGTAATGAAAGCTACCTGTGGCGGCGGCGACCCGATGTCCTCCACGGTCCAATCGGGAGCGTGGCGAAGGGAAAAGCCGAAGGTCTGGTCCTGATACAAGACGAAGGATGTAGGCACTGCCACAGGAGTCGCCGTAGTTTTTGGTGTGGCGGTTGGAGCGACGGCGGTGGGCGACGGCTTCGGCGTGGCGGTGGCAGCCGGTGTGGGCGAAGGGGTGGGAGACGGCGTAGGCGACGGAGTGTTTGTCGCAGCAGGAACGGGCGTTGCGGTGGGCGTAGGTGGTGTGCTGCTGCACGCTACAGCCAGGAGTCCCGCAAGCAAGAGTGCAATGACGGCAAGAGTGGTCTTCAAGGCGTCCTCCGAAGATGCCCTATCAGATGCTTCACAAAGGGTGCTACCCAGCATAGCAGATAGGCGTTGAACAGCAAAGCCAAAACGTCGCGTTCCTATCCAGCACAGCGTATGCTAGAGATTAATTCAACAAAAGTCCTGAGTCACGTCTGGGAGAGAGCGGAATTGCGGTGTTGGATGCCCAATGAATAGTGAGCAACAGACTTATGATGAGAATACGTGTGCTAACATCTTCCTGAAGTGGTTGGGAACTCAGCAGGGTGCTGAATGGGCGTTCAAACGGGCCGAAGAAGAATTTCCTGAATTGGCTAACAGGACTAGGTGGGAGTTTGTAGCGCGTCGCACTCACAACAAGGAGGAATGGATCGCAATAGAAGTCAAGTCCTTGGTCTTTTCTGAGGGAGAGAGCCAATTCAACAATTGGCATAACGTGGTTAGTGACGTCAATAAAAGGCTTGAGGGTAAGCTATCAGGGAAGTACTGGCTGGCCCATCTACCGAAATACACATTTGACCAGCGTCAGAGAAAGATGCTCGTGGATTGCTTAAAGAAGGCGGTACAGGAAACTGCTCAGGCCTTAAAGAAAGGTACGCAGAAAGACATCAGTCCGAATATCGTAGCCTGCTTCAACCACTGGCCCAATGACACGAGAAAGCAACCTTCGAGAATTGATCCAGAGACCCTACAACTGCTTTATTCTCCGCATCCGCTGCTATTGCTAAAAAGCTCCAACGAAGGTAACTCGCTACGGGTAGGCGTAGGCCCTGTTGTAGGTTACTGGGTTGAGCCAACACTCAAGAAAGCGCTGCAAGACCTTCTAGTAGGAAAAGGAAAGGCAAACGATCAACTGGGAGTAGCTAAACGGAAAGGAGCTTCAAAGACTGTACTTCTTCTGGATGAGCGCATTGACGATGATCCACAAGCAGTCGCCGAAGTCATCAGGAGCCTTGGTATTTCTCACTTGTCCAACATAGACGAAGTCTGCCTCGTGAGCACGTTCGGTGGAGAACACGTCAAACAGGTATGGTCCAAAGTCGGGTAGTTGGCCCTCTTCTCACATTAACACCAGACAAAGCCTAAATGCAGGCCAAGTTCTATCTAATGTGTTCCCAACATTTAGGCAAAGGAGACTTGAACGGCAATCAGCTAAGGGGAAGACCAGTCTCCAATGGCATCAATGCGAGAGGAGAGACGAATCTATACCAAGCATATGATCGTAAAAGATCCGAGAGTCATATATATTCACAATGTGAATAACTCATTCCTCCACCTTCCCTAATTGCCCCCTGTTTTTTGGCAATGCCCGCGTATAGCGAGGCGAAGAGAGGGCCTGATTAATGAGACAGACTGCCATTGGGTTCAGAAGCCAGAGCTTGGAATTGGAAGGGGTACTATCGCTGCCGGAGGGCGGCGGCCCGATTCCAGGGGCGGTGGCGCTTTGCCACGCTCACCCGGCGTTAGGGGGCAGCATGGAAGAGCCGGTGATCCTGGCAATGGCGCGGGAACTGGCGGCGCATGGAATCGCCAGCCTGCGGTTCAACTTCCGGGGGGTAGGCAAAAGCGGCGGGTCGTTCTCCAATGGCGAGGAGGAGCCGCAGGACGTGGCGGCGGCGCTGGACTTGCTGGCCGCATGGCCGGGCTTAGACGGGAAGCGCCTTGGCGTGGCTGGCTACTCTTTTGGGGCGCTTGCGGTGCTCAAGGGCTTTGACCGGCTGAAGAAGGCTAGGGCCTTCGTCTTTGTATCGCCGCCGCTGTCCGCCCTCCCGGAGTCGCCGGTGGGCAAGGACAAGCGCCCGCGACTGTTTCTGGTGGGCGAGCGCGACCGGCTGGTGGGCGCGGGTCTTCTACGGCAAAAGGCGGCGCTGTTTGCCCAACCTGCGCCGGTGGAGGTAACGCCGGGAGCAGACCACGTGTGGCGCGGCAGAGAGGCGCTGGTAGGCCAGCGGGTAGGAGCGTTCTTTGCCCAGGAACTTGGGTAAAGTTGGCGTCGTTCCCAGGCCCTATGCTAGACTGGAGGTACGGTTTAGGAGGCAATTCCTTGGAGTCAACGCAATCAACCCAGCGAGGGCAATCGCAGGCCGGTGAAGCCGCTGCTCCACCCGCGGGGGAAGCGGCTATCACTAACGACAACACGAAGGCCGAACAAAGCCAGGTCTTGGATGCGCTCGTCACCACTGCGCCCCCGCCGATCGTGACGGCGGATCCGGCTGAACCGGTGGGGGCCTCACAAGGGCAGGGGAGCCATGCGCGGCGGGCCTGGCAGTACGACCTCTACCTTGCAGGGCTGATCGTTCTGGCGTTTGCAGCGGACCAGACCAGCAAGGGGTGGATACGCAGCAACCTGCTCCTCGGCGAGTCCTTGCCGACTGCGGGCTTCTTCCGCCTGCTGCACACGTACAATACGGGCAGTGCCTTTGGCCTGTTTCCAGGGCAGACGTTCCTGCTGATGCTTGCCTCCCTGGTAGGCATTGGCATCCTGCTGCTGTACTTCAAGAACGAGACCATTCCGCCCTTCTGGCTGCGCACCAGCCTGGGATTGCAGCTTGGCGGCGCCGCAGGAAACCTGGTGGACCGCATCACCCTGGGCCGCGTCACCGACTTCATCGCCGTTGGGCCGTGGCCGGTGTTCAACCTGGCGGACTCCTCCATCATGGTGGGCATTGCCATTCTCGCGTGGTTCGTGTGGCGCACACCTAAGGAGCAGACAAAGCGCCAGAAGGCGGATGCTCTCCCTAGTCAGGCTCCTCTTGCCGGGGAACAGACTACACCCGTGGACACAAATGCCGTTCCAACTGCCGCCGGGATTGGTACGCCGATAGAAAGCAACCTTGCTGTCGCTGCCTTAGCCGGCGACGCGCCGCAATCACCGACTGACGAAGCTCATGCCCGAAACGTTTGAGGCGGTTTGCCGGGAAGACGGGCAACGGGTGGACGCCTACCTCGCTTCCTTGCGCAACGATCTCTCCCGCGCGCACCTTCAGCGGCTCATCAAGGATGGCGCCGTCCACGTCAACGGCAGGCCGGTCAAACCTTCCACCAGGCTTACCTTGGGCGATACGCTGCTAGTGACCATCCCCGACGCTGCGCCAACGGAACTGCTCCCCCAGGCGTTGCCACTGCGAGTGCTGTACGAAGACGCAGACGTCATCGTTGTGGAGAAACTCGCAGGTATGCCGGTGTATCCCGGCCCTGGACACCCTGATGGCACCCTGGCAAATGTGCTTATCTCCCGCTATCCGGACATGGCCTCAGTGGGGAGCCAGAAGCGCCCGGGCATCGTACACCGGCTGGACATGGACACGTCCGGCGTGATGGTGGTCGCTCGCACCGCCACGGCCTACCTGAACCTGGTCCAGCAGATCCAGGACCGCAGCATGGAGAAGGTGTACCTGGCCCTGGTGCGGGGTTATCCTCAACCGCCTATAGGGACCATCGACGCGCCCATTGGCCGTAGCCAGGGCGACCGCATGCACATGAGCGTTTCGGACCGGGGGCGCGAGGCGATTACTGAGTACCGGACGGTGCGCCGCTACAAAGGATTCGCCCTGCTAGAAGTTCGCATCCACACCGGGCGCACGCACCAGATACGTGTCCACTGCGCTGCTATGGGCCACCCCGTTGCCGGCGACGCCGAGTACGGGGGACGAGAGCCGTTTCTCAAACGCCAGTTCTTGCATGCCCACCGCCTGGCCTTCCTGCATCCCGTCACCGGCCGGCGCATGGAGTTTACGTCGGAGCTACCCGAGGAGCTGCAACGGGCGCTGGATGGGTTGGAGGAGGCGAGGTAGAGCTGGCACTCCCCATCCCATCGGCAAGATGCTAGAATCCACCCATGACACAACAGCAAGAGGTACGAGTCCGCTACGCCCCCAGCCCCACCGGGGACCCCCACGTGGGGAACATCCGCTCGGCCCTGTTCAACTGGCTCTACGCCCGCCGCACAGGAGGAAAGTTCATCCTGCGCATTGAGGACACGGACCAGATGCGGGAAGCGGCAGGCTCAACCGAGGCCATTATGGAGTCGCTGCGCTGGCTGGGGCTGGAGTGGGACGAAGGGCCTGGCGTGGGGGGACCGTATGGGCCGTACATTCAGTCGGAACGACTCACGCGGTACAAGGAGGCTGCGCGCTCCTTGCTGGAGGCGGGATATGCCTACCAGTGCTACTGCACGCCGGAAGAGTTGGATGTCATGCGCAAGGAGCAGCAGAAGAAGAACCTGCCGCCGCGCTACGACCGCCGTTGTAGGGACGCCTCTTACCGGGAGAAGCTGGCGAAGCAGGGTAGGGCAGGAGTGGTACGCTTCAAGACGCCTCTTGAAGGCGAGCCGCTGGTCGTCCACGACCTGATCCGTGACGACGTGTCCTTTGATCCTGGGACGTTGGACGACTTTGTGCTGCTGAAGTCCGATGGCTTCCCCACGTACCACCTGGCGAACGTGGTGGACGACCACTCCATGCGCATCAGCCACGTGATGCGCGCCGAGGAGTGGCTGCCCAGCACGCCGCGCCACCTGCTGTTGTACGACGCCCTGGGCTACACGCCGCCCAAGTTCGCCCACCTGCCCATGATCCTGGGGCCGGACCGCTCCAAGCTGTCTAAACGGCACGGGGCCACGGCGCTGCTGGACTACCGCGACATGGGTTTCCTGCCCGAGGCTATGGTCAACTTCCTCGCGCTGCTTGGGTGGTCGCTGGACGACAAGACGGAGATACTGTCCAAAGAGGAGCTGACGCGGCACTTCTCCATTGAGCGCATCAGTAAAGCGCCGGCCATCTTCAACCTGGAAAAGCTGACGTGGATGAACGGCATGTACATCCGTCAGATGCCGCAGGAAGAGCTGGCGGCAAGGCTTGCCGAGGTGCTTTCCAGGCACGTCATCGCCAAGCAAATCACAGTGGAGCTGCCGCCGACGACGGAGTCAATGGTGCCCATTACGCCCCTTATTCAGGAGCGGGTACACCTGCTCGTTGCGGAAAGCGCCAATCCGAAAACCCCAGGGGCATGGGACCTGTGCGGTTTCTTCCTCGTGGGACTGCCCGCTTACGGGGATGCGCCGTTCAAGAAGGTGACCTTGTCGCCAGAGGCGCGGGTGGCTGCGCTGAATGCTACCATTGCTATGCTGGAAGGGCTGGCCGACTTCTCACACGACGCCCTTGAAGGTGCGCTGCGACCGCTGGCGGATAGCCTGGGCCATAAGACGCGCGACCTGTTCATGCTCATACGCATCGCTGTCACTGGCACAGAAGTTGCGCCGCCGTTGTTTGAGACCATCGCCGTGCTGGGCAAGGAGCGCACCCTGAAACGGCTGCGCCATGCTCTGACGCTGGGAGGGTAGGGGACATGCCTGAGTGGTTGCGACGGATTCTTGACTCGCGGCGTTCCTGGGTGTGGATCGGCGCGGTGAGCTTTGGCCTGGCCCTTGGCAGTTTCTGGAAAGGCGACATAGCCCTCGGCCTGTTTAGCCTGACCATTGCCCTGGGCTGTGCTCTGGGGTACTGGAAGCTGCGGTAGCAATGGGGGATGGGGCCGGGAGATGCCGGCCCAACCTGCCAAGCTCGTGTTTCGCACAACCCTCTGCGGCCCTATACTGGTCTCGGCAACGCCTGCCCGAACTCCATTTGCCGGAGATTGAGACGCCCAGCAACTATCAGAGCCGCCTCTGTCCATAAGGCTGCGACGCGAAGCTGGGCAGCAAGAATACATCTAAATACAATCAGTCGGCGGCAATACAATCAAAAACCCGTCGCCGGAGAGTGGAGTTGCTTCTATGCCCATCATTGACCTGCGCAGCGACACGGTGACCAAGCCCACGCCGGAGATGCGTCGCGCCATGTACGAGGCGGAGGTGGGGGACGACGTGTACGGCGAGGACCCTACGGTCAACAGGCTGGAGACGATGGCCGCTCAGCGCATGGGCAAAGAAGCGGCGGTCTTTGTTGCCAGCGGCACCATGGCGAACCTGGTGTCGGGCCTGACGCACTGCCAGCGGGGGGATGAAGCGCTGGTGGGCCACAAGTGCCACATCCTGATGTACGAGGTGGCGTCGCTGGCGGCCTTTGGCGGGGTGCAACTGCGCACCGTCCCCAACGACGAGCGGGGCATGATGGACCCGGACGTGGTGGAAGCAGCTATGCGCCCTGACAACATCCAGCAGCCGCGCACCGCCATGGTTGCAGTGGAGAACACGCATAACCGGTGCAGCGGCGGCGTGCTGGACTCGGAAGACATCGGCGCGCTGGCGGAGGTGGCCCACCGCCACGGCGCAAAGTTCCACATAGACGGGGCGCGGATTTTCAACGCGTCGGTGGCTCTGGGCGTTTCGCCGGCGGAGCTGGCGCGACCTGCGGACACCATCAGCTTCTGCCTGTCCAAGGGGCTGTCCTGCCCCGTGGGGTCAATGGTGTGCGGCAGCCGGGAGACGGTTGAGCGGGCGCGGCGGAACCGCAAGATGGTTGGAGGCGGCATGAGGCAGGCGGGGATCATCGCCGCCGCGGGCATCGTGGCATTGGACACCATGGTGGTGCGGCTGGCAGAAGACCACGACAACGCAAAGCGCCTGGCCCAGGGGCTGGCGCGGCTGCCGGGGGTTCACCTTGACCCTGGGACGATCCAGACCAACATCGTCATCTTTGAGGTCAAAGGCCGGCCAGCCAAGGAGTTCATTGACGCGCTGAAGGCCAGGGGCGTCCTTGCCTCGTTCCCGGAGCGCGGCAAGGTGCGCATGGTCACCCACTACGGCATTTCCGCAGAGGACATCGGCGAGGCGCTGAACGTGGCCGAGGCCGTGGCCAGGGAGCGGGCCGGTGGCCGAGGATAACACGTCCCCGGAGCAAATCCCTTCCCGCGTCTCCAAGCTGCCACGCCTGCTTGTCGCCTTTGAAAGCCCCGCCTATCGCCGGCTGTGGGTCGCGCTGTTTTTCTATGCCATGGCCATGGGAATGCGCATGTTGTCCCAGGGCTGGCTGGTGCTGGACTTAACGGACTCGCCGTTCTGGGTGGGCCTAGTCACGGGCGTAGAGGGCGTGGCGACGGTGTCCTTCGGTGCGCCGGCGGGAGCGCTGGTAGACCGGTGGGACCGGCGCAAGGTGCTGGCCGCTGTGCAGTCGGCCAACGGCGTGCTTGTCATCGTTGTGGGTGTGCTGGCCCTGACCCACCATTTGGCGCTGTGGCATCTGCTGCTGGCAGCGGTAGGCTTCGGCACGGTGCAGGCCGTCCAACTGCCCGCCGCCAACGCCATGGTGTATGAGGCGGTCGGCCCCCGGCGACTGCTGAATGCGGTGGCGGCCCGCATGATTGCCATGAACATAACGCGGATCATCGGGTCGCTGATCGCAGGGCTGCTCATCTCCGCCTACGGGGCCGGCGCGAGCTTCCTCTTTGCCGGGACAACTGTCTTTGTAGGAATCTTCTGCCTGCTGTCCATCAAAGGGACGTTCCTCCCGCAAGTCGCTAAGACATCCTTGTGGCGCTCAGTTCGGGAAGGACTCACGCACGCGTGGCAGCATCGGGACATCCGGCGGTTGCTGCTGTTGAGCCTGCTGATGGAGACCTTTGGCTTCTCCCACTTTGTGATGCTGCCGGTGATGGCGCGGGACGTGTTGCACGTGGACGCCCGTGGCCTCGGCTTGCTTTCGGCGGCCAGCGGCGTGGGAGCCACGGTGAGCAACCTGGTCATTGCCGGGTTGGGAGACTACCGGGGCAAGGCCGGCCTGCTTGGGTTGACCGCCCTGGCTACGGGCGTGGCGCTGGTGTGCTTTGCCTTTTCGCCGTGGTTCGGTCTTTCCGTTCTGCTGGTGGGGCTGGTAGGCGCAGCGCTTATGGCCTACGACGTGACCATGAACACCATGTTGCAGCTCCTGGCGACAGACGACATGCGTGGCCGGGTCATGGGCTTGTACGCGCTGACCTTTGGCTTTACGCCCTTGGGCGGCTTCCTTCAGGGGAGCATCGCCGCCGTCGCCAGCGCGCCGGTTGCTCTGGGAGTAGGGGGAGCCGTCATGGCGGTATACGTGGGCGCGCTGCTGAAGCCGCTGCTGCGGATACGAACTGGGTCACAGGTTACCAAAGGGTAGAGCAACACGAGAGGCCAGTCCCGATTCAATCGGGACTGGCCTCATAGGCATCCTCGTCGGGGCTCCGAAACCCAGTCATCGCGACTGGAAGAGCCGACCCACAGAGGGGTAACGGCTAGTGGTAGGAGAAAGGAGCCTCCGGCTTTTGTTCGCCCTGTCTGGCCTCCCGAATCGCCAGCACCGCCGCACCAGAGGCGAGACCATCAGGGCGT
>ORJL010817746.1_pt1 | contig 20084 bp, 17 predicted proteins | sample 1779941 | NCBI WGS metagenome assembly ORJL01 (sample SAMEA104232317, study PRJEB22302) | groundwater metagenome | biome: forest; feature: aquifer; material: groundwater | place: USA | collected 2011-08-07 | depth 5.8 m | reverse complement strand
CACGAGATGAAGCTCATCGTGGACCTGTTGTACCAGGGCGGCATGGAGTACATGCGCTACTCAGTGAGCGACACCGCTGAATACGGCGACTACACCCGTGGACCTCGCGTTATAGACGAGCACGTGAAAGACAACATGCGCAAGGTCCTGAAGGAAATCCAGGATGGCTCGTTCGCCAAGGAGTGGATAGCTGAAAACGATGAAGGAAGACACAGGTTCCTGCGCCTTCGCGAAGAGAATGCCAAACACCCCATAGAGAAGGTTGGCAAAGAACTGCGGGGCATGATGCCCTGGCTCAAGAGCAGCACGTAGGAACGTTATGCAAGAATGGTTTAGCAGGCGGCGCTATTCGAAGATCGCTTTTATAGTAGCAGGTGTGCTGGTTGTGGCCGGCCTGCTGCTCAAGAATTGGGCCTTGATTCGCGTGGCCGTATTGGCTTTGGTAGTAGCCGCGGGAGCCGCTGTGCTGGAAAGCTCCAGGGACAGGCTGGGAGGCGGCTAACTACCAGCGAGTCGGCATCTGAGTCACCAGCCTGCCGGGCCCCACTCCATTCAGCAGCTTGCGGTTTCCCTCGCCGGAGTAGGGCAAGGTATCCGCCCGTATGAGCTTGTGTGCCCTAGGCCACCAGGAAGGCGGAGGCGGCCCCAGGGCAGAGTCCCATGATCCTGTTGAACCCTCTGAACGCTGAGCGATTCTACTGCTGGCATGCGTCATTGCTCCTCCCTCTTTCCCACCCAATCTATCTCTGAACAGCGGCTTGCGACAGTGGGAAATGTCAACCTTGCCCAGGCATAGCCATTGACTTGGCGTGGACTACCATAGAATAATCGGGCTGCTTCACGTTCGACCTCTGGTCTTCAGGGGGTTACGGCCACGCAGAAGGTATTGCAGCCGCTGCTCTGGGCTCTGGTGGGAGCCGCCACCGCTGGTGGGCTGTTCTTCCTCGTGAACCAGCCCCAAGGTGCCAGTATCACCATCCTGCTTCCCACGCCAACAGCCACCCCTTCTGCCGTCAGCCGTGATGTGACACCCACCCCACAACGGTACCTTGTGGACATCAACACGGCTCCTGTGGAGCTATTGGACACCCTACCAGGCATAGGGGAGAAAAGGGCTGCGGATATCGTGGTGTACAGGACCCAAAACGGGCCCTTCCGCCGCACCGATGAACTGATGAAGGTGCCAGGCATAGGCCCATCAATCTACCAAGGGCTCAAAGACCTGGTTACAGTCGGGAGCACCCCTTGAGGCTCCTGGCCGTTTCGGCGTCCTTTGTCGCAGGGGTGGCGGCTTCCTTCACCTGGCACGTGCCCATCGCCTCAGTTATTTTGTTCCTGGCTGGCCTGGTCCCTCTGCTAGTGCTGTTCAAACTGCGAAGCTGGGGCCTGCTATTGCCCATTGCGTTGTTGTTCATGCTGCTGGGAGTGCTGCGGGTAGACATGGCGGCTCCGCCGCCCGCCGGGTTCCAGCCGTGGATAGGAGTCAAAGGCATCAAGCTGCAGGGCGTGGTGATGGAAGACCCAGAGCCCCAGGGCAGCGTGGTGCGCTTTCGCTTCCGAGCAGAGCGCGTCAACCCAGGTAACGGATGGCAAGATGCCTCCGGTGATGTCCTTGTCATGGCAAAGCCCTCTCTCCCCCTTGCCCAGGAACGGGAAGCGCCGTTCATCCGCTACGGAGACTCCCTGGAATTGGCAGGCAGCCTAGATATGGCTCCCGCCTATGCTGACTTCGACTATGGAGACTACTTGGCGCGCCAGGGAATCCTGGCCATCATGAGCCTTCCGAATGTGGCCCTCATAAGCGAGGGCCACGGCTCTGAGGCACTGGCCCTGGTCTACCGCTGGCGAGGTTCCCTTTCCAGTTCTCTGGAGCGCTCCGTGCCCGAGCCTCAAGCGGCCCTAGCCCAGACGCTGCTGCTGGGCATTCGCGGCGGGCTGCCGACTGATGTGAAAGACGCCTTCCGTGACACCAGCACGACCCATCTTCTAGCCATCTCCGGGATGAACGTGGGAGTGGTGCTGGCGCTTGTCCTCCCTGTGAGCGTCTTCCTGCTGGGGAGGAAGCGGCACTTATACCTGTTGCTCCCGCTGGCGCTCTTGTGGCTGTACGGCGCCCTCAGCGCCTTCTCGCCATCGGTGGAGAGGGCAGTAATCATGGCCACACTATATCTGGCAGCCCTGGCCCTGGGCAGACAGCGCAGCGCCATCTCCGCCCTTGGGTTCGCCGCTGCGTTGATGGTGGCCCTAGAGCCGGGTGTCCTGTACGACATCTCCTTCCAACTGAGCTTTGCCGCCATGGCCGGCATAGTCCTCCTGTGGCCTCCGTTGGAAGACGCCGCAAATGCTGCTCTTGAACGGATCCTGGCTCAGGAAAGCTGGCAGCAGACGACGGCCAGATGGCTCGTCGGAGGGTTGGCCGTGAGCCTGGCTGCTGTGTTGGCTAGTTTGCCATTGCTGGCCTTCAACTTCCATCGAGTGGCCCTACTGAGCATTCCAGCCACCCTCCTAGCGTTGCTGGCTCTGCCCATGGCCCTGGTGGCATCCCTGGCCGCCGCCATTGGTGGCCTGATAGCGCCATTCCTCGGCCAGGCCCTTGGCTGGCTGGCATGGCTGCCCCTTTCCTATCTGTTAGGAGTGGTGGAACTCTTGGCTCGCATACCCGGCACCGTCATTGCCGTGGGCCACACGTCCGCAGCCATGGTATGTGGATACTACGTAGCGCTGGCTCTGCTGATGTCGCTAGTATGGCTGGCAAAGCACCGAGAGGCAGGATGGCTGCCCTGGAGGAAGAAGGCCCCGCAGATACGCGATTCCAAAGAGCAAGCATGGCCGGCTCCTGCGACCTACGCAGCCTTGTCTGTGGCGGTGATAGCCGGATTGCTGTGGACTGCCGACCTGTCGCTGCCCGACGGGAAGCTGCATGTGACCTTCCTGGACGTGGGCCAGGGGGATGCCGCCTTCATCCAGACGCCGGAAGGCCAGCAGGTGGTGGTTGATGGCGGGCCAGACCCCAGGCAACTGCTACAGGCTCTGGGGAAACAGATGCCTTTCTGGGACAGGACACTGGACGTGGTGGTGCTCTCCCACGCACACAGCGATCATCTGACAGGGCTGGTAGAGGTCCTGGAACGGTACCGCGTGGCCGTTATAGTGGACAATCCTTATCCATACGACTCCCCTATACATGTCCAGTGGCGGTCTCTGACAGAAGTCGAAGGCGTGAGGGTGCTTGAAGCTGAAGAAGGCCAGGCGATAAAGCTCGGCGGGCGGGTGACGCTGGAAGTGCTGAACCCACCATCCCCACTCATAGGCGGCACATCTTCAGATATCGACAACAATTCCACGGTGCTCCGCATTCGCTATGGCGATGTGTCCATCCTCTTTACCGGAGATCTGCAACGGGAAGGAGAGATGTCCCTGGTGGCACGAGATGCGGCCATGGAAAGCGCTGTATTGAAGGTGGCCCACCACGGCAGCGTCACATCCTCCAGCATGGAGTTCTTGAATGTTGTGCAGCCGCGCATCGCCGTGGTGTCCGTAGGGGCCAATAACTCCTTTGGACATCCGTCGCCGGAGGTCATGGGCCGCCTAGTCAATGTGCTCAGGACGGACAAGAGCGGAGACATCTCTCTGGTATCGGACGGGCACAGCATACAGATACACAAGCAACGGTAGACGGCGTAAACGCCGTGACGAGCCGCTATCTACTGCAAGCATCTTCGCTGCTTTCTACCACGTGTCCGGCTTGATATACTGAGCTTAATACTTCCTGGAAGGCTATATAGTGAGAATAGACCGCCGCGCACCGAATGAACCCCGCCCCGCACGCATCGTCCCAGGCTTTCAAGCGTTCGCCGACGGCTCGGCTCTTATCGAAGTCGGGATGACCAGGGTTCTCTGCGCCGCCACAGTGGAGGAGCGGGTGCCACCCTTTCTGCGCTCCTCTGGGAAGGGTTGGGTCACCGCAGAGTACGCCATGCTTCCCCGCGCCACCATCTCGCGGACGCCCCGGAGTGACGACGGACGCGCGGGAGGCAGAGCGTCAGAGATACAGCGGCTGATTGGCCGCTCGCTGCGGGCCGCCACCAACCTGGAGGCTCTGGGCGAGCGCACCATCATCCTGGACTGCGATGTGCTCCAAGCCGACGGAGGGACTCGCACCGCCGCCGTGACCGGAGCCTACGTTGCCCTTTATCATGCCCTCAGCAAGCTGGTCAAACAGCGCGTGCTTCCATCCATTCCGTTGCGATGCGCCGTGGCCGCCATAAGCGTCGGCGTGGTGGACAACGTCCCTCTTCTGGACCTGTGCTACGAAGAGGATGCCCGCGCCCAAGTGGACTTCAACGTCGTGATGACGGAGCATGGAGAGTTCGTGGAGCTGCAAGCCACCGCCGAAGGCGCGCCCTTCACTCAAGAGAGCACGTACAGCCTGCTGGCCCTGGCCCGCCAAGGAATAGCGCAACTCCTGGACGTGCAGCGGGCGGCCATCGCAACCTTGTGACAGTGACGAACGAGTCATCGTTTAATACATTGAGGGGTTTGAATCGCCTATGATCGCAAGAACACAGCGGCACACGGCATTGGCCTGCGTCGCCGCACTCCTGGTGGCGTTGCTGGTGCTGGGAGCCTGCGATTTTCGCCGACTAGAGCCTACGCCCACACCCACGGCTACACCTACTCCTTCGGCAAGCTCTGCACCTACCGGTGGGCCATCTTCTCTGGCTGCGCTCCCATCCATCGCCGATCTGGTGCAGCGGCTGGAGCCGGCGGTAGTGTCCATTCAAGTGATCGTGCGACAACGCAGCTTCTTCGGCACTGTGGATACGGCGGCATCCGGGTCGGGCGTCATATTCCGTGACGACGGCTACATCCTCACTAACAATCATGTGGTGGAGAACGCCACAAGCATAAAGGTCGCACTGTTCGACGGCAGGGTGATGGATGCCCAGATTGTGGGCACCGACCTGAACACGGACATGGCGGTCATCAAAGTAGATGAAAAGGGGCTGCCCGTGGCGCCTCTGGGCGACGCTTCCAAGCTGAGGGTGGGAGACTGGGTGGTGGCCATCGGCAACGCGCTGGGCCTGGGTGGAGCGCCCACTGTGACCGTGGGCGTGGTAAGCGCTCTGGGTCGCACTCTCCAAACCGACCCCAGCGTCACGCTGTACGACCTGGTCCAGACAGACGCTGCCATCAACCCCGGCAACAGCGGAGGGCCGCTGGTAAACCTCGATGGCGAGGTCATAGCGATCAACACCGCTGTCTTACGGGAGCAGAACGCCGAGGGCATAGGCTTCGCCGTGAGCACTGGGACGGCCCTTCCTGTGGCAGAGCAACTGATCCGCAACGGACGGGTGGTACGCCCATATCTGGGGATCGGTGCCAACGACGTCGACCTTTCCATAGCAGCCCAGCTCAACCTCTCCGTGCGAGAAGGGGTGCTGGTAGTACGAGTGGAGCAGGGCGGTCCCGCCGAACGCGCCGGCTTGAAAGCCAACGACGTCATCATGGCCATAGACGGCCAGCCGACGCCCAGCTTCCTGGCCCTCCAGCGGCTGTTGCTGGGCCAGCTCAAGGTAGGGCAAAAGGTAACCGTGACGGTGGTCCGGGGCGGCAGCCAGAAAGACTTTGCACTGACTCTGGGTGAGTTCCCGAAGTAGCCGTCGCACACCCCGTTTGCCGGCGATTTGTTTTCTTTGATTTCTCGTCCATGTTTGAAGCTGGGCCATATCTGGGTAAAATATTTTTCCTGAAGAAACAAATCCGATTTTCGCCGCCGGGCGCTGCCGCGTGACTTGGGCCGCGAATGATGGACTGTTATGGTACGGCATGGTCTGAGATTACAGGCCGCAACGCCACAGGAGCAATTGGCTGGTGGCAGCGAAGGTGGTGAACAGGACAACCGGACACGTTCGTAGCCTGATTCCGCATAGCAGTGTATTACAGAGCTTAGTCGAATAAAGCTATAGTGGAAGAGTGGACCGGTTATCCGGACGATTCGAATCTTGCCTGGGGAGGCCTACTTCGCCTTGCAGAATGTCTTAGATGTTTCCGCCTGGAGAACTGTTGAGCATGATCTAAGAAAAGCCTCGGCTGTGCTTCTGGCACTGGATTTTGATGGGACCCTAGCTTCCATCGTAGAGCATCCTGATAAAGCCACCCTTCCTGGTTCTACCGCCGCTATTCTCAAAGTGCTTGCTCAGAAGCCAGGATACAAAGTGGCTGTTGTATCGGGGAGAGCGGTGGCAAACGTGAAGGGACGGATAGGCATAGAAGGGTTGATTTATTGCGGAAATCACGGGCTGGAAGTCGAGATAGAAGGACGCCTATGGATGGCTCCCGGCGCTGAAAGCGCCAGTGAGGCTGTGCAAGAGGCATGGAAAGCGCTGGACGAGAAGCTTGGAGCTTTGCATGGTGTTGTCTTGGAGAACAAGGGCCTCTCTATCAGCGTGCACTATCGCCAGGCGCCGGCAGAGATAAAACAAACCTGTTTGCGCTTGTGTGGCCAGGTGCTGGAGCCCTTGGTTGCCATGCACAAGGTCAATATGGTAAATGGCAAGGAAGTGCTTGAGGTACAGCCAGCGCTACCGTGGGACAAAGGAGCTTGTTTACGATACCTGGCAAAGCTGAGTTTTTCTACAGACCTGCAACCTGGAGTATGCGTGTTCCTGGGTGACGACACCTTTGATGAGCCTGCTTTCCGCGCCGTCAGCGACATGGGAGGGATAGGGATTGTCATAGGCGAAAAAGCCGATACGGCAGCGGCTTTCCATTTGCCTTCAACAACAAGCGTTGAAATCTTCCTCAGTCGCCTTGTGAGTATCTCCCATAACCGATAAAATGTACCTTGTTAGGCTCCCACACAATTCCAACCAGGCCTCCAGAAGAACCGTGCGGCGAGGTATTCTTTCATGCTGGAGAATCTGACTAGCACTCTCTGGGGACAAACAGCTACTGCCGTTGCTTCTTTCATCGTCCTAGTACTGGCATGGCTCCGCCTGCTGGCTATTGCCCACTCTCTACAAAAACGTGTTTTAGGGCACGTTCATGTGGAGGGTTTGAGTCCCCTTTTGGAACGATCCCTGACGCTGTTGCGCGTATGGGGTCTGCTGGCTTGCGCCTTCTTCGCGGCAGAGATAGCTGGCGTCCCAAAATCCAGCTTATCCCAACTACTAGCAAAAGTGCTTTGGGGCATGTTGATAGTTCTGATAGGCGCCACAGTGACAGAAGGAATACGGCGCCTTATTGGTCATTTCTTGGGAGCAGCAAAAACGCCACAGTCCCTTGTTAGATTCGCTCAGGTAAGCGCCCTCCTCAGTTTCGGCTATCTCACACTCCTGATCCTGGTAGCTGAGATCGGTATCTCCGTCATTCCTCTCCTGGGACTGGGAACGCTGGGTGCAATCCCTCTTCTTTTAGTGCTACAGAATGCTGCATCCGACCTTTTCTTTTACTTCCGTCTGATGCGGCGGCAGCATCTGAGGATCGGTGACTTTGTCCGTCTTGAGAACGGTGTAGCCGGCCACATCGTTTCCATCACATGGCAGGATGTGCGAATTCGCAGCAGGGCAAACAACCTGGTGGTGATCCCTAATCGCCGCATGGTCAGGATGATCGTGACCAACTTCCATCTGCCGGACAAACGGTCCCTGCTGACCATCCCTATCCTGGTTACCCGAGGGCCGTCTCCGGAAGCCGTGGAGTCAATCCTGAAAGAAGAGCTCCAACAGGCGGCCCAGGACCTCCCGGGGCTGGCCTCAAACATACTCCCAGAGGTCAGGGCAGTCCCTGAAAAACTCTGGGATGGCTATTCTTTCACAGCATTATGCCAAGTGGAGGAGCCCGACCTTGCAGAGATGGTGGAACAGGAGCTTCTGAGGCGCATAGCCAGGCGCTTTCAGAAAGAGGATATCCAGAGCCCCCTGCTAGACCTGTTGACAGAGGAAGTGCGATCTGCTCCACCCGCCGAAAGCAGCCATGACCTGAGTTTCCTAGTCAAGGCCAAGTTTGCAGATACCAGTTTTGTAGTCGCATCCAATAGGGAACCATACGTCCACGCTTTCGATGGCAAATCAATCCGCTGGAGCCGGCCAGCCAGTGGCATGACTACCGCCCTCGACCCGGTCATGCAAGTTGTGGGGGGAGTCTGGATCGCCGCAGCCAGCGGCAGCGCCGACCGCGAAGTTGGCGATGCTCAGGGCAGGTTACCTGTGCCGCCGAACAACCCATCCTATACCTTGCGGCGGCTGTGGCTCTCAAAAGAACAGGAGGAAAAGTATTACTCCGGCTTCAGCAACGGAGCTCTTTGGCCCCTATGTCACACCGTCTACGTACGTCCGACGTTCGATGCCGAAGCCTGGAAAGCTTACGAGGAGGTCAATCGCCTGTTTGCGGATGCGATCCTGGATGAGATAGGTGGGAAGAAGGCCTTCGTGTTCCTCCAGGACTTCCACCTTGCATTGGTGCCACGGCTGCTGAAGGAGGCTGGAGCTAATGTCACAGTGGCTCACTTCTGGCATATACCCTGGCCCACCAGCGACGTGTTCCAGACCTGCCCCTGGGCCAAACAAATCCTCGACGGCCTTCTGGGCAACGACCTCCTAGGCTTCCACACGCGCTACCACTGTAACAACTTCCTGGAAACGGTGGACAAGGCCCTGGAGTGCCGGGTGGATTATGGTAATTACAGTGTTACTCGTGGAGAACATCAGACGATGGTGAGGCCCTTCCCTATCGGCGTTGACTTCCAGGCTATCTCCCATGGTGTGATCAGCGCACCAGTGCAGCGAGAGCGGGAACGCCTCCGAACCGAACTGAATCTTCCAGCGGGCGCAATTGGGCTAGGCGTTGACCGACTGGACTACACCAAAGGAATCCAGGAGCGCCTGAAAGCAATCGATCGGTTTCTAACCCTGCATCCCGAGCATAAGAGCAGGTTCACGTTCATCCAGGTAGGTGTACCCAGCCGCTCCCAGATAAAGGAGTACCAGGAGGTAGACACCCAGGTACAACGCTTGGTGGAGGAAATCAACTGGCACCATCGAGTGGGATCATGGCAGCCTATCATTTACCTGCGACGGTACTTCTCTAACACCCCACTCTGGGCGCTTTACTCTCTGGCCGACCTATGCATAGTGAGCTCCCTACACGACGGTATGAACTTGGTGGCCAAAGAGTATGTGGCCGCTCGCTCTGAAGGCGATGGCGTGTTAATACTGAGCAAATACACTGGCGCAGCTACCGAACTCGCCGGGGCAGTGACCATAAACCCGTACGACACCGAGCAGTTTGCCAATGCCATTGCTGAGGCGCTAAAGATGCCAGTTTCTGAGCAAGAGCAAAGGATGCAGCGAATGCGGGTTTACTTGCAGGAAAATGACATCTACCGCTGGGCCATCCGGGTTCTCAACGAACTGGCCAGGATTGAAACACCATCCACCCAGCTATGGTCGGCGCTGGAGCACTGATGTGCAGGTATTGCCCAGCGTATACCCACAGAACCCGTCGGCCAGCAGCACCTCCCCAGATTCCTCACTTCGTCCAGAATGACAACGAAGAGGTTACGCGAGTTCGGGGCACACGCTGAGATTACAGGCCGCAATGCCGCATGGGCAATGGGCTGGTGGCAGGCGGTGTTAGCCGTAGCGATCAGGGCTACCCAAACCCGATACACCAGCAGCCTTGGCAAACGTCATTTCTAACATTTACGAGCTTGGCCACTTGTTGCGCGACGTGAGGTGCGCTACAATTCTCGATTCTCTAATGCGTCGGCAGACGTGACAGGAGGTGGCTTGTGAAGACCTGGCTCAAGATGGGAATCCTCACCATCGTTCTCGGCGTCCTGGCCTTTCTCAGTGAATCCAACGGCCCTTTGGGCGGTTTCTGGGCTCCAAACCCTGATAGCCCAGAAGCGGCAGGGGTTCAGGTACCACTCTTCATCATCCTCGGCTTACTGGAAGCCTTCGTTTCCGCCTGGGGCGTGGCCTTCTTGTTGTTCGGCTATCCTCTTGTAAAAGCAATTGAGCCGGCATCCCACGGGTTGACAAGGGCCGCTCACATCTCCATTGCCTGGGTGCTCATCAACTGGTGGTCCCACGACAGCCTACATCAACACGTCGGATTCAACCTGAATGGCCTGCTAGGCATCGAATACGGGTACCACGTGACCCTCATGTTTGCTGGTGTCATCATCGCCTACTTCTTCTGGACCATTATCCGCAGAGGGGCTGCCGCTTCCAAGAGCTAAACGCCTCTCTGCAATTCAGTACTATCGAACCACGAACTGGAGCTGCTTTGCCTTAGATGGCGGAGTGGGCAACACCTGAGTGTTGCCCTGCAGGGTGCGGTGCGTCCTACCCCTCCAGATGCCACGCGAGTCCCGACGAATCGGGACTCGCTCGCAAAGACGCGGGAGAGAAAAAGGCCAAACGTTGTCAGGCAGGCTCAAAGTACAGAGCACGGCCTGAGAATAACCCTGGTCGCGACGAAGGCGTAGTCAGCAAAGGCCGCTACGGCTTTCTACCCATCAAGTAACAGGAGATTCCCAGTCGTCTTCTGCCGTTATTCCTCCATCTACCCATATCCAGGTGATCTTCTGATAGGTGAGGGAGACCATTTCTACTTCGCGGTCCAGGGTTTCGTCCTTGAAGTTACGAATACTAGCGATGTTGGCGTTTTGTAGTTTCACAGTGAAGTAATTCGCGCTAGCCCCGGTGGCCGAGGGCCCATAGAATCTGAGCTCTACAGTGGTAAGGTTTTCGTTGTTGGCCAAAGCCTGGTAAAGTTTTGGAGTTGCCTTATCAATGCTCTTGGTTATGACGATAGGCTTATGCTGCCGCTTTCCGGTGGGGAGCCCCGAGGCCGCATCTCTGGGAGATACTATTTCATGGACCCAGGAGTCCACCGCTATCCAGCCTTTGACCGGATTCTGATTGACACCACCAGTGATTGTTCCCTGCGTTGCTCCCTTGATGGACAGGTACAAGGAATCGCCAGAGCCATAAGATTGCTGCGAGGACGTGGCGGTGGGCGCCAAGAGGACTAGCGCCGCCACGACGATAAGTCCGAGCTTGATGATGGTTGGTATTCGGTGCATTGGATCCCTCCTCTGTTCAATAGCTGAATTCGTGCGTGCATACACGCTCACTTGCAGATCTATCGCGTCGTATAGGCGCGCTCACCGTGGACAACTTCGTCCAGGCTCTCTGTCCCTTCCTTAACGCGCAGTCCCACGATACGGTCAATAACCATGAGGATAACCCAGGTCATAACGAAGGAGTAGGCAGCGCTGGCAACCACAGCGACGGCTTGCTTGCCCAGGAGAGCCGCATTGCCGTAGAAGAGGCCGTCGGCGCCGATAGCGTTGACAGCAAGACTGGCAAACAGTCCCGTGGCCAGGGCACCCCAGATACCGCCCACGCCGTGGACGGCGAAGGCGTCCAGAGTGTCGCCCACGCCCTTCCAGCGAGACACAAGACGCAGAGCGAAGTAGCCGAAGATTCCAGCGCCCAGGCCGATGAATATGGCGGACATGGGGCTGACAAAGCCGGACGCGGGAGTGATGGCCACCAGGCCGGCCACTGCGCCTGAAGCTGCGCCCACAACGCTGGGCCTACCGTCACGCCACCAGGCCATGGCAGTCCAGCCCAGAACTGCGGCGGCGGCGGCCACGTTGGTTACGACCACGGCACTGGCGGCCAAAGAGTTGGCAGCCAGTGCGCCGCCCGCGGTCCAGCCAAACCAGCCGAACCAAAGCAGCGCCGCACCCAGGAGTACAAAGGGAATGTTGTGCGGCTCGGCAGGCCCCTGATGATCGCGGCCACCGGCCAAGCGGGACCGGAACACCACGGCCGCGGCCACAGCCGCAATGCCGGAGTTGATGTGCACCACAGTGCCGCCAGCAAAGTCCAGGACGCCCAGGTTGCGCATCCAGCCGCCAAGTCCCCATGTCCAGTGGGCCAGTGGGTCGTACACCAGAGTAGCCCAAAGCAAGACAAACAGAATAAAGGCCCCGAACTTGATGCGAGCGCCGAAAGCCCGGGTGATGATAGCGGGAGCAATGACGGCAAACATCGCCATGTAAATCATGAAGGCAATGTGAGGGATAGTGGCTGCATAGTCAGGGTTGGGGGCGCCGGTGACGCCGCGCAAGCCCAGCCAGTCCAGGCCGCCAATCAAGTGGGCCTTATCCGGGCCAAAGGCCAGGGTGTAGCCCCAGAGCACCCACTGTACGATGATGAGGGCCATGCAGATGAAGCTGTGCATGATGGTGGAGAGTACGTTCTTCTCTCCCGCCAGTCCTCCATAGTAGAAGGCTAGCCCAGGGGTCATGAGCAGCACCAGGCCCGTGGAGATGAGCACCCAGGCAGTGTCGCCTGAGTTTATCCCGACGGCTTGAGCGGCAGGCAGCAAGGATTGTGAATCCATGTCTATTGCCTCCTGTGGCAAACTAGCTGGCCGCGATCGATGATGCGCACAAAGCGAATCGAATAACGTGCTTCAATACAGCAAACCACCAGGAATATTGTGGCAAATGATACCAGCAGGGTGATTCAAAAGCAACTGCTTCCTCAGGTGGCAACTCGGGCAAGGACTCACCACCCCGCCAGATTGCCACGATTGCCAAGCACGAATGACTCGCTCGCAACGACGGCGGAGAGAGAATTCGAATCCTGCCTACGGAGCCAACAGGATGATAGGCAGAATTGCCACTTCTTCAGTTTCGTCACTGCCGTTTGTATCTGTTGGGCTCAGCAGTTTCGGGATGGGCAAAGCCAACGTGACGATAGGCGTATCATCATAGGTAGTTTGTAGCAGAAATCGTATCTGCAGCTAAGGCAAGATAAAGTTGACTGCCACTAGGAGGCCAGTGGTATACTGAACCGATCACATTCGAACTCTGCTGTCCGTAGCCGCGGTGAAGGGGGATTGATCATGGCACAAAGCTCTAGCTCGCAGTCCATGCGGTACAGGATCGATGAAGTGCTGTCAGGAATGCTGGCGTCCCTTACCAGGGACAAGTTTACTGACGATGTAGACCGACTCGGCGTGGTGTTCAAGACGCTGTCGGCCAAGCACTCCTTGCTGGCACCATTCGCTGCCGTGGGAAGCGAGGCCGATTTCTCTGCAATCCTCAGAGGCGCGCTTCAGAAGTTGGTAGACAAAAAATTGATAGCCCACGAAGCGGGTCGCTACACCTTGACTCCAGAGAGTCGTGCTACCTGTGTGAGCAGCAAGAGGATGCTGTTCAAGGCTGGTGATGTGCAGCAATTGGAGGCTGCGGCCCGCGATTTTGAAGAGCAGGTGGCCGTGTAGTAGCCTCGAAATGGCGGGTGAGTCCTCGCCCCCCCCACCAGATTGCCAAGCTCGAAGGACCCGCTCGCAACGGCGGCGGAGGCTGAGATGCTACGAGCCTCCGGAAAAGGCCGGCAAGAGCAGCACCGTGTCGCCGTCATTGATCTCGGTGTCCAGGCCGTTCAGCAAGTCCAGGATGCGGTCGTTCACGATGACGGTGACGTGGCCTGTAAGGGACTGACGGCCCTGGTCGTATATGTACCTGGCGAACTCCTGGTTCTCCGACGCTAACCTATCGAATAGGTCTCGCACCGTGGCACCCGTCTGCACCTCCTCGTGGCGAACGAGGCGGCCTGACTCCTGGGAACCCAGGGCCTTGGCGAGCCAGGAAACGACCTCCAGTGTTACAGTCGGCATGTTCAGCCACCTTCGCCGATACTTACACAGGGCCTTGACCCACCGACGCGGGGTCTTGCCCGTACTTTCCAGGGCTGTATTCCCGCAATCGCAGCAACAAAATGAACGGCACAACCATCAGCGCCATGCCCAAGACGCCCACATACGTCAAACCAAGGAACTCGGCAATCACTCCGCCTAGCAAAGGCAGCACAGTGCCGGAGCCAGTGCTGAAGGTGTCCATAGCCCCAATGGCGCGCCCGCGCTCCTCGGTGCTGGAGGTGTCCACCATGAGTGCTGAGGCTGCGACGTTAACGCAGGACCAGCCAACACCCACCAGGAAGATGCCCAAGGCAACAACCCAGTAGTTTGGCGTGACGGGAACCAGCATTGCGCCGATGCCGCAGAGCACCAGGCCAGCCAGCATTGGCTTACGCCTGCCCACACGGTCGGTCAACCTGCCCAGGGGTAGCGAGAAGCCGAACATCCCCACCACGTGCATGGTCACAGCCAAGGAGATGGAAGTGAGGTCATGGCCGTGATGGGAGAGAGCCAGAGCCGTCAGGGCCATCATCATCATCATGGTGCCCTGGACAGCGAACATGGCGGCGAAGGCGGTGAGCTTTGGGTAATGCCCGATGAAGCTCATGAAGCCTCTCCTGGAGCCACTGCCTCTGTCCAGAGGCTCAGCAGACGGCAAGTACCCAGGATAATAGGCCTGCAGGTCCCTGGCGATGGCCAGCGGGTCCGGTCTTATCAGCAGCACCAGCATCAGCGCAGGCAGAATGGCAACGGGAACGAAGATCCACGCCAGGGCAGTGGCATCCAGGGCCAAACTGCCTGAGGCAGCCCGGGCAGCCTGGATGAGCAACGGCCCTCCCAACGCTCCCACCAGGGAACCCGTGAGCACCAGGCCCAAGCCCCGGCCACGCATCGATGGCGGATACATCTCTGCCGCCGCGACACGGAGTTGCTGCGCCGCGCCCACGCCCAGGCCAAAGATGAGCACGCCCACCAGGAACACGAGAAAGGAGGAGAAGACCACGGAAAGCCCCGTGACTACCGCGCCCACCATGCCAATCATAAGCCCAACAACCAGCCCCGCTCTGCGGCCATAGGTGTCCGTTAGCTTACCGATAGGGTAGGCTGCAAGGGTACGGCTAATGCCCAGAATGCTGGTGCCCACGCCGGCAAAGGTAGCTGAGCCCAGCAGCTTGACCACTATGATGGCTCCCAGGGTCGGGACCATTTGGTTGCCGGTGCCGACGAAGGCTTGGGACGCGGCCAGCAGTAGGGTGTTGCGCCTGATGATGGACGGCACTCTAAGGCCGGACCTTCGCTCAGAAGTTGCGGAGACGCTTGGGCTATTTGATGACACTTATTATCACCTTTACAGGGCCTGCCGGGTTGACGAACGGCCCATGTCGATGCAAGCCACAATGAGGGAGCCAGGTCTCACGACCTGGCTCCCTAAGCCTACCACATATCTGAGCGTTGCAAAACTAGCTCTTGTGGAGCTGTACGTTGCCGCCAGTGAGCTTCCCGTCGCCATTCTGAAGCACGCCGTTTATCCACAGCTTGAAAACGTCGTTCTTGCCCGGCTCACCATTGTCCTCTACGTAGGCCACAAACACGCGCCCATCCTTCAGGACGCCGGCAAACCAACCCTTGGTGAGGTCAGGTGACACTGCTATGGCTGTCATGGTGGACGCATGAAGGTTTTCGGAGCCGTTCTGGTACTCCAATTCGCCCTTCACAGCCACGCCGTCGCCAGATTGGACGTTGAAGCCGCCACGGCCATTGTTGCCGAAGCGCAGGGTGCCTGCCGTGATCTTGCCCGGCGTGCTGATGAACGTGATGGCTACTGTCTTGCAGTCCTTGCCCAGGTCATCGTCCTCTACGCAGATCGTAACCGTCTGGTTGCCTGGAATGACGTACTGGTGGCTCCCCGTGATGGGACTGGAAGGTGTGGCCGAACCAGTCTGCAGCGGGCTCCCATCACCCCAGTTGATAGCATATGTCCAGGTATCCAGTGTACCTGGATCGGCGAACGTTGCGCTGATGCTGACCAGGCTCCCAAACGGAAGTGTTTGGTCTGGCCCAGCATCCAGGACAGGCGCCACGTTGTTCACCGTCACGGTGGCAGCGTAGGTATTGGAGCCGTTGTCTTTGTCGAAAATGCGGCCCTTCACCGTATAGCTGCCATTGTCGCCGAAGGTGCAGGTGGTGCTGTTAGAGGCGCCGGAACCCGCATAGGATGTGGCCAGGGATGCGTCCAGTCCATCACAGGCGAACGAGTAGTGGAAACCCGCGATGTTGTCAGCATGGGAGGGATCAAATTGGGCCTCGAAATGGAGAGTCGCCGGTGAACCTTCGTTCACAGGACCGGCATTCGGCAGGAACGCCGTCGGCGGAACGTTGAGCACTATGGCCATTATGGAACCAGTGGCCACGCCACCGTCCCCATCTGAGACCCGTACGCCCACCGGATAGCTCCCGTTGTCGTCGAAAGAGCAATCGGCGCTTGATGTGTTTGGATAGGCAGGGGTCTCAAAAACGCCGTTGTTATCGCAATCAAAGCTGAAGGTTAATGGGTCGTTGGAACCCGCCGGGTCAGTGGCTTGCGCCACAAAATTCCCGTTCGTTAGAACGCTGCCCTCGGGGATTGGGGCTACCTGGAATGCCGCGGTGATGGTAGGCGCTACGTTGTTCACCGTCAATTGGAATTGCGCCGTGGCGATGCCGCCTTTTCCATCGGTAGCGGTGACGGTAACTTGCTGGCTCTGATCTGGGCCATCCGTAGCTGGGAAGGACCAACTCCAGGTGCCCGGGCCGGTCACTGTCACAGCGCCGACTGAAGCTGACAGTGTTACAGCATCACCATCGGGGTCAGAGAACGTCCCTGCATTGGTGGCGGACTGGCCTTCGTTAACGGTCACGCTGTTGTTGTTTGCGGCCACCACAGGCGCTCGGTTCACCTGGACTACAGTGCCGTTAAGGGTAATGGCGGCGTAGTTCAGATTGTTCGCCACCGCGCAGTCATCCACCTGGGTAATAACCACCCTGTTCACTTCCCCAAGAGCCACGTATGGGGAAAGGTCGGAAGTTGACTGCGCACCGCCCAGGAAAATGTAGCTGCCGGAGACAACCAGGCCCGCAGGATAGAGCGAGTTGATAATGGAGACGCGAGCGCCGTCGTCGGCGCCGTTCATGACCACCTTGAACTCGGTCACTGTTGCGTTAGCGGGGATGCTGACGAAACTCTGGAAGAACGTGAAGTCGGCCCAGCTCCAGCAGCCGGGGAGGCGAGACCCGTAGTGCATGTTTATGGTATTGCCGTTGGGCGCAGGCTGCCAATTGACGTCGTTTGGCGCCGGTATGGCAGGTGCGTAGTTATAGTACTGGATATTGCCGTGCTGAAGCGGCGAGGGAACCGGGGAGACAGAAACGTAGGTTGGAGTACGGAACATCTGCCAAGGGGTACGACCAAGGCTGGCAGGTCCATCGGCGTTAGCCAGGGTCACGCCCGTCAACAGTAAAGCAATAGCAGCAATGAGGGACAAGAGCAGCGCGGGTGACTTGGCAATGTGTCTCCACATGGATGATTCCTCCTACAGACTGTGGTTTGTCCGGCCTGTTCCGTTAGGACAAAGGAGTTGCCCGAGATTGAACCGAATCTCGCACATAAAGTGTGCCCGATTGGAATCGAGTTGATCCATCGCCTCACCACATCCCTGCACACAAAACACTGGAAGTAACTACGACGTGATAGCTCAGCCGCGGACTACGTTCTAGGTCTTAGGTAGAACAAACGGCTTGTTGGTATCTGCGCCACGATGCGTCGCAAGTTAGCAATACGAGCCATCGCGGCTGTGCGAGGATGAGCTAGAAGAGCCCTTAAGTGAAATTTATCACAACTCTAGCACTACGTCAACGCTTTTCGGCATCAGTTCTGTAGCTTTTTGGCCGCAACCAGATTCGCATGCCAGGTCTAACCCTAGCGCCATGTGCAGGTTCCCTCCCTGTCCCACTCGGTCAGCGTCCTAGGGCACCCGCCACTCCAGAGCAAACGGGACCAACGCGTTCAGACGTAGTGCAAACGGACTGTCGTGAGTATAAACTACGCGATGCAATGCCATAGCTGCGTAAGGAGACGACCATGAGATCATCCCGTCCAAAGGCCCAATTCGGCGTAATGTTCTCTCCGGAGTACACCGACCTCCGAGAGCTGTTGAAACTCTGGCGCATGGCCGAAGAGCTGGGGTTCGACTCGGCGTGGGCAGACGACCACTTTGTACCACGGACGGTGGACGGCCCCAAGAACGAAAGCTGGACTACCCTGACCTATCTGCTCTCGCAGACGGAACGGCTGCGTGGCGGACCTTACGTCAGCGGCGTGACATACCGTAATCCCGCCATTCTGGCCAAGATGGCTGCCAACGTGGACATCATCAGCAACGGCAGGCTCATCTTCACCATAGGAGGCGCATGGCACAAGGTTGAGCATGACGCCTACGGTGTTACCTTCCCTCCAGCCGTCGAACGCCTTCGCCGGCTGGATGAGGCATGTGAGGTCATCACAAAGCTATGGAGCCTTAAGCCGGGAGAACGGGCCAACTTCCAGGGCAAATACTACTCGCTCAAGGACGCACCCTTCTCGCCTCTGCCTGTGCAGAAGCCACACCCACCCATCATGGTTGGAGGCGGCGGCGAAAAAATGACGCTACGGGTGGTGGCCAAATGGGCGGACTGGTGGAACGTCCAGGAACAGACCTTGCCGGCTGTACAGCGCAAGATGGAAGCCCTCAGACAGCACTGCAAGGCCGTGGGCCGCAACTACGACGACATCAAAAAGACGATAGGAATACCCCTGATCATGACGCCAGACCGCGAGCGGGGCAGAGCCATGGCCGAGCGAATAGCACAGCGGCGCAACATCAGCGTGGAGGATGCAGCCACCACATGCTTCGTGGGCACTGTGGACGATATGAAAGAACTGACGCAGCGATACATTGACATAGGGATCACGTACTTCGTGCTGCCCTTGCTGCCGCCCTTCCGGCTGGACGACGTTCGCCGGTTCGCGGAGGAGGTCATGCCGGCCTTCAGCTAGCCACGCAAGACGGCAAGGCAGGGTAATGCCAAAGCGCTACCTCCCTCGGAGGCGTGGGTCCCAGATGTCCCGCAAAGCGTCTCCAAAGAGGTTGAAGCCCAGCACAATCCAGCTAATGGCGAGGCCGGGGAAGACTACCAGCCAGGGAGCGGTCACGGCGTAGCTGGACACGTTACCCGCCAGCATTCTGCCCCAGGAAGGGTGGGGCGGCGGTATACCCAACCCAAGGAAGCTCAGCGTCGCTTCTGTCAGGATTGCTCCACCTAGAAGGCTGCTGGCCACTATGAGGTATGGGGCCGCCACGTTGGGGAGGATATGGCGGAACACTATTCTAGGCGTGGAGGCTCCTATAGCGCGGGCTGCCTCAACGTAGACGTTCTCCTTCACAGACAGCACCGTGCCACGCATTACCCTAACGGTACGCGGCAGATAGGTGATGGCAATAGCTATGATAACCTTGTCTACTCCCGCGCCCAGGGTTGCCATCAGGGCCAAGGCCAGCAAAAGGGCAGGGATCGCCAGCGTCATCTCCACGATCCGCTCAGTGACCGTATCCACGAAACCACCCACGAATCCTGTGGCTACTCCAATAACAAGCCCCAGGAGCGAGCCTGTGAAGACGGACAGAAAGCCCACCTCCAAGGAGATGCGAGCGCCAAACAGGATTCTGGTCCAGAGGTCACGACCGAAGTTGTCCGTACCAAACCAGTGAGCGCCACTAGGGGGCTGGAGACGAGCCGTGAAGTCGTCCAGGTTTGGGTCTCCTGTACCCAATAGGGGAGCAAAGACCGCGGCAACAGCCACCACCAGCACCATGGCCAGGCCTGCCGCCCCCAAGGGTTGCTTCTTGGCAAAGCGAAGCGTACCCAGGCCGAGCCGCCGTAGGCCACGATACCTGGGAGCGAGGGTGGACACCGCCTGTGGCTGCGCCATAGCTCCTCTCCTGTCACACGTGGCTTATTCGGGGGTCGAACCAGCCATAAGAGACGTCAACCAGCAGATCAATAGCTATGAAGATCAAAGCAAAGAGCAAAACCAGGGCCTGGGTCACCGTGTAGTCCCTGAACTGAATCGCTTCTATCAGATAGGCCCCTATTCCAGGAACAGAAAAAACCGTCTCCATAACCACCGCCCCCCCCATTAGGCCCCCCACCTGGAGGCTCACAATGGTTATCACTGGGATCATGGCGTTCCTCATGGCATGCCTTGTGATAACTGTCGCTTCGGCAAGTCCTTTGGCTCTGGCGGTCCGGACATAGTCCTCGCGCAGGACTTCCAGCAT
>ORJL010666702.1_pt1 | contig 20091 bp, 15 predicted proteins | sample 1779941 | NCBI WGS metagenome assembly ORJL01 (sample SAMEA104232317, study PRJEB22302) | groundwater metagenome | biome: forest; feature: aquifer; material: groundwater | place: USA | collected 2011-08-07 | depth 5.8 m | reverse complement strand
TCCGGACCGTCCAACTTCAGGGCGATCGCTTCAACATTGTGATACATGACCTCGATCACGACACGTCATCCTCGCAACCTGCGGTCAGTGTGGTGGACACCGACTAACCGCGCCAGCGAGGAGGCCCAATCGGGCAAAGCCAAAGCACGAACTCCCGGCATCTCGGCGGGCTTCGTCCGTTGTCCTCGGCAATCAGACTCGAAGCCAAGATCTGCAGGTATCCACCACGTCATCAAGCCGAGACCGGGTGCCCGAGGAGATTCCGACGGCGGTTATGACGCCGTGCACCGGGCGACAACCGCCTTAATACTGTCCTTCCACCGTATCTTCGGGTGTTTCCCGAGGGTGTTCACGAGATGCATTACTTTTTCGTCTGTCTGCTGGGCCTTGATCAAGCCCGCTGCCTCCTTAAAGCCCGCGACGTGTGCGTTGTTTTTCCTGGGAATCTTCTGCATCTTCCCAACCCAGATACTGTCGGTGACGTAAGGCTCAACCTCCGTGACGAGTTTGAGTGTTTCCTCTCCGTCGCCCAGCATCGGCTCGATGCTGACGCTCGTCTGAAAGCCACAGCGGTGCGCAAACCGCAGGCACTGGATCCGCTCAGACGGAGGCGGAGCGCCTGGTTCCCAGTAAGCAGAGAGCGCGCGATCAAGAGCGCCGACCGTGAACCGGAACAAGATCCTGTCCCGCTGGGGCTTCAGTTCACGACACAGCGACCGAACTACCGACATATGAGGTTTGCTCACAATAAGAACCTCATTACGCAAAAGGAGATTCTTGATGGTCGTGAGCGATTCCGGTAGGAACCTCGGCGCGATATCGTGACTGGTCGGGAACATGACCACACCTGGAGTTCCATCCTTCCCCGCCGGCCTGACTTCGGCTCCGAAGCGGGCCCTGTTGGGGTTCAGTTTCTGTGCATCCCACCCTCCAGGGACCCTCGTTGCGGCGTCGTAGCGACAGCGCATGGACTTTGCGAAACAGTAAAGGCAGCCGTGCTCGCACCCGAGGCAAATGTTGTACGATTTATCCGACCATTCCAAGGTCCCTCGCCCGTCTCGTTCATTAGAAAACTCGCTCATTATTCCACCTGTTATCGGCATGCAGGCAGAAAACTGAACAGCGACTGAACAGCGATCACGCGAAGTGAACGGGGCCATGGGCCTAGCCCGGCCTAGCCCGTGACTTTTCTTGGGTGGAGGATCGGAGCGATCGAAAGCGAACATCGGGGATCGTGCTGGGTAGCGTGGACGCGTCCCGTTCGCTGTGGGACTTCACACCCTACGCGTCCGCCCAGCGATGCCGACCACAACGAACTGGGTTCGAGTCGCGCAAAGAGGTCGCAGACTATCGTTGCGGCCTTCCTCATAGCCGCTCTGCTCCCCCGTAACGCACGGGCGTCCGCATCAGGGTTGGACAACATTCCTACCGCCGACACCGCCCCACACCTGACCTTGGTGTTACAGGAGTATTCGACCGTCGGCGCCGAGCGCAAGCCCGACCACACCGCGGGGTTCAAGTTCGGCATCGACCCTTGGGAAACAAATCAGTGGCGAAACCGCTTCGTGTGGGGCCTCGATGGGCACCTGGCGCCGGGCGACGCCGGCCCTGCATCGTTCAACGTCAAGTACGCGACTCAACCACGGTCAAACTGGCCGGCGCTTGGGTTGGGTGTGGCCAACCTGGCCGTGACATCGGATGACCGCGACCGGGCCGGGCAGCCATTTTCCTACGCAGTGGTGACTCACGACTTCGGATTGCTTCGCCTCCATGGCGGCTATGGACTGCAGGCCCGCAACAATGCTGGATTCGCAGGCGTGGACAGGACCTTCAAACTGTTCAACCGCGACTTCACCCTCCGAGCCGACGCCCTCCAGACCCAGAACGAGAGTCAGTGGCTCGCGAGCGTCGGCGGCATGTACGTCTTCTGCAAATACTTCGCCTTGGAAACCTGGGGTAACCTTCCCGTGGAGCGGGGCGAACCCTCTGTCACGATCAAGCTGGACTTCATCTGGGCGTTCTGAGGTGGCGCGGAGGCCTTAGGCGCAGCGATTCCGGCAGTCGTTGCTCTCTGGGCCTCGGGCCCCGCCAAGCCGCGACCTCGGACGAGGCGCTGCAGGTCTGGAAGTCGTCCGGCAGCGGCATGCAGACGTTCGCTCCGATCGGACTTACGCGGCGGAGACGGTCGAAGGGATGTCATTGCGTCGGGCCAAGCAACGCACCACGAGTCCAAGTCCCGCGCCGAAGATGGCATGGGCGGCGATGGTCACGATGACGAACCGCGCGGTGAGCGGAATGTTGAAAACTCGCGGGTACGGCGTGAGCAGCATTCCCAGTTCAAGCCCTAAGGCGAATAGCACCGCCCAGGCCCAATGCCGCCGCCGGGCATCGCCGATCAGGGCAAAATACATCACGCCGAACGTCGCGCCGTTGCTGAAGTGGTAGATCCAGCCGAGGACGTGGGCGGCGGGCGTATAGCTCGCTTGCTCAATGGGCTGGCCTAGGATCATCGCACCAAAGCGCGGAAACACTTTGAACAGGTTCATCGGCGGCACGAGGGAATCAATACCCCATTCCTTCGCAAACACGAATGGCAAGCGGAACACGTCGTAAGCCACTGCCGCCAACAGGCCGGCGAGCATTCCGATCCACACCGCGCGCCACACGTGGCCGTCGCCGCGCATGCGGTCGAGGGCCGCAAGCGCGCACAGCACAAGGAAGGCAGGCAAGAAGATGAACGGGGTGAAGAACCTCATCGGACACAGTCCATAGAAGTCCGCGAGCAAACACGCGATCGAGGAGGCGGCTAGCGCGAAGACCGCCATGCGGCTTTGTGCGGTCCAGTCGGTTTTCGCGGCGGCGGATGCGCTTTGAGGGTTCATGCTGGGTGTGATTACCAAACCTTCTGTCCGTTGGCGAGGGTTTCATTCACTCTCGATCTGGCCTTCGCCCCACCGCGAAATGGCTTGCCTTGGGCCAGTGAAGCCACCGACATCGCCGACGTATTCGCCTGACCGGCGGAAGAAAGGGGATCGGAGTCGCTTCAACCAGAAAAAGGTTTGTAGCCGGGATGGGTCGCTTGCAGACTTCGACCCGACCTATGAAGACCCGTCTAGTGGCTCGAATCAGTGTTTCACTGCCCGATAAGCTCCTCGGCCAGCTTGATCGCATGGCCCGATCTAAGGGCTACACCAACCGCTCGCTCGCGGTCGCAGACATGATTCGGGATCACCTGGTCGAACACCAGGAGCAGCTCGGCGATCAGGAGATGGCTGGCACCATTACGCTCGTCTATGATCACCACACGCCCCACTTGCAGGACCTGCTGACGAGTTTCCAGCACGATCACGGGGAGTCCATCATCTCTACTCTGCATGTCCACCTCGATCACCACAACTGCATCGAGGTGTTGGTGGTGCGCGGCAAGGCATCCGCCCTCCGTGTTTTGGCGGATCGGTTGGTTGGCACCCGGGGGGTCAAGCACGGGAAGCTGACTCTCACAACTTCGGGCAAAGATATCCACTAGAACTGCGTGTCCGTCCAACGGATTCAGCAATGACTTTGGCGCCGGGCTTGTAGTCGCTGCCGCGTGTCAGTGATCCCGGCCACTGGCGTGGGGCATGGGATGGAACTCCGTGCGGCAACCGCCTGCCGCCAGGCGGGCGCGACGGATTTTTTCCATCGGTTCGCACGGTGAAACCACGCACGCCGTGAAGCGCCGACCTCGCATGTTCTGCCACGGCGTCGGACGGAAGAATGTTCGCACGAGGCGACATCCCCCAGTTGGCGCATGGGAGCGCCGAGATTCGATCAGGCCCTTGTAGGCAACGATGCGCTCCGCGCAACAAACGGCACGCGGTTCGGTCTGGTCTGGAGGGGCTGCTGATGTCGGGGTTCGGCGATGCGTGCGATCGGCAAAAGGCGGCATCCGACACTCCTAAGGGACTTGGGTGCAACCCGCGTTAGTGGGGCTTCGACAGACCAGCACCCGGGGAGTCACTCCGAGCAGCGAACCGTGCATGGTCCACGAAGAGAACCTCGCCAAACAGATTTGCTGATGGACACATCAACAACAATCAGCAACTGGGCCACCTCGCTGCAAAACGGGTCATTCGAGACCGTTTCGGCAGCGGTGCTGGCACTCACATCTGACAACAATCAACTCGATCGACTCGAGCATATCGCGAGGCATCGGCTGGACCGTCTTGCCTCACTGCCCCCGGGCCAACGTCTGAGGAGCCAAGAAGATCCGCTCGGATTCGTGCATGACACGATAGCTCTGGTGCTTGGACGTAAACGCAAAGCCCGTCCTCGTCACTTGAGGTCGCCACACGCGTTCTTCAATTTCGTGCAAGGGGTTATGCAAAGCTGCATCAGCAACGCGCTCAAGGCGGTTGTGGCAAAGGGCGAGCATCTGTCTATTGGCCCTGAGGATGAATCGGGTTCGTCACTTGCAGAACCGGAATCAAGGACGGATGTCGTTCGTGAAGTGGAGATGCGCGAAACCGAGCGCGAATTGGTGGCACGGCTACGGCAATCCTTCGTCGGCGACCCGACCATGCTTCAACAGGTCGATTTGCTCGAGCGAGAGGGGCTCCCTGAGAATCGGTTACCGCACGGTGACCTTACGGCAAAGCAGCGGCACCGATTCCGAGCACGCACGGGAATGGTTCTCCGTGCGATGGCGGCGCGCGAGGGCGTGCTCCTGCCGAGCGGAATGGAATTGTTCCAGCCATAGCTCAGGTCATCGGCGGTGCCCCGGGCGGGGATGGCTCCGCCCGGTGCACACCGAGATGACGCCGATGTTTCGAGCTCAAGGGACGCCAGCGAGACGGGTAGAGTGAGGAGTTGATCTTGACTCGGATCCAGTCCCACGCGGTAAACCGATCGGGTTCGGCTGGACACATCGACTCCTGCTCGAACCGCACCTGGAGCAGTCCCTCGTGGGCTTTCAACTCGCTGAGCATGAACGGTAGACGCGTCCAATGTGGTTGGCGCAAGGACCAGAGAATTCTGGGCAAGCCCTTGAGCCAAGCCGCGGGCAACGCGTCAAGCCCATGTGGGATAATCACGCATTTGGCCTCGAAGAACCTCCGCGTATCGTCAAGAACTCGGTCGCGGTGCGATTCATCTGAGCAGAGCACCAACGCCGCGCGGAACACCAGGTGATCGTTTTCGATCCTCATGCCGCTTTTCGCGAGTAGGGTCTGCAGGTGGTCCAGGGAAAACGGATCCTGCGCTGACGGGGCGCGACACTCGTCAAACCATGGGACAAAGACGAGACGATGTTCATGTTGGTACCCTGGAGCAACGACAAAGCCTTGATGCGGTTCTAGTCGGCCCAGTGTTCCCGGCGGGCACACCAGCACCCTTTCACGGATTTTGCCATTTCTGGACGAAAGAAGCGTACCTTCATCGATCGTTCTCGTGATCATCTGCACCTGTTCTCGGGTACCGAGTTGTGTCGCAGCGAAGTGATCGACCTCTTCCTCACGGCTGCGCATGATGATGACGGTGCCGAAGTTCGACAGCAGCGCTCTCCGGGCGCGCACTCCGAGCCGTTCGTCCAGGGCGGAGAGCCCTTGAGTTGCAGCAATAAACGCGCATCTTCGAGATCGCACTGTGGTCAGTGCCTCGGCGTCTTCGCGCGTTACCAAGAGGGGCAATTCATCCGCGACGATCGCGCAAAGGGGCTCCAGACCTGTCGCGCGTTGGTGAACCGCACGATAAAAATCCTGCTTGATCAACTTGAAAAACAACGAGGCCAGGCCCGGATCGACCGTCGCGTTTACCGAGGCAACACACACCGCCCCTCGCGTCGCGATCTCGGTCGCATCGAACACTCGTCGGCCTCTCTGCTCGAAACAATCAGCGGCGGACATGCTAACCAGCGGACGGAGGGCATTGAGCAATGAGCTCTGCGCGTTGCTGCGGGTCTTGTCATCCAGATGCCGCCAGAGTGAGAGCGTTTCGAGCGTTTGCTGGAGCTTCCGTTCCTCTGCATGGCTCGCGTCCTTCAGACGTCGTGTCAGCAGATCGAGGGCCGTGGCCAGGCGCGGACTGGTTGCGTTCTTGGGCGCGAACGACCACTCGTGGAGGAATGGGATCGCACGGGCAAATTGTACCGGTCGCTCACCGAGAACGAGGATCGTCAGGGCTGCATCGAGCAGCGCGAATCGAAACTCGTCCCAAAACGCGTTTTCGGTACCCATGGTTTCTGAGCCAGCCAGGAGCCGCCGCACCATTTGATCCACGTCCTTGAGCGTACGCAACGGAGCGAAGAGGTCCAGGTAATGGTCGCCCTGCGGCCCCAACACAACCACGTCACCGCCGCGGCCGCATTTGCGCGCGAGGTTCTTCACGCGTCCAACCGTGTCATCGACTTTTGCGTCATAAATCAACAAGCCGGTTCGCTCATGTCGCATTAGCTGCTCGATCATGCGGTGGAGCAGACAGGTTTTTCCGCTGCCGGTCGCGCCGACGATGAGCACGTGTTGCAGCAAGTCCCGCTCGCTCAACTCGACGTCGCGGCCGGCCGGTTCGTACACGGGCAGTCTGAGCAATGTTGGTTGGTCCTTCATGGCTCACACCGGGGAGTGCGTGAATGTGGCCACGCAGCCGTCGCTTTCGCTCCAGTAATACGCCTCGGCGGCGAGTTTGCCGCCGTAGCCCATCGACGCGTGCCAGGCATCGGCGGGGCACAGCGACGGGACAATTCGCACCATCACGCCCTGCTGGTCCTCCGCCGGGATGAACACCTTGTGCCGTTTGACGTGCCAGTGGCCGATATGCCATTCCCGATGCCGCGACCGAGCCCAGGCCTCCGGTGATTCGGTGGCCATGAGCAAGGGAAGATTCGCGTGGCGCTCGTGATTTCCATGGGAAAATGCGATCAGGTTTGCTCCGTAGTGGACGTACTTCCGTTGCGTCGGCGCGTTGTCCACCGTCACGCCAGCGGTCTTGCCAAACCAAGCGGCGAGCACCTCTCCGAGGTAGAATGCCCTTTGCGTATCGTGGTTCCCATTCACCACGACGACATGGACGGGCGCCACCTCGCGGAGCCGATCGATGGCCTGCACGAGCAACTTGCGGCCATACACAAACGATTCCTTCCAGACCATCATTTCGTCCTGCCCCGTTCCGCTCGTGGTCGTGCGTCCCAAAATGTCGGTATTGAAAAAATCGTTTCCTACCGGAAAGAGAATTTTCCCGGGCTTGAATCCGGAGCCTTTCGAAATCAAATCTTCTACTGCAGCCCAAAACATGTTCTTCGCGATGTCGGCATTGTAATCTCGTCCGGACTCGGGCCCCCAAGCGAGTTTGCCGTAGTGCAGATCCATGATCGACACCTCCAACATTCCCGCCTCGCTTGAGGACGTGCTCCGCGTCGGACGCGACGGAGCCGCCTGCTTAAACTGGTCGAACATCCCCGACAGCAGGTCCTGCATCCGGCCTTCGACCAGCTTGCGCCGCAGCCAAGCCTTAATCTGAAATAAGGGCGCGGTTAGGGTTTCTCCATCCGGTCCCCGACTGCCCACCTCCCATTTGTTAATCGTGTGTCTCTCGACCTCCCACGTGCGCGTATCGACCTGCGCGTAAACCAGGAGGTCCTCGAGCGTGCGGATTCGTTCACCTTTGTAACTCAGGTCACGACTGCTGCTGGACACAGTGTCCTGGAGTTCGGCTCCCGCGGCCGGCGCCTCACCGTGCGGGCTTGAGATCGGCGCGTTGGCCGTACCCCGCGCGGTCGCTCCGGCGTAACGCGCGAGCAGAAGTTGCGCGATGTCGATCTTCACTCGCAGCGATTCCATCACGCGCTTGCACCCCCAGCCCGGGTTTGCGGTCTTGAGCCTGAGGAATTGCTGGTAAAGAGAGTCGGTACGATGGCCTTCAGTCTCCCCGCGAAATCGCTCTTTGAGTCGGCGGCCCATCGGGGGATGGACTCCGAGGAGTTGCCCCAGCTTCTGTTTGCCTAACTCCGGGTTGGCCCGCAGGAGCTCCCGCGCTTTTTGGTAGAGTGTATCGTCCATGAGAGTTTTTGTTCGGGGCTGATCATGTCCACCTTCTATATGCTCCTCAGCCCGCGATTTATTCCCCGAAAAGTGAAGTTTCTTTTTTGAGCAGCGTGGCTCACGCCCAAGAACTCCCCTAAATGCAAGGTTCTCGATGGGAACGGCGCCTTCTCCCACCGGTCGTAAACAGGGCGAACACGACCGCCGCGCTGCGCGGGCAACGGGAGAGGCGAATTGTCAAAATCCGGCCAAACAGAAAAGCACTATGCAACATAAACAAAATAGTTCATCGGCGCCGACATCGTCGGCGACAACCAACCTCAACACCCTGGCCTCTGGGGACAGACCATCGCCCGAGTCGCTGGTGGCGCAGTTTTTTGGACTGCGCGACAGACTGGTCGAACGGCAGCAAACGCTCGAGGTGGAGCTCGGACAGATTCGCTCCGCGCTGCAGGACATCCGCGGTGATCACCCCGTGCCTGTCTTGGCGATAGAGCCTCCAGTGCGTACGAGACGACCGCGCACGGGGCTAGGTGCGGCTGTTTGCGCGGCTCTCGGCGAAGGGCCCCTGACCAAGGAACAGATCCTGGAGAAGCTTGAGTCGAAGGGCGTCGTGCTACCCGGGAATCCACGCGTTGCAATTAACACCGTAATCTACTCGAAACGATTCCAGCGTGACGGGAAACTGTTCTGCCTGGCGGAGAAGACTGCCTGAGACGCGAAGGGGCAGAGAGACTCGAGGCGGGTAAGGACCAGGTCCCTACCCGCCAGCACGAAGAGTCTGGACCAAGTGGGATCACAGTGGGGAGCCGCGGCGCGCTGCCGTCCTAACAGCGACAATTCTCACGGATTCATCCTCGTACGCGGAAGCGCGCCGCTACCAGCGGGATCGAGATATCGCTCGTAGAATCAAGTTGGAGACATCGACTACGTCGCTTGGTGCGGCATTCGGGCTCCACAGGTGCCCACCCAGAGAGGAAGGGCATGGCAAATCAGAAAGGATTGACCAGTCCAGCTTGCTGAGCAGACGATAAATCTTGCGTCGCTGGAATGTTGAGCCTCAGCCACTCGGAGTTCATTCCGTCTCGAAGCTCTGGCTCTTGAACTTCAAGGTCCGGCAGTTCTCGGAAACCGTCCGAACCACATTGACCGGAACGCCGCCTGGCACACGCACCTGTATCTCCAGCGTCACGTCCACCTCGCTGTCCGGGAGGCTGGCGAGATGCTGAATGATCTCGTTGGCAATGCTGCCTACGTCCCGACTGATGCGCGCCGCATCCACTTTGACGCTTCCGAAGAAAAGCGTCGGCGGTAGGGATGAGGGTGTCGGGCCTCCGCCGGGAGTCGGTGGGACGGGTCTCGCTCCATCGCCGGCGAGGCCAGCGGCGGTCGAATCATCTCCCGGCGCTGTTGGCTTCGGGACTGGTTGTGGTCGCTCGGCCTCGAGTTGGGCGTCCGCCATGGCCGGCTTAACGAGCAGGCCTGTGGCGTCGGCACTGAGCCTGACCAGTTGGCCGGCTCGCAAGCCGAGATAGCGCCCCTTTGCCTCGTCGAAGCTGTCGGCGAAGGCGAAGGAGTCCGTGCGCCAGGTCACCAAAGCGGCACCGTCGCGCATGGAATCGAGCAACACGTCAGGGGTCCGGACTCGCTGCAGATACGGATAGCGCGCGAAATCCTCGACGAGCTGCTTCACGCTGACGTGATCGCCGCGCCAAAGCGGAATCTTGTCGAGTTCCTGCCGCAGCAGCGTGGAAGCATACTGCATCACCATCTGGCTGTCGTTTCGCAGCCTCTTACACGCGCGAACCGCCAGCGGATCAGGCCCGCTCAGCCGGCTCGGCTGCCATTCGACGGGTGCCTGCGCACTGCGTTGGGTCGGGACCAGCAGCCATTGCATGGTCTCGCCCACCCGACTCGTGGTGGTCCGATCCCATGTCCCCTTTTGCGTGGCGGCCTGTCGAGATTGAGACTTGTCGAGATTCAACTCGGTTTCCTGGTCCACTATGGATTGCCAGGCGAGGTAATAGCGTGCCGCCTGCTCCAGTTCGTCGAGGCGACTGCGGTCGGCCGCGAGGAAGACCAGCGTGTTCTGGTAGATGCGCGGACTGTTGCCGCGTTGGGTGAGGAATTGTTTGGCGGCTTCGATGGCCAGATTCGTTCCCTCTTTGGCATAGGGCTTCTCGACATCGAGCACCACGAGCCGGACTTCCAACTCATCGGGCACCTCGCCTGAATTCGCGGGAAACGGATGGATCTTCGGGAAGTCCCCACGCGAGCGCAGGTCCTCCCGCACGCGCCGCCGAATCTCCTCTGCCACACGGTCGGGCTCCCGTCGCAGTTGTTCGGCGCGGTCATCTGCCAGCTTGGTGACGGTGGGCTGGGTTGCGTACCAATAGCGGGCATTGTCCTGGTAGAGATAGGTCGCCGCCTGTGCGAGATGACGAAGCGCATCGCCGAAAACCGCCGCGGTCTCCCCGGGCAGCACGCAGCCGAGCTTGATACGTCGGTCCTCTTCCCCTCGGTTCGCGGCGCCAGGAATCGGGGCCGAACCGAGGAACAACGTGCGGGCGACACGACGGCACGCCGAGAACCGCCCCAGATTCGGCTTTTCGCCGTCGAGCTTGCGCGGCAGCGCGTCGGCGCCATCCACGTCTTTCTCGATAACCGTCTCCCAGCCGCCCGGCAAGTAGCTGGTGAGCTGCGATACGATGCCGGGATCGTCCAACGGGATGCTCGCCGGGAGAATTAGTGGGCTGCGGTCGTTGCTCTCCCAGAGCTGGTGAATCACCGCCGCCATCAATCGCAGGACCCCGCGCGTGCGCTGGAACTTCACTAGGCCCGACCAGTCCTGATAGAGGCGCTCGAAAATCTCCGGATGAATGGGGTAGGCAGCCTTGAGCTTCCGTTCGTAATCCGCCTCGCGGCACTCGGGCGGGAACTCCTGATGGTTCCCCCTGTAGAGGTCACAGAATGCCTTGGCGGTGTTGTCGCGAGAGGCGTAGTTCGGTTCGGGCAGGGGCTGGAACAATCGCCGCCGCACAATCTCGAAGCTCTCTTCCGCGTTCGCGGGCCGCCAGGCCGTGGCCACACGACTCACCACGTTCCGCAGTGACGCCAGCGCCATACGCCCGCGAACGCCGCCGACTTCTTCATCGTTCGCATCGCTGGTGGGTGATACCCCGCCGCCGCCATCGGCTGAGGCGGGCAGGCTGACCACCAGCATGGTGCCGGGCACGCCTTTTACCTCCTCGGTCAAGGTCTGCGCGAAGGTGAACTGCGTCTCAAAATCCCCCGCCGGCAGGTCCTTCGTGTCGTGCAACCCGCGTGCGTACGCGACCCATTCATCGATGAGAATCAGACAGGGCGCATACCTGCGGAGCAGTTGCCCGAGCGAATCGCCGGGATTCGTCGCCGTCTCATCAGCCTGCTTGACCAGCGCATATCCTTCCTTGCCGCCGAGTTGCCAGGCCAGTTCCCCCCACAGCGTCCGCACCACCGTGCCGTCATCCTTCTTCACCGGTTGGCCAGGCGAAATCTTGTTCCCCACGAGGACCACGCGGCGAACCTGTTTGGGAAGACCTGCCTTGGCCTCCGCCATCACGGCCTCAATTCCGGGCAGTTCCGCCACCGGACGCCCGGAAAACAGGTGCCACAGCGCGAGCATCGAGTGCGTTTTGCCCCCGCCGAAGTTGGTCTGCAATTCGACCACCGGGTCGCTGCCGTCACTCGCCAACCTCCTCACGGCCCGGACGAGCAGGTCTTTCAGGCCCACCGTCAGGAACGTGCGGCGGAAAAACTCCTGGGCATCCGCATACTCCTCCGAAACCGCCTTCCGAATCTCCGGCGAGAAACTGGCGCGATACACCTGCCACAGGTCCGCCGCGAACTCCGCTTGCTGGTAGCGACCGGAAGCCACGTCGGGGTGCGGAGTGACCACTTCCCGCCAAGGCTTCAGACCCGCTACCCCGCCCGATTCCAAACCGAGAGTGGGTTGCGTCTTCCGCCGTTCGTGCCGGGCCTGTTCGTCGAACTTCACCCGCATCAATTCGGATTTCTGCCGGTCAAGCTCGTCTGCCTCCTTCCCGGCGCCCACGGCATTCAGCAGCCGATGAATGGAATCCAGTGCGCGGTAGGCGTCATCGGTGCTGAACGGCTTCTGATGCGCCCACTTGTTGCGCACTTCCGAAAGCTCGCTCACAATGCTCCGCTCCGCGCGTCCCAGCGTCTTGGCAAACACATCGTTCCAGCACTCCCACATCACACGCAACAGGCCTGCCGCATCCCAATCGGGCGACTGTTCGCTGCCTCCCAGTTGGAGGCCTGGGCCAATGACCTGGCGGGCGACGGCAAGCCACTTCGTACCGTGGGCGCTCTTGAGTTCACGTTCCACGAAGGAGGGCAATCCCGCCTTCAGAACCTCCAGCGCCTTGCCGACTCGTTCATGATTGCTCAGTGCCATAAATCATTCCTGGTTGAACTCGGACTCCCACTGGGCTAGGAGAGCCATGACTCCAAACACCTTCGACAGAGAGGTACCGCCCTTAAAAATCAGGTGCTCGCCAATTCGCGGCAGGCGGAACAACTCTTTCAGCGTCCAACAGACCCAGAAGTCCTTTTCGACGATTTGAGCCTGCATGTTGCGCGGTGTCCCCGTTCCCTCGAAGAATAGCCTCCGCTCGTCCGGGTTCAGTTTGATAAAGTCGTCCATAGACTACGGTTTCACGGACAGGCGCCGCATGATGTCCGCAATCCACGCTGGGGCGTACGCCAGATCCTTCAACAATTGCTTCCGGTCATCGGCCGACAGCCTTTGGTCGAGCCGTCTCACGGTATCATCGGTCACGTGCGCCTTGCCCAGATACCGCAACGCCTGAATCACAACCCCGCTCACGGTTCCGGCGGTTGCCATGATGCGCGGGGAGGTCTGCCTCAGAACGATGTTCAGTTCTCCCAGTTGCATGCGCTTGCTGCGGCCGTCGGTCAGAAACACCACCTTGGCCGGCACCTGGTCCGATAGTCCCAACAGATTCGCCGCATAGGCTCCGGTCGGTTGGATGCGTGTGCCGCCTTTGGAGGCCGCTGCTTTGGCGACCTGGTCAATGCTGGGCGCGACGGTGCCGACGACGGGATGCTGCCTGGGCACGTCATACAATCCTCGCGCCACACGTCGAATCGAGCCGCCTGCCGCCATGCGCGACAGTGCCTTGTCCACAGCGTGCCGTGTGCCGAGGTCAATAAAGTCGCCAGGCGAGAACACCCAGCCTTCCCCGCGCGCCTGGATGCGCGGAAGCATCGCTCGATCAATTGGATTCGCCACTTTCATCCGAACCATCCGAAATCTATTGTCAGAACTGTGTATGGGTATTTCTGACAATACGCAAGTTCTCATTTGGGCTCAAACTCCGCCACGACGCAGTCTGCAATCCACGTCAGACCGTCGTCGGCCTGATTGGCCATCCGAAGGTGAGGGACGACGCCTCTACACGGACCGCCTTTCCGGCGACTTTGCGTTCAAGATGCGTTAGATCTTGAAGGACAATCGCCATGCTTCGACAGTCCCTTGTTCTCGGGCAGTGCCTCAATGGCCTCTCGTGCCATTCGAGCGGCTTCCTTAGGGGCACCCTTCGCTGCGATGAAGTGCGGTTGAGATGGGACCGGCGTGTCTTCAGTTGTGGGTATGATGGATGCCACACCACTGCCACGTGTAATCCAACGTCCAGCTTCGATGCGGTATCTGTTGAAGGGGCTGGGTATGCCATCAGGACCAGCTTTCCGGCCGAATAGCACGAGGGTGTAAGATGAGGGAGTCATTGTGTTGAGGGTTGGCCTTTGGCTTACATGTAGAATCGATATTTGCTCTGGATTGGTGAACCATCCGGCACCTCTGTCAGGATGCGGCCGATAGTCCGTGCAAACTGGATGGTGATGGGCTCGGAGCTGGCGAACGCGCAACTGTTCCAGTTCAGCTTCGTAAGGGCCATGATCTCTCGGCACAGGCCTTCTACCGAGGAATCCCCATGGTGCTCGACGATCTCCATCGGGTTGGGAATCCGATTCCCAGGATACATGCCAAGATGGGGGCTGTAGCCGTGTGTGAAGATCACATGCCTCTGCTTTTCAATCGAGATGATAGTGCCGCGCAGCGGAGGCTCGTAGCCCAAGCGCATAAATCGGTCTCCCAACCTTTCTAAGGCGATGAAATCGAAACGCGGAATGTTGCCAAGCGCCACTTTGAAACCCTCGACCTCCTCCGGCCAGAAGCGTGACGTCTTATGAATGACCAACCGCTCGGGCTGGACGTTGTGGTGGTGATCAAGATACGTCTTCAACGCCCGCTCCAGAAGGTTTTCGGCGTCTTCCTTGGACAAGTGGGGTTTCCGGTCGCCTTTGGTTTCATCGAACTGGGCGCGCCCGCCTTTGAGAACGATCCCCTCCCCGTGGCTGGAAAACACTTGGGCGAGGCTGGTCTGCATCAACGCGCGGGGAACAGGAGCTTCCTTGTAGAACGAGATACCCACGAAGCAGGTGCTTGCCGGAATGGATTCGAGACTCCACGGGATTCGCCCGCCTTTGTAGTAGAGTGCAGTAAACAGGTTCCATGCGAGCGTTGCAGGATCTTGGTTTTGATTGCTGTCGGTTAGAGTTGACTGCCAGACCATTTGGGTGGGCAGCCCTGTTCCCATGGCATGGGCCTTGAGCGCATGATGGATGTTCCAATATCCCCGATCTTCGGAGGACTTGGGCTCATCAACAACGAAGTGAAGATCGATGAGCATCTGCCCTTTCTTTCGGTCACGGTTCAGGCTCCGCTGCAACATCTCCGCCCTGGATGGTTTGAGCTTCCGGAAGCGAAAGGTAGCCCCGATGGCTGCACATTCCTCCTCAACACAGTCTGGAAGGACGACGGTAACCACGTTGGGTTCCGGTTCAATGTCCTTGAGCGTTGCGAGTTTTTCGACCACCAACTTGATGACGTTGCGTAGCTTGTCGGCCGAGTCGGTGGCCCGCACCGCCTCCTCGAATAAACGCAACGGGATGTCGCACTGAATGCGTGGGTTCGCCTCAAACACCGTTCGGAAGCTTGCGTCAGTTCCAGGGAATGGGGGGAAGCAGAACGGATCGAACGCCTCTCCTGCGCGATTGAGGCCTGGGGAAATAGGATTGCGTGCCTTCTCCAACAGATTCCTGAATGCGGTGATCCCATCGCCTGTGCCAATGATACCGACCCGGATCGGCTCATTCGACGGGTTGACTGGCCCGTAAAGTTCGAGCCCTTCTTTCGGGTCAACGGTGGCATATCCGCCGTTGAAGACGATTCGAGGCTCCTCGATGTGGAAGCCGTCGAACGTCGGCTGCGCGTGGTGCAGCAGCCTCTCGATGTCTTCGTGGCGCCGGTCGTCGGGGCTGCGTCCCCTCGGAATCCGTGGCGGTCGTCGCCGCGACCTATTCTTGTGGTTCGTCTTCATCATCTTCGCGGCCGATTTCAACGTCCCTGGCAACTTCGCTGAGAGTTTCCTGCCCCAGCCTCATGAGCTTCGAAAAGCGAATGTGGTCGCCGCGTATTCCTCTGTTGATTCGTGTGATGGCAGGGATCGCCTGCACAGCAAGATGCTCCGCCCCGGCCGGTATCATGATTTGCGGCTGCTTCCCCTTCAGCAGTGTCGCCCAGAACAGCACATCGCGGAGGATGTTAGCGTTCCGTTGCTTCCCGCCCCACCTGATGGCCATTTTTCCCTGCCGCTTGCCATCAAGCGGACGTTTACCATCGGCGGTAAAGAAAAAGCAGGGAGTAAGCTTGAGGAAAAACCGATTCCAGATCCTGTAGAATCGGATGTCGGCTGCCAGATGCACCCAGAAATCCTGCGCCAACTGCTCATTTCGCTTCTTCGCGGTCACCTCCCGGCCAAGGTGGAATACTGACGTCTGGTCGGCAGAGGGCGGGAAGAAGTATCGCTCCTTATCATCTTGTTCGAGGCCGCTCAGGTTCAGATGATTCCGCAGATAGGCGTTGATGAGCCAGGTGTAAAGGCGCCCCTTGTCTTGATCCGCGAGCCAATCCTCCCGTCTTTGCTTGTCATTGATGGTCGCTGTGTCAACGACGCTTCGTAGGGGGCACAGCGAGTCGGACATGTCGGCAAATGTGTAGAGCGTGCCGCCGTGAATCACGATACCATCCCCGATGGAAACCTTCTCGTAAACCTCCACCGCCTTCGAGCAGGTGGTAGCCGCGCTCCAGATGCGCGTTGGGTGACTGAGTACCGGAAACAGGTTGCTGAGGAGCAATTCGTTCACGTCGTCCGCCTTGCAGCGTTCAGGGCGAACCGGAGTGGCAGAGGCGTGAAATCGCGTGGGCTGGTAGCGCTCCCCGCGCGGGGCTGGCAGTCCGCGGATGCGGTTGAGCAACTCGGCATACGCGGCCGCGGCAGCCTTCTTTGAAGTAAAATCCATGAACCGCTGCGCCCGGAACGGCGCTGGAAGCGAGATGGCCTCCTTCTTGTCGAGCGACGCTTTGCGATAGAGGATTGGGAGGATTCGGCCTCGCGTGTTGTTCGGGTCCTCCATGACCCAGTGCGTCCACTCAAGCGCTGTCCAGTTGGATTTGAAGAACTCGGGACTCATCACCACCACCAGGAATTGTGCCTTGGTGAGCCCCTCGTTGAGCTTCGTGACAATGTTCGTGCCGGCCGGAATGTCCCAAACATCGAGAAACACCTTGATGTTCCGTGATGACGATGAATCGTCGAGGGGTTCGGACTCCAGTCGGGCGGCCAGTTCCTTTACCCACGCCTTGTCGGCGCTGTTGTGGCTGAGGAAGACATCCCAACCATCTCCGCTCGGCTCGATTGGTGTCAGCATTGGTCGGTCTTGGCATTCCATGGCTCGCCTTTACCTTTCTCTCAAATCAATTCCCGTTGGCTCGGTCCGGCCGCTTTCTGTTCCTGCGCCAGGCGCTGGAGGTCCGGCCAGGCTAGCACCAAGGTGTTGTAGCCGATGGCGTCCTGCGACCACTTGCGCCGCTCGCAGACGGTGTAGAGGCGGTAGCTCAGATCGCGCGCAATTTCGGATACCGGGCCCAGCCTCCGCAACAACTCAGCGGCGACCTGTTCGCCCCGGTCGAGCGCACGAATCAGGTAGTGCGTCGCCTCCCAAATCGTGAGCCGCGCGTCCGTGGCCGGGTCCCAGCCCGCCGGAAGCTCCTCTTTCTTCAACAGGCGCACCTTGCCGCCTTTGGCCGCCAGGATGCCTGCATCGACCATGCCAGACACGCTCGTGTTTTTCGCCGTCGAGAGCGTCTCGGCCACCCCGTAGGCGCCTTCGGTGAAACCGTATTGGTCGAACCACGCCACGGCCCAGCGCGTGTCGGCGTCAAACTCGCCTTCCTGTTCGGCCAGCACTTCATCGAGCGACTGGTTGATGAGCGACAGCGCGGTGCGCACGCTCATCGGCGAACCGTCCGCTTCGAGCACGCGCGCGTAGCGGCTGAACACAGCCATACCCGGCCCGATGGTGGCCTGGGCCAGGTCCACAGGCGCGATGTTGCCCTTCTGCAAGTTCCGCAACGCATCGGGCAACTCCCGCTTCAACGCAGCCAGGAAATCCCGGCGAGACGCCACGCCCGCGTCATTCGGGCGAACCCGACAAACAAGAACAATCGAGGAAGCGAGAGCACCGATGGTCTTCTTCAAACTCGTTGTTAGTTCAGTCCTCATTGGCCAAGTTCCATCAACAGAGAGGCCGGCTGCAATTAACCCCGCCAACATCGTCTCCCATCCGGTCGAGGAAATCGCCTCCTCGGCACCAGTCTCGTCGGAATCCTCCGTCTGTTTGAAGGCGTAGAAAATCGTTATCGGAAACTTTTGGTTTGCGAGTCTGCGGATGCGCTCGAAGGTGGCGCCGGACCCAGACTCGAAGAATTCCTGAGCCCTTTGTCTGTCGCCATCGAAGCGATGCGACGCTGCGACAAGCTCGCTGCATTTTGGGACCAGAACTGTGGTGAACAACTCTGGATATAATGCCTGCAACGAGTGCCTTAACCATACGTAGAAGTAGTCGGAGAGGTCTGCGTAGGAGATGTTGTCGTAGTAAGGCGGATCGGTCGAAAACATTGGTTCGACCGGCGTTGTGAGTTGAGTGGCATCAGCTTGGCACACCTTTCCTGGTAGGATGTTTGTGGGCAGTTTCTGCAACACTTCACTCACGCTCGTCAACGTAAGCAGAAAGCCACCACCAGCTTCTGCGAGCGGATTTGCTTCCGCATAGTCCCAAGTCATCGGAATCGCCTGTCGCGAGAAGGCTTGCGTCAGACGATCTGGCGCACTTTGCCAAGTGGCCTGAGTGCAATTTGTCAGCGCGTTCTTGTCCACGCAGAAAGCGAGGTAGGTCGCAATCGCGGCTGTGTAGGCAACCGGGCCACTGCTTGACTCGCATGAAGTCTTGTGGGCCTTTTGATCAGGCACGGCAGATAGTGCATCAGCTTCAATCTTTCTCCGAACTTCTTGAATCAAGCCGCTCAGGGTGGATAGAGCCACCAACTGCCGAGACGTAAACAGGTCGGAGAAATTCAGCATTCCGTAAAGGGGCGGAGAGAACCATCGCTTGTCATTGGTAATTGGTTGCTCAAGAAAGTCCACGGCTGGCTTGGGGACTTCGACCAGCGGAGCAGAATCACCCGGCAGATAAACACGTCCCAAAGGTCCTTCCACGACAACGGCGAGAGGCAGAACACTTAGCCCGAATTCTACGCTGAGATTCCGAAGCTGCTGCTTCTTGATGAAAGTGCCGCAGAACAGACATGTGGCTCCGGTTCTATCCGAAGTGTGAGCGGGTGGTTTGCCTTCGGTCGCGATCTCAAATCGAACTGTTCGCTTTTCTCGGTTGATCACTGGCTTAGCATAGACCTCCTTGCCTTCCTTCTTGCACAGCCAGAATGAACGAATCATTGGCGCTCGGGCTCCACAAGCTGGGTTGGGGCATTTCACTGTGCGCGCCCACAACCATGCGATCACAGTCGCTTCCCCGCCGCCGAGTTCCTTGGGCATTTTCACCTTGGGATAAAGATGGCCGATGCGCTTCTCCGCCTCGTCGCGGATCCATCGCCCGTAGAAACGAATGTCCTCGGCCAGTCCCGCCGCGCCTTTCCACGATCCGGATGCGCTCAACTTTTGCCGCGACTCCGGGTTCACCGGCGGTTTGCCGGCAAACTTTGGCGGGATTTCAATCAGTGCCTTGTTGATAAGCACCGGGACGGGGTTCAAATCGCTGGCGTGGGCCTCCAGTCCGAGCCGCTGCGCTTCCAACGGAATCGACCCACCACCGCAAAACGGGTCATACACCGGAGGCGGGCAACCATTCGTTGCGCGCAATATCTCCGCCCTTGCCTTGTTGAGCACGCGCTCGTCGTTGGAGTTCTCCCACTTCACCAGTTCGCGGATGATGTCGAACAAGCGCTCTCGCTCCGTCTCGACGATGATTTCCGCCAGTTTCGGTTCTGGGCCAGGGGGCGGATTGCTGCTGGCTGGCACGCCGCCCGCGACCGCCTTGTCGAACACTGCCTTCCGCGCCTCCCACGCCTTGCGCTGCGCCGCCACCACCTTCTCCGCCGCCTTGCGCTTTGCCGCATCCGCCATCAACTCCGCCACGCACTCTGACGGATCATCCACCAGCGACGCAAACAGCACCGCTCGGCACGCCGCCAACGGCCGTCGCGCCCACCACAAATGCAACGTGGACGGATGCCCGTGCCGAATGGACTTCTCCCTCGCCGCCTCGCGATTGATGTCCTCCAGGGGCAGCGCGACTTCGATCAGTTTCTTCTTGTAGGTCATGGAGTATGCTCCTTTTGAATCCAGTTGTTCCATTCATGAAGCGACTCCAGAAGGGCATCTGAAAGTTCACGTCTGGTGACATGCTCGTTGGGCGTGACGAACCAAGTAGCACATCTATCGAAGTCGACTCCTGAGACTGCGACTCCGGTGTCGCTCGGAAAGCGAGCAGGCGGTTCAAGCTTCGCCAAAGGAATTCGAACGCGTTCGAATTGCTTCTTCAGTTCTCCAACGCGAAAGCAGAGCTTGGATTGTTG
>ORJL011067139.1_pt1 | contig 20095 bp, 21 predicted proteins | sample 1779941 | NCBI WGS metagenome assembly ORJL01 (sample SAMEA104232317, study PRJEB22302) | groundwater metagenome | biome: forest; feature: aquifer; material: groundwater | place: USA | collected 2011-08-07 | depth 5.8 m | reverse complement strand
GCCATCATCTTGAGGCCACGCGAGATCGCCGAGATCTCCTGCACCCGGTTCTCGTCGCGCCGGCGCAGGTTGGGCGAACCCTCCATCAACTGGATGTAGTCCACCACGATCAGGCCCAGGCCCTCACGCGACTTCAGGCGCCGGGCCTTGGTGCGCATCTCGGCAACGGTCATGCCCTCGGAGTCGTCGATGAAGATCGGTGCCTTCGACAGCCGGTCGGCGGCCTGACTCACGCGCGGCCAGTCGTCGGGCGACAGCCGTCCGCTGCGCATGCGTGAGGCGTCCACCATCGCCACCGAGCACAGCAGACGCTGCGTCAGTTCCTCGCCGCTCATCTCCAGGCTGAACATGGCCACGGTCTGATTCTCGTTCAGTGCCACGTGCTCGGCCATGCACAGGGCGAGCGCGGTCTTTCCCATGCTCGGGCGCGCAGCCAGCACGATCAGGTTGGCCGCGCGGAAGCCACCGGTCAGGCGGTCCAGATCCTCAAAGCCCGTGGCCAGACCGGTCACCTCGGAGCCCTGATCGCTCGCGGCCACCAGGCGTTCCATGCTGCGCATCACCAGGTCGCGCGACGGCGTGAAGTCACCGCGCGTGCGCTTCTGGGACAACCCGTACACCAGATCCTCTGCGCGCTGCACCATCTCCTGCGTCTCGCCCTCGCGCTGGGCGATGATGGTCTCGATCTCCTGCCCGATCTGCAGTAGGCGACGCTGCGTGGCGGCGTCGCGCACCATCTCGCCGTAGGCCCGGTATGAGGCCGCGATGTAGGGCGTGGCCATCAGGTCGAGCACGGCGTCGCGGCCGCCCGCGGCGTCGAGATCGCCGGCCTTGGTCATCTGGTCGATCACCGTGATGGGCTCGATGGGCTCGCCGGTCTGGAACAGATCGGAGATCGCCTGAAAGATGCGGCGGTGGCCCTCGCGGTAGAAGTCGTCAACCGACACGACCGCCATGGCCTCGGCCGTGTTGACCGGGGCGTCGATGAGCGACGCCAGCAGCAACTCCTCCGCCTCCTGATTCTGCGGAGGCGGTATGTGTCCCGACGCCGGCGCGGTCGCCCTGCCCTCAGGGCGGGTTCCCGCTCCGGTTTCCGAGCTCACTCGTCGACGAGCGGGCTGACGATCGTCTTGACCTCCGTCACGCCGCCCTCGCCCAGGTCGACTGGCACGATGTACGTGCCCGTCGCGCGAATCGGGGGGTCGACCGTGATGTGACGGCGGTCGATACGGATCTCCCGCGCCTCCCAGATGGCCTCCGACACATCGCCGGACGTGATGGAGCCGAACAGGCGCCCATCGCCACCGGCCTTGGCCTTCAGCGTCAGGATGGTGCGGCCCAGGAGGTCGGCCATTCGACCGGCCTCGGCGGTGGCACGCACCGCGGCGGCAGCGCGCTGCTCCTGCAGGCGCCGCACCTCGGCGATGCGCGATGCGGTCGCCGTCTCCGCGAGCCCACGGGGCTGCAGGTAGTTGCGCATGTAGCCACGAGCCACGTTCACGACGCTGCCCGCCGTGCCGAGTCCCTTGACCTCTTCGAGAAGAATCGCCTGCATCGTCGTGTCCTAGAAAGGGATGTCGTCGTCCCCGGCGGGCGCCGGGGCGGGTGAAGAGATGTCGCTTGTGTCCACGGGCAGGTCGCCACCGGGTGCCGCGGGCGTGGCCGCGGCCGACCAGCCACCACCAGCATCGCCGCCATCAGCGCTGTCGTTGCGGCTGTCGAGGAAGAAGACGTCGCTGGCGACGATCTCCACGTTCTGTCGCTTGGTGCCGTCCTGCGCTTCCCACTCACGCCACGAGAGGCGGCCGTCGATGCCGACGCGCCGACCCTTCGTGAGGGAGTTCGACACGGTTTCGGCCTGGCGGCCGAAAACGCTCACGTCGAAGTAGTTCGGGCGATCGGTCCACTGGCCGGAGTCCCCGTCACGGGCTCGGCTGGTGACGGCCACGCGCATGGAACACACGGGGTCGCCACTGCGAAGGTGGCGCACCTCGGGGTCGCGGGTGAGGCGACCCACCAGGGTCACGCGGTTCAGGTCGGCAGGCACGGTTGCTCCTCGGGCGTCGGTCGGGTGCTAGCGGTCCCGGCGCCGGCCGCCGCCGCCACCACCGCCACCACGCCGACCGCCGCCGCCGCGCTGGCGGGACTCCTCCGGGCGGTCGTCAACGGGCAGCGGCACGCCACCGGCATGGACGGCTTCGAGCTGTGTGGCGGTGAGACGGAAGGGCATGGCGCGAAGCACTACGTCCTTGCTGATCGCCAGCACGCGGCCGATCTCGTCAACCACGTCTGCGGTGGTCTGGCACGTGACGACGACGTAGACGCCGTCCGACTGCTTGCGAACGGGGTAGGCGATCTTGCGACGGCCCCACAGGGCGACGTCGTCCACCGTGCCGCCGGCATCCTCCACGAGCGCACGCACGCGGGCCACTGCCTCGTCGTGCTGCTCCGAGTCGGCCTCGGTGCTGAGGATGATCATGATCTGGTACGGGGTGATCGCCGGCCCTCCGGTAAGTGTCTCGTGGTCGCCCTGCAATACGCGGGAAGGTGCACGGGGCACCGGCCCGGCCGCGGGCAGGCGGGAGACTATAACAGCGCCATCGCCCTTCTCCCGCGCATCCGTGCCGGGGCGCACACACCATGGTGTCGTCTGGCGCACTGGCGCGCAACGGTAGGATCGTTCGGTCCTTACGACCGCCCAGGGGAGGCCCATGGCGAAGACGTTCATCAAGCTCGCTTCCGTCGTGGTCGCCGCTGCCACGGGAGCTGCCGTGGCGCGCACGCACGGAACGAGGCCCGGCGCCGCTCCGGCACCCTCGCGTACGCCACAACCCGATCGGGCGCCGACACCTGCGGGGGCCGGTGCCAGCGAGGCCATCGACGCCGCGCGCGACCGCCTGCGCGCCCGTGCCGATGCCATGCGCGACGACGCGGGTTCGCCCGAGTCCGGCGAACGCTCCTGATGGCGTTCCGCGTGACCCACCGCGAGCGGTTCATCCGCCCGCGGTGCCACCATGGCGTGCCGTGAGACACCGCACGCCCGTCCTGATCGCCGCCGCCCTGGCGGTGTGCACCATTCCCGTCGCCATCGGCGCGGCGTCACAGACCCCCCCGCCGGTGTCCGGGACGACGACGGCCACCGCGACGACATCATCCATCGCTCGCTTCTTCGTGAAGGGCGACTGGGGCACCGGCAGCATCGCGCAGGCCGCGATCACCAAGCGCATGTGCGCGCGCGACGCAGTACGACCCGTCGACTTCATTCTCACCACGGGCGACAACTTCTATTCGCCCGACGGACGCGCCACGCAGGCCACCTTTGATCGGCCCGAGGCCTGCCTCATCCGGTCGGGGCTCCGCTGGCGGGCCACGTGGGGCAACCACGATCTCGGCGGCGACTCCACCGCAACCCGACTGGCCTCACCGCGTCATTGGTACACCTTCACCGACGGCCCGGCACGCATCATCGTGCTCGATGCCAACCAGCCGTCATCGGCCGCGCAGCTGGCATTCCTCACGCGCACGCTCGTCGCCGCGACGGAGCCCGTCCGCATCGTGTCGATGCACCAGCCCGTCTACACGGCGGGGTTGCACGCGCCCGGGGAGGTCCAGCAGCGGCTGTGGGCACCGCTCTTCCAGAAGTACGGCGTCTCCCTCGTGCTGCAGGGCCACAACCACGCCTACGAGCGCATGGTCGTGGGTGGGGTCACCTACATCACCACGGGTGGGGGTGGCGCGCCGCTCTACCCGTGCGTGCGCCCCGCCCCCGGGCTCGTTCGGTGCCTGTCGGTGCACCACTTCCTCGAGGTGGCTGCCGACCCGACGGGAATCGACGTCCGCGCCGTGCGTTCGTCCGGAACCACGCTCGAGAGCGTGCGTGTCCCGGTTCGGGCTCGTGCCCTCTCTGGCCAACGTCACGTGAGACGGTCCTGACCCAGGAACTACCGAGTCCTGAGGGCCAGATCGGAGGACGTGATGTCGTTGATGGAGTCGAGCCATGGTGCCGGCAGCCGCGAAGAGCAGCGAGCCGTCGGCGATCGCCCAGGACATCATCGACGGCAAGGGGCCCGGCGGGGGTCCGCCCGGACCGCCTCCGGGCAGAGGGGCCTCGGGAGGCGACGACATGGGCTCGCGGTTGGAGGCGCTGACCTCGGCCCTCGGAATGGATGCGACATCGTTCCTCGACGCGCTCAAGTCGGGAACCTCACTGAGCGACCTCGCGGGCCAGAAGGGCCTTTCCGCCGCGAACATCAAGTCGCTGCCTGTTGGGCCGGTATCGGTGGACACCGCGGCCTGAGGCTTGTCATCCGGGGGTCCTCTCGGGCCCCCGGATGGCCGCGGTTCCTCGCTCGGGCCGGTCGCCCAAAGCAAACGCTTCGGGAAATCTTCGCTGACTCTTAGGGAAGCGTGGTTTCGTTGCCGCCAGTGCGCGTGACCCGGCGCGCTGCTCGCTTCCCCGTCGATCAGCGATTGACGCCCACCACCGCAGAGGACGTCGATGTTCTACCTGAGCTACATGTTGTCGGAGGTCCGCCGACGGCGCGGCAGGACCATCCTTACCGCGCTCGGGCTGGCGGTCGGCGTCGCCCTGGTCGTGACCGTCAGCGCCGTATCGAGCGGCTTGGACGACGCCCAGCAGGAGATCCTCGCCCCCCTCACCGGGGTCGGCACCGACATGTCCGTGACCCGTCCTCTGACGGTGAGCTCCGACGGGCAGGGCGGCCTCGGCGATCTCAGTCCCGCCGAGCAGCGGCGCCTGCGCCGGCAGGCGGGTCCCGGCCCCGGTCTCAACCTGCGCGACAGGAAGCCCGGGACCAAGATCAACGCCGACACGTTCTCGGCCACGAGCCAGCTCACCTTCGCCTCGGCGCGGACCGCGAAGGTCGCCGCGATCAACGGTGTCGAGAGCGCCGCGGGGTCGCTCACCCTGAGCGCGAATCACATCACCGGCACGGTTCCCAAGATCGACATCACCCAGGGCGCAGGGGGCCCTGGTGGCAGTGGAGCGCCTCCGACGGGAGCCTTCGGCAACGGCAGCATCAGGTTCGATGCGCGGTCGGTCACCGGCGTCGACCAGTCCCAGCCCGACATCGCCCCGGTCACCCCGTCGCAGATCGTGGCCGGGGCGTACTTCAGCGCCACTGGCCCGTCCCGGCAGGCGATCGTCTCGTCCGCCTACGCCGGCACGAAGAACATCGCCGTCGGCGACACGACCTCCCTCGGAGGCAAGAGCTTCGCCGTCATCGGGATCGCCTCCTCGCCGATCGGCGGATCGGCGTCGGACATCTACGTCAAGCTGGCGACCCTCCAGAGGATCGCCGATTTCACGAACCAGATCAGCGCCATCCAGGTGCGGGCGAAGTCGGCCGGTGACGTGAGCGCGGTCGCCTCGCGCATCAGCGCGAGCTTCGCCGGCGCCCAGGTGACGACCGCGGCCGACCTGGCCGCCCGCGTCGGCGGTTCGCTCAAGGACACGCGCGATCTGTCCTCCACCCTCGGCAGGGTCCTCGCGATCGTCGGTCTGGTCGCGGCGATGCTGATCGCTTCACTGCTCACCCTCGCCTCCGTCTCCAAGCGCGTCCGCGAGCTGGGGACGCTCAAGGCGCTCGGCTGGTCGCGCGGCGCGGTCGTGCGTCAGATCTCCGGCGAGTCGCTGATCCAGGGCCTGCTGGGCGGCATCGTCGGCGCGCTGATCGGAGTCATCGCAGCGCTCGCGATCAATGCCACCGGATGGACGCTCCAGGCGAGCGTCGCCGATACGGCCACAACGGCCACGCAGGCCGCGGGAGGATCTCCTGGAGCGCCGCCCGGTGGCGGATTCGGGCTGGGGCAGGCGGCGATCACCACCGGCTCGAAGGCCGTGGAGATCTCGACCTCGCCCTCCTTCGGCCTGATCCTCCTCGCGATCGGCCTCGCCGTCCTCGGCGGCCTGATCGCCGGAGCCGTCGGAAGCCTCCGCGCGGCCCGCCTTCGCCCCGCCGCGGCCCTGCGCACCGTCGAATGACGACGCCCACCGACCTCCCATCCAAGGACGACGCCGCGATCATGGAAGCAGCCACCGACAGCGCACCGACCCCGGCCCCGACGCCCTACGACGTCTCGGTGCCGATCTACGATCTGCAGGGGGTCGCCAAGGTCTACGGCTCGGGCGGCAGCGCGGTCACGGCGCTGGCGGACATCGATCTGGTGATCGAGCCCCGCGACTTCGTGGCGATCGTCGGCGCCAGCGGCTCGGGCAAGACGACGCTGCTGCAGTTGCTCGGGGCCCTCGACCGCCCGAGCGCGGGAAAGGTCATGTGCAACGGGCGCGACATCCAGTCGATGAGCGAGGGGGAGCTCTCGCGCCTGCGCCGGGACGTCATCGGCTTCGTCTTCCAGCAGTTCAACCTGATCCCGACGCTGAGCGCCCGCCAGAACGTGGAGCTCCCGGCGGCGCCCACCGGCATGTCGTCCGAGGAGCGGCGGACCCGGGCGGTGGAGCTCCTCGCCGCGGTGGGGCTCGCCGCGCGAGAGGACCACCTGCCGTCGCAGCTCTCGGGCGGCGAGCAGCAGCGGGTGGCCATCGCTCGTGCCCTGATGAACCGCCCCCGGGTGCTTCTGGCCGACGAGCCCACCGGCAACCTCGACTCGGCCACCGGTACGGAGATCCTCGCCCTGCTCCAGAAGGTCGCCACCGAGAACGAGCAGACGCTCGTTCTCATCACTCACGAGCAAGCCGTTACGGAAGCCGCCCCCCGGGTGGTCACGCTTCGCGACGGACGCGTGCTCTCCGACACGACGGCCTCGACCGGTTAGGAGTTCGTGCCGCTGACTCGAGCCCTATTCCAGTGAAGGCCCGCCTCGCGCGATCTCAGCTCACGAACGCGGTGGAGGGGCAACGCGCCGCTTCGGCGACATGCGACCTGTCACGCGTGCCGGGGAGACGGAGGCGGCGCCCCCCGCAGACGCCTCAGCGCCACCCTCCCACGCGGCAGGTTGGCGTCCGCGGCGACCCCCGTAGGCCAGGTACCTTCCGCAAGGGGCCCGCTATCAACAGCCCGACTTCGAGTCCGCGCGCCAACGTGACGGTTTCGATCCCCGGCGCTGCCGTTTCGTGCCGCCGAATCCTCACCCGTGCTGCCGGCCTCCCGAGGGCCGGCAACCACGATCAGCGCCTAAGCCGGGAGGGGCTGCGCCGGGGTCGAAGGAACGTCGTCGGGCCCTCTCTGCCAACGTCACGTGAGACGGTCCTGACCCAGGAACTACCGAGTCCTGAGGGCCAGAACGGCGTGCGGGGGTTCGGTCGGGATCCCCACGGGACCGGCCCGCGTTGGCGGTCCCTCCACTATGTGCCCCCCCCGCCACACGCGAAGTGGCAGACCTCCTCGGGCGTGTCGGCCACGTGAATGCGTGCGAGGTCCTCCGGCAAGACGAAACCCTCGCCAGCGGTGCTCTCGGCCAGCCAGTCGAGCAGTCCGCGCCAGTGGGCGCTGCGGTAGAGCACCAGGGGGAAGTCGCGCACCTTGCCCGTCTGGATCAGCACGAGCGCCTCGAACATCTCATCCAGGGTTCCGAAACCCCCCGGTAGCACCACGAAGGCCTCGGAGTACTTGACGAACATCGTCTTCCTCACGAAGAAGTACCGGAAGTCCACGCCCAGGTTCACGTAGGGATTACGGCCCTGCTCCTCGGGCAACTCGATGTTCAGGCCGATGGACAGCCCGCCGGCTTCGGCCGCGCCGCGGTTGGCGGCCTCCATCACGCCGGGGCCACCTCCGGTGATGACCGCACGGCCGGTCTTCGCCAGCAACTGCCCGATCTCCACACCCGCCGCGTAGTCGGGATGCCCCGGGCCGGTGCGGGACGATCCGAACACGGCAACGGCGGGCCCCACGCGTGCGAGCGCATCGAAGCCGTCCACGAACTCGCCCAGGATCCTGAGGGCACGCCAGGGGTCGGACGACACGAAGTCGGGTGCCGGACCCTGCAGCAGGCCCAGGTCGGCGTCGCGCATGCGTTCGCGGCCCGGGCCGCGGCCCGTGATGCGGCCGCGGCGTATCGGCTTCTCTCCCATCAGGCCTCCCCTTGTGTGGTGCGTTCCCGGTGCCAGCCCATTCCGGGACATGGCGTTGGATCACATGGTGCTGCAGCCCCGGGGGGTGATGCCCGGTGGCCCCTGACGATCCTTCACGGTGCGATGCTGTGCGCGCCGAGCTGCGGTGCGCTGCAGCACCGCCCGCTCGGCATCGGCCACGCCCGCCGGCACCGGCGACTTCGCGCCCCCCAACGTCTGGGTGATCCACGCGTCCAGGTCGGCTGCGGGTGCACTCCCCTGTCGTGTGGCCACCACATGCCCGTCCACCATGAGGGCCAGGACCGGGATGGCTGCCGGGCTCACGTGGATTCCCCGTGGCCACAGGACCGTCTCGCGCACCACCCAGTCGTCCTCGTCGGCCATGTCCACCAGCATCATTGCCAGAGTCGGCCGGGCCTGGGCGATGACCGCCAGGCTGGCCGGCAGCATCTGGCACGCAGGGCACACCGGACGCCCGATGGCGATCAGCGCGGCAGGGGCGGCGTCAACATCGCCGATGCGCTCGGCGAGGTGGCGCCCCGCGATGATCTGCAGAGCGCCCGTGGCCGCGCCTACGGCCGCGCCGACGTGCCGGTGGTGACGATGCAACCACCGCTCCCGCGGGAGGCGAGGTGCCCCCCGTGCGACGTGGCCAGGCGCACCGTGCCCACTCCCACGCACATGGTGCTCTGGGACCGCGTGATGACCTCGCGGAAGCACAGATCGCCGTCGGAATGGCCGAGCGGTATCCATCGGCCGGTGCACGACAGCGGCGAGCCGTCGTGCACCTCGCCCGGAGACCGTGTGCCCACGGGGGATTCCAGGGCATTTCCGGGGCCCGTGGCCATCCACGGCACCAACCTGCCGATGCTGATCGGCACGCGGGTGAACCACGGATGCATTCGCGTACGCAACGCGGACATCCTATGGTTGGTGCGCCCCGTGCGGCCCGGAACCCCGGTCGGTCGTGCGCAACTGGCGGCCGTCTATCTGGTGCGACCCGGCTGCGCGTGACGCGTTACCTGCGGCGCCGGTCCCGTGGCCCCGCCGGGAGGAGGTTCGCGGTATGATCGCGGCCATCTCGGCGCCTTCCGGGGCCTGATGGCGCTGGCCCTGTCGCGGGGTGGGATAGAATACGCGCATGTCAGAACCGCTTCCGCCTGAGCTCACCTCCGCACTTGACGAGATCGACCCCGTGATGAGGGGAAAGTTGGTTGAGGTGCTGGACACCGTGATCCCTGACCTGGGACCGCGTGAGGTCGCCGTGCTGCTGCGGCTGGTGAACGGCATCAAGGGCGGTGCCTCCGTGCCGGAACTGAATGCCTTCGTGCGCCTGCTCCCTGTCACGGTGAGCCGCGTCGTGCAGCCGGTGATCGAGCCGGCCGAGGTGAACTAGGGCCCCGTTGGCCCGGGCGTCGCCCCGTGGCGGCGTCATCATGGGGGTCGTGCACCTGCCGCTTGCCCCGTCATACGCGGTTCTCTGCCTGACCCAGGGACTGTTGGTGCTGGCACCGTGGGTACCCCGGCGGCTCACCCGCGGCCCCGGCGGTGTGGCCCGGGTGACCCTGATTGCCGTGCCGGCCGCGATGCTGGTGGCGGGCGTGGTGATCGTGCGAGCCGCCGAGGGCGGCGCGCGGGCGGTGACGGATCTGGCGACCATCTCGGCTCCACTCCTCGCCGCCGCCGCGGCGTGGGTGATGGGCTGGGCACGCGCGGCCTGGGCTGGCCCGCCTGTTGCCGCCGTGCTGTTCGTGGTCGCCTGGCGCGCGGGTGGGCTCGTGGCGGACGCCGCGTCCGTGGCCCTCATCGCGCTTGCGTGTCTCACCCTTGCGGCGCTGATCGCGCTGTTCCTGCCCCGGGGCGCGCTCGCGGTCGGCCTCGTGGTGCTGGTCGTGGTCGACATCGTGCTGGTGTTCGGGTTCCACGAGGTGCAGCCCGTGAGCGCTGCCCTGCACATGACGCCGCCGCCGTCGCTTCCCCTGGGTGGCCCGCCGCTGCCGGCGCTGCAGGACGCCACCTTCGGGGGCGCCCTGATGGGCTGGCTCGACCTCCTGGCGCCTGCGCTTCTCGCCACGGTGATGGCCGGTCCATGGCGCCCGCGTCTGGTGGCAGCCGTGGTGACCCTCGTGGCTGCGCTGCTGTGGGGCCTGCTGCTCAGGCGGGTCGACACCCTGCCCGCCACCGTGCCCGTGCTGGCGGGCCTGGCCACGGGCCTCGCGATGCGCCCATTCATCCGTCGCCGGGGTCGTGACGCTGCCCCGGGGGCATGCGGGGCGTAGGAACCCATCTCGCAATGGCAGCCACGACCGTCTGGTCGCTGCGAGTCATCGCGATGCGGCGTCCTTCGTCGGGGCGATGCCCTGAGGGATCGCCCCCTCCCCGCGTCCGTGTCTCGCGGAATTCTCGCGGCAGGCCGACCGCGATCCATTCCGAAATGGGTTCTCACCGAAACCGCACACGGTTCGACCCCACTGCGGGAGCGTCGCGACGATGGTTCGCCGAATCGCGGTCATCGCGCTCGTGATCCCCGTCCCGGGTTCTGAGGCTGCCGAGTTGGGTCTGCGCCGGATGGTGTGGGGCCTCCCCGGCGCGCGACAGGTGGTGCAGGCGCCGGGGGGTCACGCCTGTTGGTGGTGGGGCGCGGCGGGCGGGGGTCGTCCCACACCGATTCCCGGCCCGGGCCCGATGGGGTCGGGGGCCGGATGCCTTACGCCACGCCGTCCCAGCCGGCCAGCAGGGCGTTGGTGATGCCGCGCACGCGACGCAGGTCGCCGGCATCCGCGGCGTCGCGCAGCGCACGCAGCATCTCGGGCGGGGTGGCCAGCAGGGCCTCTGCCCCGGCACTCGACCACTGCACGAGTGCATGGTGCACGACATCCTGCACGGGCACGCCCAGGTTGGCGGCCAGCACCTCGAGCCCCGGCAGGGGGTCGGTGAGCCGCGACGTCGCGACGTCGGCGCGGAATCGCCCGTCGGGGTCGAAGGTCTCCGGATCGGCCACGCCGACACGCTATACCCGCATCCTCCGCTAGCGTGCGCCGTCATGAATGACACCGCCGAACCCGTCATCCCCAGCAGTGGCTGGGGCGTTGTGCATCTCCTCCTGCGCGTCCATGCAGGTGGGGGCGGAGGTGGGGATATCGCCCGTGCGCTGCGGGTATTCCGCGAGGCGGCCCCCGAGAATCAGGTGCGGGCGATGTCCGTGCTGGGGGGCCGCGCCGACATCGGGCTGCTCCTGGTGGCGCCCGACCTGAACGCCCTCGATCGTGTCGTGAAGGGCGTGCTCGCCGGGCCGGTGGACGTGGTCTATTCGTTCCTCTCGATCACGGAGGAGAGCGAGTACCGCAGCACCGAGGACGACGAGCGCGCCCGGCTCGTCGCCGCGGGCGAGGATGCCACGGACGAGCGCCTGGCCGAGTGGCGCGAACGCATCGCCCACTACCGCGAGCTGCGCGTGCACCCTGACCTTCCCGTGCGCCGCATCCTGTGCTTCTACCCCATGTCCAAGCGCCGCATGGGGGATGACAACTGGTTCGCCCTGCCGTTCGATGAGCGCAAGCGGCTGATGCTGGGCCATGGCACGCTAGGCCGTAAGTACGCCGGCCGCGTGACCCAGCTGGTGACGGGTGCCGCGGGTCTGGACGACTGGGAGTGGGGGGTCACCCTCTTCTCGGATGACCTCGCGGCGATCAAGGAGATCGTCTACGAGATGCGCTTCGACGAGGCGTCGGCGCGCTTCGGTGAGTTCGGCCCGTTCTATGTGGGCCTGGTGATGGACCCCACCGATGCGCTTGATCGCGCCGGGATCCCCGCCGGGCACTGACCCGCCGGGAGCTTCAGGAGAGGCGCCGCAGGATTCGGTCAACCGAGGCCACGTAGGCACCACCGAACAGCGCGGCATGTACCAACAGCGGGATCAGTTGGTTCAGCTCCAGGCGCTCGTGGTGCCCGGGCGCGAGGGGGAAGGCCTCGTCGTAGGAGGCGAACACATGCTCGGAGAAGCCGCCGAACAGCCGCATCATGGCCAGGTCGACCTCACGGTGACCCCCGTAGGCGGCGGGGTCCACCAGCACCGGCTCACCCGCGGGGCCGGTCATGCGATTTCCGTTCCAGAGATCGCCATGAAGGCGCGCGGGTGGCTCCGGCGGCCCGAGCACATCGGCGAGACGAGGGAGTAGCGCGTCGAGGCGCCGATGGGTGTCCAACGGCAGACGGGCGGCATCTGCCAAGGGCGTCAGCCGGCACTCGGCAAGGAAGGTGGGCCAGTCCGGGCGCGGATCGTTGGGCACGGGGAGAGGGCCGATGAAGCCCGGGTGAGACGCGCCGAAGGCGGGGGCGCTCGACATGTGCAGGGCGGCGAGACCCCGGCCGAGGACTTCGTCATGGTGCGGGTGGCGAGGCATCTCGTCGATCCATTCGAGAGCGAGCCAGTCGGCCCCGTGGGCGATGACCCGCGGGACGCGCAGGGCATGCGCCTGCGAGAGCCATTCGAGCCCCGCAGCCTCGGCCGCGAACATGCCGAGGGGGGCGCCCGCACGGTGCTTGACGAACACGGCGCGCCCATCGGCGAGGTCCAGCCGCAGCGCCTCGCACACATCCCCGCCGCGCACGGCCCGCGCTGCGGCGGGCACCGACCCGCAGGCCCGGGCGATTGCGCTCACATCGGGTGGGGTCATCCCCCGGCGTCCCCCACGCGGAGGTGGCCCATCAGGCCCAGGACCGATCGGTCGATCATGTCGAAGACGGCACTGAAGCCGTCAGCGCCGCCGAAGTACGGGTCGGGTACGTCGAGGTCGCCGTGGGCCTCGGGGTCGAACTCACGAAGGCGGCGAACCTTGGCCGCCGCGGCGTCATCGGGTGCCAGTGCGCGCAGGGCTTCGAGGTTGGCCGCGTCCATGGCGAGCACGAGATCGAAGCGCGCGAAGTCGTCGGCGGTGAACTGCCGGGCCACCGAGGCCATCGGGATGCCCCGCCGCGTGGCCTCCTCCTGTGCACGTGCGTCGGGTGGGTGACCCACGTGCCAGTTCCCCGTTCCGGCGCTCTCCACCTCGAAGGTCGCGCCAAAATCATTGGATGACAGCCGGTGCTCCATGATGGCCTGCGCCGTGGGACTGCGGCAGATGTTGCCGAGGCAGACGCAGCAGATGCGCGTGCGAGGCATGCGGGTCGTTCCCCCCGATCGGGTCACCGGACACCCCGGCGGGGATGCCGTGGGCGATACTACGGCCAGTCGCCGGGTATGCCTGCGGCGAACGGGTCCTGAACGCGAGCCACGGAGCAGCCATGCGCGGCCTCACCTTCCATGCCAACCAGGACGTACGAGTGGACGACGTCCCGGATCCCTCGATCGAACGTCCGACCGACGCCATCGTGCGCGTCACGATGTCCGGCATCTGCGGGTCGGATCTGCACATCCTGAACGCCGGTGCCGAGTTCGGTTTCGAGCCTGGCTCACGCCTGGGCCATGAGTTCATCGGCACGGTCGAGGAGGCGGGCCCTGAGGTGACGGGCCTGACGCCCGGTGACCGCGTGCTGTCCTCGTGCAGCGTCCTGGATGGTTCGTGTACGTGGTGCGGGGAGGGACTCCATTCCTCGTGCGACGCATGGTCGCTCTTCGGCTGGGCGCCGCGCACGTGGCAGCACGATGGCCAGGTGCAGGGCGGACAGGCCGAGTTCGTGCGCGTGCCCCTGGCATCCACCACGCTGCGCCTCATGCCGGAGGAACTCTCCGGGCTCGATCGCCAGAAGACCGTGCTGCCCCTCGTGGACGTGATGTCCACGGCGTGGCACGGCCTTCGCAGCGCGGGTGCCAAGGCCGGCGACAACGTGGTGGTGATTGGCGACGGCGCCGTGGGCCTGTGCGCCGCGCACGGTGCATCCGCCATGGACGCCGGCAATGTCATCTGCCTGGGCCATCACGATGATCGGCTGGCCGTGGCCCGTCAGTTGGGCGCCACGGCGGTGATCACCAGTCGCGACCCCGACGAGATTCGCGCGCAGGTGATGGAGTTGACGAATGGCGAGGGCGCCCACGTGGTGGTTGACGCCATCTCCGGCAAGGCCTCCATGGCCACGGCTCACGCGACGGTGCGTAACGGCGGCGCGATCGCCTGCCTGGGGATGGACCACTTCCTGCAGAACGTGCCCGAGGTCAACTGGTTCGACCAGTTCCTGCGCAACATCACCATCACCGGTGGCTTGGTGCCGGGCCCGAAGTACTTCCCCGAACTGCTCGACCACGTGCAGCGCGGAACCCTCGATCCCGCCCCGGTGCTGACCACGGAGCTTGCACTCGACGATGCCGCGGACGGCTATCGCAAGATGCAGGCGCGGGAGGAGGGCGTGATCAAGGTCTGCCTCACTCCCACCGGGTGAGCGACCTGACGCACCGGTTGGAGGCCGCCGGGCAGTCGCGCCTGGCCGCCTCCCTCGATGCCCTGAACGGGCCTGCCAGGGAGCACCTGGCCGCCCAGTGCGAGGCACTTGATCTTGCGCTGGTGTCGCGTCTGGTGGACGCATTCGTTCGGGTCGAGGCCCCTGCGCCCCTGTCTGCGGATATCGGGCCCGCGCGGGTTGACCGCCTGCCATCCGATGAGGCCGGGGCCGCGCGGCGTCGCGAGGCGCGCGAGGCGGGGGAGGCGGCGCTGCGCGCGGGCCGGGTGGCCGTGGTGCTGCTGGCGGGCGGCGACGGAACACGCCTGGGGCTCGACGCGCCCAAGGGCGTGCTGTCCATCGGGCCGGTCAGCAACGCGAGCCTGTTCGAGATCCACGCGGCGGGAGTGGCCGCCACGCGCCAGCGCTACGCATGCGATCTCCCGTGGTTCCTCATGACATCACCGGGGAACGACGCCGACATCACCGAATTCCTCGACCAGCACGCCCTGTTCGGGCTGATGCCGGGGTCGGTGCGCACCTTCGTGCAGGGCACCATGCCGGCGGTGGACCGCGTGAGCGGCGACATCCTGCGCGAGGCCCCGGATCGCCTCGCGCTCTCGCCGGACGGTCACGGGGGGATCTTCCGCGCCATGGGTCAGGCCGCGATCCTGGGCGAGCTCGAGGGGCGCGGAATCGATGTGATCATGACCTTCCAGGTGGACAACCCCCTGATGCGTGTCGCTGATCCCGAGCTGATCGGAGCGCATGTACTGGCGCGGGCCGAGATGTCCACGTTGGTGGTGGCGAAGGTGGCTCCGGAGGAGCGCATGGGTGTGATGGCCACCGTTGATGGCCGCACCGCGCTGGTGGAGTACAGCGACCTGCCATCTCACCTGGAGGCTGCACGCGAGGCCGATGGGTCGCTCACGTACTGGGCGGGGTCAACGGGCGTGCACTGCCTTGACCGCGACTTCGCCCGCCGCCTGGCCGTCGGCGAGGTGCCGCTGCCGTTTCACCGCGCGGACAAGCAGGTGCCCTTCGTCGCCGACGATGGATCACTGGTGGACCCCCCGGAGCCCAACGCCGCCAAGTTCGAGGCCTTCATGTTCGACGCCCTGCTGCTCGCCGAGCGCACCGCCACGGTGGAAATGGCCCGCGCTGAGCGCTTCTCGCCGGTGAAGAACGCCGACGGCGCTGACTCACCGGCCACGGCGCGACGCCACATGGTGGCCCGCGCCGCGGGGTGGCTTGATGCGGCGGGAGTGACGGTGCCCCGTGACGCGGCGGGCGACAGCGCCGTCCCCATCGAGATCGACCCGCGCTATGCGCTGGATGCCGAGGCCCTGGCGGGGCGCGTGCAGACCGACCTGGTGATTACCGCGCCGCTGCTCCTGCGCTGACGCCGGGCTGGGCGCCGCTGCGCGCCCCCAACGGTGCCTGACACGTTGTCCACAACCGGTCAGTCAATGGGGAATATTCCCGCTGACGCGCGTGTTTCCCGGTGTCTTGTGTGCATCTCGCGCGTACTGTGGCGCGCGGTGGGGGCGCTGCGGGGCGTGCTCACGCCCCGCGAGGGGTGGCGCTAGCGGACCTGTGGGGGGAGGGCGAACACGACGCCCTCATCCGAGGGGATCTCGTCGCCGTGGCGGTCGTAGCCACGCGTTTCGAGATAGTCAAGCACCTCTCGCACCAGGATCTCGGGGGCCGACGCGCCGGCGGTGAGCGCCACGCGAGGCGTGTTCTCGAGCCAGGCGGGGTCGAGATCGTCCGCGCCATCGATGAGGTACGAGGCCGCGCCGCCTGCGCGGGCGACCTCCACCAGACGCAGGGAGTTCGATGAGTTCTGCGATCCCACCACCAGCACCAGCTCCACGTCCCCGGCCTCGACTGCCGCCTTGACCGCGTCCTGTCGGTTCTGCGTGGCGTAACAGATGTCGCTGGATGTCGGTGACTGCAGCGCGGGAAAGCGCCGGTGCAGAATGGCCACGATCTCGGCGGTGTCGTCCAGCGAGAGGGTCGTCTGTGTGGTGAGCGCCACGTTCTCGGGGTCGGGAACCTGAACGGCCTCGGCCTGCGCGGCATCCTCCACCACGACCACACGCTCAGGAGCCTCGCCCCGGGTGCCGATGACCTCGTCATGGTTGGCATGGCCCACCAGCAGCACCGTGGCGCCGCGACCCGAGTAGCGGCGCACCTCGGCGTGCACCTTGCTCACCAGTGGGCAGGTGGCGTCAACGACCTCAAGGTCCCGCGCAGCGCAACGCTCATACATCTCGGGTGTGCTGCCGTGAGCGGACAGCACGATCACCGCGCCCTCGGGCACGTCCTCGGGTGCATCCACGAACACCGCACCCTTCTTGGCCAGCGTGTGCACCACGTACTGGTTGTGCACGATCTCGCCGCGCACATAGACGGGAGCACCGCGCTCGTCGAGCAGCCGCTCCACCGTTTGGATTGCGCGCTCCACGCCCGCGCAATAGCCACGGGGGGAAACGAGATTGACCGAATCCGACACGTGAGGGAGGGTAGCGCGGTCGGGCGCGTTGCTGCGCGTAGGATGCCCCCTCGTGACGACCGACCCCGCAGATGCTCGCGTCGCCCTGGATCTGGCCGTGCGCGCCGCGGTGCGGGCGGGCCATCTGCTGCTGGCCCGCTTCGAGGGCCCCGCGCGCGGCCTGGCCGCCAAGTCCAGCAGCACCGATCTGGTGAGCGATGCCGATCGAGAGGCCGAGGACGCGGTGCTGGGAATGATCCGCGAGGAACGCCCCGACGACGCCATTCTGTCCGAGGAGTCCGGCCAGGCGGAGTCGGGGGCGTCCGGCCTCACCTGGGTGGTGGACCCCCTTGATGGCACCACCAACTATCTGTGGGGCTACCCGCAATGGGCGGTCAGCATCGCGTGCAAGGACGCCGACGGCGGCCTGATGGGCGTGGTGCATGACCCCATCCGCGGTGAGACCTTCACCGCCGTGCGGGGTGGGCCGGCGCTGCTGGGCCAGCGGGAGCTGCGCCTGGAGGGCGGCCGCGACCTGGACCAGGCGCTCATCGGCACCGGCTTTGGATACGACGCGGAGCGGCGCCGTCTGCAGGCCACCCGTCTCGCCGCGGTCATCCCCCACGTGCGCGACATCCGCCGTGGCGGCTCGGCGGCGCTCGACATGGCCTGGGTGGCCTGCGGTCGCCTGGACGCCTACTACGAGTTCGGCGTCAATGAGTGGGACGTCGCAGCCGGAGCCGTCGTCGTCATCGCCGCGGGCGGCGACGTGCAGGACGTCCCCGTGGGCCCCGAGGGCGCCCCGGGCATCCTGGTCGCCCGCCCGGGCCTGGCGAGCCCACTGCGCGCGGTGGTGGATGCCGCGGCGCCCTCCCCCGCCTGAGCCAACCGCCCCCGGCGGGGTCAGTACATCACCGTGGTGGACTCGGCGTTGCCCATGCCGTGGTACGGCGCTGATCGAACGATGCGATCACGCTGGGCCCCGGGTGCCGACGACGCATCCCGGGGGCTGCGACCAGCACGACGGCATCCGGCAATGCCGCCCCGGTGCGCGCTCGCACGGCAGCGGCGTGACGCTCCTCCCGTCCAGGGCATCGAGACCCTGGACGGGAGGCGTGGGTCTCAGTTGCCGGTGCTCTCCCGGTACAGGCGGCGCAGCACGGTGGGCAGGATGCCGCCGTTGCGCAGGTAGTTCAACTCGTTCGGGCCATCGATGCGGGCCAGCACCGTGATGGTGCGTCCGTCGCCCAACTCCACCGTCACCTCCTGGCGCGGCTCCAGCTGCTCCATGCCGCGGATGGTGAACGACTCCTGGCCGGACAGGCCCAGGCTCTCCACATTCTGGCCGGGCAGGAACTGCAGCGGGAGCACGCCCATTCCCACCAGGTTCCCGCGGTGGATGCGCTCGAACGACTCGGCGATGACGGCCCGCACGCCCAGCAGCGCCGTGCCCTTGGCAGCCCAGTCGCGGCTCGACCCCGATCCATACTCCTTGCCCGCGAAGATGACGAGTGGTGTGCCCGTGGCCTCGTAGCGCATGGCGGCGTCGTAGATGGGGATGATGTCGCCGGTGCCCATGTGCTCGGTCCAGTTGCCCTCGCGCCCGGCCGCCAGGGCGTTGCGTAGGCGGATGTTGCCGAAGGTGCCGCGCATCATCACCTCGTGGTTGCCGCGTCGCGACCCGAACGAGTTGAAGTCGCGTGGCTCCACGCCGTGGGCAACCAGGAACTCACCTGCCGGTGAGTTGACCGGGATCACGCCTGCGGGCGAGATGTGATCGGTCGTGACCGAGTCGCCCAGCACGGCCAGCGCCCGCGCCCCCACGATGTCGGTGAGCGCGGTGGGGTCGGGGGCCAGGCCATCGAAGAACGGGGGCTTCTGCACGTAGGTGCTGTCGCCGTCCCACGCGTACGTGTTGCCGGTCGGCGCCGGAATCGCCTGCCAGCGCTCATCGCCGTCGAACACGTCCGCGTAGTACTCGTGGAAGAGCTCGGCGGGGATCGAGGCGTCCACGACCTCGCGTACCTCCTCGGCCGTCGGCCAGATCTCGTCGAGCATCACGGGCGTGCCGTCGGAGCCGGTGCCGATGGGCTCGGTGGTCAGGTCGATGTCCACGCGGCCGGCAAGGGCGAATGCCACCACCAGCGGTGGGGATGCCAGGAACGCGGCCTTCACCTGCGGGTGCACGCGGCCCTCGAAGTTGCGGTTACCCGACAGCACCGCGGCCACCACCATGCCGTTCTCGTCGATGGCCGTGGCCACCGGGTCGTCCAGCGGCCCGGAGTTGCCGATGCACGTGGTGCAGCCGTAGCCCACCAGGTTGAAGTGCAGCGTGTCGAGGTAGGGCATGAGGCCCGACTTCTCCATGTAGCCGGTGACCGCGCGGCTGCCCGGGGCGAAGGAGGTCTTCACCGTGGGGGGCACCTGCAGGCCGCGTTCCACGGCGCGCTTGGCCAGCAGGCCCGCGCCCACCATCACGTAGGGGTTCGACGTGTTGGTGCACGAGGTGATGGCCGCGATGGCCACCGACGCGCCCCCGAACGGCACAACCTGGCCGCCCACGGTCACGTCGACCGTGGGGTAGTGGCGGTCGCCGGTCTCGGTGATGCCCTCGGGGAACTCGTCCATGAACCTGGCGCCCACCTTGGGCAGCGACACGCGGTCCTGCGGGCGCCGCGGGCCCGACAGCGACGGCTCCACGTCGGCCAGGTCGAGGCCCAGCGTCTCGTCATACAGCGGGTCGGGGTCGGCGTCGGTGCGGAACATGCCCTGCGCCTTGGCGTAGGCCTCGACCAGCGGCACCAGCTCGCCGCGGCCGGTGGTCTCCAGGTAGCGCAGCGCCTCGGCGTCGATCGAGAAGATGCCGGTGGTGGCGCCGTACTCGGGCGCCATGTTGGCGATCGTCGCGCGGTCGGCCAGCGGAAGGTTGGAGAGGCCCGCGCCGAAGAACTCCACGAACTTGCCCACCACACCGTGCGCGCGCAGCATCTCGGTGACCGTCAGCACCAGGTCGGTGGCCGTGGCACCCGGGCGCAGCGAGCCGGTGAGCTTCACGCCCACCACAACCGGCCACGGCAGGTTGATCGGCTGGCCCAGCAGGTTGGCCTCGGCCTCGATGCCACCCACGCCGAAGCCCAGGATGCCGATTCCGGAGATCATCGTGGTGTGCGAGT